>Ga0308415_1001003_pt1 | contig 12496 bp, 9 predicted proteins | sample HotsprSampleOS55_FD_203465 | JGI IMG/M metagenome (GOLD analysis project Ga0308415, IMG submission 203465) | Hot spring phototrophic mat microbial communities from Octopus Spring, Yellowstone National Park, Wyoming, United States - 20090730_OS55 ... | reverse complement strand
CGCCGGACCCGAGTTCGCAGGCGGCGTGCACGATCGGGGGAAATGTGGCGGAGAACGCGGGCGGGCCGCACTGCCTTGCGCTCGGCGTGACGCAGAACTTCGTGCTGGGGCTGGAGGTGGTGACGGCGGCGGGGGAGCTGCGCTGGCTGGGCGGCCGGGCGCCGGACCCGTTCGGGTTCGACCTGCGGGGAGCGTTTATCGGGAGCGAGGGGACGCTCGGCATTGCGACGAAGGTGATTGTGCGGCTGCTGCCGGTGCCGCCGGCGGTGGTGACGCTGCTGGCGGCGTTCCCGACGGTGGCGCAGGCGTGCGAGGCGGTTTCGAGCATCATCGCGCGGGGGATCATCCCGTCGGCGATGGAGATGATGGACCGGCTGTGCATCGAGGCGGTGGAGGCCGGGTTCCGGGTGGGGTACCCCCCGGGGGCCGGCGCGGTGCTGCTGGTGGAGCTGGACGGGCTGGAGGGGCAGGTGGAGGCAGAGGCGGGCAGGGTGCGCGCGGAGTGCCTCGAGCACGGGGCTTCAGAGGTGCGGACAGCGCAGAGCGAGGAGGAGCGGGCGCTCCTGTGGCGGGGGCGGAAGGGCGCGATCCCGGCGCTGGGGCGGCTGGCGCCGAACTACTACATTGTCGACGGGGTGGTGCCGCGTTCGCGGCTGGCGGCGGTGATGGAGCGGGTTGGGGAGATCTCGGCGCAGTCGGGGCTGCGGATTGCGAACGTATTCCACGCGGGCGACGGGAACCTGCATCCGCTGATTTTGTTCGATGAGCGGGAGCCGGGAGCGGCGGCGCGGGTGCTGGAGACGGCGGCGGCGATCATGCGGGTATGCGTTGAGGAAGGGGGCACGCTGAGCGGCGAGCACGGCATCGGGGCGGAGAAGCGGGAGTTCATGCCGTGGCTATTCGGCGCGGCGGACCTGGAGAACATGGCGCGGCTCCGGCAGGTCTTCGGCGCAGACGCGGGGCTGTTCAACCCGTGCAAGGTGTTCCCGGGCGGGACGGGCTGCGGCGAGATGGCGCGTCACGACGGCGCGGTCCGGGCGGCGGGGCCGGATGCGTATGTCTGAGGCGATGGTGCTCGTGGCGGGCGCAGCGCCCTCGAGCATCGAGCGGCCGGCGAGCCTTGCGGAGCTGGCGGCGCTGGTTCGGGGTGCGCGGGAGTCACTGGTGCCGGTCGGGGGCGGGACGCTTCTGGAGGTCGGGTATCCGCCGGCCGAGCCGTTTCGGGTGGTGGAGCTGGGGGAGGCGCTGCGGGGTGAGGTGCGGCACGCGCCGGACGACCTGACCGCCGTGGTGCCGGCGGGGCTGACGATCGCCGAGGTGAACAGCGTGCTCCGGGAGCGCGGGCATGAGCTGAAGCTCGACCCGCCGCTGCCCGCGCGGGCGACGGTGGGCGGGACGCTGGCGGCGGCGATGGCGGGCCCCCAGCGGAGCGGCTTCGGGGCGCCGCGCGACCAGGTGCTGGGGATGGCGGTGCTGCGCGGCGACGGGGAGCTGGTCCGCGCCGGGGGCCGGGTGGTGAAGAACGTGGCGGGGTACGACCTGGTGCGGCTGTGGTGCGGGTCGTTCGGCTGCCTGGGGGTGATTACCGAGGCGGCGCTGCGCACGTGGCCGGTGCGGGAAGCGGTGGAGGCCGAGTGGGAGGTGGGGTCGCTCGCGACGGGGCTGGAGCTGGTGCGGCGGGTGACGGCGGCAGGTGCGCGGCCCGAGGTGGCGGACGTGGTGGAGGAGGGCGGCCGGACGGTGCTGGCGCTGCGCCTGGCGCCGGAGGCCATGCCGGCGGTGCTGGGCGTGCTCGGCGGGCGGGAGGCCCGGCCATGGGCGCCTGGCAGGGCGGAGCAGGTGCGGGACGCGGGCTTCCGGGAGGAGGACGTGGTCAGCGTGCGGGCGGCGGCGCCGTGGTCGCTGCTCGAGCCGGCGGCGGACGGGCTGCGGCGCGGCCGGCCGGGGCTGATCATCGTGCGGCCGCTGGCGGGGATGGTGCGGGCGGTGGCGGGACGGCGCGAGGGCGCGGCCTCGCGGGAGCTGCGCGGCGTGGTCGAAGCGGTGCGGCGGCTGCTGGCGCCGGCTGGGGGTCACGTGGTCGTCGAGCGGATGCCTCCGCGCTACCGGGAGGACGTCGACCCGTGGGGCGACGCGCCGGAGAGCTTCGACCTGTTTGCGCGGGCGAAGCGGGCGTTCGACCCGGACGGCCGGTGGAACCGGGGGAGGTTCATCGGTGGGCTCTGAGCGCAGCGGGACGGAAGGACGGGTGAGCCGCTGGCCGAAGCCGGAGGATGCGCCGGCGGCGGAGGACCTGGCGCGGTGCGTGCACTGCGGGCTCTGCCTGACGGCCTGCCCGACCTACCTGGTGACCGGGCTGGAGGCGGAGTCGCCCCGGGGGCGGATTCAGCTGGCGAAGCTGGTGGAGGAAGGACGCGCGGAGCTGAACGCGGCCGTGCAGGGGCACTGGTCACGCTGCCTGCAGTGCCGGGCGTGCGAGGCGGTCTGCCCGAGCGGGGTGCCGTACGGACGGATCCAGGAGCACGCGCGGGCGCAGGTGCAGGCGGCGCCGCCATCGGGGCGGGCCTGGCTGCGGCTGCGGCGGTTCGTGCTGCGGCAGGTAGTGGCCCGGCCGCGGGTGCTGGCCGCGGCGACGGCGCCGGTGCGCTGGTTCGCGGGCTGGCGGCTCCGCGGGGCGGCGGAGCGCGCGCTCCCGGGGAGGCTCCGGGAGCTGGCCTGCCAGCTGCCGGCGAACCAGGGCGCACCGTTCCGGGGTGTGCGGGAGGGGGGCAGGGTCGCGGAGGGGGAGCCGGTGCAGCTGTTCACGGGGTGCGTGATGCGGGAGCTCTTCGGGGAGGTTCACCGGGCCACGGTGCGGGTGCTGGAGCGGGCGGGAGCGCGGGTCGAGGCGACGGAGGCGCAGCGGTGCTGCGGGGCGCTCCACGCCCACGAGGGCGACCTGGCGTTTGCCCGGCGGCTGGCGAAGGCGAACATCGCGGCCTTCGAGCGGACAGAGGGCGCGGTCATCGTGAATTCGGCGGGCTGCGGCGCGGCGCTGAAGGAGTATCCCCAGCTGCTGGCCGGCGAGCCGGGGTGGCGGGAGCGGGCGGCGGCGTTCGCGGCGCGCGTACGGGACCTCTCGGAGTGGCTTGCCGGGCGGGGCAGGCTGCCGGATGGCCGGCTGGCAGCGCGGGTAGCGTACCAGGATGCCTGCCACCTGGCGCATGTACAGGGCATCCGGAAGGAGCCGCGGGCGCTCCTGCGGGCGCTGGCCGGGTGCGAGCTGGTGGAGACGGAAGGCGCGGACACGTGCTGCGGGGCAGCGGGGCTGTACGGGGTGGTCGAGCCCGGGATGTCGCGGGAGCTGCGGCGGCGGAAGGCGGCGGCCTTCGCGGCAGCGCGGCCGGATGCGGTGTTGACGGCGAATCCCGGGTGCCACCTGCAGTACCTCGGCGCGGTACGGGAGGCGGGCTTGAGGGCGGAGGTGCTCCACCTGGCGGAGGCGCTGGACCGGGCGTGGAAGGCGGGCGACGGGCGCTGACACGACCGGAGGATTATCGGTTCAGGTTCGGATCGGATGGAGGGGGTGTTCCCGTGGCGTCACGCAAGCGCCACTCACCTGCCGGGCTGGGGCGGCCGAACTAGCGGGTAGAAGGTGAAACGGGAGAAGCATCGCTCCGGCAGGTCCGAACGAGCGCTCCCCGGGGTGCCCGCCGAGGAGCGGGCACGACAGGATTTGCACGTGATGGCGCTGCAGGGCACCATCGCGGCGTTCTTCGTCGCCGGGGAGCTGCTGGGATGGTTCGGCGACCACTCGGCGGCAAGCCGGGCGGCGGTGGCGTGGATTGCGGTGTACCACATCTTCCGGGTGGCGTACGTGGTACGCCGGCGGGCGACCCACCGCCCGGTGCCAGCGGTGGAGGCGCTGCTGCCGCTGCTGGATGTGAGCTGCATCTCGTCGGGATGGATTGTGCTGGGGAATCCGCTTTCGCCGTTCTGGGCGGCCTACCTGTACGCGCTGGTGGGCTACGCGCGGCGGATGCACGGCTGGGAGTTCGCGCGGACGGCGGTGTTCATCCTGGCCAACCTCGCCGTGGCGCAGGGGGTCACCGCGTGGCGGGCCGGCGGCGCACCGGTGAACCCGGACCAGGCGACGATGCTGGTCATCGCGGCGACGATGGCGTCGCTGGCGCACAAGGTCGGGGCCGGATGGCGGGAGGCGGAGCGGCAGGCGCGGGTGCTGGCGGAGACGGACCCACTGACCGGCCTGCCGAACCGCCGGCACTTCCTGAGCCAGCTCGAACTGCGCGCGGATGCAGAGCTCGGGTATGCCGTGCTGATGATGGACATCGACGACTTCAAGCGGCTGAACGACGAGCACGGGCACCTGCACGGCGACGCGGTGCTGGCGCGGGTGGCGCGGGTCCTGCGGGCGAACATCCGCGAGGGGGACCTGCTGGCGCGGTACGGCGGCGAGGAGTTCGTGGTGGCGATGCCAGGCGCGGACCTGGCGCAGGCGCTCCAGGTGGCCGAGCGGCTGCGGGCGGCAGTGGAGCGGGACACGCCCTCGTCGATTTCGGTGGGGTGCGCGGTGCGGGCGCCGGGTGAAACGCTTGACGACGTGCTGCGGCGGGCGGATGACCTGCTGCTCTTCGCGAAGCGGACGGGGAAGAACGTGGTGCGCTGGGAGCCGACGCGGCGCTCGGCGTGAGGGAGCGTCAGGCGGCGAGGGGGCCGAGGCGGGCTTCGACGGCGTCGCGGGCCCAGGGGTGAACCTCGGCGAAAGCACGGAGGAGGCCGAAGCAGCCGCCGATCATCATGTCGCCGAAGGGGGCCGCGAAGAGCGGGCGCAGGGCGGAGCCTGCGAGGCGGCCGCGCTGGGGGCCGGTGACGGCGACGACCGGCGGCAGGCCGGGCCGGACGATGGCGCGGTCGATATGGAGCGCGCCGTGCCCTTTGGTGGAGAAGACCTCATCGTTGGTGAGTTCGCCGGACGCGAGGCGGCGGGTGAACGTTTCGACCTGTTCGCCGGTGACTTCGCCGGTGTGGTGTTCGAAGAGGCTGGCGATGGTCCGCCCGCGGAGGTGGAAGCCGAGGAGGTGCATGTTGCCGAGATTGAGGACGAGGCATTCGCCGGAGGCGGCGAGGCGCTCATCGTGGAGGGCGCCGAGCGCGGCGGCGGGGCCGGTATCCATAAAGGCTGCAGGGGCCTCGCGGGCGGCCGCAGCAACGATGGCCCGGGCGCGCGTGAGGTAGGGCGGGAGGGCCTCGGGCGCAGTCGCAAAGGCGAGAAGGTCGTTGCGGGCGCGGACGGTGCGGGCGAGGTGGTCGAAGCGGAAGATGCGGTCGGAGGTGCCGGGCGGCGCCTCGCCGTGGTCGAGGCAGGCGACGGCGATGCCGTCGAAATCGCCGGGGACTTCGAAGGCGGCGAGTGCGGTACGGATGGCGTGGAGGTCGAGGTCGCGGAGGATGACGCGGTCGGCGTCGAGGCGGGCGGCTTCGTCGTCGCTGACGATGGCGACGCCGAGCTGCCGGACGCGGTCGAGGTCGTCGTCGAAGGTGCGGGCGGCATCGGGGGTGGCGAAGGCGGGGAGGCCGGCACGGAGGTGGTCTTCGAGGGCCCAGGCGCAGGGGCCGCCGCCGGCGATGGTCCCGGTGATGAGGAGCGGACGGCCAGCGGCGGTTGCGCGGCGGATGCGGGACGCAGCGATGGCGGTGGGGGAGGGCAGGACCATCTTGAGGGAGTTTTCGATGGGGCCGCTGCTGTCGAAGAGGAGGATGTCCTGGGTGCCGGTGCCAACGTCGATCGCGAGGATGCGCATAGGGACAGTGTAGAGCGGCGCGGGAACCTTTGGGCCGGCTGGCGCGTTGTCGATTGCAGCGATGGAGACGCGTGCTAGACTCGCGGCCGTGCTCGGGGGGATTCCGTTCCGGCGGCAGGCCGAGGGAGACGGCGCCATGGCGGCGGCGGAGGAGGCCGCCGGGGAGGCGGCTGCCGCCGGGCCTGGAGAAGCGGCCCCGCGCCGACGGCTGACGTGGAGACGGGCGGCCGCCGGGCTGGCGGTGCTGCTGCTGGCGGCGGGCGGCCTGGCCTATTCGCAGAAGGAGCGGATCGCGCCGCAGGTTGCGGACACGCTGCGGGCGACGATCGGCGACGAGCGGACGGCGCGGGTGGAGAGCTGGTTCTTCGCCATCGAGGACCGGGTGCAGAAGGCGCGCTACCGGCTGCTCGGCGCGGAGACGAACCCGTTCGCGACGGAGGAGGTGCGGGTTTCGTATGTGGAGCGGACGCCTCCGCGAACGGTCGTGGTGTGGGCCGGGACGCGGGGGGTCGACCGGGGAGCGAACCCGGACGCGTTCCTGCCGGTGCCGATGACGTTCCCCCCGACGAAGCAGCTGCGTTCGAACCCGGAGCCGGGCGAGGGGACCTGGTCGACGGCCGGCCTGCCGCGGACGACGCCTTCGGACCCGCTGATGGCGAAGACGTTCTTCCGGCCGGACCCGTCGCGGCCGTACGCGCTGGTCGGGGTGCTGCTGGTGGATGCGCGGCGGGTGCGGCTGCACCTGGTGGCGGGGACGGTGGACCCGGGCGGGAGCCGGGGGGTGAAGGGGCCGGGGACAATCCCGGCGGAGGACGTGCCACGGCTGGTGGCGGCGTGGAACGGCGGGTTCAAGGGCGACCACGGGAACTTCGGCATGGTGGCGCACGGGAAGGAGTTCCAGCGGCTGCGGAACGGGCTGGCCACGGTGTGCACGAAGAAGGACGGGACGTTCGTGATGGGCGAGTACGGGCGCGACCTGACCTGGGACCCGGAGCGGATGGAGGCGTGCCGGCAGAACGCGGTGCTGCTGGTCGACCGGGGCGAGGTGAGCAAGCGGACGGCCGAGGGGAACGACACCTGGGGGTACGTGCAGGTGAACTCGTCGGAGTTCATCACGTGGCGGTCGGCGATTGGGGTGACGAAGGACGGGAACCTGCTGGTGGCGGCGGGGAATTCGCTGAGCGCGGAGACGCTGGCGAAGGCGCTCTGGGCGGCGGGGGCGGAGTACGCGATGCAGCTCGACATCAACAGCCCGTACGTGCTGACGTCGCTCTTCTTCCCGCAGCCGGACGGCTCGGTGAAGCCGGAGCGGTTCATGGAGGCGATGCCGGATGCGCCGGGGCGGTTCCTGCGGACGCAGGAGCGGGACTTCATGTACCTGGTACTGGACGAAGCGCGGTATCGCTAGGACGGGGCGATATCGGCGGCGCAGGCGCCGGAGGCGAGGAGCCACACGGGGGCTTCGGACGGGAAGACGGCGAGCGTGCGGAGCTGGGCAGGGAGTTCCGGGGCCCAGCGGAGCCAGGCCGCGCCATCGAAGGCGTAGGCGGCGACGAGGCAGGGGAGGCGGGCGGCGAGGTCGGCGGGCGGTACCGGCGGCGCGACGAGGAGGTTCCAGCCGGGTTCGAGGGCGACACGGCGGGCGGAGCCGGACGGCGGCGGTTCGGCCGGATAGAGGGCGCGGAGGCCGGCCCGGTCGTCGGGGGCGAGGACGCGGTTGGTGCCGGTGTACTGGAAGTACATGACGGCGGCGACCTCGTCCGGGGTGCAGGGGCCCCAGGGCGCGGGGCAGGAGTGGTCGAGGCCGGCCATGTGGCCGAGTTCGTGGAGGATGACGGTGCGCCAGTCGAGGACGGTATCGAGGCCGAGTTCGGCGAGGGCGTTGGGGTTGCTGTTGAGAAGGATGTCGACCTCGCGGGCCTCCTCCTTGCTGGTAAGGCCGAGGACGCAGCCGCGGTCGCAGGGGAGGTGGACCCAGGAGATGACGTTTTCGCCGTCGGGGCCGGCGTCGAGGATGGAGGCGGTGCGGTCGGTGATGCCGGCGTAGCGGAAGGCGAAGCGGGAGCCTTCGACGGATGACCAGGCGCGGAGGCCGGCGATGACGGCCTGGGGGCCGACGACGGAGGGGGCACCGGCGGGGTTGTAGGCGACGGGCACGGGCAATTCGGCGTCGGACCAGGCCCAGCCCCAGGGGCGCCAGGCGGCGGAAACGCCCGGCGCAGCGGGGACGACCGGCAGGGCGCGGAGGGCGGCCGCGACGGCGCGTTCGGCATCGGCGGGGGTGCGGGCCGCGACGAGGAAGTCGAGCCGGGCGCGGGCGCCGCCAGGGCGTTCGACCACGAGGGACCATGCCTGTGCGGAAGGGCTTTCGGCGAGTGCGGGACCGGAATGGCCGCGCCCGCCTGCCGGGAGGAGGGCAGCGAGGGCGAGCGCGGCCAGTGCGAGGCGGGCGGGGCGGGTCACGCGCGGCTCCGCGGCAGGGCGGCTACGGTTCGACCGTGATGGAGGCCGGCGCGGTGGCGAGGAACCAGTAGACGCGGCCCTTCTGGAGGAGGGGGATGGTGTTCAGGTAGTCTGGTGCGCCGGCGACGTAGCGCTTCCACTGGCCGGTGAAGGGGTCGTACTCGTAGACGGCGCGGATGGCGGGGATGCCGGCGAGGGCGACGGCGGGCGGCGCATCGTTGCCTGGCCAGGTGAGGAGGTTGGCGCCGGGCCGGACGGGGAGCGAGGGCCGCCCGGTGGGCGAGGCAGGCGGACCCGGCGGGGTGCGGGTGGGCGTGGCCGTGGGCGTACGGGTCGGGGTGGCGGTCGGCCATGACGGCGGAGTCGGTGTTGCGGTCGGCGGCATGGTGGGCGTGGGGGTCGGGGTCAAGCCGCCGCCGGGGAGCGTTGGGGTGGGTGTTGGGGTACGGGTCGGCGTGGGGGTGTTCGTCGGTGTCCGGGTTGGCGTGGCGGTCGCGGACGGGGTACCCGTCGGCGTGGGGCTCGGCGATGGTGAGGGCGACGGGCTGGCCGACGGGGTGGCGGTCGGGGTCGGCGAAGGCGTCGACGTGGGGGTGGGCGTGGGGGTAGAGCCGCCGCCCTGCTGACCGTAGATGGCGTAGAGGCCGTCGCGGTCGTCCTGGGTGAGGGTGCGCTTGATGGCGCCCGAGGGGTAGCTGGCGTACATGACGGCGGAGTAATCGGACGAATGGTTGAGGCCGAGGGCGTGGCCGAATTCGTGGAGGGCGACGCTTTCAAGGTCGACGGTGGCGGGGATGCCGGTGGTCCAGTTCCATTCGGGGTCGAACTGCATGTCGAATTCGATGGCGGCGCGGTAGGGGCTGCCGGTGCTGGAGTACCAGGAGCAGGCGACGGCGAGGACGGAGCCGCTCTGGGGGGCCCAGCCGACGGTGTTCTGGCCATCGAGGCCGCCGCTGGAGCCGCCGCAGGCGCCGGTGCCGGCGGTGGTGGACCCGCCGCCGGTGAAGGCGAAGTTGGCGCCGGCCATCGACCAGGTCTGGGCGGCGGCCTGCATGATGGACTGGGCCTGGGCGGCGACGCCGGCGGGGGCGCCTTCGCCGTTGTAGGCCCAGGAGGCGGTGCCGGACATCCATTTGAAACCGGACGTCACGTAGGCAGCGGAGGCGGAGCCGGGAGGAACTTCGTAGGCGCCGGGGAAGCGGGCGACCATCTCGCGGCGGGCGGCATCGGCGGCTTCGGCGAAGTTGCCGGAGCCGTCGTCGTACATGAAGAAGGCGATTTTGACGATGTACCAGTCGCCGCTATGAGGCACGAGGAAGACGGTTTCGACATCGCGGAAGCGGGGGCCGGATTCGGCGACGGCGCCAGTGGAGCCGGCGACGACCGCGAGGGCCATGCCCCAGGCGCAGGCGGCGAGGGCGAGCAGGCCGACGATGGCCCGCCATGCGGCATGCGAGCGGAGACGGTGAGGGGCGTTCACGGGATGCCTCCGGCGCCAAGGGGGTTCGCCATGGGCATCGGCACGGACGGCCGGTCTGCGGAGTAGCAACGGGGTTGGGGAAACCCTGAATTCGGCGTGACGGGTACGTGACGTGGCAGGATATGGGCGCTGGAGGTGACCGGATGCGCGTTGGAACGGTTCGCGAACGGAAAGACGGCGAGCTGCGGGTGGGCCTGACGCCGGAAGGGGCGCACGCGCTGGTGCTGCACGGGCACGAGGTGCTGGTGGAGAGCGGCGCGGGGGCAGGCTCGGGACACAGCGACGCGGCGTACATCGCCTCGGGGGCACGGGTGGTGCCGACGGCGGAGGAGGTGTGGGGCACGTGCGACCTGATCGTGAAAGTGAAGGAGCCGGTTCCGGAGGAGTACCGCTTCCTGCGGCCGGGGCTGACGCTGTTCACGTACCTGCACCTGGCGGCGGACCGGACGCTCACGGAGCGGTTGGCGGCATCGGGTGCGACGGCGATTGCGTACGAGCTGGTGCGGAAGGCGGATGGGAGCCTGCCGCTGCTGGCGCCGATGTCGCAGGTAGCGGGGCGGATGGCCGCAGAGATCGGCGCGCACTTGCTGAAGCACCCGGGACCCGGCCGGGGGAAGCTGCTGGGCGGCGTGGCGGGCGTGCCGCCGGGACGGGTGGTGATTCTCGGGTCGGGGCAGGTGGCGACGGCGGCGGCGCGGGTGATGATGGGGCTCGAAGCGCGGGTGATGGTGATGTCGCGCGACCTCTCGCGGCTGGCGTACCTGCAGGAGAACTTCGGCGGGCGGATTGGCACACGGGTCTCGTCGCCGCAGGCGGTAGCGGAGGAGCTGGCCGGGGCCGACCTGGCGATCCTTGCGGTGCTGGTTCCGGGACACGCAGCGCCGAAGGTGGTGACGCGGCCGATGGTGCGGTCGATGGGAGAGGGCGCCGTGCTGGTGGACGTGTCGATCGACCAGGGCGGGGCCTCAGAGACGAGCCGGCCGACCTCGCACAGTGCGCCGACGTACGTGGAGGAGGGGGTGGTGCACTACTGCGTGACGAATATGCCGGGAGCGGTGCCGCAGACCAGCACGCAGGCGCTGACGAGCGCGACGCTGCCGTACGTGGAGGCGCTGGCGAACTACGGTGTGGAGGGTGCGCTGGCGCGGGACCGCGCGCTGGCGGAGGCGCTGAGTACGTACCGGGGGGCGCTGATTGCGGGGCCGGTGGCGGAGGATTTCGGGATGGAGGCGGTGCCGAACCCGTTCCTCGGGGAGCGGTAGTCAGCGGGCGCCGGCCGCCTCGGCGGCGCGGCGCTGGTAATCGGCGAGGAAGGCGGCCATGGTGCGCCGGGCGTCTTCGGCGCAGGTGCGGCTGGCCTGGTAGGCGAGCCAGGCGCCGAAGGCCATGACGACGGTGGTAGCGGAGAGCATGGCCCAGCGGAGGGCTTCGCCTTCGGCCATGCCGGCGGAGGACTGGAGGAGCTCGGAGATGGCGCCGACGATGAGCGGCGCAGCGGCAGCGCCGAAGACGGCGAGGGCGAGGCCGAAGGCGGAGAAGGCCTGCGAGCGGATGCGCGGCGGGGAGACGGCGGCGACGATGGAGATGAGGCCGGGCGTGCCGAGGGAGGCGATGAACGCTCCGAACGAGAGGAAGAGGAGGCACAGGGCGGCGTTCGGCATGAGGAAGGCGAGCGTCCAGGTGATGGTGAGGATGATGGTGGCGACGACGCCGATACGGCCGAGGTAGCGGAAGCCGCGGGCGACGTTGCGGTCGGCGAAGGGGCCGCCGTACCAGGTGCCGACGAAGGCGGCGAGGGCGAGCGCGGCGAGGGCGCCGCCTGCGCCGGTGGTGGAGAAGCCGAACTCGCGTTCGAAGAGGGCGGGAATCCAGAAGACGACGCCGAACAGGGAGAAGCCAAAGGCGGCGTTGGTGAAGATGAGGAGACGGAGGGAGCGGATGCGGAAGATGGTGCCGAGGCTCTGGCGGAAGCCGAGCTTATCGGGCGGGTCCTGGAGGAAGGCGGCGAAGAGGGGGTCCTGTTTTGCGGCGACGAGGAGGTCGGCCTCGCCGCGGCGGGGTTCGCGGAGGCGGAGGGCGTAGATGCCGAGCAGGAGCCCGGGGACAGCTGCAGCGGCAAAGCCCCAGCGCCAGCCGAGGGCTGCGACGATGGCGCCGCCGAGGATGGCCCCGAGCACCTGGCCGAGGGGGTTGGCCGAGCGGTGGTAGCCGAGGGCGCGGCCGCGGACGCTGACCGGGTAGTAGTCGGAGAGGAGGCTGGCATGGGTGGGGACGATGGTGCCCTGGCCGAAGCCGAGGAGGGCGCGGGTGAGGAAGAGCTGGACGAAGTTCTGGGAGACGGAGGCGAGGAGCCCGGCGCCGCCCCAGACGATGGCGCCGCCGGAGAGGATGCTGACGCGGCGCCAGCGGTCGGCCCAGTTACCGGCGGGCAGGGAGATGACACCGGTGATGAAGACGACGGCAAGGGGGAGGAGGCCGACGGCCCAGTCGGCGAGGTCGAAGTCGCGGCGGATATCCTCCATGGCGACGGCGAGGACGGCGCGGTCGAGCTCGTCGACGGCGTTAAGGACGAAGAGCACGACGAGCGGCGCGAGCCCGAAGTCGCGCAGGCGGGGACGGGCGCCCAGGGGCGGGTCTGCGGGGGGCGTGGAGGAGGGTGCGTTCGCGGCCACGGAGCGCCTCGGCGGGGTAGGTGGGGCGGAACGGGGCGAACCCGATTCGTGAATTTTGCGACATTCGTGATCTTGGAGCG
>Ga0308415_1000995_pt1 | contig 12561 bp, 8 predicted proteins | sample HotsprSampleOS55_FD_203465 | JGI IMG/M metagenome (GOLD analysis project Ga0308415, IMG submission 203465) | Hot spring phototrophic mat microbial communities from Octopus Spring, Yellowstone National Park, Wyoming, United States - 20090730_OS55 ... | reverse complement strand
GGCATCGCCGGGTGCCAGGACAACCATATTGGGAAAATGCCTCAAATAGGCAATATCGAACACTCCATGATGGGTGGGGCCATCCGGGCCCACAAGCCCCGCTCGATCCATGCAAAAGACCACCGGAAGGTTTTGTAAGGCCACCTCTTGGAAAATTTGGTCGTAGCTTCTTTGGAGAAAAGTACTGTAGATATCCACAATGGGAATCAAGCCCGCCTTGGCCAAACCTGCCGCAAAGGCCACCGCGTGAGATTCACAAATTCCGACATCAAGAAATCGCTGGGGATATCGGTCCCGAACAGGCTCCAACATGTTGCCCTCGCACATGGCGGCAGTAATGGTCACAATGCGGGGGTCTTCGGCCATCACCGCAAGGATGGTATCCCGGGCGACCTGGGTGTAAGTGGTTTGATGGGAGACCTTCAGCACCACTTCCGTGCCGTTACGGCGGGCGAAGGGAGCAGGTGCGTGAAAAGTAACCGGATCCTCCTCCGCTGGCTTAAATCCGTAACCTTTTTTGGTGACAACATGCAAAAGGACCGGCCGATCGCAGCTCTTGGCCAATCGCAAGTACCGCTCCAGTTGCTGGATATTGTGCCCATCCACCGGCCCCAGGTAATGAAAGCCCAGTTCTTCAAAGAGCATCCCCCCAAGTAACCCCGCTTTGAGAGCATTCCGGGCTTGCTCTAAAAAACGTTCCACAGGGTCGCCGAGCACAGGCACGTGGCTGAGAATCCGCTGAATTTCACTTTTCAGGCCCCGGTAAAAGTGTGTCATTCGGAGCCGGTCAAGATACTCGGCCAACCCGCCCACCCGGGGCCCAATCGACATTCGGTTGTCGTTGAGGACCACGATCAAGCGGCTGCTTTTCATCCAGCCAGCATGATTCATCGCCTCGAATACCACCCCGGAACCAAAAGCCCCGTCTCCTATCACCGCAACCACATACCGGGGGCAATCTCGCCCCTCAAGAAGCTCATCCCCCACCCGGAGTCCCACCGCCAAGGAAACGCTTGTTCCCGAATGCCCCGTCAAGAAAAGATCGTAAGGGCTTTCCGCCGGGTTCGGATAACCCATCAAACCCCCCTTGGTGCGGATCGTATGAAAGCGAGGGTACCGACCGGTAACGAGCTTATGAGGATAACATTGGTGTCCCGTATCCCAGATGAGTCGATCCTGTCGAAAATCGAATTCGCGATGCAAAGCCAGCGTCAGCTCGACCACTCCAAGATTGGAAGCAAAGTGAGCAGTCCGGCTGCCCAAAAGTCGGCAGAGGGCCTCCCGGATTTCCATGGCCAACTGGCCGAGCTTCCGGTAGGACAAACCCTTCAAGTCGACCGGAGAACTTAGCTGCCGCAATATCTCATCCATCCAGGTTTCACCCCTTCCGCCGGCATCATGGTGCCGAAGGCTTCAACTGGCTAAGGTTTCGACGCCTAAGATTTCCACCAAATAGGGAAAATCTACTTTCTTTGCTGAAGGAAATCCTAGTTTCTTCGCAAAAGGACAATCTACTTTGCTGAAGGACAATCTACTTTCTTCGCTGGAGGACAAATTGAGCGACGGCGACCAACTCGGCAGCCCGGTCGCCCAACGGTGAGAGTGCTCGGCAAGCCTCCTGAATCAGCCGCTCCGCCTCCCGCCGGCTCGCCTCGATCCCCACCACCCCGGGATAGGTCCACTTTCCTTGCTTTAGGTCCTTACCCACTCGCTTGCCTACTTCCCCGGAATCTCCGCTGGCATCCAAAAGGTCGTCGACGATTTGGAAGGCAAGACCCAAGTTTTGACCGTAGCGGTCCAAAGCCTCCAGCTGGGGCTCCCCGGCTTGGGCAACTAATCCGCCCATCCGGACCGCTGCCCAAATCAATGCTCCAGTCTTGCGAGCATGAATGGACCGAACGTGCCCAAGCCCAATCTCCACACGGCGGTCACGGAAAACCGCGGGAAGATTCTGTCCGATCCCGGCCTTGCCTCCTCCCCGACCAGCCGGTGCGTTCTGCAAGTTCTCTTCCTGCTGCGAGCCGCCCCCAGAGGTCGACTCTCCTGCCGATCGAGCAAAACCGGACTCGTGCAACTCCTCCTCTCTGGCCCCAAAGGCCCCTCCGATTCCCATATCGTCCGCCTGACCGCCCACCAGATTTTCTGGCCCTGCCGCCCGGGCTAATGTGGCACAACAAGCGGCAGCCACCTCCGGCGGAGAAAGTTCGGTTGCCAAAATTTCAAAAGCCCGAGCCAAAAGGCCATCACCCACTAAAATCGCCAAGGCCTCGCCATAAGCTCGGTGACATGTCGGCCGGCCGCGGCGGTAATCGTCGTTATCCATCGCCGGCAAGTCGTCATGCACCAATGAATAACAGTGGACTAATTCCACCGCACAGGCGACCGGCAAAGCTAACTGAGGGGATGCTCCGCAGGCCCGGGCCGCTAGGAGGGCCAAAATCGGTCTGACCCGTTTTCCGCCAGAAAACACCGCGTAACGCAAAGCATCCACCAAACGGGGGGGTGCCCCACTCCCAAACGTTAGCACCCTATCCAATGCAGACTCGATTAATCCACTAAGTTCATGAACTATATCATCAAATGATCGAACTGCCGTGGCTCTTTCCTCCAAAGGGATTAACGGTGGCTTTTTCCTCCAAATGGGTTAAACGATGTTGAGGTGTCCGCCCCGGGGCGGTGAGAACCCCAACCGGTGAGTTCCCTAGTTTTCATTTTTTTCTAGCTCAAGCTTGAACCAGTTTTCTAGCTCAACCTCAAACCAGAGTCGAGAGATTCGAAACATAAGGGCACCTAATATCCGGGTGAGAGGTAGCCCTTCCGCCTCAGCGGCCGATGGTAATTTTAAAGCTCGCCGAGAATAAGGCCCAAAACTCGCTGCTGCCAAGGACCTAAACTCCCTAATGAATTGGCCGCTAACTCCTTACTAGGGGTGGTGCCCGGCCTAAAATGACAGTTTAGGAAATTGGTCATGCCGGAAGCAAGATAGCTAAAATCGGCGGGATAAAAAGCCTGGAAAATTCCGGTTGGTTGCCGGCACCTCTCAAAAACATTGATCCCATGGAATCTCTCAAAAATGCCCAAATTTAAGTTAGATCCCCAAATCTAAAAAGTTAGTGACATTGTAGTCTCGGTAGTCTCCCTCTGCCCCTAGCATTACGCCCTATAAGGCTGGTTCAGTCGCCCGAGCTACCGAACTTCCCCCCAGGAGCTGGATCCGGGTTGTGTTGGCTGGGATTAGAAACCGGTTGTGCTGGTGGGGACCAGTAGGGGATACACCTGCTCGGTTCTGGAGAATAGCTTCCTCCGGCTTTAGCTCGAAAGCTTGCTGGGGTACCTCTCTGGGGTAATCAACTTGCAGGGGTACCTCCCTGAGGTAATCAAATCAATCCCAAACCTGCCTGGTCTATGCCAGGCACAACTGCCTCCAAAAGGATTTGGGAGGCATTCCCTGTTGAAAGCCGACCATCCGTCCCACGGGCCTCGGGTTGAGTTTAAACCCTTTACGGATGGGGTCTCCAGCCCGGGGGCCACGAACAGGGGATCCGTCTCCTTACGCTTAAAGTTACCCGAACAAGCGGAAAATTTGGACAACCTCCGTTTGCAGGATGGCACTGCCATCCCGTAAGATAATTCCGATTTTTCCGCCCGCGAAACCGAAAGGCTTTGGGACAGTTTGGGGCAGTATTCCCGTGGGTATTGCGAGCGGCATAGCCTGGTTGGCTCTGCCCGGAAATTTTGGGTTGCCCCGGAAATGTTTACCCGGGAGGCCCCAAGGGAAAAATGGAGCAAGCACGGAAGGCCGTGAGCCAGGGGCTAGAAAGTTTTGGAATTTACCAAATCCAGGCACCTTGGCCGGTAAAAGTTGGAATAATGCCGACACCGCTAAAAGCCGGCGGGGTTGCCAAGCGGAAGCAGGATTGTCACACCCATTGTCCAGTCGTTTTCGGAAGGATTCCGGCATCACCGAAGGGGGAGAGATCCCTCGAAACCGCCCACGTCGCTAAGGCCCCGGGAAGCTGTCAGTGGATTCTCAAAAAAGACCCGGGAAGCTATCAGTGGATTCCCAAAAAAATTTGCAGAACATCCACGCCGAGTGCCGGCGATTCGGTAGGGCCTGCCGTTCGTTCGGGAGTTTCTCTTGAGCGTTCCCTTTGTAGGGGGGCTTTGGTATCTGAAGTCAAGGGCCTCCTAGCCAAACGGATCACCGCCGATGAATGCAGAGATCATCGTTACTGGGGATGAGATTTTGAGCGGCCGAATCTTAGATACCAACTCCCAGTGGCTAAGCATCCGCTTGGAATCGTTGGGAATTCGCGTGCTTTACCATACGGCGGTGGGTGACGAACTGGATGCAATCGCCCAGGTGTTCCGAATTGCGATGGATCGGGCTGATGTAGTGATTTCTACCGGAGGTCTTGGCCCCACGGAGGATGACCTGACTCGGGAAGGATTGGCAGAGGCGGTGGGACGTCCGCTGAAAGAAGACGCTCAAATCTTGGAACATCTTCGCAATCTCTTTGCCCGCCGCAATCGGCCATTTACCGAGGGGCATCGCAAGCAGGCTCGGTTCCCGGAGGGGAGCCGCCCCATCCCGAATTATTTCGGAACTGCTCCCGGTATTGCCATGGAGGTGCCCCGTCCAGGCCGGGGATCGGCGTTCGTTTACTGTCTGCCGGGAGTGCCGGCCGAAATGCGGGAAATGTGGAATACATCGGTGGAAGGCATGGTCCTCAAGGCCTCCGGAGGGGATAGCGTGATCCTCCACCGGAGCATCAACACTTTTGGTCGGCCGGAAAGTGAGGTGGAGGGGATGCTTCGGGAGCTATTTGTCCGCGGAAATAACCCCCGAGTCGGTATCAACGCGAGTGAGGGCACAATCATTCTGCGAGTAGCTGCCCGAGGCAAAACCGAGGAAGAATGCCGGCAACTGATGGAACCGGTAATCCGCAAAATTTATGACACGCTGGGGGATTTGGTCTTCGGGGAGAACGAGGAGGGCTTACAGCATGCGGTGATCGGTCTCCTTCGGAAGCACCAAAAACGGCTGGCAGTTGTGGAGTGGGGTACTAAAGGACTGGTCTCCTCCTGGCTGGGGGAGGTTCCGGAGCAGACTCCGTATTTTGTGGGAGGGTGGGTTGTCAGCGGAATGGAAAGCCTGGCTTCGGTACTTGGGTTGCCTCCGGACGTGGCCGCCCAGCAGGACCTCCGCCAACCCCGGATCGTTGAAGGGATGGCTGCTCGATGTCGGGACGTCTTCGGAAGTGATCTTGCCTTGGCAGTAGGGCCCTTCCCCCAGGATACCCCTTACAAGGATGCCCCGGGGCAGTTGTTGCTGGGTATCGCAGGTTCCGAAGAAGTCCGAAGCCGCCAGGTGGGTCTTGCTGGACATCCGGCCATTATGAAACCTCTTGCTGCAAAACATGCACTGAATTTTTTGCGGCTTTACCTCCTGGGCCGAGCTTAACAACACCCTTCCCACGACACGAAAAGCGGCTTTCCTAAGGCTGGTTTATCTTGGGGGCTGTCGGTGTCTCTAACCGAGTAACTTTTCTGGGCTATTTTGAGCCGCTCCACCCGGATGGAGCTCCCGAAATTTCGTCCCCTGGACGATCCGGGGAATTGGTCCTTTCTACCCTGCCGGAGAAAGCTCTGGAGTCGGTTTTGCGAGAGGGTGGCTTTGGCCCTGTTGTCCTCCAGTTCTGGTAAAAATAGAGCAAACGGTTCTGGTAAAGAGGGCAAAATGGGAATTCCAGCCGCAACAATCACACGGGCAAGTCGCAAAATGGCCTTGCCGAGGAAATTCCCAAAGTCCTGGGAACCTGGCTAGGAAAGGCATGCGAGAGAATCTGTACCAAGTTCACAAATTCGATCGGGAATAAGCAGATTAACCCAATTTGACATTTGCGGACTCCTTTATCAAAGACCATGCCGGGGTAAAGCTCGCATGGGAGAGGCAGCCGGTGACTTTCTGAAAAAGGCTCGGTCTTCGATACCGCCCAAAGGAGGAGGCAGTACCGCCACCCTGAAATCTTCCCCAGATCTAAAAAGCCTGCAAAACCCCTCCTGCACCACTGGATATTGGATGAAATCCTTAAGTGCCCCGGGGAAGAAAACTTCAAACTGCGTTGACCTCCATGGGTTGGTCCCACGATAATCCCCACCAAAAGCTGGATAGTGCCCGGGGCTATCTTGCCCATTAGGATTTGCTTTTTTTCGTGAGCCACCTGGGGAATCACTGCGATCCTGAGGGGGAGCCACAAGGCAGCATCGGGAACTTCTCGGGGCACAGGTGAGGCTTGATGGTGTCGGCGGAATTCGATGTGCTCCGGGGAGATGCCGTTCCCGGTTCTAGGGGTCGGGAATCCGTCGTAAGTCCACCAGGCCACAGAAACCCCGATGCAAGTGAGTAAAATACCAGTGCTTTTTTTGAATTGCTTTTTTGATAAAAGTTCCGTCCGGACGAGCAATTTCGGTGAACGGGCGGCTCAACGCCCGAACCAGCCCGAACAAGACTCAATCGACACTCAATAGTGGATCTGGTTTGTCGCAATTTTCGGGGATTCCAAGCTTGGCAGATGCGGAGCTAGGGGAGGCACCTAATGATGAGCGTGGGAATGGGGGTTGCAGATCTGCGGGCTTATTGTGAGGAGGTTGCCAAGCGGGCAAAGGCTGCAGCTGCCAAAATGGGAACGGTTTTAGGCCGGCAGAAAAACGACTGGCTCCGGTTGGGGGCAAAACTGCTGCGGGAAAAGCAGGAGGAAATTCTCCAGGCCAATCAGCGGGATGTGGCCGCCGCTCCGGAGTTTGGCTTGACGGCCGCCCAGGTGGATCGTCTCCTCCTGAACCCAAGCCGAATCGAAGCCATAGCTCGGGGGATGGAAGAGGTGGCCTTGCTCCCCGACCCGGTAGGACAGGTGATTTGGAGCTCTGTCCGGCCCAACGGACTCCATGTGCAAAAGGTCCGGGTGCCGTTGGGGGTGATCTTTTTTATCTATGAATCCCGGCCCAACGTGACGGCCGATGCAGCCGCCCTGTGCGTCAAAAGCGGAAATGCCGTCATCCTCCGCGGGGGCAAGGAAGCAGCTTACTCCAGCCAAAAGATTGTGGAGCTGTTATGGGAAGCTGCCGACCGGACGGGTATTCCCCGCGATGCCCTCCAATTAATCTCCACTCCGGACCGTCAGGCTGTGGGTTACCTCCTTCAGATGCCTGAGTATATTGACGTGGTAATTCCCCGAGGGGGAGAAGGATTAATCCGCCGGGTCACGGAGGAGGCTAAGATGCCTGTGATCAAGCACTTTACGGGTAACTGCCATGTTTATCTGGACGCAAGTGCGGAACCTGACTTGGCGGTAAAAATCACCGTCAACGCCAAATGCCAGCGGATGGGGGTATGTAATGCCGCGGAATCTCTCCTGGTGCATCGAGCGGTGGCGGAGACCCTCCTTCCCCGGGTATGTGCGGCTCTGGCAGAGCGGGGCATCGAAATCCGGGGCTGCCCGCAAACTCAGCGGCTTTTTCCCCAAGCGAAGCCTGCTTCCGAAGATGATTACTACCGGGAGTACCTAGGACCGATCATTGCGGTACGGGTCGTCGATTCCTTAGAGCAGGCAATCGAGCACATTAACCACTATGGCTCCCACCACACGGATGCCATTGTCACGCGGGACCTCCAGGCTGCACGGCGGTTTGTGGCCGAGGTGGATAGCTCCGCGGTTATGGTGAACGCAAGTACCCGTTTCAATGATGGCTACGAGTTCGGTTTGGGGGCAGAGATTGGCATCAGCACCGATAAATTTCATGCTCGTGGACCTTGCGGCTTGGAGGAGTTGACCACGTACAAATGGGTGGTTTACGGGGATGGCCAGGTCCGCGAATGACTGCTGGATCGCTTGGGAAAATGACTTCGGCATAGATGGGGATTTTTTTGAACACGGAGGCAGTTGCCGAGAGCCTCTTCGCGTGGCCTATCGTGATCGTGGAAAAGCTCCTCCTCAGTCGGGGGTTACCGGAAATAAAGCCTGAGGTTTGATGGCTAGCACTTTTTGAAAAAGAAACTCCGCGGCAAGGAAGCCGATATGAGTGGCGAAGTTCTTAGCCAAGAGGAATTGGCAAGACTGGTAGCTTCTTCTCGAGAAACTGGGGGCTTGGGGCCAGCAGCCGCAGCCTCTTTCTCTGGCCGGGGGCAAACCTCTTCCCGTTCTTTGCCCAAGGTTCTTCCCTACGACTTCAAACGGCCGGAACGGGTCGGAAAAGAGCAAATGCGGGTATTACAAACCCTCCACGAGGGGTTTGCCCGAAACTTTGCCGCAGCCCTTTCCGGACTTATCCGCTCGATTGTTGAAGTGAAACTCACCGGGGTCGATCAACTCACCTATAGCGAATTCATCTTCGCCTTAGATAACCCCACCTGCTTCAACCTCCTGAAGGCGAGGCCCCTAGAAGGGACCGTGATCGTGGAATTTAGCCCATTGGTGGTCTTTGCTCTCATCGATCGCCTTCTGGGTGGGGGACGGGAAATTCCCGCAGTGGCTCGGCGACCCCTGACGGAGATCGAACACCTGCTAATGCGTCGGATTACGAACCTTTTCATAACCGAACTAAAAAAGGCTTGGGCCGATGTTATCCCTCTCGAGCTTGAGATTGATCGCGTGGAAAGTAACCCCCAGCTCGTCCAAATTGTCCCCCCTAACGAAGTCGTAGTGGTCATTAGCTTCGAACTGGCCATCGGCGATACCCGGGGGATGTTCAATCTCTGTATCCCCTACAACGCCCTGGAGAGAATTAGCAATCGCCTGACCCCCAACTCCTGGGTGGCCTACGGCAAACGGGACCCGACTCCGGAAAGCCTTTCCCAAATCGGCCGTAATCTCCGCGGAGCTATTGTCCAATTGCGGGCACAATTAGCCAAAACCCGAATTACCACGGCCGAATTGATCGGTCTCCGGGTGGGCGATATCATCACCACTGCCAAAGATGTCCGGCAGCCAATTCTGGTCTATCTTGAGCAGACTCCCAAATTCTGGGCCAGGCCAGGAGTTTTCAAAGGCCACAAGGCCATCCGAATCGAGGAAATTGTCAAAGATCCCAACGAAGCTGCCGGCGAATGAAAATCCCCCATCCTTTACCCTTGTCTTTTTTTGCTTCGTACTGCCTCGTTCCAAGGGAAAATTAGGATTGCCCGTAAAGCAACTCTGCTTAGCGGGTGGAGAAGGCGTGGGCACGAAAAAATCTCCACACCCGTACAACCCTAAATATCTATTTCACGAAGCACTACGGGAGTTGTTTTGACGAAGCACTCCGGGAGTTCTCCCCGAAGGAGCTCCGGTTGAAACCCACGCCGGGTAGCCTCAAAACGGTCTGGCCAAACCAGATTGATGAACGCTCGTACACAACATACTGACCGACCCAAACACCGTGAAACAAGCAGGCTATCAAGCCCTCACCTTTAGCGGACCCCATTTCACGGACCCCCGTAATTCAGAGCTTCGAAAGTCATAAACCCCGGGCTGGAGGTCTCCTTGCGGCAGGGTGAGCATTGCTGTCGACGGAGCCCCCCAAGAGGAAGTCCCTTGCTCCCCGCGGTCGTGACGGAGCGGCAAGGCCTGCCTCAGCTATCGATGGCCCCTGGACTATGGACTTACCGAACTTGACGGCATCACCTTGTGGTGGAGGAAGCCCCGCCGGGACCGAAAACGTTTCATGCTGAGCTCATTGCCAGGCAAACAGCAGATACAGCTCCCGGCCGAAAAAGAAAGGTACAAAGGTTGAAGAGTGCACACCGAAACTGTCCTTCTTGCTTCCGGAAATATCACCAGGTAGGATTGGGCTCGTGAGTCCCGGAAGGCACCTGTCCCGAGACAGAGGCTCGCCACTTCCCCCCGGCGGCAAGTAACGTTTCCGCCAATATAGTGGATACCGCCGGCGACCCCGCTCCGTGCTCCGGGAGGTGGATCTGCTTGCCGGGTCGAAAAATCTTATCAGGATTTGTACAGCACGAAGCTTAACTCTCCGGTTCCAGGGGATGCTTAGATTTTTCGCGTACACCCTGGTCGAAGCCCCATTTTGACCGGAGAGCGGTTTTTATCACCAGTATCGTTTGCCCAACGTTTCCTACCGGTTTCTTGCCGGATGGGGAAAGTTCCCTATAAGTGGAGGTGGTCCCCGCGGTGGCTGACACCCAAGGGATTTGCGATTCATGAGAGTTTCTGCGTTTTTGAAACATTCTTGTGGTGGACAAGCCCGACCTAAAGGATAAAAAGGGTAAAAAGGTTAGTGTATATAAAAGATTAGTGCATACAGGATGGTTTAGATGTAAGAGTTCCTCCCAATACAGGCTCTTTGCGAGGGCTATTGTTAAGGATGGAAGTGCAAGAGTTCCTGACAGTCTTACCTCCGGAAAAGGCTCGGGAGATCTATTTCAGCCGGCTCGAATTGAAGCCCTTGGGGGTGGAGCAAGTCCGGTTGGAAAATGCCCTGGGAAGGATTTTAGCTGGGCCGGTGGTAGCCCCGGTGGATCTCCCTCCTTTCGATCGGGCCATAGTAGATGGATATGCCGTCCGTGCAGAAGACACTTATGGGGCAAGTGAGTTTGCACCGCGGCGGGTCAGAGTACTCCCTGGCCGAATCGAAGCCGGGCAGGTACCCGGGGTTCAGGTAAATTCCGGAGAGGCCGTGGCTGTGGCCACTGGGGCAATCTTGCCCCGAGGTGCTGACGCCGTGGTCATGGTCGAGGATTGTCAGGAAGAAGACGGCGGGCTAATCATTCAGCGGGCGGTGGTCCCCGGAGCCGGCATTGCCTTTGCCGGAACGGATATCGCTCGGGGGGAAACTGTTCTTTGGCCCGGTCAGCTGCTCACTCCCCCGGCGGTGGCAATTATCGGTGCCCTCGGGCTCGCAGAGGTCCCTGTCTATCGCCGCCCGCGAGTCGCCATTTTTTCCACGGGTACGGAATTGGCTTCGGGAGGCAAACCTTTACCTCCAGCAAGTATTTACGATGCAAATGGCCCGATGTTGGTGGCGGCCACAAAAGATTTGGGCTGTGAGCCGGTTTTCTTCGGGATTATCCCTGATGATTTTTCCGCGATTTTAGCCGTGCTAGAACAAGCCCTTCGTGAGGCCGATGTCGTGCTGCTTTCCGGGGGAACCAGTAAAGGAGTAGGGGATCTGTCCTATCAGGCTGTGCGACGGGTATGCCGGCCCGGGATTATTGTTCATGGGGTGGCCAGTAAGCCCGGGAAACCCCTGTGCCTCGCTATCCATGAAGGAAAGCCGGTGATTATCCTCCCGGGATTTCCGCTTTCGGCGATCTTTAGCTTCCAGGAGTTTGTGGCACCCCTTTTGCTCCGGTTGGTTGGCCGATCTCTCACCCCCCTCCCTCGCTTGCGAGTAAAAATATCACTGCCGATCCATTCGGAACCCGGACGGCAAGAATATATCCCTGTACGGGTTTTCCCTGGGCGAGAGGGCCTGGCAGCTTGGCCCATTGCTAAAGGATCTGGGGCAGTCTCCACCTTTAATCTTGCCGACGGCTACCTTGTAGTCGACACCCTGGAGGAAATTGTTCCGGCGGGTGCGGAAAGGGAAATCGTGCTGCTTACCCCCCAACTGATGCCCGCGGATTTGACCATCATTGGCAGTCACTGTGTGGGGTTGGACTTGCTAGTGGGAAAGCTTCACCAGCAAGGCCTGCGGGTGAAATTTCTTGCTGCAGGATCGTCGGCAGGATTGACTGCGGTTTCGCGGGGAGAATGTGATCTTGCAGGAATTCACCTGCTGGATCCAAAGACTGGCCAGTACAATGTGCCGTTCCTCACGCCGGATCTCGAGCTGCTCCCGGGCTATCGGCGGATGCAGGGAATTGTTTTCCGCCGAGGTGACAGCCGGTTCGAAGGCCGGACGGTCGAGGAAATACTCCAATATGCCTGGCAGGACCCGGGATGCCGGATGGTTAACCGAAATATCGGCAGCGGGACTCGGATATTGATCGACCGACTTTTGCAGGGCCGACGCCCTGCCGGTTACGAAGTAGCCGTAAGTACCCATCATGCGGTGGTGGCGGCGGTCGTGCAAGGCCGGGCAGACTGGGGAGTAGCGATCGAGTGGGTGGCTCGACAGTCGGACCTGGGTTTTCTTCCCCTTGCCGAGGAACATTTCGATTTTGCTGTGGGCAAGGATCGACTCACTCGACCGGGTGTACAGGCCTTTCGGGAGCTCCTCCAAGATCCGGAAACCCGAAAAGAGCTGGAAGCTTTTGGGTTCCTGCTCAGCGAGGTTGCAACGGATTGATTCATCGAGGTTTTAACGGGGTAAAGGGTTGCCAATTTCTCCCACTGAAGGCTACAGCAATTGCCGGAGTTCGGGTTATAGCAACAACCGGAGTTCCGGTTCAAACTACCTTATGCTCGAATTTGCGGGTCGGTGTCTCCGAAAGAAACTTGGCGGGACCTCCAGAAGTCTGGGACATACCACGATGGACAAGGATATAGCTACTCGCGAGTTTTTTCTGGGAATCGATCGAATTAGCGATGTAGAGCAGCTGGAAAATCTGTTGAGCCTGCC
>Ga0308415_1000994_pt1 | contig 12577 bp, 11 predicted proteins | sample HotsprSampleOS55_FD_203465 | JGI IMG/M metagenome (GOLD analysis project Ga0308415, IMG submission 203465) | Hot spring phototrophic mat microbial communities from Octopus Spring, Yellowstone National Park, Wyoming, United States - 20090730_OS55 ... | reverse complement strand
CTCCCCTGGTCTGTACTGTGGCTGTGAAAATCCATCCTCCGCCCGTAGGTGACGAAGCCCGAACCCCGGCGCCGGGGCCGCGTCTGCCCGTGTGGCTGCGTCGGCCTCTCCCCACAAGCCCGACGTTTGCACGGACTGCGGCTCTGCTGCAGGAACTCCAGCTTCACACCGTCTGCGAAAGTGCCCGCTGTCCAAACCATTGGGAATGCTGGAGCCGGGGCACGGCGACCTTCATGATCGGCGGCGACCGCTGCACCCGGGCCTGCCGGTTCTGCGCGGTCACCACGGCCAAGCCCCTGCCGCTGGATCCCCAGGAGCCTGGCCGTGTGGCCGAAGCCACACGCCGCCTGGGGCTCCGTCACGTCGTCATTACCGCAGTGGCTCGGGACGATCTGACCGACGGGGGGGCCGAGCACTTTCGTCAGACCATCGAGGCGGTGCGTCGGCTGAACCCCTCGACAGTGATCGAGGTCCTTACCCCCGATTTCAACGATCGGGACGAATCCATCGCCACCGTGTTGGCCGCGAAACCTCACATCTTCAATCACAACTTGGAAACCGTGCGCCGACTGACACCCCAGGTACGGCACCGCGCTACCTACGACCGGTCCCTCAGTGTTCTGGCCAAGGCCCGTCGCCTCAGCCAGGGGGGCGCGGTGACCAAATCCGGGCTGATGCTCGGACTGGGGGAAACGCCGGAAGAAGTCCTGGAGAGCCTGCGTGATTTGCGTGCGGTGGGCTGCGAAATCATCACGCTCGGGCAGTATTTGCGGCCCACCTGGGAGCATCTGCCCGTGGCGGAGTACATCACGCCCGAGCAGTTCGCCTGGTATGGCGAACAGGCCCGCAAGCTCGGATTTCGGCATGTGGCCAGTGCACCGCTGGTGCGCAGTTCTTACCACGCCGACGACTTCCACCTGCCGGTCGACTTCGGCGCCCCGGGCAGGGGAGCTGCTTCGGGGGAAAGCGGCGCCGGCGCATCGTCCACCACAGCCTGAGCAGCGGGCCCGGTCGGTCAAAAATCTCAACCCGGGCGCGCGTGGGTGGCCCACGTGGGCCACGGTCCCCAAGCCCGGCCGCGCAGGCCGTCCCACAGCAGGTACCACAGAAAGAGCGAATTGTATTTGAGGTAGCGCGGGCCCAAGCGGCGCGGTTCGGTGGCCATGCGGTACAGCCAGGTCAGGCCGGCCCGTTGCATCCATGCGGGGGCGTCGGGTTTGAGGCCTGCGTTGGCCTCGAAAGCAAAGCCCACCACCAGCACCACCCCGCGCTGCAACCGTGGCTTGTACCGGGCCGTCCAGCGCTGTTGCTTGGGCGCGCCAAAGCAAATCCACAGATAGTCGGGACTGAGCCGACTGAGTTCGTCCAGCACCGTGGCCTCCTCGCGCGGATCCAGCTGGCCCTGCTCGTCACAGCGTCCGTGGTAACTGCCGACGAACCGAAGGCCCGGGTTGGCCGCGGTGAAGCGCCTGCGCAATCGCTCGGCGCATTCGGGGCTGCCGCCCAGCAAATAATGGGTACTGCCGGCCGGGGCGCGTTCCAGGAAATAGCGCATGAAAGCCGGTCCGTAGACGCGGTCCTGCAAGCCGGCCCCCGCAAAATTCATGCACCAGGTCAACGGTGTGCTGTCGGAAACGAGGTAATCAAATGTGTCCATCACCCGTCGGAACTCCGGGTCATGCCGCATCAGGGTCACGATTTGGGTGTTGGAAAAGGCCACCGAGATGGGCCGTGGGGCGCGCGCCCAGTCCACGCACCGCGCAGTCAGATGCGCGTAGGTGGTAACCAACAGGGGTGCCCCCAACACGTGGACAAATCGCAGATCTGCTTCCATGCTTTTGCGCTACGAAACCGAGCCGGAGGAGCTGCCCTGCTGGGCCGGTGCGTTCGGCCCCGAAGGACCCGTGGAGGGCTCCGAGGCCTGCTGGGACGGGGTGTCTGTGCGCGCGGCGGCTTCCGACTGGGAAGGGTTCGCAGCTCCAGTCGTGTTCACCGCCACAATCGCCGGCCGGACCAGCCGGCCTTGAAACGTGATGCCCGTGGCCAAGGTCTCCCGCACCACCGCACCTTCCGGCGGCGGCTGACCATCCGGGGTCTGATGTTTTTCAGGATCGAAGCTCTCCCCCGGGGCCACCACGAAAGGCACCACCCCCAGTCGCCGGGCCGCATCTCGGCAATGATTCTGGAACTGCGTCAACTGCTCGATGAGCCGGGGTTGGCCCGACCGCAGCCCGGCCGTGTAAAGCGCGAATACGTGGTCCAAAATCCAAACCAGTACCTGGAGCCACTCGCCTTCGGCCCGACGCAGCTTGTCCACCTCCAAACGCAGCGTGGCTTTTTCCGTGTCATTGGCCCGCTGCAAAAACGTGGTGAAATCCCGAACCTCGGCCGCCATGCGCTCGGCAATTTCCCGGGCCTGTGCGGTGGTTTTGGCTGCCTGTTCCTGAATCGCCTGCCAATTGTCCGTGGCCTCCGCAATGCGCCGCGCCACCGTCTCGGCGTGCCGGGCGTGAGTCAGTCCTTCGGCCAAGGTGGCCGTCTCCCATTGCCGACAAACTGCCCGATATTCCAACACGTACGGCAGCACACCCAGACAGGCCCCCACCACCAGGCAAAGGCTGCTGCCCCAGATGACCGAAGCCGGCAAGGGCACCGGGGCTTGCCACACCCAATACACCGCAGCCGCCAATAGCAGGGCGTCCCCACCCCAAAAGGCCCACCGGGGTAGGCGCGACGGAACCGTTTCTTGCATGGGGGCCAGTCTGCCGGGCCACAGACGGAAGTTCAAGGCCGCCCCGGTCAAGGCGGTGAACGCTCAGGCCGCTGGGCTTGGGCCGCAGGGGTGCGCAAGTCGGGCGATTCTGCTGCGGCATTTGTGCTCTGGAACCGCACCCCGCGAAGGTCGGCCCCGCCATTGTCCGGAGAGGCTTCGCCGCTTCGAGTCACCTGCAGGTCCCACTGGGCTCAAAACCCGCTCCGTTCAGGCGATCGAGCCCTCTGAGCCTCGGTCGTGCACAGTCATGGCCGGACCCGCGCGCGGCCCAACGTCACGTATTGCGGCATTTCTTTCAGTTCCAAACGCAGTACGCCGGTTTCGGCTCTGATGTTGCGCAGTTGGCCCGTGCCCTCGACCAGGCGCCATCCTTCGGCCGGTTCCGGTCCCTCCACGGCGAGCGTGACCGTCTGCGAGGCCTGCAGGGTCCATGCAGCCAGTTTAATTTCCCCGACCTGGTTGGTCAGCACAAGCACCCAATCTTCTGAGCGCGGCATGCGCAGACGCTCGGCCGCGGCGTAGCCGGACAATTCGCGCGTCAGAGTTTTGACTGCGTGGTAACTCGGTTTGGGCGCAAGGTCCGGGTACACGGTACCGAAGTTGTGCTCGCGCTCGTGGGGGTCGGGACCATCGTTCTTCCAGTCATACCAGATCGACAGCGGCACGCCCATCCAGAGATTGAACAACTGCTGGCGGGCCAAGTAGGCGGCCTGCGTTTCCAACGAGACGTCGCGGCCATCGGTCGAGTAGCCCCATTCGCTGCTGACGATGGGGATGCGGCCGCGGCGTTCCGGTGGGGCGTGGCGCTCGATCTGCTCTCGCAGGCGGCGGTACTCGGCTTCGGCGGTCTCGGGCGGGCGGCGATGCCGGTACGGATGCACACTGACTCCGTCCAGCTCGGCCAAAATCCCCGAGGCCAGAAACCGTTCCATGAAGGGCGGATCGAACCCCGAGATGCCCGGCGCCACAATGGTGGCGCGCGGATCAGCCTGACGGATGGCCCGGCAGGTCGATCGGGCCAGTCGGATGTAATCCTCCACATTCGGGTGCGGGCGCCAGAAAAAGATGTTCGGCTCGTTCCAGATCTCCCAGATTATGCCCCGGCCGGCATACCGGGCGGCAGCCGCAGCCGCCCATCGAGCGAACGCCTCCACGCTCTCCGGTTTGCGGGGGAAGCCACATTCGTTTCGGGTCGACCCGTGATGGGATTGGTCGTCTGCACCAGGTCCTCGTAGAGCCGGTTCGAGTAGTCCAAAATGTAAAGCGCCCGCAGGCCACGCCGCTCGAGGTTCGAGGTCAACTCGTCGTAACCGGACCAATCATACTGGCCGCGACGGCGCTCGATGGCTTCCCAGGTGAAGTCCATCCGCACAAACCGGAATCCCGCCGCAGCTATCAGGTCCAGGTCCGCTTCATGGCCAGTGACGAAATGAATGTTGACGCCGACGCCTTCGGGAAGACGCAAGGGTGGCAACTGCGCCGCCGCCGGCAGAGCCACAAGGGCGAGACAGGGGAGGAGTCGTCGCAGGTTCATAGTGCTTCCACAAAATCCCGAGGTCCTTCAGCCGTCAAGGCCGAGAGAGTTCAGCGGCGGGAGTTGGGGCGACAGCGTGAGCCGGGCCGGGCCTCTGCTGCCATGCGTCCCAGGCCACCCGAAGGGTCAGCCCCAGCACCACGGCCAGAAACACGGGGCGGATGAAGCGCCGTCCGCGCGCTGCTGCCACGCGTGCACCCAGTCGTGCCCCTGCGGCTTGGGCCAAGCCCATGCCCAACCCCGCTGCAAGGTTGACGCTCCCGGCTGCGGCAAAGACCAACAGGGCCCCGGCGTTGCTGGCGAAGTTCATGACCTTGGTGCGGGCCGTGGCGCGGGTCAGTTCCATGCCGCCCCACGCGACGAGGACCAGCGTCCAAAAGGTGCCCGTGCCGGGTCCAAAAAAACCGTCGTAAAAACCCAGCATCGGGGCGGCCAACGCTTCCAGTCGCAACAGAGGCCACCGCGGCCCCTGCCCGGGCGCGCCAAAGCCCGGCCGAATGGCGAAGTAGAACGTCACCGCCAACAGCAGCAACGGAATGAGGCGACGCAGCGCGTCGGGAGCCACGGCCTGCACCGACCAGCTTCCCGCCACCGCGCCGGCAAAGGCCAGCACAAGGCCACGGAGACAGTGGCGTGCCGAGACCAAACCGGCCTTGCGATATTGCCAGGCTGCCGTGGCGGATCCGAACAGGGCCTGCAGTTTGTTGGTTCCGAGCGCCACGTGGGGTGGCAGTCCACAGGCCAGCAACGCCGGTACCGTGATGAGTCCACCGCCCCCGGCAATCGCGTCCATCCAACCGGCCGCCGCACCGGCCAGGATCAGCCACGGCCATGCCTCCGCACCGACCATGCACGGAAGCCTACCGGACCGACGACGCAAGGCCAGTCTCAGCAGACAGTCCGGCCGCCGCACGGCCGAGGATGTGAGCCCCGCGGGCTCTGCTCTCGATCCCGATTGCCGAGCAAGGCCGGAACCGATCGAGCGTCCAGGCCCACGGACACGCTCAGGGTTCAGGTCCTTCGCTCTCCGAGCTCCGCGGGCCCTCGTCCTTTCCAATGCCGCCCGGAGATTCAATCCGCAAGCAGGCGAAGGACCCGCCTGCCGCCATCAACCCTTCGCGCGCAACGCAGCTCAACAAGCTTCCGCGGCCAGTAACCTGGACCCGGGTACATCACATTTTCACCGCACTCATGGATCGGATTGCCTGCAGAGGTGACGCAGCAATGCGCCAGAGCGCTACTTTGTTCCGCGCGAGACGGATGAACAACTTTTGATTCACAAACTGGAGTTGTTTTGAAAGAATCAGCGCGTAAACTCGGCCGGCCCGAGACCCGTGGAGTGGCCCGGCCGGAAGTTCATGGAATCAGGCAGAGAATACCGAGCCATGGAAACTTTAACCAAGATGACTTCCGATCAGGTGGGGCCTGTCGGGGCTTTTGTGCGGGAACACTTCCGGCACTTCAACGCCGCGGTCGTCGTCCGCGCCAGCGAAGCCTACGTGGAACTGCTGGATCAAGGCGGGCGCATGTTGCTAGCCATGGCCGGGGCCATGAGCACGGCAGAACTGGGCCGATCGCTGGCGGAAATGATCCGACGCCAGAAAATTCATGCCATCTGTTGTACAGGCGCCAATCTGGAAGAGGATCTCTTCAACCTCATCGGGCAACGCGACTACGTGCAGGTTCCGGATTACCGCCACCTGAGCCCGCGCGAAGAGGAATCCCTCTTTCGCCGCGGGTTGAACCGGGTGACGGACGTCTGCATCCCCGAACGGGTCATGATGCAAGTGCACGACCGGCTCCTGCCCCGGTGGAAGGCTGCCGAACGGGCCGGCCAACGAAAGTTTCCCCACGAATATCTCTACGAGCTGCTTCTGAGCGGCGAACTGGAGTCTTCCTACCAGGCCGATCCCCGGCACAGTTGGCTTTTGGCGGCGGCCCAGCAACAACTGCCGCTGTTCGTCCCGGGCTGGGAAGACTCGACCCTCGGCAACCTCTTTGTCGCGCGCGTGGCGGACGGCTCTCTGCAGGGCGTCCATATTATCCGCACCGGCCTGGAAGCCATGCTGGAGTTGATGCGCTGGTACGAAGAACTCTCCAGTCGGCATCCCGTGGGATTCTTCCAAATCGGCGGGGGCATTGCGGGCGACTTTGCCGTATGTGTCGTGCCCTTGCTGCGCCAGGACCTGAAACGCAGTCACGTTCCGCTGTGGGCCTATTTCTGCCAAATCAGCGACTCTACCACCAGCTACGGCAGCTACTCCGGGGCCGTGCCCAACGAAAAGATCACTTGGGGCAAACTCGGTCCGGACACGCCTCGTTTCGTGATCGAGTCGGACGCCACAGTGATCGCCCCGCTGATCTTTGCCCGCGTGCTGGGCTGGTAGGGCCCCGCGCGCGCCCTCCCTGCCCGGGGCCAAGCGGGCGTGCCAACGGCCCAAGCCTGCGTTCTCCTGGCCCCACAAAGGCGCAAGCAAGAAACACCGCTCCGCATGCCCGCAGACAAAACGTTTCCAGTCCCGGCGATGCCGGGCGAGCTTGGGCAGCTGCTGGGCCCCTGTGCCGGTGGGCAGACTCGGAGAATCTTTTCTCGGGTCCACCCCACCGGCTGAGCGCCCTTGCATTCCACGCCGCGGTCTTGAGCGTAGACAGAGCCGCAAGCTCAGCACTCCCGGGGCGCTGCCTCCAACATTGAGGTGCAGGGCCGGGGGCTTCCTCCACCAAACCGGAGCCGAGCCGGCGGCGCGCCCAGGCCGTGTTTCCAGCCGTGCGCCAAGAGCGGAGCCTTCGGCCGTTGGGCCTCGAAGCGGCGCCCGATCCTCTCGAAAAGGCCAGCAGGAGCCGACCTAAGGCGCGGCCGGGTTCCAGCTCTCGGAAGAACGCACGGCCACGTTCCCGTTGGAGCGCCACCGTTCCGCACTCCGCACTTTTCCCAGACCGGGTTTTGCGGTTCAGTGGAGCCCGTCATGAGCGGGAAAACAGCGCTGTTGTTTGCAGGCCAGGGAGCCCAGTACGTGGGCATGGGACGGGATTGGGCCGAGGCCGATCCGGAGGCACGCGCCTGGTTCGACCGGGCCAACGAGGTGGTCGGCTACGACCTGGCGCGAATCTGCTTTGAAGGACCGGAAGAGGTCCTAACCCGGACCGAACATGCCCAACCGGGGATTTTTCTGGTGAGCTGGGTGGCCTGGAAGCTGTTGGGCAAGCATTGTCCGAACCTCCGCTTCGAGGCAACGGCCGGCTTGTCGCTCGGCGAATTGACCGCGCTAGCCGTGGCAGGGGTTTTCCGGTTCGAGGACGCACTCCGTGTGGTGCAAATTCGTGGCCGCTGCATGCAACAGGCGTGCGAGGCCACAGAAGGCGGCATGGCCGCGGTGATCGGACTGGGCGAAGCGGCCACCCGCGAAGTCTGCGCAGAAGCAGGTGTGTTCATGGCGAATCTGAACTGTCCAGGCCAAATCGTGATCTCCGGGGAACGCCAAGCCCTGGAACGAGCCGTGGCACTGGCGCGGGCCCGCGGAGCGCGCAAGGCGGTGCCGCTGCCGGTGGCCGGCGCGTATCATTCGCCGCTCATGGCGGCCGCGCAGCCCGCCCTTCGCGAAGCCCTGCAAAGCGTAGCGCTGTCGCCACCAGCGGTGCCGGTGGTTTCCAACGTAACGGCGCGACCCCATCCCGACGTGGAGTCGATTCGGGCGCGACTGGTCGAACAAGTAACGGCTCCGGTGCTCTGGGAAGCCAGCATGCGATACCTGTTGGACTCGGGATTTGACCGGTTCATTGAGCTGGGCCCGGGTACGGTACTGAGCGGGTTCCTGAAGCGGATCGGCAAGGAAGTGCAGGTGTGGAACATTTCGGATGCGGACTCTTTGGTCGCGACCGTCCAGGCTCTCCGCAACGGCGCATAAGACGGCACGTATCGCGTCCCACGCGGTGGAGCGGCCGGGGCGATCGAGCTCATGGTTATCGGAGCCAAGAAGTTCTAGCGGGTTCCGGCCACGGCCGGAGGGACCGATACGGCAGCGTGGGCCGTGTTTCCTGGACACTTGTCGGTGGGTAGCCACCGAACAGAGCGGCTGCCTGCCGCAGCCCAAGCGCCACGCCCCGCCCGAACGAGGCGGCGGACTTGCGCCCTTTCCGCATCGCCCCTTAGCTTGCGAGCCCGTGCGTTTATTGGATCGGTACCTGTTGCGGGAACTGCTGGGGCCTGGGGCGGCCTGCCTGGCAGGCTTCCTGATTTTCTGGGTGACCGCCGATCTGCTGGAACGCATGGAGGATCTTCAGGCGCGGTCTGTGCCCTGGACGAAAGTCCTCCTCCATTACGGGTGGCGCATCCCTGAATTCCTCGGCGTGGTATTGCCGCTGGGCCTGTTGCTGGCATTGCTATATGCGCTGCACCGGCACAGCCGTTACCACGAAATCACCGCCATGCGCGCCGCCGGATGGAGCCTCTGGCGCATCGGCCTGCCCTACTTGGGGGTAGGGATGGTTTCGAGTGCCCTGCTGCTGACCACCAACGAGTTTCTGGCCCCCGAAGCGGCCGCCCGGGCCGACCAAGTGTTGCAAACCGCGCGGCCCGGGCAAAACGATCCGGCCTTGCTCCGCAATTTCGGCTTCATGAACCAGCGGGAACAGCGGTCCTGGCACATGGACACCTACCACTTGGGAACCAGCGAAATGATCGGCCCGCAAGTGGACTACCGTACCGCCCAAGGCACGCGACGCTGGTTGTTCGCGTCCCGGGCGATTTACACCAATGGGGTCTGGGTGTTCTACGAAGTGCGAGAGTATGACAGCGATCCACAAGGCGACCGGTTCCTGACGCCGGTCCGGCGGGTACCGGTGCTGCCGATGCCGGAATTCACCGAAACACCGGAAATGATGCGCAGTGCCCACATGGTCCGCGGCCGGCTGGAACGGCGCGCCGCGCGCAAACTGGACCTGCCGATCCGCACGTTGCGTGAGTTCGAGCAATTGCACCCCGACCTGACGCCGGAGGAACGGGCCTGGTTGCAAACCCAGTGGCAGGGGCGCTTGGCTCTGCCGGCCACCTGCATCGTCGTGGTATTGATTGCCTTACCCTTCGGCGTCAGCCCGGGCCGGCGGAATGTCTTTTACGGGGTGGCCGGGAGCATTTTCGTGGCCTTTGCCTACTTTGTGATCCAGCAACTGGGCCTGGCCCTGGGCACCGGGGGCCATTTGGCGCCCTGGCTGGCGGCCTGGACACCCAACCTGCTGTTCGCTTTGCTGGGGATCGTGTTGACCCTGCGCATCCGATGAGCCCAAACCGGTCATCCCCCGCCGGGGGTCTGCCTGCCGACGCTCCGGTGTTGACCGATCCGGCCGAGGTGGCGCGGCGTCGGGCCGAGCTGGAGTGGCTGCGCGTTTTGCAGTTAGCCGCTGCGGACGCGGAATCGACCGGTCCGGCGCTGGAAGCTGTGTTGCGACTGTTGCAAAAGGCCTTGCAAGCGGAGGCGGGGCTGGTGGTACTGCTCAACCCGACCACAGGCTTCCTGGAATGGCAGGCGGCGGTAGGCCTGCCCCGACGGATCGTGCAGCAACCCCTGCGCGTCAGCGAGGGAGTCATTGGCTGGGTGACCCGCACCGGCCGGGCCGCGCGCGTGGGCGACCTGAGACTGGATCCGCGGGCCCAACCGCTGCGCCCACGGGCACGCTCGCTGCTGGCCATGCCGCTGGAGGTGGCCGATCCCGTGCGCGGTGTCCTAGCGGTGCTGGCGGACCGGCCGAATGCCTTCGGGCCGGAGCAGGAATCGCTGCTACGGTGGTGCGCAGAGGAAGTGGTGCGGCTGGTGCGCCGCCTCTGGGTGGTGGAGCGGCTCCAGCTCAAAGCCCAGATGTTCGAAACCCTGGTGCGCGTGAGCCCGAAAGTGCACCTCGCTTACAGTCTGGACGAGGCGCTAGGGACCATCACGCGAGAGGCAGGCGTGCTGATGGGGGCGCGGCTCTGTTCGGTGTTGCTGTTGGACCCGGAGGGAGAATGGCTGGACCTGAAGGCTGCCTGGGGCGCAGGACCGGCGTACCGGAACAAACCGCGAGTGAGCGTGAGCGAGAGTTTTGTCGGTGTGGTGGTCCGGCGCCGGAAACCGATGCAACTTGCCAACGTCCAGACCTCCAGCCGGTACCAGCACACGGCCGTGGCGCGGCAGGAAGGCCTGGTGGCACTGCTGAGCGTGCCGTTGATCTCCGGCGGCCGCTGCGTGGGCGTGTTGAATGTGTACAAGGACCGGCCTTACGTGTTTTCCGACCTCGAGGTCGCCGTGTTGAGCGCGTTTGCGGATTTGTCGGCCCTGGCGCTGGAGCGGGCCCGCTGGCACGAACGCCTGCTCCAACTGGAGGAACAATTGCGGCACAATGAACGCCTGGCCGCCCTGGGTCTGCTGGCCGCCGAGGTGGCCCACGAAGTGCGCAACCCCCTCACCGTCATCCAAATGCTCTATCATTCCCTTGACCTGCGTTTTCCCCCGGATGACCCCCGAGCCGAGGACGCGGCCGTGCTGGGTCGCAAAATCGAACAGCTCAACCGCATCGTGGAACGAATCTTGGACCTGGCCAGGTCCGGCGAGCCCCGCTTTGCCCCCGTGCCGATCCACCCGCTGCTGGAAGAACTGGCGCGATTGGTGCGGTACAAATTACGGCAGCACCAAATCGAGCTCATTTGGCGGCCGGACCCGCACGACCCGAAGGTGTGGGGCGATGCCGGACAACTCGAGCAAGTGTTTCTGAACCTGGTGCTCAACGCCACCCAGGCCATGCCCCAAGGGGGTACCCTCACCTTGATGACGCAACGCAAAGGATCCCACGTTGTGGTCACCGTCCAAGACACCGGCCCCGGCATGAGCCCGGAACAGCGACGCCTGGCTTTCCGCACCATGTTGCAATCGGGTCGGCCCGGCGGCACCGGCTTGGGGCTGGCCATCGTCGGGCGGATCGTGGAGGCCCACCAGGGGCGGGTCCGGATCGAGTCCCCCGAAGGCGGTGGCACGCGGGTGCGCGTGATCCTTCCGGCTGCGCCTGACACCGCACCGACCGGCCATTCCGGCACCACGCCGACATGCACATCCTCTGGCTGACATTCGTGGAGTTAGTGGTCACGCCCTTCCGCCACACGGAACTGATTTGGGGGATTGTGCCGCTCTACTTCGGCCTGCTGTTGAACGAGACCACGCCGCCCAAAGCGGATTTTCGCACCGCCATCCAGACCGGCTTTAGTTTCCTCTGGTCGGCAGCCCACTGGCTCTATCCGTACGTGCGTCCGGGTCGGTTCTGGTCCCTGACCGGTTTTTGGGAGCAGATGCCCTTGATCAATCTGATGGTGACGTTGTTGGTGGCCGTCTTGGGGGCCCTGGCGCTGGTCGGTGGATTGCGCCGGCGCTTTGTCCGCGGCACGCGCTTTCTGGGACACAGCCGGTTTGCCAATTACTTCATGATCGCCATTTTCCCGATTCAGTCGGGGCACCTGAGCTGGACCTGGGAACGACTGGGTGCGGTAGCGGTTTTTGCACTGCCGGTTTGGGTGATCCTGCAGGTGGGATTGATGCCGCTGCGGCGCTGAAGTTACCGGGAAACGGTCCTGGCCATGGAAGAGGTTCTCCGGCCACCGGGGCCTATCCGGAACGTGGCCACCGTTCTCAGAGGGCCGCTATCAGCGCCGCGGTCAGTTCCTCTGGTCGGAGCGCGATCGGATTGGTCTTCATGCTGTTGGCCCGGGCGGCCCGTTGGACCAGCTCGGGAACCTGATCCTCGCGCAGGCCGAACTGCGAAAGTCGCGGTACCTCCAGCGTCCGGACCAGATCGCGCAACCAGGCCACTCCCTCCTCGGCCGTGGCCGCTGGATTGCCTGTGAGCCATTGGGCAGCGCGGGCGTAACGCTGCAGCGCAGGATGATCCGGCGCGCGCTGTCGCAACGCCCGAATGTTCCACTCCGTCACAGGGACCAGCAGCGCGCCGCAAACCACGCCATGCGGAATGGGGAACATCCCGCCCACCGGCCCGGCAAATCCATGGACCGCGCCCAAACCGGCATTGCTCAAGGCCCAACCGCTGAGCAGCGCGGCCAGGGCCAGATCCTCCCGCGCCGCCACATCGCTGCCGTCGCTCCAGGCACGGCGCAGACTTCGAGCCACCCGGGGCAAGCCCTCCGCGCACAACGCGTCCGTCAAAAAACTGGCGCGGGGCGAAACCCACGCCTCCAAAAGCTGCGTGAGGGCATCCAGACCCGCAGCCGCGGTCACCGCCGGAGGACAGTCCAGCGT
>Ga0308415_1000991_pt1 | contig 12590 bp, 10 predicted proteins | sample HotsprSampleOS55_FD_203465 | JGI IMG/M metagenome (GOLD analysis project Ga0308415, IMG submission 203465) | Hot spring phototrophic mat microbial communities from Octopus Spring, Yellowstone National Park, Wyoming, United States - 20090730_OS55 ... | reverse complement strand
TCGCAACCGGCTGTGGACTGCCCTATGAGCGCAACGCGCACTGGCTGGGCTTCTTCGGCGGCATCGCCGACCGCATCGTGCGCGAGATAAACCCGCGCACCGCGCTCGACGCCGGCTGTGCGATGGGCTTCCTGGTCGAGGCGCTGCGCGAGCGCGGCGTGGAAGCATACGGCGTGGACATCTCCGAATACGCCATCAGCCAGGTTCACCCCAGCGTCAAGCCCTACTGCCGCTTAGGGTCAATCACCGAGCCGTTTGAGCGGCGCTACGACCTGATTATCTGCATCGAGGTCCTAGAGCACATGCCGGCGGCGGAGGGCGAGCAGGCGATCGCCAACTTTGCCGCGCATACCGATGATGTGCTCTTCTCATCAACGCCGCACGACTTCACCGAAGCGACGCATGACAACGTCCAGCCGGTAGAGCACTGGGCGGAGCGCTTCGCGCTGTATGGCTTGTTCCACGACCTCGACTTCGACGCTTCTTTCATCACGCCGTGGGCGATACGCTTCCGGCGCGATTGGGCGACCCAACCTCATCGCCTGGTGCGCGCATACGAGCGGGTGCTGGCGCGGACGCGGGAGGAGAACCGTCAGTTGCGCGATGCGCTACAGCGAGCGAGACGACAACCAAACTAGGGGATGCTGTGATTAAGTCTGCGGTCTGTTACGCTCTAGGGTTACGCGCTCAGGAAGCGACCTCGTACGTGAGGATTATCTCTCCTCTTCGGAGATCAAATATAGAGATAATTAATGGGATATCGCTAGACAACAATATTGACACAGATTTAGTACGAGAAGGGGATATTGTAATTGTTCAAAGAGATTTTCCGAGATACTTTGAAGAATTTTGCTCATTAGTGGACAAATGCAAATCATACAATAAGAAGCTAATTTTTGATTTAGACGATTTACTTTTTGAATTGCCTGAATATCACTATGATAGGCAAAAGCATCACTTTACTGCTTACTTGCTGCCAATTTACTATGCAATACAAGAAGCAGATCTTGTTACTGTTCCTACGTATGCGCTTAAAGAGTATGTAAGCTGCGTCAATGAGAATACCGTAGTATTACCTAACTATTTAGATGATCGGCTTTGGAGAGCTAAAGACTCAAGAAAAGGCAGTAGCGAAAAGATAATAGTAGGCTACATGGGAACTATAACACACTATAAAGACCTAGAAAGCATATCTCTTGCTCTTATAAAGCTTCTAAATAGCTTTGAGGATAAAGTGGAACTAAGGATCTGGGGATTCGATCCTCCGCTTGACCTATGCCAACATCCTAATGTTAGTTACAACTCTCTATTTTATGTTTCATATCCTGCATTTGCAAAATGGTTTCAAGGATTAAACATAGATATTGCTATAGCACCTTTAATAAACAATTCGTTTAATAAATGCAAGAGTAACTTAAAGTTTTTAGAGTATAGTGTAAATGAAATTCCAGGAGTATACTCAGACATAGAGACTTACAATTCGGTGGTTGTCAACGGCTATAACGGATTGCTGGCGCGTGATCCTGATGGTTGGCAAGCCGCGCTCCGCAGGCTTATAGAAGACGATGCTCTCAGAACGCGGATAGCTGCCCGTGCGCGTGCAACTGTAGAGCGGTCGTGGACTTGGTCGGTCAATGCGATGCAATGGCTCTCCACTGTCATGCAGGGGTTAAGTATGACTAAGCACAAGCACCGATCGCGTTTTATCATTCACTCGATAGCCGAACAAAACTTGAGCCTGATACGTGCTCTTGCTGAAGAGAGAGTTGCTCGGATGTCTAGTGAAATTGCAGAGAATCTATTGACAAGGGAATTGCGCTTGACTCATTCCCAGTGTGAATTGAAAGGAGCAATGATGAGAGATCAACTTGCAAACGCCAAGATGTGTGTCTCACAACTTAAGCTTCGTTGCTACAATGCAGCTTTGGAAACGGGTCATTTTGATCCATGCTGGTTGGATGTTATTCAGCTTGCCCCTGCGTGGTTGACTCGTGCTGAGCGGTTAATGCTATTCACCTTGGTGTTCAGCTTGCGCCCCAAGCGCTATATCGAGATAGGCACACTACAAGGCGGATCAGCGCTGATCGTATGTCGTGCACTGGATGCGCTGGAGAGTGACGGCAAAATGTACCTTGTTGACCCAGCGCCTAAAATTGCTACAGAAACTTGGGCGAAGCTTCAGCACCGCGCGAAGCTATATCAGGGCCACTCCCCTGATATCCTGAAAGTTGTTGCAACGGAAGCGGGGGGGAGCTTCGACCTCATTTTTATCGACGGCGACCATTCCTACGAGGGTGTTATGCGTGATGCCGAAGGCATTCTGCCTTATGCAGAACCAGGGAGTTACATCATCTTCCATGACATCTTTTTTGATGATGTTCGTCGTGCTACGGATGACTTTGTCGCACGCTATAGCGAGCGCATAGCCGATCTTGGTGTGTTAACTCGAGAATTCACAACACAAAAGATTAACGATGTGTTAGTTAAATGGGCAGGATTGCGACTATTGTATCTTTTCAATTGAGTTGACTAGTTAGGTTTCTTGCATATATCTTCCTTGACAGTGTGCGCACGCCTCAGTGGTTAAACCTATGTCAACTTCATTTAATTAAGTGCTATGCTTAACAGATTAATTATCAGCGCCAGTTTATTTCTCTTCTTGGTCGATAAGCCGCCTGTCAACACATATGCGTCTTCAGTGACTCGTTATGTAGATGGGCAAATCGGTTCTGATGGAGGAACCTGCACCAATCCGTCATCTCCTTGTCAAAGCATACAATTTGCCATTAACCAAGCTTCTAATGGTGATACTATCAAGATTGCTGCTGGCATCTACACTCGCAATGCTGCTTTCGATCCCTGTGTTTTTCACTTGGGTTACCCGGCAGTCGTCTGTATTATCAACAAGAATCTAACGTTGCTCGGTGGTTATCCCAGCGGTAACTGGTCGTCTGCTAATCCGGCCGCGCATCCAACGATTATCGACGGCGAATGGCAATATCGGGGAGTGTGGGTTCAAGACACAGAGCCGTGGGCAAACCCGGTCGCTGGGGTTACGATGGATGGCTTTACTATAAGGCGTGGATACGTTAAAGGTAGCGACAGTGGGAGTGACAGCGACACGTTTGCGTTTGGCGGCGGCCTTTTCGCTGACCACTCGAGGGTGACTTTGAGAAATATGCGCTTTGAAAACAACATTGCAGTTGGGGGTGGAAAGTATAACCCTTATGGCGGCGTTGCTGCAGGCGCTGCCGCCGCTATCCGCAAAGCTGTCGGGACAGTCTTGTTAGAACGTATCGTCTTCGTACGGAACTGGTCAATCGGCGGCCCCGGCATCCATCGCGGCGGCTATGCGATGGGCGCTGGTTTATTTCTATTCAGGATAAAGGCAAATGCATCTACGCTGGAGTTGTATGAGAACGCTTCGGATGCAGGTAACACTTCAGGGAATGGACTACATAACGGCGAGACTGCAGATGCCTTTGGCGCTATCACGATTATGGGCTATGCCGATGTATCGCTGTGGAACGTTGTAGCACGCCATAATCGCGTCAGAGGGGGAAATGCAAGCGTAAACGCCGGCGGTGGATTTGGTGGGGCGATTATGGTTGAGGGCATTCCTGGTATAGACGCAGATGGCGACGGTCAAGATGAAAGTGTTATCCTGCGGATCGGTGGGTGTGAGCTTACCGACAACTTGTCGGAAGGCGGGGTGGGAGCAAATGGTGGGTATGGTGCAGGCGGTGCAATCTATACTATACATAGCACAGTGATCGTCAGTCGGTGCAAGGTGATTCGCAATAGGGCACAGGGCGGGAACGGCACGAATCTACAAGGGCCGGCTGGTGGTGGGGGAGTGCATTTCACCAATATTAATTATAACACACCGACTGCTTGGCTAGACAATTCTTTAATTGCTTATAATGAAGCATTTGCAGGAACAGGTGCTGCCGTGGGTGGCGGTGGTGGTGGTGTGTGGCTGCAGGGTATTACCTCAACACTTTTACACAATACCATTGTTAATAACTGCATTAATTCATCGTTATACGGCTCAGCGATTATGGTTCTTAGCTATGCAACTGTTGCAAAGCCAGTATATTTGAATTATAATATTATTGCCAATCATCCGCCGTCATGCGATCCTAATTCTGGTGCTCTGTTCGTGCATGACAACAATACTGCATATCTTTACCGAAATTTATTCTTTAATAATTCTAATAATACCTTTATCTTCAATAACGGTGCTATAATAGGATTATCTACTTCTATCTATGGGAATCCTGGATTTGTTGGTGGATCACAGGCCGAACATGCCTTTAAGATCACCGCATCGTCTGCAGCTATCAATCAAGGGAGTGGTAGCTTTATGCCGCATGACATTGAGATGAAACCACGCCTAGCTGTGCCGGATCTGGGCGCCTACGAATTTTATAGCAAAACCATCTTTATACCTGTTATAAAGCGCTAGGTAAATGACATAATTAAAGCATCTGTCTGCAAATACTACACAGAGAAGTGTCAATTTAGCACAACTTAAGATGAAATGTTTTATTATTATGCAAGTATAAACCATCTGGAATTGATACATGCTCAAGTTTTCAGTAGTTATAAGTACAATTGACAGAGCTAACTCTCTAAAAACTTTATTGAAAGCTCTGGAGCATCAAAGTTATCAGCTCTTTGAGGTAATAGTGGTTGTTGGGCCAACTAATGACAATACGCTAGATATATTAAAGGAATATGAGGGACGCATTTGCCTGATTCGTTGCCCTGTTGCTAATCTTAGTGTGTCTCGAAATCTAGGTCTTTGTGCTGCTGCTGGTGACATTGTTGCTTATATTGATGATGACGCAATTCCTTGTCGAAACTGGCTCATGCAGCTCAATTATATCTTCACCACTCACCCACATATAGCTGCCACTGGCGGATCAGTTTATCTTATACACCCGTTACAGCCGATGGTACAACATAATTTGGGTTTATTTACATTTTCCGGTAAACAGTATGATGTGCGTCGCAGCTGGCTTGAGCATCTCCCCATTGAAGGTGAAGGGGAATTCTGGACGATGCGCATGATGGGCACAAACATGGCCTATCGCCGTGACGTTTTACTCTCAGTCGGAGGCTTTGACGAGCTTTATGAGTGGGTATATGATGATATAGAGATAGCCTTGAGATTAAGCGCTGCTGGATTTCTCGTGAGGCCGGTGCGAGAGGCGAGGGTCTATCATGTTCCCGCCTCCAATCGTAATCGCAAGATTTATACGTTTATCGTGAAATGGTGGATAAACACAAAGGCTGCTACTTATCTAACAACCGTTTACTTCTTGTTCTTTAAATCAAGCTTTCGTAATATAAAAAAATATATTCAATTTATTGTAGGTAGTCACATAAAGTTGTATATCAATTTGTACAAACAAAAGCAAATATCTTTATCTTATCTCTTTGGCTCAATGTTTCATGAATTAAAAGCTTTGACTGTAGGAATTTATAAAGCGCTTCAAAAAAAATTATTTCATTCTATTCCTACACCTATAAAAGGAGAAACAAGATCTTTTAAGCAATTTATGAATCAATCATCTTACACGCAGCCCTCGATAGATCCTATTAAAGGAAGTCGAGCTGATGTTTGTTTAGTCGAGCAGCCGCTACGCATTGCGTTGCTTAGCTACAATTATCCGCCAAAACGATATGACGGCGTCAGTATTAGCACCAATATACTAGCGAAAGGACTATTTGCACTTGGTCACACTGTGCATGTTGTAACCCATGGGGAGCAGCAACTTATACAGTATTATGACGGTGCATATGTGCATTTTGTTCCTTATGAGCTTAAGCGATATGCTCCTCTGCGCCACCTGCCGATTATTCACCATCGCTTAAACTATAGTCATGCGGTTCATGAATACTTGACGCGGCTCGTTTTAAATGATGGTATCCAGATCGTCGACACACCGCTCTGGCTCTTCGACGGATTTGTGACTGCGCTGTCGAGAGCGCTGCCTGTTGTCGTGCGCCCGGTCACCGCAAATAAGCAGATATCAGAGATAATCGGCGATAGGAGCTACGAACAATATCTTTTAGGTGAACTCGAAAGACAGCTTTTGCTAAACGCAACTATTATAGCTGCAAACAGTAATGCTACGAAGAAAGCCTTGTATGATGTTTATAATCTAGATAAAGACTCGGACATTGAAAATTACTATTTTGGCATTGAGCCTGTTGCTCAAGAGCAGACTCGTCCATTTCCGTATCATGCTCCTCCTGAGACGCTGACTGTACTTTATGTTGGTCGGCTTGAGAAACGCAAAGGCATTCAAGACCTCTTCGCAGCTATTCCACTCGTGCTTAGGCAAGTGCGCAATGTCCAATTCGTTATCGTCGGCCCGGACAACAGCATAAATGACGGGTTCATGAACCAGACCGGGATGGATTACCCAACATACTTTGCGCGGCACTATCCAGAATGCCGACCGTATGTGCGCTTTCTTGGCGAAATTGTGGGGGACAAGCTGAATGCACTTTATCAGAACTGTGACCTATTTGTGGCCCCTTCACTCTACGAATCATTCGGACTAATTTACATAGAAGCCATGAATTTCGCCAAACCGGTCATTGGCTGTAGAGCAGGCGGTGTTCCAGAGATAGTAAACGACGGAGTCACTGGCCGCTTAGTGGATCCTAACTCGCCGAAGCAGCTCGCAGAGGCAATCGTATCGCTCCTGCGCTCGCCACGCTTGCTCTACGAATACGGAATGGCTGGCCGCCAGCGACTACTCGATTACTTCACCCATATCCACATGGCTCAAGGGCTCGAGCGAATCTATCGCCGCGTTCTTGGCCAGATGAAAACCAATTAATTGGAGTAAACATGACACAACGAATCACTGTTGAGGACGTTCTTAAGCTCATCGAATTTGAGCTTGCTCAGCAATCTCTCAGCCAAGATAACATTGCCGAGGCTATTCAACGGCTTCATAAGTTTCAGACGTATTGGTATTCTGAAATATTGAACAAAGGAAGAGCGCCAAAAATTGAGAACGTGGTGCATGCTCTCTTCAACGCAAATCAAACGATGCTCATGTTAATACAAACAATGAACACCAAGTTTGAAGCAACGCAATTAGAACTGGCTAGATTAAAGCAGTTTATTGCAAGTAGGATTGTGGGTGATCAAGGAGAAAATCGAGGAGAAGGCAATGAATTAAATCTATCTGACATTTCCTATATAAAAGACTCTCTTAATTCTATCAATCAAAGTTTACTTAATGTTAACCCTTCGTATAACTTAGATATACAAATGCGATATTCAAGCTTTCCAATTATAGGAGCTTTACTTAACCGTCTTCGCATCGCATTTCATCGGTTAGTGTATTTCTACATAAGTAAACATATAAATAATCAAAATAGTATAAATGAGATTTACAAAAGACAAATACAGGAGTTAGTTTATTTGAACTTAGAATATATGAATAGACTTCAGGCGCTAGCCAAGAAGGTGGAAGAGCTCACCAAAAAGGAAAACAAATGAGGAAACACTTTATACACCGATAGATGCGAATTTTGCATGTTATTCATCGCTATCAACCTGCTATAGGCGGCGCTGAGTTATTTGCAGCTAGTATATCAAAATATCTGACCAGCAATAATTATCAGGTTAAAGTTGTTACTACTAAAGCGCTTGACTTCGAAGCGTTTTGGCTTTCACACGCTAAACAGATTTCAGGTGATGAAGCTTTGATAGATGGAGTGCAAATACTGCGCTTTTCCGTAGATCATATTCCATTGTCCCAGTTCACTTACCCGGCACTGCGGCGACTCACGTGGGCGCTCAGTAAGGTTGGCGCCATTCCCTCAGTTTGGTTGCATAAATTGGCGCGTCTAACTCCCAGAGTGCCTAGGCTATTCAGCTGGCTTGCCACGACCGCAGAACAGTTTGACCTAGTAGCCGGCATCACCATTACGTTTGAAGGGCTAATCGAGGCCGCAAGGAGGCTTGCGCACAAACAGCGGTGCCCCTTCGTAATCTATCCGCTTACTCATCTTGGTGCTGGGCCACAGCCAGGGGTGGACGCGATTAGCCGCTTCTATACTATGCGTCATCAGATTGAGACTGTGCTCAACAGCGACTTCCTCGTAGCAATTAACTCTGACGAAGCGGACTTCTATCGGCAGCACGGTATGCCTAGCGAGCGAATCGCCATCGTCGAGCCAGGTGTAGACCTTGCCGAGCTGAAGGGTGGCAATGGCGAGCGCTTCCGCCAACGCTATGGCCTCCAAGGACCAGTGATCGGCGTGCTCTCTACAATGGCCTTTGACAAGGGCGTGCTGCACGTCGTCGAAGCAGTTCGTCATCTGTGGCAAAAAGGCATTTGTGCCCATCTCGTGCTGGCTGGCGCGATTCTAGAACAATTTAGACGCTATCTCGCCAAGCTCCCCGCCACAGACCGCAGCCGGCTGATCGTTCTAGGCACGATTGATCATCAAACCAAACTCGACCTTCTTGATGCTATTGACTTGCTGGCATTGCCGTCGCGCACTGATGCGTTCGGTATCGTGTACTTGGAATCTTGGGCTTACAAGAAGCCAGTGATCGCAGCCCAGGCCTGGGGCGTGCGCACTGTTGTTAGGCACGGCCAGAATGGACTGCTCGTGCCATTTGGTGACATCCGATTGCTAAGTCAGGCAATACACCTGCTTATTGCAGATCACGCGCTTCGCAGACAACTGGGAGAGGCCGGCTATCACAAGGTCGCTAGTTACTACACCTGGGATCGCGCGTGTGCTCGTATCCGCGAGATTTACGCTCGGTTGGCGCAGATATAGCTGAGAAGATGCGGATACTTTACCTAGCACATCAGTATCCGCCAGAATTCATTGGCGGTGTAGAGGTGTATACACAGGGAGTGGCGCAGTCCTTTGCCCAGCACGGCTGGAAGGTGGCTGTCTTTCATCGCTCATATGCGCCAAAAAGCCTCTGCGAGGTCAATCAGCAGGGCGACCTTACTGTATACAAGCTAGCGTCAGGCTCGCCCTCACCCATCGGGCGATTTCTTGCGACTTGGAGGCTCTCAGAAAGTCTCAACTTTTGGCGGAAAGCGATTGATGAGTTCCAACCAGACCTTGTTCACGTTCAGCATCTGCTAGGGTTGCCAACAAGTCTTCTAGAGCACTTGCATCGAGTCGGCATTCCCTATCTTATAACGCTGTGGGACTACTGGTGGGTCTGTGCAAACGCCAACCTGCTTACAAACTATGCCCTGTCTGCCTGCAGCGGCCCAAAAGCCTTTCTAAACTGCACTCACTGTGCGGTAGCACGCTTAGGTAAGCGTCCCGCATGGCTTCTTACCCCTCTATTAGTTGGCCTGTTTGTAGATCGAAACCGCCGGCTTGAGCAACTCTTAAAGCGGGCAAGTGCCTTGGTGGCTCCGTCAGAGTTTGTTTGGCGCTGGTATAAACAACGAGGAATTCCGGAGCATCTGCTCATCACCGTTAAGCCAGGCGCAATCCTACCAGCACAACTGAACTCGATGCATCAGTCCGGCGGAGATCATCTGCGCGTGCTCTACGTGGGCGGCATTGCTGCCAACAAGGGCGTTCACACTTTGATCGAAGCGCTTCGCTGGGTGGAGGGTAATATACGCTTATACATCGCCGGCAACTTGTCAACGCACCCACAATACGCCAGTAAGCTGCGCCAACTAGCAGATCATCGAGTGACCTTTATCGGAGAGTTAAATCGCCATGGCGTATGGCAAGCGATGATGAACGCAGACATAGTTGCTGTGCCAAGCCTCTGGCATGAGACTTTCTGTTTCGTTGCGCATGAGGCGCTCGCAGCTGGGACGCCTGTATTGGCTTCTGCCACAGGCGCGCTACCTGAAACGATTCAGAATGGAGTTAACGGCTTCCTTTTGCCACCAGGTGACGTAATTGCGTGGCGTAAAGCGCTTCAAAACCTGGTTGACCATCCTGACACTTTGCGCGCTATGCGACCCAAGAAGAGCATGCCTACTTTTGAAGAACATGTCAAGCAGCTAGCGTTGGTCTATCGGGCGGTCCTCGAACGGTATAATCGGTGTAACAATGCATAGCCCCTATACGCTAAGTGTCCCATTTCCCCGCACGCTCATCGCTGCAGTCCTTAGACCACTTCTAGAGCGCTTGGTACTCTGGTACTTGCGCGATATCGCTGCTCAGCAAACCAAGTTGAACACAGAGATTGTCTGTCGCTTGGCAACCCTCGAGCAGGATCACGCCACCCTTAAAGCCACACTGGACAGCCGGCTCGCGTCCCTCGAGCAGGATCACGCCACCCTTAAAGCCACGCTGGACAGCCGGCTCGCGTCCCTCGAGCAGGATCACGCCACCCTTAAAGCCACGCTGGACAGCCGGCTCGCGTCCCTCGAGCAGGATCACGCCACCCTCAAAGCCACGCTGGATCAATCTACAGCCACGCTTAACAGTCGAATGGCTGCTTACTCACAGCGCGATACCCAGTCCTTTCAGATACTTGCTAGTCAAGTTACCTCTCTGGCTGATCTTGTTGGGAGCTGCTTGGTCATGCTATCGCGCAACAATAGTCAATCCAACATATCTTCTACTGCAAATACCACGCAAAGCTAAAATCTATTTCACAAGCATAGGCTAATTGGATTTGCACAATTCAGTATTGCAATATAGAAATTGTACATCTGCTGTGCAAATTCGATGGTGAAAACTTTTCAGATGAAACTTGGCGTTGCTTTGGTTGTGTGGAATGGGAGAGACTATCTTCGTGCTTGTATAAACAGCTTGCTTGCTCAGACGCGCCGCCCAGATGTCCTATGCGTGGTAGACAATGGCAGCACCGACCAAAGCCTAGACATTATTCGTGCGTATGTCTTTGCCTTTGAGAGCTACGGCATGCAATACTTGATTCTTGCGAACGAAGATAACGACGGATTCACCGTCGCTGCCAACCAAGCAATGCGAGCACTGACTACCTTGCCAAATCCTTGTGACCTTGTCGTCTTGTTAAATCAAGACGTTGCCCTAGATGTCTCATGCCTTATGGCTATCGAAGAGCAGTTTCGCGCACATGATGACGTCGGGGTCGTCGGTTGCAAAATCTTTTATCCAGATCGACAGACCATCCAGCATGCTGGGGGATTTTTGGAGCGCCCGCGTCTGCTTGGGCGACACCGGGGAATCGGCGATGTGGACAGACCAGATTACCAAGTCGCTTACGAACCGGAATACGTAACTGGTGCTGCCATCGGCCTTCGAACACAGGCCCTACGTCAGGTTGGCATGTTTGACCCAATCTTCTCACCAGGCTACTATGAAGAAGTAGACCTGTGTCTTCGAATGCGCATGCATGGATGGCGCATACGATTCACACCGGACGCTACCCTCATACATCACGAATCTAGCTCGTTCCGCTTGCTAGCCGATTATCACACAATTTCGCATTGCAGTCGCTTAATACTAGCTGCGTTTTGGCTAAAAAGCACAGAGGAGTGGCGACTATTTGAACAAGCCGAGGTGGAGTATATACATACTACAAAGGATCTTGCAGCTCTGCAAATCTTTAGCGCCGCGTATGCGAAAGCATCAGCAAAGCTAACGCTCCAAAAGCCTCCACGCATGCATTCGGAGGCGATTCCTGTGTCTGTCCGCTTATTTGGAGCAGCGATACGCCAAATGCACCAAGTTGCCCTCTCGTAGCAAGTTTAGCGCATTGCCAAAAACAGACCAACTATGAAGTCCGACCTCCCCCGCCTGATGCGCGAGCGTCGCCTGGACGCGCTGGTGGTCTTCGGCAGCGATGGCCTCGGGCCGGCCAACGCGCCCTTCACCTACTTCGTCGGCGATGCCCACGTCACCAGCGGCCTGGTGATCGTCAAAGCGAACGGCGATGCCTACTTGGTCCACCACCCGATGGAACGCGACGAGGCGGCCAAGACCGGCTTACAACTCATCAACAAGGCGGCCTACAACCTGCCGGCCCTCATCCGGCAGCACGGCGGCGACCGCCTGGCCGCGGACGTCGCGCTGATGCGCCGCATCTTCAGCGACCTGGGGATTCAGGGCCGCGTGGCGTTCTACGGCGCCGACCACGTGAACGTCTCGTTCAGCCTGCTCAGCGCGCTCAGCCGCGCCGAGGTCTGCGAGGTGGTGGCCGAGCCGGAGCACGACGTGATCAGCTTCGCCCGCGCCACCAAGGACGCCGACGAGGTGGACCGCATCCGCCGGACCTGCCAATTGACCGAGACGCTGATCGGCGAGACGCGCGACTACCTGCGCGGGCATCGGCTGGCCGGCGAAACACTATACACGCCAGCCGGCCAACCGCTCACTGTGGCCGACGTCAAGCGCTTCATCTGCATGCGAGCGTTCGCGCTGGGACTGGAAGTGCGCGATTGCATCTTTGCCATTGGCCGCGATGCTGGCGTGCCCCACAGCAGCGGGACGCCCAGTGCCCCGATCACGGTCGGCAGGACCATCGTCTTCGACATCTTCCCGCGCGGCCCCGGCGGCTATCACTGCGACATCACGCGCACCTGGTGCTTGGGCGATGCACCGGCGCACGTCTGGCGCGCTTACGA
>Ga0308415_1000986_pt1 | contig 12628 bp, 8 predicted proteins | sample HotsprSampleOS55_FD_203465 | JGI IMG/M metagenome (GOLD analysis project Ga0308415, IMG submission 203465) | Hot spring phototrophic mat microbial communities from Octopus Spring, Yellowstone National Park, Wyoming, United States - 20090730_OS55 ... | reverse complement strand
CAAAAACACAAGCCAGGTGGTGGTTGTGGGTGGGCAGGTGATCGCCAAACCGGAGTTGGGTGACCTGGAAAAGCTCCTGGCAGCGTTGGACGCCGAGGATGCCGAGGAACGCTTAGAGGTGCTAGAACTTTTGGCCGAGCTTCCCCCGGATGAGGCATCGCGGGTGGTGAGCCGACAAGGGCAGAAGTTGTTAGCCTTGGCGGGGTCTCCCTCTAAGGAGGCCAAAGTAGCGGCCCTAAGGGCTCTGGGGCGGTCTGGAGCCATGGAACATGTCCCGGTACTGATTTATGCTCTGGGGGATACCGATCCGGCGGTGGTCTTGGAGGCCCGAAATGCCTTGCGACGGATAAGCCGTCGGTGGGAGGATTTTGGCCCTCCGGATAACTACACCCCGGACCAACAACGGGAGGCCATTCGGGCTTGGGAAGAATGGTATCGGAGTATTCGACCCGACCCCGAGTTCGCTGAATAACCGGCGTTGACGCCTCGTGATTTTTGATCGGTCTTTTTAGAGGACAAGGAGCGGGAAGGACAGCTTCGGGCCAAAGAAGAGCGATCTTCACTCGGTGGGCCATTCGGCGGGTGAGGTCCCGTGCTCTTTTTCGCGGTACAAGCCTCACTGAGGCTAGGACTTCCCCGGACGGTGGCGTCCGGGATCTTCACGGGGAATATTGCTCCTACGGGAATCTTTACCGGCAAGATCGCTGCTAACAGTTTCGGCAACCGGTATCCGGTTTCAGCCATCAAACCGATGCTATTCGGGAAATTAGCAAATTGTCCTGGTGCCGGCTGGGAAGTTCAGGGTTGTTCTGACGGATTGTCCGCTTAATACAGAAAGGTTGCGGGGTTTCTTTCATGCCCCCAAGCGTGGCCGGGGATGAGCCGGGGCTAGAGATGGTGTTTGCAGTCCCGCTGGGGGGCTCCGGAGGGAGGCTCTTTGAGGGGCTTTGTGCTCTTTTTCCGGTGTTCCGTGCAGCTAAGGAATTACCCACTTCAAAGGGTGGAATACCGCGGAACTCTTGGAAGTTAGCGTTTTCTGGGAGGGATGGGGTAAATCCCTCCGCTAGCCAATTTCCTTATAGCTATTTAGGATGAAATTGGCCCAAATTTAGGATGAAATCCTATTTAGGACGAAATTGGCCGAGATTGGCGGGGCAAGGCAGGGAGATAGTTTCACCCAGAGACTGTGTCCGATTAAGTTTACGTCCAAAAATCCGAAAATTGGCGAGCGGGAAATATTTGGTTTCCGGTGGGTTGTTGCGGAGGTGGTCCAAGCCGGGCTGGCCCAGGCATGGCCAGCGGGGATTTGAGGGGGCCTGTCCGGCTCGACACGGAACCGGAAAGATTTCCGGACCGAGCTGTCGGCTTTCGTGCGAGGCGATATCGAAAACCACCGGAAAAGGTAAGGTAGTCGTGAGCGACTGCCGGTTAGGGGTGTGGGGGCGGTTCAGCGGGAGGTCGAATCATAGGGCGACGTCCGAACCTTTGACATTTCCGTGTTTTACGGTGTAACGGTATGGCCACCGGCAAAAGTGCCTCCCAAAGACGACGAGTTCGAGGGGAGCTTCCGGACTATGAGCTCCGAATAACAGCGTACGATCGGGTGGCTAGTTGGATTATCAGTCTGCTGGTACTGGTGGGATTAAGTGTCTTTGTGCTTTTTATTTTGTGGATAAGTAGTCGGATTTTTGCCACCCAGGTGGCGGTGCCGATTCTGCTGCAGGACATTGGCACGGGCGAAGGTGGCTTGGCTGGTGGCATGGAATTGGATGCTCCCTCGGCGGAGGAGTTGGGGCAGCAAGCCGAGTTGGAAGAACCGTTGGTGGAAAAGACGTTGGCGATGGTGGCCGATGCCGTGGCCGAAAAGCTCGTCCAACTGGAAGATCCCTTGCTGAGCGAAGATCAGCTTCCAGGCCGGGGGGGAGCCACGGGTCGGGGAGATGCCACGGGGTTTGGCACGGGCACCGGGGGTGGGCGTCGCCGGCATTGGGAGGTTCGCTTTCCCGAGGGAAACACTTTGGAGACGTACGCTCGCGCGCTCGATTTCTTCAAGATCGAGCTGGGGGTTCTCCTGCCGGATAACCGGGTGCTTTATGTGTATAACCTGAGCAAGCCGCGGCCAGACACACGAATTGGCCCGGCCGATCAGGAAAGACGTTATTACCTCACTTGGCGACGCGGCAGTTTGGTGGAAGCCGATCAAGAATTGCTACGTCGGGCGGGAGTGGATCCAGAGGGGCGGTTGATCCTTAAGTTTATTCCCGCAGAACTCGAAGCCCAATTGGTCGAAATGGAGCGGGCTCGGGCTGGGCCTCGCTATGATCGGGTCCGGACTACCTATTTTGCGGTGGTGCCGCAAGGAAGTGGGTTTCGGTTCATTGTGGTCGATCAAGTCCTCCGCTGAAGTAACAAGTCTTGCGGGGAAGAGGGAACTAAGTAGCTCGGGCACGCAGGGGGAAGTTCTTATTGCGGAGGGGGATTGGGCGTCCGGACGCAGGCTTCTTTTTTCGAGGGCTTTCCAGGGCAAGCTGAACTCGGGAGATCCCGGAGGTTTTCCAAGCTGGAACACGTTTAAGCCGGTGACCTTTAAGGAGTTTTCCATACCTCCGGTTGCCAGGCTCGTTAAAGTTACCAGGTTAAGGGAAAGAAAAAAAGAAAGAGTTGCCAAAAGGGAGTTGTTTGGGAGACCGGTGGTCGGCCTATGGACATCACAGCAATCACGCGAGTTGCGGGTATTGTGGACTATTGTGCCCTGGCGTTAGTGGCCTTGTGGGGGGCCTTTTGTGTGGTGATGGTGTGGCGGCGAGTGGCACGAATCCGTTTCCGCACCGAGCGGGAACAAGAGGCATTTTTGGATCGGCTGGAAGAGTTATTAGCCGAGGGCAACTGGGATCAAGCCCGGGCCTTGTGCGAGGGGGATTCTCGGGCCTTGCCACAATTGGTGCTCTTGGGGCTGACCCATCGGAACTTTGGTTACTCTCGTGTTCGCGCGATGTTGATAGACCGATTTCAGCGGGATGTGTTAGCGGACCTGGAATATCGGCTCAGTTGGGTGGCGACGGTCATCAAGGCTGCTCCGATGCTCGGGCTTTTCGGCACGGTGGTGGGGATGATGGGGGCATTCAGTAAGCTGGCGGTTCAACGAAACGTGGAGCCGAATTTACTAGCGAACGATATCAGCCTTGCTTTAATCACGACGGCCATCGGACTGGCGATTGCCATTCCTTTGGTATTGGCTACCGCGGCCATCAATGTGCGGATTCGCAAGTTGAGTGATTACGTGAGCTATGGCTTGAACCGATTTTTAGATATGATTCGTCAGCCGACACGGGAGCCGGCTTTCCAGCGATCTTGACCCTCAGCAGCTAGTAGTGGTAGCTCGACCGAAAGAGCCGCAAGACTGAGGCCGATGTTTTTCTCGACGCAGCGGAACTGCCCCAATGCGTGGGGCGAATCGGCCGAAAGGTAGATTCGGGACTAGCGGTGGGGAAGGCCTTTGCCGACAAGAGATTACCTGTTTTGTGTCCCTTTGCTCCGTGAGATTTTCTCGTTCGGCCGGTGGGATGTGTCTTCGTGGGCGTGGGGTAAAGACAGGGGCCCGTCTCCACGTCCGGTTGGATCAGGATTAGGTGGATATTTTTCGAGTATCTGCTTGGTGCCTCTTTTTACCTCCGGAGGGATCGTTGGCAGAAGGCAAAAGAAATATTCCAGTTTGTTAGTGTGGTGCCCCTGTGGACGTCCGGAGGGATCGGACCTTGGACAGGTACCGGAGGAAAGTGGAGCGGTGCCTCTCTGTATGTCCGGAGGGATCGCCGCATTAGAGAGCCCGAGACGGCCTGCCCGAGGTGCCTCTCTGGACCCCCGGAGGGATCGCTAAGGGGGCCATATCCTTGCGGCCTTGGGCTAGGGTGGGTTTGGGGGAGGGGGAGCTTGGAAGAGAAAGGCCATTAAGGGTCGGATGGCACTCTTGCTGGCGGTTGCCGTAATGGTTTTGCTAAGTGTGGGTTGGATTGAGGGGCTTTTATTCGGTGGATTTGCCGGTTTCGGGAGCCCCCTGGAGGGTGGTCGGCTGGCAATTCCGGCCGGGGTTGGGGAAGGAGTAGAGAGAGAAAGCAAAACTGTGGGACAATCGATTCCATGAGCGAGGCGAGCTGGCAGTTTGGGGGTGAATTCGACACGGCTGCGGAGGAGGAACGGATCTCTTTCCGTCGCGGGCTGGAAGAGACTCCGGAAATGGATATTACCCCTTTGATCGATATGACCTTTTTGCTCCTAATTTTCTTTTTGGTGTGCACCACAGCAGCTTTAGAGGGAGCGGTGGAACTGCCTCCGGCTAAGTACGGGACGGCAGTGGGGCCGGCTAGTGCGGTGGTCATCACGGTAGCCGATCGTCCGGGGGCGAAGCTTCCTGCGGTTTATCTTGCCGATGGGAAAAAAGGCTCTCCCTTGCCGGACAATGTGGACAGTCAAGAGGAAGGTATTGTGCGGGCAGTAGAAGCCGGAATGGCGGCTGGAAAATCCATCGTTTTGATTAAGGCGGAACGAACGGTGAGAGAGGGAGAGGTGGTGCGAATTGCCTCTGCTGCTTCCCGGGTACCGGGAGTTCAGCTCCATGTGGCCGTAATGGAGGTGCGGTAGTTTGTCCCGAAAGGAGGGTGGATCTTCCCGCGGGGGGAATTTCGAGCCGGGGTGGTGCGGTAGGGAAGGTCGGCGGCCAAATTCCAAGGGTAAATCTGCGGCCAGATCCCAGGCGAAATCTGCGGCTAGATCACAGGCGAAAATTGCGGCCAGATCCCAGGCGAAAGAAGTGATTGGGCCGGGAACCAAATAATGGAACGGATCCGCTTTACTTGTGCAAGTTGTGGTCGGGTGCTTAATGTGCGTGCTTCGTATGCGGGGCGGCAGTTCCGCTGCCCGGGTTGCGGTGTGGTCGACCGGGTACCCGCGACAGGCACAATTCCTCCACCAGTCCAAGTCGGGGTAGCGGACAAACAAGTTGGGGTAGCGGACAAACAACTCGGGGTAGAGGAGAAACAAGTCGGGGTAGCGGACAAATCGGTGGGCAGCACATCGGTGCAGGAGATGGCCGGGGGTACGAAGCCCCCGGTGGCAATCGCTGGAGCGGCTCGGGTAAAAACTCCTAGCACCGCGGAACCGGAGGATTTCGCGCCGACGGTCCGATTTGCCTCGGTGCCCACGATAGTCGCCGAAATGGACATGACACCGATGGTAGACGTGACTTTTCTATTGCTAATCTTTTTCATGGTGACGGCCGCTTACAGCTTGCAAAAGTCTTTGGAACTTCCTTCGCCCGATGTTCAAGAAGAGGCGGCCGAAGCCAGAACCTTGGAGGAATTGGAAGCCGACAGCGATTATGTGATCGTCCGAATCGGCCGGGATAACACAGTCTGGGTCAATGAAATAGAAGCCCCCAGTGAGCAAGAAGTGTTATTTCGGCTTCGTGAAGCTCGAGCAGGAGGGCCCGGTAGTCCCGGTCCAAGTAGCCTCCTTGTGCTGGCGGATCCGGGAGCCCGTCATGAAACAGTGGTCATGGTCTTGGATGCCGGCAATGCCGTGGGAATGGAGAACATCCGCTTGGCTTGCATCGAAGAGGAGGCTTTATAAGCAGAAAGACAAATCGAAGAGGAGGCTGTCTCGGTAGGAACATAAAGAGACCTCAAGGATTCAAATCTGGGACTCGTGCATACCTATGGAACTCCAGCATCTGGGAATGCTGCATCCCTGGGGGCAAGATCCAAAGAATCTGGAAATAGCAGGTCATGCACTGGGAAATACGGCAAGGTTACTAACTTATAGCCCCGATTTTTCCCTGCATTTAATCAAAAGGGATTCTTCAGAGCTACTATGCATTTTGGTGCCGGGCCTCTACACATCCTAGTTCTTGGGTAAGCGGGGCGTGCTCCAGGGAAGCGGATTGCTGGGGAAAGGTGGCAAAGATCAGGTCCGTTCGGGACAGTCTCGCTCAGCCTGGGCGAAAGTGGACCAACCGGATCTTACCAAATGAATTTTTGAGTTGGGACCGGATGAGAGAGCGAGAAGGCATTTGGACATTTCGGGCCCCACCGAGGCGATCTTGGAACCCGTGGAAGCTAAGTCAGTAAGAAAGGCTGGTGGGAATAACTGCGAGATGGGGAACCCGTTGGCAAACGGTCTTTAAGAACCCTGGTCTCTGGCTCAAAACCTTTTAAAACACTTTTTTCCGGGCCCAGTGCATTGGTTGGAGATTGGGTGGGATTGTCGAAGATCAATGACCGGAAGGTTTCGTTGGTGAATGGTTCACCCTTACCCGGGGTCTTGGGTAAGGGGAAGATATCCTATGAGATTGACCTAGCTGGTAGAGCAAGGTTTTACACTTGAGAAGAGCAGATGATGACCTCTGGCCACGAACCAAGTGCCCGGGAGTTTCTGGAACTTCTTCGACGTCGAGACTTGTTGCCTGAGGATGTATTGGCCCGCTGGGAGCAGGAGATCTCTCGCTCCCGGAAGCCTCTAACCGGGCGATGGCTTGCAGACCGACTGATCGAGTTGGACTATTTGACCCCTTTGTTAGCGGATCGGCTTATAGAGGAGCTAGGACGTCAGGGGGGCGAGGTTCGGACCCAGGCCAGTTCTGGCAGTGTGGCCGCTCTCGGTAGCCAACCGGAGGTAGGGGAGGAAGTTAGCGAATACCCCGGGCTCGGGGAAGAGCCGCCGCCAAGCCGGCGAAGTGGCAGGGTGCCCGTGGGGCGACGGAGCCCTTCCCCGCCGGCAAAGGGAACTCCTGTTGGTCCCTCTGCCCCCCGAGCGGCAGCTCCCTCGGGAGGAGTCCCGGCTCGCGGCCCGGCAACACCGACTGCCCCGGCCGGCCCGACCGAGGATATCTGGGGGGAGCTTGAGTCTGTTTTGGTTCCAGGGGAGTCAATGGAGACGTTGGCCGGCGAGCCGGCACCAGTCCTTCGCCGACGCCGACGGAATGTCTGGGAATCCCCACTGTTTCTTTTGGGCGGCGGGGCCCTCCTTCTCCTGGTAATCCTCCTTGGGGTCCTCTTGTGGGCTGTGCGGCGGCAAAGTGCCGACCAGCTGTTGGCCTTGGCAGAAGAAGACTATCGTTCGGGGTCCTACACCCAGGCCATCGCCAAATTCACCGACTTCCTCGAACGTTTTCCGAATCACCCCCGGGCTGGGATGGTTCGTGTGCATCGGGGACTGGCCCGACTCCGGCAGGCTGTGGAAGCTTCCAGCGATTGGGTGGAAAGCCTCCGGATCGCCCAAGAAGTCTTGGGGGAAATTGCTCCAGAGCCTGCATTTAAAGATGAGGCCCGCGGGGAATTGATTGCTCTTTTGCCGCGGATTGCCCAGGAGCTTGCCAATCGGGCTTTAGCACGGCTCGATGTCCAACTGCTTTCAAAGGCCGAGGAGGCCCTGGGGCTTGTCACACGGCATATTGCTCCTTCGGATCGGCCTGCCACATTATTGAGCGATATCGAGGCTACTTTGGCCCTTGCTCGGCATCGGCTAGCTGCAGGAGACCGTCTGCGGCAGACGCTTCAAGAAATCGAACAGGCATTGGGTGCCCGGGATTGTGCGAAAGCTCACCAACTTCGGCGGGATTTGGTTCGCGACTACCCCCAGTTGGTCGGGGATCCCGCCCTGCAGGAAGTGGTTCAAAAGACCGTGGCATTGGAGCGGGAACTGGTCAAGGTTGAACCGAAACTTCTTAGGCCGGCAACGAGTGACTGGCCGGCCGCTGCAGAGCATGTGCTGTTGGCCTGTCGAGGGGGCGGGGGTACTGCCGCAGGCGTGGAGGGTCAAGCCATCTGTGCCTTGGATCAAGGGGTGGCTTTCGGTTTGGATGCTGCCACCGGAAAGGTACTTTGGCGACGGGTAGTGGGGGAACACCTTGCGGGCCGCGGCTTGCCTGTGGCCCCATTGCCAGTTCTCAGCGACCAGGGGATAGATTTCCTTCTTGTAGATCGGGTCCACCAAGAACTGCTGCGGCTTTCCGGCCGGACGGCCGAGTTACGCTGGCGTTTGAATTTGGAAGAACCGCCGGTTGCCGAGCCGGTGCTAGCCGGCGGGAATCTCTGGCTCGTCTTTGGCTCCGGGAAACTCCTTCAGGTCGAAGGGGCTACGGGCGAATCGCGACAAGAGATCACTTTTCCGCAGTCCTTGTCTGTTCCTCCGGCAATCGACGGTCGGAGACGGTTTCTGTTCCAGCCCGGAGTCCATTCCACTGTCTTTGTGGTTCGAGCAAGCGACGGCGTGTGTGTTCAGACGGTATTTTTGGGACATGAGCCGGGGGCCGTGAGCTTGCCCCCGGTGATTGTAGGAAGATATTTGGTCGTGACGGTAAACTCTTGGCCAAATCAAACCGATCTTCATGTCTTCGAGATTCGAGAGGAAGCGGAGGAGCCGCTCCAACCCGTTCAGGTTATTCGCTTGCCCGGTCGGGTGGCCCTTCCTCCGTTGGTATCGGGGACCCGGCTTTTTGTGGCGAGTCAGGGAGGGCCGGCTTGGGTATATGAATTAACACCAGATGCGGCGGCTACTCCTCTGCGAGAGATTGCCCAGGGAAACCTTGGTCCGGCCGAGCGACAACTGGGGCCTGCCAGCAAAGAGCTTGTCCCTCGTTTTGCTTTCTTTCAAGCTGCTCAGGTATGGGTGGCGGACTATCAACTGAGCTGTTACGATGTTGTCCCACTGCGAGCCGCTTTGCAACCGAAGGCCATCCGCAACGAAGGAAGTGTTTCCCTCCAGCCCCTTACTGTGCTCGATCGATATCTCTTTCACATTCGCAAGGTCTTAGGACTGCCGGATTTGGTTGTAAGTGCTTTTCGGGTGGATGATGCCCAGAACTTATGGGAGACCCGGTTAGGGGTACCGCTGGTTACGGAACCGATAGTAGCTGACCAGGGGAATTCCCTCATTTGCGTAACGCGGACGGGCTCGGTCTTTCGACTACCGGCAGGCCAGCTGGGTAAAGAGAGCATCGTGGATGAGCCCTATATCACCTTAAAGCTACCGGAGCTCCAGGCTCCGTTGCAAGATGCTGTGGTCTTGGCAGAAGGTCAAGTGATGCTTGTGATGGGGGTAGGCAGTCGGCGGTTGCCGATGTACGATCCGACCGAACCGGTGCCCCGCTTCCGCTGGATTCTTTTGCCCGAACCTCTTGGCGGCAAAGTGGCTCCCTTTGGGGCGGGAGTAGTTGTGGCAACGCAAAGGGGCCAGGTGTACTGGGTCCATCCCCGGGATGGAAAGTTGCTGGCAGAGCCATTCCAGTTCCCCGAATTTCCCAAGGGCTCGATCGAGTGGTTGCAACCCGTGGTGGTCGATGAAAACCGGCTCCTCATTGGGAAGAAATCTGGAAGGGTATTGCTCCTGGAACTGGAGCGGGAGCCGAAACCTCATTTCCGGCTCCGGACCGAAACCCGCCGCGAGGTGCCGTGGGATACTCCCCTGGCACTTTGCGGGAGCACGGTTTGGGGCGGAGATCCTCAGGGAACCCTGGTTGGCTTGGAGGTTCCATCGCTTCGGGTCCAGAGCGAGGTGGAACTGGGAGAGCCCATCCTATGGGGCCCGCACAGTTTGGCAGAGGAAATCTTGGCAGCCACGGCAAGTGAGCTGGTAGCTATTACTAAAGAGGGGAAGCCGGGATGGAGAATTCCCGCCGACAAAGGTACTCCCACAGGGAAACCCCTCCGTCATGCCGGCCGAATCCTGCTTGCTATTCGGGAGGGCTGGTTCCTTGCAGTCGAGGAGAGCTCGGGGCAGGTCGTGCATGCAAAACAATTGGATGCCCCCCTTGCCACAGGACCAATCCTTTGCGGCAATCGGGTGGTGTTGGGAGGAGCCGACGGATGTTTGTATTCGGTTGACCTCCCCTGAGCGGCGGCGGAATTCGATCGCCACGGTTCTGGAATTGTGCTTCCTTAATCGGTAGGAGTGAGCCATCGGGACCCGAGGGGCAACAAGGGGTTCCCTGATACTTGGAGAGAGGGGACTCCGGAGAGATGGGCCGGCAGGTGGAGTGGAGGATAGGGGCCATCGGAAAAACCGCGGTTTGGAACTTTCCATGGATTGCTCCTATCGTTTTCAATTCCCCGCCAGGGAATAGTCAGTGGAAATTGCCGGACGGCGGGCAGGGGGCCTTTCCCGGGGTCTTCCGAAATTCAGCATGCATCAAGGGGAGGCTGTGCAGCTTATGGAGCGAAGGTTGGCCGTTCTGGAGGCCTGCGGTCAGTTAGCCCGAAGCTGCAGCAAACGAGGACTCGTTTGCGATTGGGTTATCGCAAGACGGGTTTGCCCGATCATAAAGTGGAAGTCGCCGGCCCTCTCCCCGAATTGAGGCAGGCTGTAATTTACCCGGGAAATTTGGTGCAAAAAGGTATCTAAGTGTACGCAAGTATCTAAGTGTACGCAAGAGTTGGAAAGTTTTAATGGGATGTTCTTCCGAGCTGGTGGAAGAGTGGTGATCGCTCTGGGATTATGCTGCCGCGGGAAGGGGAATTCCTTCCGGCCGGGAGTTTCCTTCCTTTTGCTGGAGCTCACCGCTTGGTGGTTTGTCGTAGGTATGGGGCTTTTGCCGGCGGCAGCTCAACAGTCCGGTACCGGCCAGGTGCCGATTTACGAGCAGGAAGCTTACGATTTAATTACTCTCACCGCCGAGGCTGGCGGCACCACGCTTAAGGTGTTGCCTCTGCCGCTGCCCGGACGCCGGGTGCCTCAGCCTTTCCCGAAAACCGGCAGTTTACAATTCCGCCTGGTGGACGAGCCAGACGTGTTATACGAAGTCCCCTGGCCGGCGGTCGCCAAGATCGAGCTTTTCCACGATCTGGTTTTGGCGGAGGCCAAAAGGCTCGCGGAGGAAGGCCGGTTCGAGGAGGCTTTTGACCACTTCCTTTATCTTAAAGAGAACGATCCCGATTTGCCCGGGTTTGCCGAGGCTTTCAACGAGTTTCTCTTCCGAGAGGCCCGGTGGCATCAAGCGGGGGGTCGGCACGAGCGGGCTTTGGCGATTTTTACCACCCTCTACAGTCGGCACCGCGATTACCCTGGGCTTGCCGACGCGATGGCCCAAAGCTTCGACCACCAGTTGCAACAGGCATTTGCCTCCGAGAATTTTTCGGGAGCTCGGCGTTTACTTCAGGCTTTAGCGAAATTCTTCCCGAATCATCCCGTGGCCCAATCTTGGGAGCAAAGACTCATCGGGCTGGCTCAAAGCGCGCTAGAGCAAGCTCGTGAGGCAGCGGCCAAGCAGGCTTTCTCCGAGGCTCACCGGCGGTTGCGGCGAGCTCTGGAAATTTGGCCGCGGTTGCAAGGAGCTTTCGAATTTGCCGCTGAACTCCATCGGCAATATCCTCGGGTCGTGGTGGCAGTATCGCAACCGGTTCCCCAAGATTCCTTAAATCCGTTGTCCCACTGGGCATCGCGGAGAGTCTATCGTTTGGTGGCCCGAACCTTGTTCGAGTTTGCCGGGCCAAGCCTCGAGGGTGGACAGTATCTGTGCCCATTTGGGCAGGGGAGCTGGGATCCTTATAAATTGCAGCTGTTGTTTTCCCTCCGGCCGGGGGTTCGGGGGGTGCCTTCGGGGGAGGAGCTAACGTCCTTCCGACTTGCCCAAGAACTCTTCCGTTGGGCAGCGGGGGAAGGATCGCCTGAACAGAAGATTTGGAACCAACTGCTAGGCTCCGTCGAATGTACAGATCTTTACACGTTAGAGGTCCGGCTCACCCGGCTTCACTTACGACCGGAGGCCTTGTTAGTCTTCCCCTTAGAGTTTAGCTCTCCGGTGCTTTTGGCGGCAGCAGAGGGAAATGGAGGTGCAGGCACGGATTTTTCCATGGTCACGGTGGGGACGGAGGGGAATTCGGGCAAAGACTTACCATTAGACTTACCCGATTGGGCCAGAAGGAGCTGGATCGGTCCCTACCGCTTGGTGGAGCGGACAGAAGAATTCGCACGATTTGAGGCAAAACCGGAATATTTTGCCGCCGATGAAAGGCAGCCGCGGGAGATTGTAGAAGTGAGTTTTCGCTCTCCGCTGGCTGCCCTTCGGGCCCTGCGGTCCGGCGAAGTTGATATCGTGGACAGGGTACCCCCTTGGCTTGTGGAGGAGGTGTCCCAGGTGCAAGGACTGGTGGTCGAACCTTATGCCCTGCCCACGCTGCATTGCCTTCTTCCCAATATGGATCGCCCTTTACTTCGCAGGGCCGCTTTTCGTCGCGGCCTTTTGTACGGGCTAAATCGCCAGGCAATTTTGGAGCGGCTTTTGGGCGGCACTAAGCAGCAAGCAGCCCGGGTGGTGAGCGGACCTTTCCTTGCGGCAACCGGCTCCGGGGAACCCCTCGATTATGCTTACGACTCCACCGTTGCCCCGAAACCGTACGATCCCCGCCTGGCGATTGCCTTGCTGCAAGTTGCGTTTGCAGAGTGGACTGCGGAGTTGCCCGAAGAGAAACGCCCACAGCGGATCCCGGAATTGGCTCTAGCGTTTGTGGAAGATCCCATCGCACGATTTGCCTGTGAGGCGATTCGGAACGATTGGCGTCGGCTGGGGCTGCGGGTTGAGCTTCGGCCTTTGGAGGCGATCGCCCCTCCGCAGGTGCCGGAGGATGTGGATCTTCTTTAC
>Ga0308415_1000984_pt1 | contig 12630 bp, 11 predicted proteins | sample HotsprSampleOS55_FD_203465 | JGI IMG/M metagenome (GOLD analysis project Ga0308415, IMG submission 203465) | Hot spring phototrophic mat microbial communities from Octopus Spring, Yellowstone National Park, Wyoming, United States - 20090730_OS55 ... | reverse complement strand
AGCTTTCGACCCTCGCCGGAGGGATTTTACCTTCTGGGGTATTGTTACGTGCGACTTGCGGAGCAGCGAGGAGATCCCCGGTTATACCACCATGCCGAGCAAGCCTTCCGGGCTTGCTTAACTCGGAACCCTGATCATGCTCCGGCTTACTATGAGCTCACCGGTTTATTGGAAAAGCAGGGAAGAATCTCGGAAGCCGAGGAAATGTTGCGGCAATGGGCGGCTCGCAATCCGAACTCACCGGAACCTCGGCTTCAACTTGCCCGATTTTATCATCTTACTGGAGAAAACCGTGCTGCCGAGGATGCCCTTATCGAGGCTCTAACCCTTGACCCGAAAAACCCCAGGACTTTGGTTGCTCTTAATGCCGTAAGGAGAAATCCCGGGCAACTGCTTTTGGCGGAACAGAATCGATCCCGGCCGCGGATATATGATCCCACCCAACCCGAACTTGCTTCTCATACGGTAGAGGGGAATGTTACCCCGGTCGCTTCCCGAAATTCGGAAAATCCAACCGGCAATTCACGGCCAAATCTGGGTCCGAACGAAAGCCTCCCTTTGAGGAGGTGATGCCGGGTCTTAGCCTGGCCTTGGAACGGGAACGGCACCGGGAGCAAGGTTCCCACCAAGTGTGGGATTATATCCTTCTTTGGATGGGTTACACGGGTTCCTGTTTTTCCCTCCAAGACTCAGGTTTTCTCCCAGAGGACCTACTACTTGTTCTGGGGGAAAGCTACTTGTTCCGGGGGAAAGTCTACTCCTCCAGTTTGCCCCGCACGCCCTTCCAACGAAGCACTCGCCTTCATAGTTTACTCTGTGCCAAAATTGGTTAAGGTCACACCAGTGAGATTATGTCAGACGGGCCGGAGTGGCTCGGCGGAAGGTCCTTTGAAGCATTCTAAACCGCTTGCTTGGTGCAGGATCTTGGGTGGACAAGAAAATCGCTCCGGTCTTTGGCTGGGCGGCATTGCTGGCGGCCCGACGGGGTGCTAGTCCCGGCTGGGGTAGTGTCAATCAGCGAAAGGCAGGCGAGAGCTCCTGGCGAAGGGATCCCGATTTTTTTCCGATGGAAAGCCTAGAAGCAATCGTCCGTGCACTAAAGAGGCTGCCAAGGTGTGGTTTGCGGTGTGTGGTTTCAAGCAGGCATCGGCAGCCCTTGCCACATTCAACTAATTCCCCACTGGTGGCAACTAGTGCCTTGAGTACCACCGTGTTGGATTGAGTACTGTTAACTTAAGAAAACACTTGCGGAATCGTTCTTTTAGCTCTGGGCTTGCGGAATGTGAGCACGAGTTCGCCCAGAAGCGGCTCGGCATAAAAAACCTTTGAACACAGTTTGTACCGGCCGTTCTTACCCCAAGAGTTTAGGAAGCTCCGATGATACGGTCTGCCTTTCTGGCCATGCTGCGGTCTTCTCAGCTGTCCGTGCCAATTTGGGTGGCATTGGTTCTAAGTTGCTTCCTCGTTTGGGAAGCTCAAGGAATGCTCCAGCAAGATTTGCCGGCCTCCGGTGGGGGACAATCGAGTACCCCCATTCAGGCAGAAGTTGCCCCGGCAGGTCTATCGGAAACCACTTCGAGATCTGGGGCTTCGTTTTGGGAGATCCTTCGAGCTAGCGGAATTATCGGGCTGACCATTCTTCTTCTTTCCGTGGCCGGTCTTGCCCTTGTGGTGGAGCATGCCGTGACAATCAGGCGGGCAAGCCTTCTTCCTGCGGAGTTCGTTCAGGAGATCGAGGGGGTTATCCGAACCGGCCAGATTGCTCAGGTGGTGGAGGCGGTCCGGTCGCAAAACAATTCCTTGGCCAGAGTGCTTTCTGCCGGGTTGGCGGAAATAGATTTAGGTTGGAACTCGGTGGAAAAGGCGATGGAGGAGGCACTTGCGGAGGAGTCTGCCCGCTTATACCGAAAGGTGGAGTACTTATCGGTGATTGGCAATGTTGCCCCGATGCTCGGTCTTTTGGGGACGGTAGTAGGGATGATCGTGGCCTTCCGCCGGGTTGCAGAAACGCAAGGTGCAGCTCGAGCCGCAGATTTGGCCGAGGGAATTTATCTCGCTTTAGTGACCACGGTGGAAGGATTGCTAGTAGCCATCCCTGCTTTAGCGGCTTTTGCGATTTTCCGCAATAGGGTCGATGGTCTGATGGCCGAGGTGGGACTTTGTGCCGACCGATTGCTCGGGCCTTTGAAACGTCAGCTGCTGACCGCCGGGGTTGTTCCCCCTCGAGTTAGTCCCTCGGGCCGTGCTTTGCGAACATCTCAGCCCTCGTGAAGGAACACCCATCCGCCGGTACAACCCATGCGACCTCCTTTACGACGTCCTCAAGGTAACCTGGGGTTAAACCTGACCCCTCTTGTGGATATTGTGTTCCAACTTATTGTGTTTTTTCTGGTGGCCAGCCATTTGGCCCAGCAGGAAACTTCGCTAGAGTTGGAACTTCCCGCAGCCCTGACAGGCGGGGCTGAACCGGCCGATTTGCCACCCCGATTGATCATTAATGTTCCCCCGGCTGATGATAAAGTGTGGGTTTCCGGTCAATATCTTGCCCCGGCTGCTCTGAGGCAGTTGTTAATTGCCGAGCACCAGCTGAGGGGACCGGCCCTTGAGGTTCGCATCCGGAGCGATCGCAATGTGCCTTATGCCCGGATCGAACCAATCTTAGCCCTGTGTGCGGAGGTCGGCATCCAACGAGTTACCGTGGCTACTATTTCCAAGCATTAAAGACCGGGGTCGACTAGAGATTTTTCCCGGCCAGAAGAGAGGCTCTACCGGGATTCTCCCTATCTTGTGGGCCCCCAGTTGCACCACGGGGGAAAAGAGTACAAGGCATCACGGGATAATTTTTGGAAGCAAAGGCGGAGTGCTCCTGGTGCTTTACCGGCGGCAAATCGGCGACAATAGTTCGCGATATCAATTGAGGATGACGCCTCTGATCGATGTAATATTCCTTTTGTTGATTTTCTTCTTGTGTACGGCCAATTTCCGGCCTCCAGAGCAAAGTTTGCCAGCCGATGTCACGACTTCCCAGCAGGAAGGAGCAGCGAACGAAATCGACCCTCAGCTGGCCGAACTGGACGAGGTTTTCATCCAAGTACAAAGCGAAGGTGAGCAAACCATCTGGTTACTAACCTTTGCAGGGGACCCTCAGTCCGGCCGGCAACTCAGGAGCAGAGAGGAGTTGCGGTCTGTCCTTCGCGAATTAGCCAGCATTCGCGGAGACCTTCCGGTTTTCATCCAAGTCTCTTCTCAAGTTCCCATGCAGGATGTGGTGACCACCGTCGATTTTTGTCGGGAGGCTGGATTATCTGCAGTCTCGTTGTTAGCATCGTCCAAGAGTGCGAAGAGCCGGTGAGTTCCAAGAGGCAGCCTACCCACATCTTGCTCGGCTAAAAGAGGTTACCCGTAACAGAAGATTCTACCCTTAACCCGGGAGATATCTCTTTGCGTCCTTTCTGGAGGGATCACCGCTGGAGGGGGACACTCCGGGCAGGATCGAGAATTTGCCCGGCCGGCAAGCCAGGAAAAATCCGGGGGATTTGGGTTTTTTGCAGAGAAATCCCTCGGTGGCAAAGTGTTTTCTTGAATTTTGGATGTTTGTCGAGAGGCCTGTGCTGCTGACATGGGTCCCGATTTGGAGCTTCCGTAGGGAACGTGTACGATCCCTCCTCAGTTAGCGAGGCCAGATGTCCACAATCCTCCCGGTTTACTGAAGCCGTGAACCCAGGGGTTGTGCCACGGCAAGGTTTTTTCGCCAGGACCAGGTGGGACTTTTGGCAAGCAAAGGAGTTTGTTATGCCCGTACCACAGGGTAAAAAAGCAACTTGTCAGAGGGGAATTCCCTCAGGGGGAACAAAACCCGAAGGAGAGATAACGGGCAAAAGCGGCAGGGGAATCTGTACGTGGATGGCGATTGCTTTTGCTGCATGTGCACTGCAAAGTAGGGTTTTGGCAGATGTGCCGCCGCCATGGACGCCGGTCCAAGTGAAAAGGGAAGGGGACACGGTTTGGGCAGAGGTGTGGGGCCGCCGGATCGAGTTTACCCAAAATGCCCTGCCTGCCCAAATTGCGACGGCCGGCCAAAAACTTCTCTCTGGTCCGATAGCCCTGGTGGCTCAGAGCGAGTCCGGGCCAATCCAGTGGGCAGCCGGTAAGGTCCTCATCTGGGAGACTACCCCGGAAAAAGCATGCTTCCTAAGTTGGCAGGAAAGCGAAAGTTTGGTTCTGAATGTGTATGCCGAGCTCGAATACGACGGGCTATTGTCGGTTGATCTCAAACTTGTGCCTCCACTTCAGCCCAAGGGAAATTTAGTACACCTCTGGCTGGAAGTACCCCTCCGCAGCTCGCTCGCGCGGCTTTTTCACTTTTGGCCTGGGCGATGGGGGAGTGCGTTTAATAGCGGTGCGATACCGGCCGAAGGGCTTCGCCTTCCGTTTAAGCCCGTAGTCTGGCTAGGTTGGGAGGAAGGCGGTCTGGCAGTGATGGCCGAGGATGATCGCACTTGGCAGCCGGCCCAGCCGGAAAGTGCCATCGAGGTTGTGCCGAGCGGCGAAACCACGATCCTTCGCTTACACCTCCTGGATGGACCGCCCAGCAGTCTGCCTCTGGTATTTCGATTGATGTTACAAGCTACACCGGTGAAACCTTGGACAGCAGACTTCCATTCGTGGCACATCTGTCATGGTGCCAGCTATGGGATCGAGCTCCCACCCCGGCTGGGAGAAGAATCTCTTTTGGAAAAGGCAGCTCGTTTAGGAGTACGGACGTTAGTCTTTCATGAGCATTGGACACCAGTTCAAAACTACTGGAAGACCGACGATCCAGAAAGGCTCAGGAAACTTATCCAGGCCTGCCACGAAAAGGGCGTGGCGTTGTGGCTATATTTCGGTTATGAGCTTTCGACTCTCGCTCCCGAGTTTGGGGAGTGGGCCGATCATGTGTTGGTCCGCACCTCCAGGGGTTCGTTGTATGGGGGGTATTGGCGGCATCCTCCCCAGCGGGATTATGTGGTGTGTCTGAAGAGTAACTGGGGAGAGAAATTAGTGGAGGGTATTGTCGAGGCTATCGATCACTACGGTTTTGACGGTGTTTATTTGGATGGTACTATCGAGCCTTTCGGATGTGCTAACGGGTTACACGGGTGTGGTTACCAGGGGAAGGATGGGAACCTCCGCGAGACTTACCCCCTGCGGGCTGTCCGTCGCGTCATGGAACGGATGTACCGAGAACTGGTGGCCCGAGGAAAACGGATCAACGCTCACCAAAGTACTTATTGTGGGCCGGCAACTTTGGCCTTTGTTCACAGCTATTGGGATGGAGAACAACTTCAGGATACCTTGGCCAAGGCCAGGAGTTTGCAAACGTTGCCACTGGAGAGTTTTCGAGCTGAATTTATGGGAAGGAATTTCGGCGTGCCTTGTGAGTTTCTCGTTTATGAAAAGCCCCCGGAGTGGACGATGGAAGAGGCCCTGGCGATCACGATGCTCCACGATGTGCGGGTTCGTCCGGGGTGGATTGGCCCGATGCTGGAGCGGATAGCACCGTTGTGGGCGGCCATGGAAGAATTTGGAGTAGCGGATTCTGAGTGGTACCCATATTGGCGGAATGAACGATTTCTTGCTACTCAGCCGGCCTTTGCCAAGGTCAGCGGTTATCGTCGTCAGGACGGGGGAAAGATCCGGTGGCTTTTAGTGGTCAGTAACCTCTCCGAAACGGAGGGAGCCGAGATCATATTGACCGTGAAAGATCCTCAATTGCCCTCGATAACAACCGCAAGTGATCGGCTTGCCGGGGAGCCGGTCTCTGCGGAGGGGAATGTCCTTCGCCTGCAGGTCCCAGCCATGAGAATGCGGTTGATCGAGGTAGAGTAGGGTGGTGGGTCTTTGCCATCTCTTCTGCAAGACGGAAAAGCCCGGGAAGGGCTTCCGGCAATCCCGCCGGGCAAAGCGGGATGTATGCCAAACTAAGCCCGCGGTGATGGCTTGGGGACCGACGGCGAGCGGTCCGGGGAATTTTCTTGGCAAGTGATTGCGGGGTAACTGGGCCCTCTCGGCTAGTTGGCGGCCCGCCGGTCGAGGCCTCTTCTGCCATCTGGCGAATTCACCATGCTTTTGGGCGGCCTCGTAGAAGTTCGTAGTTGCTGTAAGCCAGGTACCCAAAAAGCAGCGTCATAAAAATGCTGCTTAAGGCAAAGAAACCCACGAAGGCGAGAAATAACGCACAATAAAAGGAGAGCAGAAGGGACTGCTCCATCCCGGTCCGGGGATTGGCGGCCAAGAGGATTTCCCGAGCAATTTGGCCCCCGTCAAGGGGAAAGACGGGCATCAGATTGATTAAGCCCCAGAATACTCCGATGTACACGAGCGATTGAAAGAAGGCGGTGAGAGCCGAGGAGCCTACCGTTTCTCGGAGGATGGGAATGGGGATCAATGCCAGCAGCCAATAAATGGTGGTGCTTCCCCCTAACAGATGATAAAGGCCGATCGTACCTGCCGCCAAGAGAAAGCCGGCCGCCGGTCCTGCCGCCGAAATTTGGATCCGCTGGATGGGACGCAACAAAACCGTCCGGCTCCCCCCAGGGCCATAATCGGCCGCTCCGCCTAGGCCATACAACAAGATCTCCGGATAAAAGCCGTACAATCGCATCGTCAGGGCATGGCCCAGCTCGTGTGCCAAAATCCCCACAAAAACAGCCAGTATCCAGGCCAGAAGCTCAATCGGGTTGCTGCTGTGGATCCCCAACACCAGGGCCATTAACCAGAACATGGGGTGGACCCGCACGGGGATCCCCAGGATCGTGAACCTTAATTCCCCCGGAGTGGAACCCATCTGCCAAGGAGCCATCACTCAGCCTACCCGTCTCCGCAGTCCAAGATCCACTGTGCACTTACCTATCGGCAATAGTTTTCCCTTTAGCCCATCGGGACGCAACTGCATAATCAAAAAAAAAGCAAGTGGCACGACCCTGGAGCCCAGGGGGCCACTTGCCTGGGATTAATCCCCTGTAACTTTTCTAAAACTTTTCTAAGTGTTCAGCTTATCAAGTGCTAACTTGAAGGCCTTTCCGACTCCAGAAATTTCTTCGAGCTTCACACAGCCTACTCGGCTCCCGGGACGCGGATAACGACCGGCAATCCGACATCGGGAGCAATCCACCAATTGCTGACGACATATTTCAGCTCGATAGGGGCCTGCGGTTGGTTTGTTCCAATATTGACCAAGATTTGGCCCCCTGCGGGTACGGTGAGGGTCGCAGGTCCTACGTTGCCCGCGCGCTCAAGGCGAATGTCCACGGCCGAGCAATTCTCCAGAACCAACAGAACGCGATTTTGGGTTCGCAGGTTCGGCCCATGCACTTTCAAACACTGCTCGAAGAAAGCTTCCAAAATCGGCTGCCTGCCGATCAACATATCTTGGTGCCAAACGATCGTTTGCCCCGCCATTAAAGCCTCTCGCAGAGCCTCGGGGGTTCTCTTCTTGGCAAAAGCAAGAGTCAAGGTGCGGTGCTCTGTGGGAGTGGTCCGCTTAGCGAGGTCCGGTCCATGAATGTCGGAAGTGCCAATGAGAGTCAGATTTTTATCCAAAGCATATTCGTGGGCTTCGCGGTAATATGTGGCCCCGTTACAAATTTCAATTCCGTGGAGCATACCTTGGTTGAACAATTCTTCCTGGATTGGTCCCCATTTTCCAAGTTCGGGCCCTTTCCACCCGGGATGGTTCCAGAAAATAAAGGCTCCTTGTTCCACGGCAAGTTGAAAGGCTTTAAGCAATCCCTCGACATCTTCTTTGCCGACATCTTTTAAGAAGGCCAGATCGGATACCCGCTGCAAGAACACGGCATTGAAATGTCCCGGCGGGGTATCCCGCGTGATTTCTGCCCCTCTGATGAGCATAATGCCGAACTCGCGGGCGGGGCCAACCGCAAGTTCGAAACTTCGGTCCAAATTGTCGATGCGAACATCGTCACGCCAAGGCTGATATTCGATGTGATCCGTAATGGCGATAGCATGGAGGCCTAAACGCCAAGCCTCATCGATTCTGACCCGCGGCCAGACGCTTCCGTCGGAAAATACTGTATGCGTGTGAAGGTCGCACAGCACGACTTCCGTTCCGGGCAAACTGGGAAAAGGCACCTCGTAGCGGACGGTTTGGGCGACGCTTACGGCCGCCAACAGGATGCTAATCGCCGTGCCAAAGATGACCTGTCGGTGAGGAATCATGAGTTTCTCCTTCATCTCAAGTTTTCACGACCAATTTTTCACAGTTCCCCTGCCCCGCCCTGCCCAAAATTTGGGGAACCGTACCAAAGCGTTTAGAGAACCCTCATGGGAGGGTTGTGGCCACATTTTTGCGGAACACTTCTGCCGACCTTGTAGTTTCGCTCGAGAGAAAATTTGGTGCGAGCCCTCAACTTCAAGGGTCAGTTTACTTTTCGTCGGCTAAAGATATTCCGTCGCGATTGCCGGGCTAAACTTCGGAGACTAGTGCTTCGCTAGGAGGGAGAATTTCGGATGGCCGATGAAGCAATTCTCCCTAAGGGGGTCAAGACGGCATCTCCGAAACACACAAAGCAATACTCGCCAGCACACACCTACACACACAGCCCTACTAGGCTAAATTGCTTATGGCGGCGAAGCACTAGGAGGTATTCCCCAACGTTTATCCCGCTGACAACCGATCAATATAATGACCGATTTGCATGAATGCAAAATCGAGTTGGGAGTAATCACTCTTAAATCGGCACTGATTTGCTAGCCCATTCGCAATGGCTTGATCGAAGGATCAACCAGCTTAATCGAAAGATCAACCCCAGCAATCAATTTCCCTGTCGGTGCCGAAAGTATTCACTTCCCCCAGCTTAAGATAAAATTCACTTCCCCCCAGCTTAAGATAAAAAGCATTCATTTCCCGCAATCTTGAGAGAATTGATTTTCCCCCAAGCTTGAGATCCTCGTGTATCCTCTGATTTTGGGAGGATGACACCGTTCGGTGATTGTCCCGTGCTGCCTGGGGGTGCTTGTGCGGTGCTGGGTGAGATGCTACCTTTTGCGAAGGCCAAGTCAGACAGACGCCGGGAGCCACCGACAAAGTTCCTTCGAAGTGGCATCGCAGCTGGCGGTCAAGCCGGTGGCCCCGGCGTCGTGGAACTGTCCCTTCTGGGCAGGTGGACTTAAGCTTTCTCTGGGCTGGCCTTAGTGCAGATTCAGTGCTTAGGGGATGCAGGACGGGCTACGGCTGCCCGGGGGGTAAAGCTGCCGATTCTGCTTGTCGGGCGGCCTCAGCCTTTTCTGCCTCGGCCACCGCGGCATCCTCGCGCTGGACCTGGGCGGGATCGACCTCCCCGCTGAGCGGCCGCGAGTTGGCACTCTCGCAACCGTAAAGGCCGCATAAAGCTACACCGAGGGCCAGAAGTTGAAGCACCCTACGCATCGCAGCACCTCCTTTGGGTCTGTCTACCAAGCGACTACCAACGCTTCCACCGAACCACGCACCCTGAGCACAAGCTAGCTTGTGATGTAACCGTTGCTCAACGAAGTGAGCATGCTCCTTGCACGAGGATAAACGCGATTCGACTCAAAGGGATTAACTTTGCAATACCTGGGAACATCTGCCCAGTTCTAGGGAAGGGCGACAGCTTGGCCATCGTTGGTGAGGCTCAGCCGCCGGAAGATCTCCGCGTCGACGGTGAAGGTGATCAGTCTTACGCCCCCGTCCGCCATGCAGAAGTTCACCCCGCCGGGATGAGAGGACCCAAAGTAGGGGTGCCACTGTCCCCAACTCCGGCCACCCAAATCTGTGATGGTGGTCCAAGTGCCACTTACCCTGCGGGGTGCCGTCCGGTCGGGAATGGGAGGAAGTCCGTAGGCCAAACCGGAGCTATTGACTGCTGCTCCAAAACGAATTACATCTTCATCCCAGCCTGCGTTGTTCCATCGTTCGTTGTCTCCCCCGTCATTGCCGAACTCATCGGGGTGGAGGGCCTTCTCGCCGATAAGTATGGTGTTCGAAGTCCCATCTGTAATCAGCTCTAGCCGCGTCGTGCCAGAATCGGTCATTTTGATGGGACCTTTTTCCCCGCGGCTGCCAGCCTGACGGACATTGGCGGTTCCCCGTTCTCCTGCATTACCGGCATAATCGCAGCGGTAAAATCCGGATCCCATGGGTCGTGGGTCACGGCGGGAAGGGCAGTAGTAGATGGCGATCGCCTGGCGAGCTACCCGATCTTCTCCCGGGTTGTACGTTTGTTGATTGGCCACCGCTGGCGGGTCTTCACTAGGCTGGGTAAGATCGTGGACGTTTTTAGCTTCGATAAACGGCAGAATGTGATACGACCAACTGAAACCCTTTTGGGTCCGTGCCCGGCAACACCAATCCAGTGGGTCAATTTCCTGGTTGTTCACCATGTGATAACCGTCACGGGCACCGTTGGGCAGTTGGCGAAATACATCCTGAAAGTTGTGGCATGCCAGGCCGATTTGCTTCAGGTTGTTAGAACATTGATTGCGTCGGGCGGCTTCCCTTGCAGCCTGAACTGCCGGCAGCAAAAGCGCGATCAACACTCCGATGATCGCGATGACCACTAAAAGCTCCACCAACGTAAAACCCTTTTGTGAAGTTCTTTGTGAACTTCTGCGCGCAATGCGACTCATTCTTTCTCTCCTCCAAAAGGATTATCCCCCGGCGTGCTAGAAATACACACCGGACTACCTAGCAAAAGAATCAACTATCGATCAATCGCCGGCACCGACGGGACCGCAGCAACAACAAAGGGACGAAAATACACATGTACAGCGAATCACGTTCGCTGCTCGCCAAATTTCTCTGGAAAATTATTAAGAAATTTTCATTGAATTTAGGTCTTATGCATCTCCTTCGCTGAAATGCATGGTTTTAGCGTAAGCAGTCAGTGACTGATTTTGTTGTTTTTGAGTTTCATGCGATTTTGGGTTTGTTTACCGTTTTCCGTTCGTCTTGCTACCGCTGTGTTGTTTTGGGGAGAAAAGCGATCGAGGGAGGAGATTGAAAAGACCTGATTTCCCTGAGGGTTCGTTAGGATTTTAAACGCCAAATTCCTCCGGTCAAGAGGCAACGTTATAGATTTTTGCCCGACGGATGAAAAACTTTCCAGGGTCACTACGTCGGAAGAGGCCGGAGAGTTCAAAGAGTTTTTAATTTCGAATCACTTTTCTTTTCTATACCTTCGTGTTTTTGCCGGCGGGGGTTTTATGTCTTCCACTTTTTGCAACCAGAGGATACTCCTTGTTTTTGCAACCAGAACATCGTGGAACAGAGGCTTGCACGTCGCAATCAAATGCACGCGGTGTCAGCGGTTAAGATTTCGATGAGTTTTTGTCTTTAATATTCAAAAACGAGAGGGTGGCACACTTCACTGCCACTTTCGTTGCATTCTCCGACACAAATTAGCTCGGCAAGTGGGAGATGAGGCCACGCTTTGAGGTTCATTTGTAAAACGGTGGCGGAAAGATTCCTGGCTTTCTAACAATAGAATGTAAATTTCGTGCGTTTTTTTCTTGGGGCGGGTGTGGTCGCGCAAGATCGGGGACTTAAGTTCGATTTTGCAGGTGAAGCTCCGATAGATATCGGCCGAAGCCAAACAACAAATTTCGGTTATCAGCCTGACGGCTGCCATCGAAAAGTCAGGGTGACGACAGCCATTCCGGATCCCAGGGGTGGGGCGGTTGAGCTGGGGCGTGGGTGAACTTCGAGCCCGCGAAATCGAGAAGTCAAAGGGGCCAAAAACCGGGGACTGAAAACTCGCCATTTTTCGCGGGCAAGGAGTTGGCCCTTGGTTCTGGGGTTCTTCAGCGAGGGTGCGGTTTTGGTTACGTGGAGCTCCTACCGCTGCCCAATAGCAACCAAAACATTTAAGCTTTTGAGCGTTCTTACGTGCCGGGAAGGGTTTCCTTTTCTTTTCCTGCAGCTCCAATTTCTGTTGCGAGGCCTTCATTTTCGGCAGGAAATGTATGGGAGGTGCCGTCAACTTTTGGGGCCGCGATAGCCCGCGGTTTCGGCCCCTTTCCTGCAGGCAGGCTACCCCGAACTCGCGGGGTTATGGCCAGAGCTTAGTGACGGGCAACAAGAGGGGAACCTCCAAGTGATTCCTTGGATACTCCAAGAGATTTACCCGCGAATGGTATGCAAATGTACATTTTGCGAAATCATTAAGAAATCGCGACCCCAGTCTTTCGACTATTGAATTCCCCAGAGGCACCAATTTTTGCACCAAGGAGTCGCGTTGCTTGCGGGAGTATTGTTTCGGCTTGGAGTACGGTTAGGGGCTCGGGGTAGTGGAGGTCAAAAATTTTTCCAAGAAGCGATAGGCGGCCTCTCGAACCTCTCTGGGGAAATCGTGCCCCACATCAGGATGCACCGCCACCAGCCGCTCTCCGGCTCCGAAGGCTTCGAAGACGGGGTAGACAGCAGTGAGGCAGTCGCGGACCCCAGACACATCGAAGAAATCTTTCTCCGGGGCATTAATAAAGATCGCTCGGGGAGCAATCGCCGTTAATACATCTGGAAAATCGAATGGCATTTTCTGGGGATCGTTATCATATACGGTGGCAATTAGCGGCATATGCCCACGATGAGACCATCCTGCAAGATTACCACCG
>Ga0308415_1000981_pt1 | contig 12662 bp, 6 predicted proteins | sample HotsprSampleOS55_FD_203465 | JGI IMG/M metagenome (GOLD analysis project Ga0308415, IMG submission 203465) | Hot spring phototrophic mat microbial communities from Octopus Spring, Yellowstone National Park, Wyoming, United States - 20090730_OS55 ... | reverse complement strand
CTTCGTTGACCAATGTGCCAGAAAAGGTGTTCCTAGCGCCTTCTAAAATTCGCAGCGTGCCCTGATTGGTGAGCAAGCCAGGGCTTCCATCACTCGGTTGGCGTAGGTCGAGCCAACCGTTGCGCCAACTGAATGTTGCGCCCCGCTCGACCCAAATACTCTGCACCGTCGCATAGCTGGCAAGCAGGGCATTTGCGCCTTCTGGGAAAATCACTATGGATCCTGACGGAGGCAAGGCAGGGCTGGAGTTGCAACGCTCCAGACCCCAATTATTGAAGTAGCGTCGGTTATTGCCGCCACACGATTCGTCAGTGACGAAGCAGCTTGCCCACCATTCGTTGCTCTCGCACTGCTGGCGCCAGACCCATGTCTCCTGTGCCTCCAGTGCGTATGCAAGCATCACCCCAATTGTCGTGCCAACCAAGCGCAAAATGCCGCGAATACCTACCATCCCGCGCCTCCGACAAGCGGCTCTGCTTGTATATTTGGATTCGCCCCAAGCGGTGGGGATTCCTGCATTCCGACAGGAGTTTGTCCCGAAATTCCGTATTCTGAGGGCATGCGACTGGTGATGGCGTTTGGACTGTTGGGCATTCTGGTGGCGGCGCACGCGCAGGTGCTGTCGCCGCAGGAGCGGCGCGAAGGGTTCCGCCCTTTGTTCAACGGGCGCGACCTGCGCGGCTGGAAGGTGTACGCAGGCGCGAACTGGCGCGTGCAAGACGGCGAACTCATCGGACCCAGCAACAGCGCAGGCTGGATCGGCACGACCGACGAATACAAGGATTTCATCCTGCGCGGCGAATACTGGATCGATAAGGGCGCCACTGCCGAGGGCAACAGCGGCGTCTTCTTCCGCGCCCAGCGCACACCCACCCCATGGAACGACGGCTACGAGATGCAAATCAGCCTGCAGGACGCCCGCAACCCCACAGGGAGCATCTACAACCGCGTGCCCACCCATCTGGAGCGCATGCGCGAAATCACAGCAGAACAACGCTGGAACAGCTTCGAAATCCGTGCTTGCGGCTCACACATCCTAATCACCATCAACGGCGAAATGGTACAAGACTGCGACCTGCACGAGTACCGAAAGGGTGTGATTGGACTGCAGCAGCACCATCCGGGCGTCACAGTGAAGTTTCGCAACTTGCGCATCAAGCGGCTGGTCTCGTGCGACGAAGGTTGGCGTCCCTTGTTCAACGGCAAAGACCTATCGGGCTGGTTCGCAACGGGCATGGCGCGCTGGAGCGTCAGAGACGGCGCAATTGTCGGCGAAGCGGGCATGGGACACCTGTTCACTGAGCAGACCTTCACCGACTTCGAACTGCGCGCGATGATACGCATCCGCCCGTTCAAAGAGGACAGTCCGATGCGCCCCAATAACGGGATTTACTTCCGCGCGCAGCCGAACCCTGAGAACCCCAATAACTGGCCCGTCGGCTACGAGGCGCAGGTGTTCAATCACGCGGGACGCGACTACATCACAGGCTCGCTCTACAACCGCGTGATGGCGAGCCGCCTGCTCACCCGCGACGGCGACTGGTTCTCGATGCGCATCCGCGCCAAGGGCGACCACATCCAGATTTTCGTGAACGGGCAGAAGGTGGTGGACACGCGCAACCGCGACTTTAAATCGGGGCGGATTGCCATCCAGTGCCACGACCCGTTCACGATTATCGAGACGCGCGATATTTACTGGCGTCCGCTGTGAGATGATGCGCGCGCGCCCACGCAATATCCCGCGCCCTGTAGTGGCGTTGGGCGCTGTGAGTTTGCTGAACGATGCCAGCAGCGAGATGGCGTACCCGCTGTTGCCGTTGTTTTTGCGCAGCTTGGGCGCGCCGCCTGCCTTTATCGGGTTGGTGGAGGGGCTGGCGGAGACGACGGCGAGCCTGCTGAAACTTTTTTCAGGCTGGCTGGCGGATCGGCTGGGGCAACATCGGCGGCTGGCGTTCTGGGGGTACGGAGTTGCCGCGCTCACGCGCCCGCTGCTGGCGTTCGCGAATGCACCGCTGCATGTGTTAGCGTTGCGCTTCGCTGACCGTGTGGGCAAGGGTGTGCGTACTGCGCCGCGCGACGCGCTAATCGCCGCCGCGACGCCGACGCACCAGCGTGGGCTGGCGTTCGGCTTCCACCGCGCGATGGACAACCTCGGCGCAGCCGTCGGACCCGCGCTGGCAACGCTCGTTCTGTTGCTTGCGCCCGAAAACTATCGGCTGGTGTTCCTGCTGGCGGCGGTTCCTGCGCTGGCGTCGCTGGCGGTGTTCGTGTGGGGCGTGCCGCGCACGGAGTTGCCGCGCGCCGAGTCGGCGCGTCATCCACTGGCGGGCGCGCGCGAGCTGATTCGCGGACGATTCGGCGGGTATTTGCTGTGCGTGCTGCTCTTTACGCTGGGCAACTCCAGCGATGCGTTTCTGCTGATGCGGGCGCAGGATGTGGGCATGCCTGTCGCGCTGGTGCCGCTGTTGTGGATGGGGCTGAACCTTGTGCGCAGCGCGGGCAGCGTCTACGGGGGCTGGCTGGCAGATAGGTACGGCAGGTTGCGCGTGCTGCGTGGGGGCTGGCTCTGCTATGCGCTGGTGTACGCAGGGTTCGGCTTCGCAACGGCGGTGTGGCAGGTCGTTGCGCTGTTTGGGCTGTACGCAATATTTTACGCGCTAACGGAGGGCGCGGAGCGCGCGCTGGTCGCCGACTTCGCGCCGCCCAACCAGCGCGGGCAAGCGTATGGGCTGTTCCACTTCGTTGTTGGCATCGCCGCGCTACCCGCCAGCGTGCTGTTCGGCTGGCTATGGCAGCGGTACGGCGTGCAGGTGGCGTTCCTGACGGGGGCGGTGCTGGCGTGCGCTGCCGCGCTGATGCTCAGCGCACGGAGAGCGTCGCCGAACGCGACCCGCCGTCCGTAGCAACCGTGATTTGCACGCTGACCGCTCCTCTGCCAGGGAAGGTGGAGACTGGGAACTGGGCGGAGCGTGCGCCTGCGGGCACATAGACCTGACTGGGCGTCCACACACGGTTCGGGTTGCTGTTGCTCACGCGCAGCCACAAGCCGCTTGGCGGCGCGCTGGCGTTAAGGAACACCCTCGCCGTCGCGCTCCGTCCACTGGGCACAGCAGAAGGCGAGAGCGTCAGCGCGATAGGCGCAGGCGGGTTGACAGTCAACTCCGTGCTGGCTTGCGAGCCGTTGAGTGTCGCCGTGAGCGTCGCACGCATGCGCTGGGCAACAGGGCTGGTCTCGACGCGCACGCTCGCGCTGGACTGCCCTGCGGGCACATGCAGGCTGGGAGGCAGCGACGCATGCGAGGAGCCGCTGCTGAGCGACACCTGCACCCCGCCTGCAGGCGCGGGCGCAGTAAGGTGCACTGTTAGCGTCGCCGCTTGCCCGCCTACGACCACCGTGGGCGAAACTGAGACTGCCTGCACGCGGAATGGCGAGACGACCTGCAGCGTCGCCGTGCGCGAAACGCCGCCTGATGAGGCAGTAATTATGACACTGCCCACGCCGTTTGCGGCAGTGCTGATATTGAATGTGCCTGTGGTCTGCCCCTGCGGGATAGTAATCTGCGCGGGGCACCATGCCAGATTCGGGTTGCTGCTGCGCAGTTGCACGACCGTGCCGCCCGCGCCCGCCGCCCGCGACAGCACGACCGTGCCGCGCACGGTTCCGCCCGCCGTCACTGAAGTCGGATTTAGGCTCAGTTGGCTGATGGTGGGCGTGTTCTCCATCTGCAGCGCGGCTTGCAAGGCGCGATAGAGGTTCAGTCGTCCTTTACCCTCGCCAATCCCACCAAACCAGAAGGGTTGCACAGGGTCAGCGTTGTTTTCCAGCGCGATGCGCAGTTGCTGATTCGTTAGGCTCGGCGCGCATGACCATATCAGCGCCGCCGCCCCTGCCACATGCGGACACGCCATCGAAGTGCCGCTCCACGCTTCATAACGGTTGCCAGGCAGTGTGGAGAGGATAGCGCTGCCTGGCGCAGCGATGTCCACCCATGCGCCGTACTGCGAGAAGTCGGTGAGACGGTCGTTCGGGTCAGACGCAGCGACCGCCAGCGCGTTCTCGTAGTATGCGGGATAGAAGGGTGCGGGTACGCCGTTGTTGCCTGCCGCCGCCACGACCAGACAGCCCCGATTCCAAGCGTAGTTCACCGCGTCAGCGAGTTGCTGGGAACCTGCGTTGCCGCCCAGACTGAGGCTCAGCACATGTGCGCCGTTGTTCGCCGCCCAAGTGATGCCCCGCGCTACATCGCTCATCGTGCCGAAGCCCTGATCGTTCAGCACCTTGACGGGCATAATCTGCACGGGCGCAACGCCTGCCACGCCCGCAATCCCGACGCCGTTGTTGGCGTGCGCAGCGGCGATTCCTGCGCAGTGCGTGCCGTGCCCGTGATAGTCGTTTGTGTTCGCGTTGTTCAGTTGCGTGTTATAGCCGTACACCGACCCGTCGTTGTATCGGCGCATCCGCTGGGACAGGTCAGGATGGTTGGCGTCGACGCCCGTGTCGATAATGGCTATATAGACCGTGCGTTGCGGTGACGCCATCGCCCACGCTTGAGACGCCTGAATCCGCGCCAGCCCCCACTGTTGTGCGAGCATCGGATCGTTGCATACGAACACAAGGTAGTTGCGCTCTACATAGCGCACGCCAGGCAGCGCCAGCAGCAGTTCGCGCACGCTGTCAGAATCCATCGTCCGATCGAGACGCAGCACGCTTGCGCCCAGCGGCGCGACCGTCTCGCGCACTCGCCCCACCCACAGCATCACTTCGGACGCCAGCGCGGTAGGCGCGCGCGGCTCCAACCCCACCACTAACTCGTCAGCGACATAGTAGGCGTCGCGTTCCGCATCGTAGGCGACTGGAATCGGGCGCGCAGGCTGCGCCAGCATAGACGCCCATAAAATACTCCCCATCAGTCCCAGCCAAACTCGCATCGAACGCCTCCAGCGGGTTCTTCCACGCAGGGCGTACTAAACTGCCACGCCTGATTGCGGGGATGCGCGCTGCTTCGCGCCGCCTGCGGGTATAGTATCGCTTGTGAAGCAGCAGGCGAGGGCAATCCCAGCGTGGCGCATCACGGGGCGGGCAGGGTGTACGCTTCGGTTCGCCTCCTCCCGTAAAGTTTCCCCTGCTTCGCGAGGGGGAGCGCGCAGGGGTTGGTTCCCCCTGCTTCTCCTCACGCTCCTGCTTCCTGCGTGCCAGAGTCGCCAAGAGGTGCGCGTGCGGGTGGATTTAGCGCAGGCAGTGCAGGCGGTCGCACTGGCGCCTGCGCCCGCGTTGGACGGGCAACTGCCCACGCAGTCGCTTGTTGTGCCGCCCGAGGTCGCCGCGCTGCCCAGCATCGAGCCGCCCCCACCCACTGAGACGCTTCGCAGGCGACGCGCACTCGCGCTGTTCAGCATCGAGCAACAGCGCGTCGCCGTGCGCCAACAACTGCTGCAGCGGCGCTTGGAGAGCCTGCCTGAGCTGGAGGCGCGCTGGCGTGCGGAACTGCGCGCCGAATATGATACCGATGCGCTCCGCGCCGAGCGCGACGCGGCGTGGCAAGCGGCGTTCCAAGAGTACGGACGCAAGCGGTTCCCCCTGCTCGTCGCGCTGATTTTCGCCGCGCCCGAAAGCGACACAAGCCGCCAGATCCAAGCACAGTTAGAGCAACACGACCGTACCTGGCAACAGCGCGAGCAAGCCATCGAGTCGGCATATCAGGTGCGACTGGCGCGGATTGAGCAGGAGATTACCGTGCGCGTGAACGCCCGCCGACGGGAGTTCATCCGCAACGCCGAGTCCGAGACGCAGGAGCAGCTGGCAGCGCAGCCCGACCCTGCCGAGCTGTATTTGCCTCCGCCGCAGACGCTCCCGCCTGCCCCCACGCGCAAGGCGTCGCTTCCGTCCCTGCGAATTAACCTACCCGCACGCCCGCTGGACGATTCCCTGCGCGCCCGCACCGCCGAAACCGAACGCTTGCGCCGCGAACTGGTACAGCAGTTGGCGCAGGAGTGGGCACAGGCGCACGGCTACAAGCTCACCGACGACCCAAACGCGCCTGACCGCACGGACGAATTCATCCGCTACCTGCTCGCGAGGTAGCGGAGCATCGCCCACAGCCAATACTGCCCCGCAGGATGATACCGAAGGGTAATCGGCGTGTCGCCGTGATGCCCCACGAAGTGGAGCGTGCTGACCAGCAGCCTGCCCGCGCCGACCTGCGCTTCCGCCAAGTAGCTGTGCGCATAGCCCGTGCGTGTATCGATGCGTTGCCAGATTGTGTGGAGTGGGCAACCCAGCAGCTCGGTCGCCCGCAGGGCGAAGTCTGTGCTGAAGGCGAACAGGCGCGCGTCGAGATGGTCAGGGCGCGGAACCGTCTCCCAGAGTAGATGGGGTAGGAAGCGGTGCGTCGCCTCGCGCCAGAACGGCACACACTCGCAGGCAGGCGTCGGCGCGGTCAAAAGCCATAGCACCCCACCGCCACGCTCCAAAAACGCAGCGTGCGCTGGCTCCAGGTGCGTCGTGAGCAGCACGCAACACGAGTCGGGTACACCACCCCCCTGCAAGCGCACGAAGTTTTCGGGCGTCGGCAGCCCCCAAAGCGCGTCTGTCGGGTCATAGACGGCTACCTGCCCCAGCAGCCCCCAATCAGGCGCGGGATAGACCCCCCACCGCCAGTCATTCGCGCGCAGCGTCTTGCCCGAAGGCGTGAGTAGCTCTACAGCGAACCGCAGGCTGACAGGGGTCGCTGTGTCGGGCAGGGGCAACTCGAGCTGTGTCAGGAACGAGACGCCTGCACGAATTCGCCCCACTGCCGCCGCGCCTGACTGGAAGCAGCTCGCGCCGTCGGCGGATTCCAGCCGCCAGCGCAAACTCGCGTTCTCGATAGGCGCGCCGTAGTGCGACACGGAAAGGCGCGGGTAGACTACCTGCCCACCGAAGTGATTGTATGGGTCGGGGTTCGCGGGGCGGTCGCCACCTGCCACCCATTCGCGCCGCCGATGCCAGTCCAGCAGTAGCACCGTGTCAGCATTAAATGCAAGGTACTCCTCAAGCGCGACCTTCGGTTCGCCCCGCTCATCCAGAATCCCCGCCGTGCTGATGGGGGTGTCCTTCAGCCCCGTCAGCACATAGCCTGAGGTGCCAGGCAAGCTGCGCATCGTCTCCAACACAAGCTTGTGGTAGGCGAGCATCTCGCAGCGGGAGGCGCGTACCAGTTCAGGGAGCGACTCCCAAAGCCCTGCCTGCTGCAGCCGCTCTTCCACGAACGGCGTCTCGTAGAACCAGCGCACACCTTGCGGGTTCACCGCTGGGTCGCGCATGAGCCACCAGAGTTGCTCGGCGGGGACGCTCTGGCGCAGGGTCTGAAAGTCGCGCATGGTGTCGTGGTCGGCGAACTCGCCCTGTAGCCATGGCGCAGGCGCGCGCGGCGCGTCCAAAAAGGCGCGGAAGGTGATGCGGGCGAAATGCGCGTCGCCGTAGAGGTGGTAGTCGGCGAAATCGGCATGCTCCTGCAACGCGCCGCCGTAGCACTCGCCGCCGCCGCTGTTGTCGCGCACCAGCGGGCTACCTGTGAGTCGCTTCACCAGCCCGTACAGCTCGCCCAGCGCGTCGCTGGGAAAGCGCGCGGATAGCTCGCAGCCCAGCGTCCATAGCACGATTGAGGGGTGATTGCGTACTTGGCGCACAATCGCCGCGTACTCGCGCTGTACCTGCGCACTCTGCTCGGCGTCCATCTGCGGTAGCCAGAGGGGTAGCTCCAGCCAGACCAGCATGCCCAGCCGATCGCACGCGCTTAGGTACTCGCGGCTCGGAACCCACAGGCACGCCTTGAGGAGGTTGAAGCCGCCCTGTTGCGCCGCGCGCAGCTCGCGCTCGACGGTCTCCAAATCGGGGTTCGGCGCGTGGGTGTGGAGATACCAGCCCCAGTGGAGGATGCCCCGCAGATAGAGCGGCTCACCGTTGAGCAGAATCGTCGCCCCCTCTACCTCGACGGTGCGCAATCCAAACGCGGTCTCCACGCGATGGCTAAGCTCCCGCTCATGCCACACTTCAGCGACCAGGCGATAGAGATGGGGGCGGGCGGGCGACCACGCCTGCGGGGAGGCAATCCGAAACTCGTGTATCCACTCAGCGGCGTCGGCTTCGAGTTGCGCTTCGGCGACGGCGCATCCCTCAGGTGCATAGACAACGAGCCGAACGGTAGCAGGCAGTGCGCCCCCCATTTCACCCGCCACAAAGACGCGCCCGTCCGCCTCGCCGCGCACCCAGAGATCGCACAGCCATGCATCCCCCGTCTCCAGCATATACACAGGTTGCCACAGCCCCCCAAAGGCGCAAGACACATACGGCAGGAAACCGCTCAGAACCTGGGGCACGGGGTAGCTCGCACCGCCGTTCTTGACCACCTGCACGCGCAGGTGATTCTCGCCCGCGTGCAAGGCATCGGTAATCTCCCAACAGAAACTGTCCCAGATGCCTTTGTGGACGCCGAGCGGCGCGTCGTTGAGGAAGCCTCGCGCCTCGTAGCTTGCGCCGCCGAAATGGAGCCAGTAGCGCCTGCCCGACTGCGGCGTCGCTTCAAAGGTACACCTGTAGTCGCAGGGTCCTTCGTAGGCGCGGGGAACGCCGTAATCTTCCCACGCGCTGGGCACGCGGATGGACACTTGCCTGCCAAGTGCGCAGAGTTGCCACTCGTGGAGGGGCTGAACGAACACACGCGCCCCCACCAGAGGTGGGCGCACAGCTCCCTCTAACACGCTCGATATGTCAAGCATGGGCACTGTCAGCAGAGTGTACCTTGCGAATGTGGAAGTGCCTCCTAATAAGTGCCTTTGCGGTATGATTTCAACACGCAGACGGGGCAGGCACAAGACCTGCTCCTACAAGGTCGGCGTCGCCGCATCTCTGCAGGAGCAACCCTTGTGGTTGCCCACCAGGTTGCCCATGCCGAAGACACAGTGCATAGGCACTTATTAGCGGTGTACCCCTGCTTAGGTAGAAGAAGGGGGATTTAGCCCTGCGGCTATTTGGGCCCCTTCCCCTCCAAAATCGGCTTGAGGAACTGCCCCGTGTAGCTGTGCGCGCACTGGGCAACTGCTTCAGGCGTACCTTCGGCGACTACCCAGCCGCCCGCGTCGCCCCCTTCGGGACCCAAGTCGATAATCCAGTCCGCCGTCTTGATGACATCGAGGTTATGCTCAATCACAATCACCGTGTTGCCCGCGTCCACGAGGCGGTGCAGCACGCCCAGCAGTTTGCGCACATCCTCGAAGTGCAGTCCCGTCGTCGGCTCGTCGAGGATGTAGAGGGTGTTGCCTGTGGCGCGTTTGCTGAGTTCCGTGGCGAGTTTGACGCGCTGCGCTTCGCCACCCGACAGCGTTGGCGCGGGCTGCCCCAGCCGAATGTAGTCCAGTCCGACATCGTACAATGTCTGCAGTTTGCGAGCAATCGCAGGGAACGGCGCGAAAAACGCCAGCGCCTCCTCAACGGTCATATTCAGCACATCGGCGATGGTCTTGTCCTTGAACTTGACCTCCAGCGTTTCGCGGTTGTAGCGCTGCCCACGGCATACTTCGCACGGCACATAGACATCGGGCAGGAACTGCATCTCGATTTTTATCATGCCGTCGCCGCGGCACGCCTCACAGCGCCCGCCTTTGACATTGAAACTGAACCTACCAGGCGCGTAGCCGCGTGCCCGCGCTTCAGGTGTGCTGGCGAACAACTCGCGGATGGGGTCGAACACGCCCGTATAGGTGGCAGGGTTGCTGCGCGGCGTGCGCCCGATGGGGGATTGGTCGATATCGATTACCTTGTCGACATGCTCCAGTCCCTCGATGGCGTCGTGTTCGCCCCACACGCGGCGCGTGCCGTACACATGGTACATCAGGCGCGGGAAGAGAGTCTCCTGAATCAGCGTGCTTTTGCCCGACCCCGACACGCCCGTGACGCACACAAACAGCCCCAGCGGGATGCGCACGGTGATGTTTTTGAGGTTGTTCGCGCGTGCGCCGCGGATGGTCAGCCAGCGTTCGGGGTGCGGCGGGCGGCGCATCGCGGGCGTCTCAATCTGTCGCTTGCCCGATAGGTACTGCCCCGTGAGGCTACCAGGACAGCGCATCACCTCCTCCACTGTGCCTGCGACGACGACCTCACCGCCATGTTCACCCGCGCCAGGACCGAGGTCAATCACATAGTCGGCGGCGCGGATGGTCTCCTCGTCGTGTTCCACCACCAGCACCGTGTTGCCCAAGTCGCGCAGGCGTTGCAGCGTGCGAATCAGTTTCTGGTTGTCGCGCTGATGCAGTCCGATACTTGGCTCGTCCAGCACATACAACACGCCCATCAGTCCCGACCCGATTTGCGTGGCGAGTCGGATGCGCTGCGCCTCGCCGCCCGATAGCGTGGTCGCCGCGCGATCGAGCGTGAGGTAGCCCAGCCCGACATCGAGCAGAAAATTCAGCCGCGCGCGCACCTCCTTGAGGATGCGCTCGGCGATCGTGCGCTCGCGCGGGGTCAGTTGCGCCTCCAAGTCGGCGAACCATTGTGCCGCCGCCTCGATGCTCATCGCCGTGACCTCCGCGATGTTTTTGCCTCCGACCGTCACGGCGAGGCTTTCGGGCTTGAGCCGCTTTCCCCCGCAGGCAGGGCACGGGCGCGTCGTCATGTATTGCTCCAGCTCCTGCTTGATGTATTCGCTCTCGGTCTCCTCATAGCGACGCTTGAGGATATTGATGACGCCTTCGAACTCCGTGTCGATGTAGCGGGTGCGCCCCCATCGGTTGCGGAAGGCGACCGTCACATTTCCGTCCGTGCCATACATGAGGGCGTGGAACTGTTCGGGTGCGAGGTCTTGCAGGGGCGTATCGAGCGTGAAGCCCAGCCGCTTGGCGACGCCCGCCAGCATCGCCGTGCGCCAGTCGGTCATCTCGCCGTCGCGCTTGACAAAGGGACGCAGCGCGCCCTGCCGTATCGAGAGGCTGCGGTCGGGCGCAATCAGGTCGGGGTCAAACTCGGTCTTTGTGCCCAGCCCTGTGCATTCGGGGCACGCACCGTAAGGGCTGTTGAACGAGAAGTTGCGCGGCTCCAACTCGCCCAAACTGATTCCGCAGTCGGGACAGGCGAAATGCTCGGAAAAGTGGAGTTCGGTATCGGGTGCGATGGTCTCTCCTGCAATCACAGGCGCGTGCGGCATAGCAAGATTATACCCGCCATCGGGTATAATTGGCATATCCTGCCGTGTGCGTGACGCCCGCGGTGGACCGAACCGTCGCCAATCGTAGCAGGGAGTGACGGCTCGGCTGAGTGGCAGCGTTGCAGAGGCAACGAATCGCGAGGCGGGTCGGACCTCCCAAAAAGGAACCTGGGGTTCGCAGCCCCAACGGCGCACGGCACGGCGGGGCGATACCGAAGCGTTGGGCAAGTTGGACTTGCCGCAGGTTGTGTGTTGTGTGCGCACGCGTAAGGACTCGCGCGGGTGCGACCTGCCGTCTGAAGCCACTACAGGTCGGGGGCGTCCGCGCGTGTACAGCGACCAAGTGTGGACGCCCAAGCAGAAATGGCGGAAGAGCGGGTTTGGGTTAGGGGAGAAGCCGTGTTGGGGGTTGGACAGTGGGGAGCGGCGCGTGGCGTGGAGTGCATGGGTGTATGGGGTGTTGGTGTGGAGATGTGTTGTGGGGTGCGCGGTGTGGGTTGTTGGGTGGGGGCATAAAGGCGGGGTGTGTTCACGCCTGCTCGAAATGGCAGACTTCAGAGCGCGGCGGCATCTGTGCCGCCGCGCCGCCGTGTGCTTAGTGCCCGCCCTTGCCGCCGACAGGCGCGTATTCGTCCACCTCTTCGGTCGTGTGGTAGCCCAACTCGTGTTCGATAGTCTCCGCCATCGAGCCGCGCTTGCTCCAGTAGACCGAGAACAGCAACGCGCCGACCGCCACCGCCGTGACGCCAATCCGCACGGCGTCTGGCAACGGCTGTATCACAATCGGCGCGATCAGGATGGCGACGAGGTTCATCACCTTAATCAGCGGGTTCAGCGCGGGTCCCGCGGTGTCCTTGAACGGGTCGCCGACGGTGTCGCCGATTACGCCCGCCTTGTGCGCATCGGTGCCCTTACCGCCGAGGAAGCCGTCCTCGATGCGCTTTTTGGCGTTGTCCCACGCGCCGCCGGAGTTCGCCAGCAGCACTGCCAGCAACTGCCCCGACAGAATCGCGCCTGCAAGGTAGCCGCCCAGCGCCTGCGCGCCCGTGAACACATATTGGCTGCCGCCAATCGTCACGGGCGCCGCGCCAATGCTCAGCCCAAAGCCAACCGCCACAGGCAGCGCAATCGCAAGGACGCCCGGTCCAAGCAACTCCTTCTGCGCCGCCGCCGTGACAATCTCCACACAGCGACCGTAGTCGGGCGTCTCCGTGCCCTGCATGATGCCTGGCTTCTCGCGGAACTGGCGACGCACTTCGTGAATCATCTCGAATGCAGAGCGACCAACCGCCATAATCGAGAACGCGCTGAACAGAAACGGCGCCGCGCCGCCAATCAGCAGCCCGATAAACACCACGGGCACATCCACAGGCAACCCGCCGAAAGCGTCCTTCAGCGCGACGCCGTTTTTCGTGGCGATGTTGATCAGTTCCACGAGGCGCGAGTCCTCTACGAACGAGTGGAACAGCGCGACTGCCGCCACAA
>Ga0308415_1000980_pt1 | contig 12676 bp, 11 predicted proteins | sample HotsprSampleOS55_FD_203465 | JGI IMG/M metagenome (GOLD analysis project Ga0308415, IMG submission 203465) | Hot spring phototrophic mat microbial communities from Octopus Spring, Yellowstone National Park, Wyoming, United States - 20090730_OS55 ... | reverse complement strand
CACGTAGCCCGGGAAGAATTTACGCTCGGTCGGCACCTTCTTGCCGCGGCGGACCTCGACGACCTCCTCCATCGGCACGAGGATCTGCTCGAACAGGTGCGAAAGGCCCTTCTGCCGCGCCTGCTCCTCGAGCGCGTCGCGCACCTTCTTCTCGAAGCCCGAATAGACGTGGATGATGTACCAGCGCTTGGCCATCAGCGACCGATCCCGAGGGCGAGCTGCACGATCCAGGCCAGCACCTGGTCGACCAGGAAGAAGAACAGCGCCGCGAGCGCCGACATCGCGACCACACTCACGGTCGTCGCGACCAGCTCCTTGCGGGTCGGCCAGGTGACCTTTTGCAGCTCCTGGCGCACCTCGCGAACGAACTGCGCCGGCGACGTCTTCGCCATCGTCTTCCGATCCGAACTCGGGCGGAGATCGTTGACCCACTGGCGCGCCGGGATCCGACCCGGGTGGCAGGAGTGGAGGGGCTCGAACCCCCAACCCCCGGTTTTGGAGACCGGTGCTCTGCCAGTTGAGCTACACTCCTCTACCCCGGCACGCCCGGACGCGGCCGAACAGCAGCGTGCCGCGGACCCGCGTCCACCGCCCGGACTGCCTCCTTAGGCCAGCTCCGGCCGCCCCGCAAGGGGGCTCGGGGTTGGAGCGGGTGACGGGAATCGAACCCGCACCGCCAGCTTGGAAGGCTGGAGCTCTACCATTGAGCTACACCCGCTCGGCCGTGGTGGAGGGGGTAGGATTCGAACCTACGTAGACGTTCGTCGGCAGATTTACAGTCTGCTGCCTTTGACCGCTCGGCCACCCCTCCGCGGTCCCCGGCTCGAGGCACGCGGAAATTTGGGCTTTCCCGCAGCCTTGTCAATCGTTAGGAGCCACCCGCCGTCGCTCGGCGAGGCAACCACCCGTGACCGCCGCCCCGTCCGCCCACCGCTCCGGCCGTGCCGAAGAGATCTGGCTCTACGGCCACCACGCGGTGGCCGCGGCCCTCGACAACCCGCTCCGCCCCTGCCGGCGGCTCTTGGCCACCGCGCCGGCGCTCGCCCGCCTCGGCAAGCTCGCCGAGCGTCCTGGCCTCGAGGTCGAGCGGGTCGGCCCCAAGGAGCTCGCCCGCATCTTGCCGGACGACGTCGTCCACCAGGGCTGCGCGCTCCTCGTGGGCCCCCTGCCGACCCGGCCGCTCGAGGCGTTGCTCGCCGGCCTCGGCGCCGAGGCGCTGGTCCTCGTCCTCGACCGGATCCAGGACCCGCGCAACCTCGGCGCGATCCTCAGGAGTGCCGCCGCCCTGGACGTGGCCGGCGCGATCCTCCCCGAACGCCATTCCGCCCCGCTGGGTGCGGCTTGTGCCAAGGCCGCCTCGGGGGCGCTCGACATCCTCCCGATCTGCGAGGTCGCGAACCTCGTCCAGGCCCTCGAGGCCTTGAAGCGCGCCGATTTCTGGGTCGTGGGCCTGGATGCGCACGCCGAACCCCCGCTCGAATCCCTGCCCTTCCGGCCGCGCCGGGCGCTCGTGCTCGGCTCGGAAGGGAAAGGCATCCGCCGGCTCGTGGCGGAGCATTGCGACGTGCGCGCGCGGCTCGCGATCTCGCCGCGGATCGACAGCTTGAACGTCGCGGTGGCCGCCGGCATCGCCCTCTATCTCCTTGCCCGCGGCCTGCCGCGACCTTAGCCTGCCCGCCGGCCGGCGTAGCTCAGCGGTAGAGCATCCGCCTTGTAAGCGGGAGGTCGGGGGTTCGATCCCCTCCGCCGGCACCAGAAGGGCCGGAGGACGGGTGGCGGGCGACGTACCGGGGCTGCGCCTCGAGGATCGACGGCTCCTCGGCGGCGCCGGCCGCTTCACCGACGACACCGCCCCGCCCGGGGCGCTGCGCGCCCGGTTCCTGCGCGCCGACCGGGCGCACGCGCGGTTGCTCCGCCTCGACACCGGCGCCGCCCGCGCCCTCCCCGGGGTCGTCGCCGTTCTCACCGCCGCCGATCTCGACGCCGACCGCGTCGGTCCGATCCCCGCCGCGGCCACCCTCGCCGACGCCACGGGCCGGCCCCTGCTCGAGCCGCCGCGTCCGGCGATGGCGACCGACCGCGTCCGCCACCTGGGCGAGATCCTGGCGCTCGTGGTGGCGGAGACCGACGCGCTCGCGCGCGACGCCCTCGAAGCGATCGCGGTCGACCTCGAGCCCTTGCCCAGCGTCGTCGAGCCGCGCGCCGCCCTCGCGCCCGACGCGCCGCAACTCCACCCGACCGTCCCCGGCAATCTGGCGGTCGACTGGCGGGTGGGCGACGAGCGGACGGTCGAGGCCGCCTTCGCCCGCGCCGCGCGGATCGTTCGGCTCGAGCGGCGCGGCGCACGGATCGCCGCCTGCTATTTGGAGCCGCGCGCGGTCTGGGCCCGCCACGATCCGGTGAGCGGCGTCACCACCGTGACCGTCGCGAGCCAGGGTGCGCATCTGCAGAAGTCCCTGCTGCTGCGCGCGCTCGGTTGGGATCCCACGAGCCTGCGCGTCGTCACCGAGGACGTGGGCGGTGGCTTCGGTCCCAAGTTCCCGGTCTACCCCGAGACGGTGCTGGTCGGTTGGGCGGCGCGCCGGCTCGGCCGGCCGGTGCGCTGGACGGCCGAGCGCAGTGAGCATTTTTCGGCCGACGCCCAGGCGCGCGACCTCGACGCCACCCTCGAGCTCGCCCTCGACGGCGAGGGCCGGTTCCTCGCCCTCCGGGTCGACGCCGTGGCGGGGCTCGGCGCGTACCTCTCAAGTCTCGCCGCGATCGTGCCGACCACCGGGCTCGCGCGGGTGATCTCGGGGCTCTACCGGATCCCGGCGATCGCCGTGCGGGTCCGCTGCGCCTACACGAACACGGTGCCGGTCGACGCGATCCGCGGTGCGGGCAAGCCCGAGGCGCTCGCGCTGCTCGAGGCAGCGGTCGACCGCGCGGGGGAAGTGATCGGTCTCGACCCGGTCGAGCTGCGCCGGCGCAACCTCCTGAGACCCGAGGATTTTCCTTGGACCACCCCGCTCGGCTACGAGCTCGAGCCGTTCGACGGGCCGGCCTTGTTGGAGCGCGCGCTCACGCTCGCCGACCGACCCGGTCACGCCGCACGCCGCGCCGAGGCGGCCGGGCGCGGCCGGCTCTCGGGCCTCGGGGTGGCCTGCCACGTCCACGCGACCGGCGCCCTTCCCGGCGAGTTGGCCCGCCTCGAGCTCCTCCCCGACGGCACGGTCGAGGCCTGGACCGGCACCCAGAGCCAAGGCCAAGGTCACGCCACGGTGCTCGCCCGGATCGTCGCCGAGCCGCTCGGCTTGCCGGCCGAGCGGGTGCGGATCCGCCAGGGCGACACGGCGGCCTTGCCGAGCGGGCCCGGCACCGGCGGCTCCTCCTCGATGGTGGTGAGCGGCTCGAGCCTCCATCGGGGCGCCGCGGCCCTCGCCGAGCGGATCCGTGCGCTCGCAGCCGAGCTCCTCGAGGCGGCGCCGGCCGATCTTCGGCTGGTGGACGGCTTCGTCGAGGTGGTCGGCACCGACCGGCGCCTCGCCCTCGCCGAGCTCGCGCGCCGAGCGCGAGCCCAGGGTGCGCCGCTTCGCGTCGAACAACCGGCGGTCGACCCGGTCCAGACCTGGTCCGCCGGGGTCACGGCGGCCGAGGTCGAGGTCGATCCGGAGACCGGCGAGGTCCGGATCCTGCGGATCGTCACCGTGCTCGACGTCGGCCGGGTACTCGACCCGAAGCTGGCCGAAGGTCAGGTCCACGGTGCCTTGGCCATGGGGATGGGCGAGGCGCTCCTCGAGCGCGTCGTCTTCGACCCCGAGAGCGGCCAGCTCCTGACCGGCTCGTTCCTCGACTATGCCCTACCCCGTGCCCGCGACGTGCCGGCCGTCACGGTTCGCTTCGAGGGCCGGCTCTCGACCCGCAATCTTTTGGGCGTCAAGGGCCTCGGTGAGCTGCCGAGCAACGGTGTTCCGGCGGCGATCGCCAACGCGGTGGCCGACGCGCTCGGTCCCGGGGCTCCGCCGCTCGATCCGCCCTTCACCCCCGAGCGCGTCTGGCGGGCGCTCCGCGGCCGGCCGCTGCGCTGAACCGACGCGACAGCCCGCCGCGGCCCGGGCGCTCCTGGTGGCACGTTATCCTACGCGCTGATCGGGCCTGTCCGGTCCACGGGGGAAACGCATGGCAACGGTCACGGGGTACGCCCACGGCATCAGCACGCGCAGTTTCATCGATGCTTTCGGGTACCCGCTCTATCTCGAAACGTTCGGTCCTGAAAGAATCGTCTTCGTTACTGACATTCCTTTTCGCGTCACTTTCGTAGGCTCGTTCGACTACCGTAGTGAGGCGTCGTTTCTGCAATCACCGGTCACCGCGCTCGAGGTGGCGACGCTATCCGGCGCGGCCGTGATGCGCGCCGCGGAATTTCGCGTCACTCTCGAGAGCCTCGGGAGGGGCGAGTTCGGTGTGATCCTCGCCGGGAACGACACGATCACGGGCGGCCTCGGCTCGAACGACTCGTTCGGCTGGGGCGGGAACGACGTGATCGTCGGAGGCCCGGAGAACGACGTTCTCGACGGTGGCCGCGGCATCGACCGATTGGAAGGCGGGGCCGGTCGGGATCTCTACTATGTCGACGACCCGCGCGACCCGATCGTCGACCCGGACGGCGGTCAGGTCTTCTCCTCCGCCCGCAGCTACACCTTGCCCGAGCCCCTGACCAGCTTGGTTGCCGCCCCCGGCGCCAAGAAGGTGACCCTGATCGGCAACGATCTCGACAACGACCTCTCCGGCGGCTCGGGCAAGGACCGGCTCGAAGGGCGCGGCGGTAACGACACCATCGAGGGCGGCGCTGGCGCCGACACGATGCTCGGCGGACCGGGCGACGATGTTCATGCGGTCGAACACAAGAAGGACCTGGTGGTGGAACAGCCGGGCGAGGGGATCGACACCGTTCGGGCGAGCGTAGCTTTCACCTTGCCTCCCGATGTGGAGAACCTCCACCTCGAAGGGCGCGCGGCGCAGGGGATCGGCAACGAGGAGGGCAACCGGATCGAGGGCGCGGGCCTCACGACGCTCCTCGACGGTCGCGGCGGCGACGATACGATCCTGGTCCGGATCTCGGGTGACAACGTCGCCGTGACGATCCGCGGCGGGGCCGGCGCGGATCGGATCCGCTGGGAGGGTCGCGCCCCCGACACGCGCCCCGACACGGTGGCCGACTTCACCCCGGCGGAGGGTGACCTGCTCGACCTCGACGCCCTCCTCCCGGCCGGTGCGTCGCGCGACCCGCTGGCTTTCGTCCGCCTCGCCCCCGCTCCGGGCGGCGCCTCGCTCGAGCTCGACGTCGACGGCGTGGCAGGCCCGGCCGGTTGGGCGCCGCTCGCGCTCCTGCTCGGCATCGCCGCCGGCGAAGCCGGCCTTCAGACCCTGCTCGCTGCGGGCGCGATCGAGCTCGGCTGAGGGCCGGGACCGGACCGAGCCTCGTGGCGGACGCGGGGAACGCCCCCCGCGCGGTCGCGTCTAGCCGAAGGCGCCCGCCCGCGCTTCGATGGCCTCCGAGACAGGAGCCGGGACAGGAGGAAGCGATGAACCCCGAAAGCCTCGCCTGGAACGAGCGCCTCGTGGGCGTCCCGGGCGGCGCCGCGCGGCTCGACACGCCGGCCCTCGTCCTCGACCTCGACGCCTTCGAGCACAACCTCGCGGCCATGGCGGCGTTCGCCCGGGCGCACCGTGTGAAGCTCCGGCCGCACGCCAAGACCCACAAGAGTGTCACGGTCGCCCGCCGCCAGCTCGAAGCGGGCGAGGTCGTGGGCTTCTGCTGCGCCAAGCTCGGCGAAGCCGAAGCCCTCGCGCGCGGCGGGATCGACGGGATCCTGCTCACCGCCCCGGTGCGTGGAGAGAGCAAGATCACGCGGCTTCGAGCCCTCCACGCGAAGCTGCGCGAACTCGCGGTCGTCGTCGAGGACCCGGACAACGTTCGCGAGCTCGCCGCGGCCTTCGCCGAGGTCGAGCGTCCGCTGCGCGTCCTGGTCGCGAACGACGTGGGCTCGCACCGGTTCGGTGCGACGACGGTCGAGGATGCCGTCACACTCGGCCGGCTCGTGGCAGGCGAGCCCTCACTCGAGCTCGCGGGCATCCAGGGCTATGCCGGCAAGATTCAGCACATCCGCGGCTACGAGGAGCGGGCGGCCGCGACCCGGGCCGTGAACACCCAGCTCGCCGCGATCCGCGACGCCTTTCGCGCCGAAGGCCTCCCCTGTCCGATCGTCACGGGGTCCGGCACCGGCACGCACGACGCCGACGGGCGGCTCGGCGTCTTCACCGAGCTCCAAGTCGGCTCCTACCCGTTCATGGACGTCGACTATCTCGCTTGCGATCTGACCGGCGACGGGACCGCGCGCTTTCGCCCGGCGCTCTTCGTCTGGACGCGGGTCGTGAGCAACCGGCACCGCGCGTTCGTCACGACCGATGCCGGCTCGAAATGCTTCGCGATGGACGGGCCGGCGCCGGTGATCGCGGCGGGCGCACCGCCCGGCTCGACCTACGCGATGTTCGGCGACCAGTTCGGGCGGATCGAGCTGCCGGCCGGCAGCAACGGCCTGCCGCTCGGCACGCTCGTCCGCTGCATCGCCCCGCACTGCGATCCCACGGTCAATCTCTGGGACCACCTCGTCTGCGTGCGCGGCGACACGGTCGAGGCGATCTGGCCGATCGAGGGGCGAGGTGCGGTCGCCTGAGGCGGCGCCCGGCTCCCCTCAGACCGAACTGCCGACCGCCGCCACGACTGCGATCCAGAGGAGGAACGTGATCACGAGCACCGGCCCGAGCGCGCCGAAGACTTCGGGTTCGGGGGCCGACTGGCGGATCGTTTCGGCGGATTCGGCAGCGGTCGACTGGTCGATCGAGGGCATGGCCACGCAGGCTCCGAACGGGTCCTTGGGGCAAGCAAAGGGGCGACCCGTTTTTCTTGTCCGTAGCCTCTCTACCGTGGGTCCGTAAAGGATCCGTCTACACCCGACCGCATCGCTGCTCACATCGTGGCATGCGAACCACGGGGCTCCTCTCGATGCGCGCTCCGGCATGCCCGGCCCGGCGAAGGCGGCGGTTGCGATCGGGGCTCGACCTCCCTAGGAGCCTCGCGGGGAAGCGAGGCGGGAGGCGGTGATGCGGATCACCGAGGTCGAAGCCCTTTATCTGCGCTTGCCACAGATCCAGGCCCGGACCGATTCGAGCCAGGACGCCTTGCTCGTCCGCGTCACCACCGATGCCGGGATCGTCGGTTGGGGCGAGGTCGACAGCTGCCCCTGGGCGGTCAAGGCGGCGATCGAGGCACCGGTCTCGCACACGATCGCCGGGGGGCTCCGCCAGCTCTTGATCGGCGAGAACCCCCTCGAGATCGGCCGGCTGTGGAAGAAGATGTACGAGGCGACCCTCTATTGCGGGCGCGAGGGGCTGTTCGTCCACGCCATGGCCGGCATCGACCTCGCACTTTGGGACATCAAGGGCAAAGCGCTCGGTCGGCCGGTATGGGACCTTTTGGGCGGCAAGTTCCGCGACAAGATCCGCGTTTACGCTTCGAACATGTTCCGCTTCACGCCCGAGGAAACCGCCGATCGGGTCAAGTGGTGCAAGGATCAGGGCTTCACCGCCGCCAAGTTCGGCTGGGAGCCTTTCGGCCGCGCCGACCTCGCCTTCGACCTCAGGATGCTCGAGGCGATGCGGAAGGCCGCTGGGCCCGACTTCGACCTCATGCTCGACGTGGGTCTCGTGTGGGACGCCACGACGACGATCCAGCGGGCCCGGGCCTTCGAGCCTTTCGACCTCTTCTGGATCGAGGAGCCGCTGCATCCCGACGATCTCGACGGCTACGCACGGGTGGCGGGGCGCATCCACCAGCGCCTCGCCGCGGGCGAGGAGGAGTGCACGCTCCGGGGCTTCGCCCGGCTGATCGACGAGGGCGGGATCGGGCTCGCGCAGATCGACCTCACGCGCTGCGGGCTCACCCAGGCGATGCGGATCGCCGCGCACGCCGCGGCCAAAGGCATCCCGGTCGCCAACCACAACTTCACCACCGACATCAACACCGCGGCCTCGCTGCATTTCCTGGCGGCCGTGCCGAACTCCCTCATCCTCGAATATTGTGTCGAGCCCTCCGAGATCAGCCGGGCGTTGGCCAAGAACCCGTTCAGGCTCGAGGACGGCTACTTCCGCGTTCCCGACGCGCCGGGCCTCGGCGTCGAGCCCGATCCGGCGCTGATCGAGAAATATCTCGTGCGGAGCCTTTGAGGCGATGGCCGAGGCCCTGCCCGGCGAGGATCTCTGCTGGCGGTCGGCGGTCGAGATCCTGGCCCTCGTCCGTGCCCGCAAGCTCTCGCCCGTGGAGCTCGTCGACGTGGCGATCGCGCGGGCCGAGGCGCTCGAGCCGAAGCTCAACGCCTTCGCGACGACCCTGTTCGAGCAGGCCCGCGAGCGTGCCCGCGAGCTCGAGGCCGAGCTCGCCCGCGGCGGCCCGGTTCGGCCGCTGCACGGCCTGCCCGTGACCTTGAAGGACCTCCTCTTCACCAAGGGGATCCCGACCAAGGCGGGCTCCTGGATTTTCGCCGACCGCGTGCCCGACGTCGACGCGCCCGTGGTCGAACGGCTCCGGGACGCCGGCGCGGTCTTCCTGGGCAAGACGACGGTGCCGGAGATGGGCTGGAAGGGCTGCGGCGACAGCCCCTTGACCGGCATCTCGCACAATCCCTGGAAGCACGGCTACAATGCCGGCGGCTCCTCGACCGGGGCGGCGATCTGTGCCGCCGCCGGCATCGGCTGGCTGCACCAGGGCTCGGACGGTGCGGGCTCGATCCGTATGCCCGCGGCTTTTTGCGGCGTGTTCGGCTTCAAGCCCTCCTTCGGCCGGGTGCCGTACTGGCCCGTGCCGAACAACGATCTCATCTCGCACATCGGCCCGATCACCCGCACCGTGGCCGATGCCGCGCTCATGCTCGAAGTCGTGGCCGGGCCGGACGATCGCGACCAGACGAGCCTCGAATCCCCGCCCGAGCCCTACCTTTCCCGGCTCGAGGCGGACATGCGGGGCAAGCGGATCGCTTGGAGCCCCGACCTCGGCTATCTGCGGGTCGACGCCGAGATCCGCACGATCTGCGAGGACGCGGTCCGGGCCTTCGAGGCGATGGGGGCGGTGGTCGAGCCGATCGCGCAACCCTGGCCCGATCCCTGGCCGATGGAGCGCTGCTTCTACAGTTCGAACTACGCCGGCAACATCGGCCATCTCCTCGACCGATGGGCCGACCGGATGGATCCGGGTCTCGTGGCACTCACCCGCGACGGCATGGCCTACAGTGCGGCCGATTGGGTCCGCGCCCGCCAGCAGCGGGCCGAGCTCTACGATCGGGTCCGGGCGTTGTTCGAGCGCTACGACCTCTTGCTCACGCCGACCCTCTCGGTCGCCGCTTTCCCGGCCGGCCGGCTGATCCCCGAGCATTGGGAGCAGCACCCCTGGGAATGGCACCGCTGGGCCGGGTTCTCTTACCCCTTCAATCTGACCTGGGTCCCGGCCGCGACCTGCCCCTGCGGCTTCACGAAAGAGGGGCTGCCCGTGGGCTTGCAGATCGTCGCCGGCCGCCACCGCGATCTCCTGGTCCTCCAGGCCGCCCGCGCCTTCGAACGCGTGCGGCCCTGGGCGCAACATCGCCCGCCCCTGTGAACACTGTGGCCGCCTTGCCCCGCCTCGGCTGCCGCCCCTAAGGTCCGAGGCACCTCGAGCCCCGGGAGGTCCGTTCGATGCTGCAGCTCGCCGCCGCGATGCACCGGCTCGGCACGGAGAGTGCCTTCGAGGTGCTGGCGCGCGCGACCCGCCTCAAAGAAGCCGGCCGCGACATCATCAATCTCGGCATCGGCCAGCCTGATTTCCCGACCCCACCGAACATCGTCGAGGCCGCGGTCAAAGCACTCAGGGACGGTCATCACGGTTACACGCCCGCGAACGGCATCCGGCCGCTGCGCGAGGCGGTGGCGGAGGACATGTGGAACCGCCGCGGGGTGCAGGTCGACCCCGACCGGATCGTCATCGTGCCCGGCGGCAAAGTCACCATGTTCATGGCGATCGCCATGTTCGGCGAGCCCGGGGCGGAGATCATGTACCCGGATCCCGGCTTCCCGATCTACCGCTCGCTGATCGAATGGACCGGCGCGAAGGCCGTGCCGATCGCCCTCCACGAAGACAAGGGCTACGCTTTCTCGGCCGAGGAGGTTTTGGCGCAGATCACGCCGCGCACCCGGCTCCTGATCGTCAACAGCCCGGCCAATCCCACGGGCGGGGTGGTGCCGCGCGAAGAGCTCGACAAGCTGGTCGACGGGCTGCGAGCGCACCCGCAGGTGGCCGTGCTCTCCGACGAGATTTACGCCCGGATCGTCTACGACGGCGTCCCCCACGCCTCCTTGACCGCTTATCCCGAGCTCGAGGACCGGCTCATCCTCCTGGACGGTTGGTCCAAGACCTACGCCATGACCGGCTGGCGGTTGGGCTGGGGGGTCTGGCCGAGGCATCTCGTCGAGCACGCGACCCGGCTCGCGATCAACACCCATTCCTGCGTCAACGCCGCGACCCAGTGGGCCGGGATCGAAGCGCTCAAGGGGCCGCAGGACAGTGTGGCCGCCATGGTCCAGGCCTTCGATCGGCGGCGCAAGGTGATCGTCGAGGAGCTCAATCGCATCCCGGGTTTCCGCTGCCCGATGCCGGGTGGCGCGTTCTACGCTTTTCCCAACATCACGGGCACGGGTCGCGACGCGCGGACGTTGCAGGACGAACTCCTCGAGAAGGCCGGCGTGGCGGTGGTGAGCGGGACGAGCTTCGGCATCTACGGCGAGGGCTATCTGCGCTTCTCGTACGCGGCGTCGACCGAAGCCATCCGGGAAGCCTGCGCGCGGATCCGCGCCTATCTCGGCGCCGACGCCTGAAGCTCCGCACCTTGGAACCGTGCCTTTCGGTCGTGACTCTCGGGGTGGCCGACCTCGCCCGTGCCCGAGCGTTTTACGAGCGGCTCGGTTTCCGACCGAGCGGGGCCGGCAAAGCCGACGTCGCCTTCTATCGGGCGGGTGGTGTGGTCCTCGCGCTCTGGAGCCGCACGGCGCTCGTGGCCGAACTCGGTCGAGCCGATCCGGGTAACGGTGTCGGCACCGTCCTGCTTTCGCACAATGTCCGCGCCCGCGAGGAGGTCGCGGCCGTGGCGGCAGCCTGGCAGGCGGCGGGCGGAACCGTGCTGAAGCCCCCCGCCGACACGTTCTGGGGCGGGCATGCCGCTTGGTGCGCCGATCCGGACGGGCACGTCTGGGAGATCGTTTGGAACCCGCGCTGGCGGCTCGCCGCCGACGGCAGCCTCGAGCTGCCGTCGTGAGCCGGCCACAGAGCCGTGCGCTAGACGCCGTCACCGTCTTGTCGCGGGGCGGCCCTAGCACCATTCCCAGAGGGTGACGGCGGCCCACGAAGGAACCGGCCGGCACCGCGGGAGGGGCGATGGCGCTCGAGACCCTGGCTTCCGGCTTTTGCTTGCTCGGCGCTTTCGCTCATCTCGCGAGCACCGGGCTCGTCGCGTGGCGCTCTGCGCGCGATCGTCGCGGCCCGACCGAGCCCGCCTTCCGGCCGCCCGTCACGCTGTTGCGGCCGGTGCGGGGGCTCGAGAACCATCTCGAAGACGCCTTGGCCTCGAGCTTTGGGCTCGACTGGCCCGAATACGAGGTGCTCTTCTGCTGTGCCGACGCCGACGATCCGGTCGTCCCGCTCGTCGAACGGCTGATCGCGGCCCATCCGCACGTCCCGGCGCGACTGTTGATCGGCGACGACCCGATCAGCATCAACCCCAAGCTCAACAACACCGTCAAAGGCTGGCGGGCCGCCCGCTTCGACCATGTCGCGATGGTCGACAGCAACGTCGTCTTGCCGCCGGATTTCCTCGCCCGGCTCCTGGCTGCCTGGAAACCCGGTACCGGCCTCGTCTGCGCCCCGCCGGTCGGCTCGCGCGCGGAAAACTTCTGGGCCGAGCTCGAGGTCGCCTTCTTGAACACCTACCAGACCCGCTGGCAGCTCTTCGCCGATCTCTTGGGCTGCGGTTTCGCTCAGGGCAAGGTCATGCTCTACCGCCGCTCGATCCTGGAGCCCTTGGGGGGAATCGAAGCCCTCGCCGCCGAGCCCGCCGAGGACGCCGCTACGACCAAGCTCTTGCGACGCGCGGGCTACCGCATCCGGCTCGTACCACGGCCTTTCGAACAGGCGCTCGGCCGGCGCAGCTTCCGCGAGGTATGGAACCGGCAGGTGCGGTGGGCGCGGCTGCGGCGCGAGACCTTCCCCCATCTCTACGCCGCCGAGATCGGCTCCGGCGCGTTCCTTCCCGGGGTCGCCTGCGGGCTTTGGGCCTGGGCCGCCGGCATGCCGGTCCTGCCCGCGCTCGGCCTGCTGCTGGCTTTCTGGTACGCCGCCGAGGTGGCGCTCGCCCGCAGCGCCGGCTGGCCGCTCGGCCGCTGGAGCGTGCTGGCGATGTTGCTGCGCGACCTCGCGCTTCCCGTCCTCTATGTCCAGGGCTGGATCGGCAACGGATTCGTCTGGCGGGGCAACGTGATGTCGCTCGCCGAACCGGCCGACAGCGGCTTGGCGGACGCGTCGTGACGGCGCGTGCCGCCGCTCGCGCCGCGATCCCGA
>Ga0308415_1000979_pt1 | contig 12676 bp, 17 predicted proteins | sample HotsprSampleOS55_FD_203465 | JGI IMG/M metagenome (GOLD analysis project Ga0308415, IMG submission 203465) | Hot spring phototrophic mat microbial communities from Octopus Spring, Yellowstone National Park, Wyoming, United States - 20090730_OS55 ... | reverse complement strand
ATCTGGCGGAGTTGATTTGCGACGCGGCGTTCGCAGGCGAGGGCGCGCCGTTCCAGCAACAGTACGCCCAGACCCGCGCGTGGCTGCTGCGCGCCTACCCGCAACTCAAGCCGTACCTGACCGCGCACCTGAATTGCGACCCCAGCGACGCCGAGTTCGGGCAGCGCGTTGCAGGCAGAGCCACTGATGCGATGGAGGCGCTGTTTATCGCCGAGACCCTCGACGAGGTGATTCGCCACGATCAAGGCGACCTCATCGGGCGGCTGGAACGCGCCCGCAGCGCGCTGTATCGCTACAGCGACTACCTCCGCGAGGTCATCCAGCCAAGCGGGTAAAATTAACCCGTTATGGACCCGATTATTCCGCTGACGGCGGTGCAGTTGCCGCTGAGTAAGCCGCGCCGTCGCACGCGCGAGGTCAAAGTCGGCGACATCGGTATCGGCGGCAACAACCCCATCCGCGTCCAGTCGATGATTACCGCCGAGACGATGAACACCGAAGCGGCGGTCGCGCAGATTATCCAACTCTACGAAGCGGGCTGCGAAATCGTGCGCGTCACCGCGCCCAACCTGCGCGAGGCGCAGAACCTCGGCGAAATCCGCAAGGAACTCAAACGCCGCGGCTACGGGCATATCCCCCTCGTCGCCGATGTCCACCACCAAGGCATGGACATCGCCCTCGAATGCACTAAGCATGTCGACAAGGTGCGCATCAATCCAGGGCTGTTCGTGTTCCGTAAGCCCGACCCGAACCGACTGGAGTATAGCCCCGCCGAGATTCAGCAGGAACTGGAAGCGATCGAGCAGGCGTTCCTGCCCGTAATCAAGGCGTGCAAGGAGCGCGGGCTGGCGATGCGCATCGGCGTCAATCACGGCAGCCTCTCCGAGCGCATCAAGGTCATGTACGGCGATTCGCCTGTCGGGATGGTCGAATCGGCGATGGAGTATATCCGTATCTGCGAGGCGCACGGGTTCAAGAACTTGGTGATTTCGCTCAAGGCGAGCCGTGTGCCGATCATGCTCTCCGCCAACCGCCTGATGGTCAAGCGCATGGACGAGGAGGGCATGGACTACCCGCTGCACTTGGGCGTCACGGAGGCGGGGGATGGGATGTACGCGCGTATCAAGAGCGCGATAGGGATCGGCACGCTGTTGGCGGAGGGGATTGGCGACACGATTCGCGTCTCGCTGGCGGAAGACCCCATCAACGAAATCGAGGTCTGCTACGACATCCTGCAGGCGTTGGGGCTGCGCAAGACGAAGGTGGAGTATATCGCCTGCCCGTCCTGCGGACGCACGAAGTTCGACCTGCCGACCGTACTGAACCAAGTGCGCGACGCCACGAAGCACCTCGTGGGGCTGGATATTGCGGTCATGGGCTGCCTGCATCCCGACTCGCCCGTGATGACGCGCGAGGGACTGCGCCCAATCGCCGCCGTGCGGTCTGGCGATTGCGTGCTGACCGATCGGGGCGACTTCCAGCCCGTGCAGCAGACTGAGACGCACGAGTTTACGGGCGAGCTGATTGAACTGCGCTGTGCGGGGATGCCGCCCGTACAGTTCACGCCGAACCATCCCGTGCTGGCGATAGACCGCCCCGCACGCATCCGCCACGACCGACCTCGCTACGCGAACATCGCTGACTGCGTAGGGCGCGGCGACTCTGCCCGCTGGTACGCTGCCGACGCGCTCCAGCGTGGGATGGTAGTGCTGTACCCCATCATACGAGGCGAGCGAGCGGTGGAGCGGCTACCCGAGTGCCCCGATGTGCCTGTCGACGAAGCGTTCCTTACGATAGCGGCGTGCTACTTGGCGGAGGGTTCGCTGGGCGGCGCGCACGGCAAGGCGCAGCAGGTCTTCTTCACCTTCGGCGCAAGCGAGGTTGCGCTGGCGCGGCGACTGTGCGACGCGCTGCAGGCGCACGGCGCGCCTGCCCGCACCCGCACGCGGCGCAACACGCTGGAGGTGCTGTGCCACGCCACGGAGTGGGCGGAGCGTATGCAACGCCTGTTCGGTCGGCGCGCCGAAAACAAGCGCATGCCCGACTGGATGCTGACTCTGCCGCGTGCGCAGCAGGCGCAGCTGCTTCGGATACTCTGGCGGTGCGATGGCTACTGCGGCAGCGTGCAGGGCTACCCACGCGCCCAGTATGTCACGGTCTCGCCGACGCTCGCGTTCCAAGTGCATCAGATGCTGCTGCGCTTGGGCATCGCAGCGGGGCTGACTCGGCGCACCCCACGGGATAGGCAGCCCATATACACCGTCTCGGTCACGGGCAGCGACGCGCTGCGCCGCTTCGCCGAGCAACTGGGCTACAAAATCGACATCCCCGACAGTCGCCGTCGCACGGGACGACTTGCTGTGGACGCGCAGTACCTCTACCTGCCTGTGCGCGCCGTGCGTCGCGTGCCCTATGCAGGCGTCGTCTACAATCTGGAGGTCGCGAAGGCGCACACCTACACAGGTTCGCTCGCGCTCACGCACAACTGTATCGTTAACGGTCCGGGCGAGATGGCGGACGCCGACTACGGCTATGTGGGGCGCGGGGGCGGCAAAATCGCGCTCTATCGCAAAGGGCAACTGGTCAAAAACGACATTCCCGCCGAGCGCGGCGTGGAGGAACTGATTGCGCTCCTCAAAGCGGATGGCGTCTGGCGCGACCCTGAGTGAGGTACAATAGCCCCACTATGCGCATGAGATGGCTTCTGTGCGTCGCGTTGGCGGCGCTTGGGATGAGTGTGATTGCCGAACCGCGTCTGCCCCGTACCAACGCCCGCGACCTGCAACAGCGAATTGCGCGGCACAAGGGCAAGGTCGTGATTGTGAATCTCTGGGCAACTTGGTGTAAGCCGTGCGTAGAAGAGTTGCCCGACCTGGCGCGCTTCTATCGCGCCTACAAATCGCGCGGGGTGGCGATGATCGGCGTCTCGCTCGATGACGAGGAGACCGCCGACCAGACCGTGCCCCCAGTGCTGCGCCAACACCGCGTGGAGTATCCCGTGCTGGTGGTCAAGCAGAACCTCGACCAGTTCGCCGACCGCTTCGACAAAGAGTGGCGCGGCGAAGTGCCCCGCTTCTACCTGTACGATCAGTCGGGCAAGCGCGTGAAGGCGTGGTCAGGCAAGACCAGCTACGCGACGCTGGAAGCGGAGGTCAAGCGACTTCTGCAATCGCGACGATGACTCCGCGCGTGCTGCCCTTCCACAAAATGGAGGGCGTCGGCAACGATTTCGTGCTGATTGAGGCAGACGCGGCGCGGGGGCTGGACCACAGCGACCTTGCCGTGCGGCTGTGCCATCGCCCGTTCGGAATCGGCGCGGATGGGCTTCTGCTTGTCGAGCGCGGGGCGCGTGCGCCCGTGCGGATGCGAATGTTCAACCCCGACGGCACGGAGGACTTCTGCGGGAACGGCTTGCGCTGCGCCGCACGCTACGCCTACGAGCAGGGCTTTGTGGACACCCCTGCGTTTGCCATCGAAACGCTGGGCGGTCAGATTGTGCCCGTCGAGATACATCTGCACGAAGGCGCTGTGAAGGCGATTAGCACGCATTTGCCGCCCCCACGCTTCCACCCGCGCGAGATTCCCGCGCTTGCGGAGGGTGAGTGCCTCGATGACTATCCCATTACTATCGCAGGGCGCGCCCTAAGAATTGCATCCGTCAACACGGGCACGACGCACACCGTGATTTTCGACGCAACCCTGCCTGAAGACGCGCTGTTTCTGGAGGTCAGCCCGCGGATTGAAACGCACCCGATGTTCCCTGAACGCACGAGCGTGCTGTGGGCGGTCGTTGTCTCGCGCAGTGAGATTCGTGTGCGCATTTGGGAGCGCGGGGTCGGCGAGACGCTGGGGTGCGGCAGCGGCGCGGCGGCGGTCGCTGCGCTGGCGCATCGCGTAGGCTGGGTAGATGCAGAGGTCGCTGTCGTTTCCAAAGGGGGGACGCTCCAGGTGCGCTATCAGCCCGACGGTGTTGTCTTGACGGGGCAGGCAAATCGCGTGTTCAGGGGAGAGGTCTATCTTTAACAAAAAGGAGGGAAGGCATCGTTAGCCTCTCCCTCCCTCTCACGGTTAGACGGAGCAGCGTCTTACTGACCGCCGCCTTCAGCGCCGCTTTGAGTTTGAGTGCCGCCTTCAGGCGTTGCAGGAGTAGGCGTAGCGTTGCTACCCTCACCCGACTGCTGCGTCGGCTGCTCGGTGGTCGTGGTGGAGTCACCTCCGCCGCTATCCTGCTGCCCGCACGCGCTCAGCGACAGCACGGCAACCACTGCCAACAGCGACAGACCCAGTGTCAGCAACTTCTTCATGACTAACCTCCTCTAAGTGTGTTGTGCGCTTGACGCGCTGACTGCAATTATACCCAGCATGACAGGAATTGCAAGGGGGTTAGAAGTTTGGCTGCAGCATTTGCTGTCCTTGTTGGGCTTCGCCCGGATTGCCTCCGCCAGCGGGCGGCGGTGTGGCAGGTGGCATGGTTCCAGGATTGGTCGCCTGAGGCGGCGGCGGCGCAGATTCTGGACGCATGAACACCCAGTAGCCTAATCCTGCTACAATCGCCAACAGAACCACCACAATAGCGACTGCAACTGGCGTTGGAATCTCTTGTTTCATTCTGCCCTCCCTATAGGTGGACGAGGCGGTGCGCACTCACACCGCCTCGTTTCGGATTTTACTGACTAAAGTCATAGTCAGGTCGGAACAGCCACGGGTTGCAGCCGTCCCACCAATAGTAGCCAGGATAGCCGTTAGCGTCATAGCCCGTGTACGGATCTACGCGCCAGTCGGTATGGGCAGGCGCGATTTGTGCGCCGAGCCGTCGCCACTTCGCGCTACCGTCCGCATGGGCAAACAGCGCGCCGTTCGAGTGAATCCATACGGGACCATCCAGCACGAACATTGCGCCCGTCGGATAAGCGTTGCCCGGATTGCCGAAGGTGCAGCTGAAGTAGCGGCAGGGGCGAGACGCATCTTCACAGCGCAACGCAGGGTTCGTTAGCGCAAAGCCTTCCACACTGGACTTTCCGCGCCCCTCCCAGATAAGAGGGAGCCTCGAAGGATTCGCGACCTGCGCTTGGCTCATTGCGTGCAGAAGACCGTTGTATGTGTATGCAACTTTTGCAGGCGGCGCCAGTGGGTTGTTGTAGTCAGGCGTGTTGAGCCGTTTCGGCGGACACGAGGGACACTCATACAGTCCGTAGTTCTTCATGTACGGCTGAATGACATGCGACCAGTGAACCAGATAAGAGGCGTATCTGGGATCAGAAGGTGGCACTGAGGGACGCCAGTTATAGGGCGCAGCATGGTAGAAGTTCCACAACCAGGCTCCTGTACCGCCTGCGCGCCCAAAGCCAAGCGGGAAGGTCTCGTCGTAGTCGTTAATGTACATCATGAAAGCGAGACCGTTCTGCTTCGTGTTACTGGTACAGGTCGTTTGACGCGCCTTATCGCGCGCCTGCGCAAACACAGGGAACAATATCGCCGCTAAGATGGCGATTATCGCGATGACAACCAGCAACTCAATCAGCGTAAAGCCCTTCCGTCTGTGCATCGTATAACCTCCGTTAGAAGATTGGCTACAGCCTGAAGGCTGTTTTACGATTATACCCCACCTTAGACTAAAAATGCAAGCACTTGGTTCCCCGAAACCGCCACAGATAGCAAAAACGCGGGGGAAAACTCCCCCGCGTGGTCGTTTCCGTCTTTAAGACTGCTTTACTTCGGGACAACATTCCGCGCCTGCAGACCCTTGGGACCTTGCACGACTTCGAACTCGACGGACTGCCCTTCGTACAGCGTCCTGTGCCCCTGCATAACTATCGCAGAGTGATGCACAAAGACTTCACGACCGTCACTTGCTACGATGAACCCGTAGCCCTTCTGGTCGTTGAACCACTTGACTTTACCCGTGTCCATACTAACCTCCTTCCGGGATGGTGTGGACGGGTAGACCACACACCCCGATTATGATGCTGGCGTAGTATACCTGAAGGCGTCGCCAGAAATTGCAACTTTTTTCACCCTAAACTGGTGATTCGGGGGTGAATTCGCCGCGAGTGCCGCGTTTGGTAATCGGGATGCCCTGCTGACAGAGGGGGCACTCGTCGGGCGCATAGGTTTCGGCGGGCAGGCGCAGCGCGCTTGCCAGCGGCGCGCCAAACGCCAACGGCATCTCAGAGCGGTCTATCAGTACACCGATTCCCACCACATGCACTTGGTAGCCTTCCAACAACGCCAGCACTTCGCGAATGGAAGTGCCTGTCGTCAGCACATCGTCCACGACCAGCGCGGGCGTATCGGGTTCCAGCGTCCCGCCGCGTCGGAAGGCGCGTCCATCGCCCTCGCGCTCGGCGTACAGGGCGCGTATGCCCAGCTGCCGCGCCGCTTCGTAGGCGACGATCATCCCACCCAGCGTCGGACCCACCACCACCTGCACCTCTGCGACCGCTTCGCGCGGTAGGTTCGCCAGCATCGCGCTCACCAAACGCTCCAACAGCGCGGGCTGCTCCAGCAGCCGAAATTTCTCGAAGTAGACCGCGCTGTGCCTGCCCGAAGTCAGCAGGAAGTGCCCGTGCAGCACCGCGCCGATACGCTCCAACTCCTGCAGGCTCACTTGTCCACCTCGAAGCTTTGCGCGGGGGTGGGGAACTGTCGCTGGCGCACTTCGTCGGCGTACTGGCGCAGGGCGTTCAGGATTACCTCGCGCAGCTCGGCGTAGCGTTTGGTGTGCTTGTAGGTCTGCGCGCTCAGCCCCAAAATATCGTGCCACACTTGGATTTCGCCGTCGCAGTGGACGCCCGCGCCGATGCCGATGGTGGGTATCTGCACGCTCTCGGTAATGCGCTTGGCGAGGCTGGCGGGGATGACCTCCAGCACGAGGCTAAACGCGCCTGCCTCTTGCACTGCCTGCGCCGCCTGCAAAAGCGTCTCCTGTTCCGATGCAGTGCGCCCCTGCAGGCGGTAGCCCCCAAACTGGTGAATCGACTGCGGGGTCAGCCCCAAGTGCGCCATCACGGGGATGCCGACGCCCACCATCGCGCGAATCGAGTCCAGCACGCGCGGGCTTGCGCCTTCCACCTTGACCGCCTCCGCGCCCGCTTGCATCAGCGCGCCCGCGTTGTAAACCGCGTCTTCCACCGAGACGCCATAACTCAGAAAGGGCATATCCACCACCAGCAGCGCACGCCGCACCCCCCGACGCACCGCCTGCAGATGGTGTTGCATCGTCTCCATCCGCACGGGCAGCGTCGTCTCATAGCCCAGCACCGTGTTGCCCACCGAATCGCCCACCAGAATCACATCTACCCCCGCCGCGTCTGCCAACTGCGCACTGGGGTAATCGTAGGCAGTGATGGCGACAATCCGCTGCCCCCGCGCCTTCATCTGCTGTAGCGTGCGCGTGGTGATTTTGTCTGGCATACGTTGGATTGTACCCGCGCGGGGTACACTTTGTGCGATGCGCATCTACACGCGGACGGGGGATACAGGCGAGACGGGGCTGATTGGTGGGCAGCGCGTGCCCAAAGATGACCCGCGCGTGGAGGCTTACGGCACAGTGGACGAACTGAACGCCGTGCTGGGCGTGGCGCGCGGCTACCTGCGCGACCAACACGAACTGGATGCCCTGCTGGAGCGAATTCAGAACGAACTGTTCGACATCGGCGCAGAGTTAGCCTCGCCGCCCGAACGCGCCGCCCAGTTCCAAACCATCGAGGAACGGCACATCAGGGCGATGGAAGAGGCAATAGACCGCTTCGAGGAGGAGCTGCCCCCGCTGCGCCAGTTCATCTTGCCAGGGGGAACGCAGGCAGCGGCGTACCTGCACTTGGCGCGTACCGTGTGCCGTCGCGCCGAGCGTCAGGTGGTGCGCCTGAGCCACAGCAGCACGATTAACGCCGCGATTATCAAGTACCTGAACCGCCTGAGCGACCTGCTGTTCGTGATGGCGCGGGTCGCCAACCACCGCGCGGGCGTGGAAGATGTGAAGTGGGGCGAGCCGGGCTGGCGACGCAAACGCGCCAAATCACAGGAGGAGACGCCGTGAACGCCACCTACGCGCAAGTCGCCGAGTACGCAGGCTGGCTAAATCTGACCGACTGGGGGCTGGTGCGCCTCTTTGGCGCAGACCGCCTGCGCTTCCTGCAGGGGCAGACGACGAACGACCTGCGCCACCTACGCGAGGGGCAGGGCGTCTACACCGCGTTCTGCACCCCGACGGGGCAGTTGCTGTCGGACGGCTATGTGCTGGAGGCGGAGGACGGCTTTCTGCTGGTGTTGCCTGCCGAGACTTGGGGCGAAATCACCGCGCGGCTGAGCGAGGCGGTCATCTTGGACGATGTGGTACTAATGCCTCTACAGGAAGGGATGGGATTGCTGAGCGTGCAGGGGGGCGCGGCGGACGAGGTGCTGGAAGAGGTTGGGCTGGACGCGCCGCCGCGCGAGCCACTAACGCACCATACGCGCCTCTGGCAAAAGGCGGAGATACGCCTTGTGCGCAACGACCGCACAGGCTTCGGCGGGGTAGACCTGCTGATGCCCTACGCGGTGATGGAGGAGCTTCAGACGGCGTTGGTGGCGACGGCGTGCCTGCCCATCGACGACGCGCTGGCAACCGTGCTGCGCTACGAGGCGGGCATCCCGCAGGCAGGCATGGACTGGAGCGAGCGCACTCTCGCCGCCGAGATGGGCGAGCCGTTCGTGCAAAGCCACATCAGCTACAGCAAGGGCTGCTATGTGGGGCAGGAGGTGCTGATGCGCATTCACGCGCGCGGGCACACCAACCGCACTTGGGTTCCGATGCGGGTTCTGGACGAGGCGTTGCCTGCGCGTGGGACGGTATTGCACGCGCCTGACCGCGCCGAGGTGGGCTGGATCACGGGCGCGGTGCGATCGCCCGCGCTGGGGGGCGCAATCTTGGCGTGGGGCTTCGTGCGCAACGAATACACTGCGCCCGACACGCGCCTGCAGATTGCGACCGAGCCATCTGCGGAGGCGTCCGTGCTGCCCTCCGCACCGCGCCCTGCGGAACGATAAGGGGAGCTGTATTCCGCGCCTGCGGGCATACTCGGTATAATGGTTGTATGCCGAATCCTGCGGTTGATTGGCGGGAATATATTGTGAGCGAGCCCGATACCTGCCACGGGCAGCCGCGCATTAAGGGCACGCGCATCCCGATTGCCGTGATTTTGGACAATCTGGCAGCGGGGGTGAGCGAAGAGGAACTGCTGAAAAGCTATCCGACTCTCTCGCCCGAAGCGATTCGCGCCGTCCTCGCCTACGCTGCGCAACTGGTCAAGGAAGAGTGGCTACCACTGACAGGATGAGACGATTCAAAGTGGACGAGAACTTGCCTACGGAGCTGGTAGAACAGCTACAGGCTGCTGGCTACGACGCTGAGACTGTACCGACGAAAGGGTTGGCAGGGCAGCCTGATGAGCGCGTCTTCGAGGCATGTCAAACGGAACAGCGCGTTTTGGTGACGCTCGATCGCGGCTTTGGAGATATTCGTCGCTACGCGCCTGGCAGCCACGCGGGAATCATCGTACTGCGTCCTTCGCGTCAAGACCGAGAGTCATGCTGCGCGCTTATAGGTCAGGTACTCCCGTTGCTTCAAGAGCGGGAGGTTGCTGGTAGCATCTGGATTGTGGAGTGGGGGCGTGTGCGGGTGCGTTCCAAACGCGATGATTAGCGGTGGCAAGCCCGCCCAACTGCGAATTAGGTACAATCCATTCGTATGTGGACGCGGAGAGAGTCGGCGAAGATACACTGGGTCTTTATTCTGTTTATCGCGTTGCTGGCGGTGTTTGCGGCGATGGCGCTTGCGCCTGTGGTGAGCGAGATGCGCCGCCCGCCCTACGAGGTGAAAGCCTTACGCTTTATGGAGCATATTCGCTTGAACCAGTTCCCTGAGGCGGCGAAACTGCTCGATATGGAGTCTGTACCCAAAGAGAAACGCGATCCAAAAAAGGTGCTGGAGGAGCGCATGCCGATGTGGGGTACGATTGAGAAGGTGACCTTAGTAGATGTCATTCAAAGCCCCGCTGATTTGAAGCACCCGAACGCCAAAGAGGGTGTGCGCGTGGATATCCACCTGCAGTGCTACTTGGCGCAGGGCAGCGCCTTCATCTACTTAGTGCCCAAAAACGGCGACTGGGTGATTGTGGATTATGTTCTACAGTAGGCTTCGGCACAGCAGAAAGGAAGCATTTGGCAGGAATTTGCCCCTGAATTCCCCGAAATTCTTGCAGGAATCCGCTGACAAGGGGAGTATAATTGACACACCTTGCTAAAGGCATGACTCGCGAGGGTGCAAAGGATTAGTCTCATAGCGGAGGGCGGAGTCATGCCAGAACGCAGACATAGCGCCACACAAATAGAGGGTGTGCTAAGGGAGCTACGCGGCGTATGCGGCGCACGAGTCGTTACGGATGAAAGTGGTCTGATTCAGGAGATTCACCTGCTGGTGGAAGCAGACCGCAACCCGAAGCAGGCGGTGCGTGATGTGGAGTCGGCGCTGCTAACGCACTTCGGGATTCATATCGATCATCGGAAGGTGAGTGTTGCCCAAAAGGGGAGCGCCTCGAAGCTAATTGACCCCAATCGCCTGCGCTGGCTGGATGTTCAAATTTCCCATGAGGGCACGCGCGCTACGGTTGCCGTGCTGCTGGAGCGTAGCGGCACGGTATTTCGGGGCGTGGCGTCGGGCGTGCGCGCCAGCACGCAGATTCCGCGTCTGGTTGCCGCGGCGTCTCTGCGGGCAGTGGAAGCCGCGCATGGGCTGTGCGAGCGATTCGGGTTGGAGGATGTCTCCACCACAGCGACTGTCGGCGGCTACCCTGTAGCGATTGTGCTGGTGAGCGCGGTGCGCGAGCAGGGCGAAGACCTCTTGGTAGGCAGTGCGCTCATCCGTCAAGACCCCCTGCGCGCGGTGGGGCTGGCAACACTGGACGCGGTGAATCGGCGCGTGTCGGCGTTCCCAGCCGATGCGGAGGCAACTGCCGTCGCTCACATGAGCGAACCAGCAGCGGTAAGCCCAGAGAACGATTTGGGGCGCGCCTGAGGCGCTCTCCAGAGGCAAGGCAAGCAGGAGCGGAGCGACCATGAGCGGCTGGACCATTCTAATCACTGGAGGGACAGTCGATGAAACGGTGGCTCATTCTGATGGCAATGGTCGTCGCCATGATGTCCGTTGCCAGCGCGAAACGGGTCTACTACCCAAACCGGTGGGATGAACCCAAGGAAAGCGCGTCGCAGACAGTGCAGATACCGTAAGCTGAGCCAACACTGGGTAGGAAGCTTGCCTTGCCTTCCCTTGACTAACACACGATGAGTTGGCAGGAGCGGATTAAATACTGGACTGTTGCCTTAGGCGTCTTAGCGGTAGGGCTGCTGGTACTTACGGGGACGCCGCTGATTCACGAGCGATTGCTGCCAGACCTGCTTGGGATTGTGGCGTTGGCAATTACTGCTGAGCTCCTGCTGATTCGGTATCCGCTGCGTCCCGAATATAGCGATCGAGGCATCTGGCTGAGCGTCAGCACGCCGATAGTGATTGCTGTTGTTCTCGTTTATGGGTGGCAGTTCGGCGTCTGGTTGGACGCGCTTACCTCATTCGTGGCAGGGGTCGTCACGGCGTATTTACGAAATGTCCGCCTCCAGTGGGTTGCTGTGAACACGGCGCACAGTGTGTTGAGTGCCTCGGCAGTTGGACTGGTAGCGGTTCCGTTCGATGTATCCCAGGCGGGCGTGCTAAGCGCGGCAGCCCTTGGCGCGGTTGTGCTGGGACTGTTCGTCTATATGCTGGTCAACACGGCGCTGGTGAGCGCGACGGTCGCACTGGCGGAGGGCGTGCGCCTGCGCTGGGTGCTGGCGCAAACGACCCTGAGCCTCCCGCGCGACATCCTGCTGATGACGCCCATCTCGTTCCTGGCGATGGCGACGCTCAACGCCTATGGAGCCATAGGATTGCTCGGTGTCCTTGCGCCGTATTTGGCGTTGCGGCAGGCGTTCATCCTCGCGCTGCGCCAGCAGGAACTCTACCACCAGACCATTCGCAGCTTGGGCTTTCTGGTGCAGCGGGCGCATCCGTATACTGGGGGGCATCTGCAGCGCGTGTCGCTATGGGCGCGGCGCGTCGCGGAACGGCTGGGGCTACCTCCCGATCGGTGCGAGTTGGTCTACGAAGCCGCGCTGCTGCACGATCTTGGCAAGACCGTGCTGGACGAGCGCATCCTCAATAAACCTGCCCGCCTCACAGCAGAAGAGTGGGAGGAGATTAAGAAGCACCCCCAGCTCGGCGCGGAGATCCTGCGCGATACTCCCTTCCTCGCGCCGATTATCCCGTGGATTGCGATGCACCATGAGCGCCCCGACGGCGCAGGGTATCCTTTCGGGCTAAGGAGCGAGCAGATTCCTGTGGAGGCGCGTGTGATTGCGGCGGTGGACGCTTTTGATGCGATGATTGGCGGCGAGGCGCCGAACCAGCGCCGCCCGCATAGACGCCCCCTAAGCCTTGACGAGGCGCTGACCGAGTTGGAGCGCGGCGCAGGCACGCAATTTGATACGCAGGTGGTACGAGTCTTTAAAGAAGTCGTTCAGGAGTGGCGCGAACAGCGCGAGGCAAAGGCAGGCGCATAAGATGCAAGGCGCTTGGTGGGCATTCGGGATCACGATTGCGTCGCTT
>Ga0308415_1000978_pt1 | contig 12687 bp, 15 predicted proteins | sample HotsprSampleOS55_FD_203465 | JGI IMG/M metagenome (GOLD analysis project Ga0308415, IMG submission 203465) | Hot spring phototrophic mat microbial communities from Octopus Spring, Yellowstone National Park, Wyoming, United States - 20090730_OS55 ... | reverse complement strand
GCCCCTGGCGGGCCGAGGTCGAGGTGCGCCGCGGCGCCGAGCGCTTCGCCCTCGCGCGGACGGTCTCGCTCGTTCCGCCCTGACTTCCCTCAGGCCGGGGCCGCGTCCGCGCCTTCCTCACCCTCGCCGGGAGGGCGACCCGGGGCGGCGGCCCCGCGGCCGAGGCCGAGCAGGCGCGCCACGGTCTCGAGCTCGCCCAGCCGCCGGTCGAGTTCGGCCATGGTGCGCGAGAGATCGGCCGTGTCGTCCTCGAGCCACACCGCGAAGGTGCGCAGATAGGCGAGCTGCAGGGCGCGCCGGCCGAGCCGGGCAGCGAGGCCGCGCAGCTCCGCCTCGCTCGCGGCCAAGAGCCAATCGGCCATGCGGTCGAGATTGGCGATCGTCCCGCACGCGAGGGCGGGATCGGCCCAGACCGCGCGGCCGGCGGCCCGCAGCCCGTCGCGGAAGGGCCGCATCGCCTCGAACCGGCGCATCGTGAGCTCGAACAAGCGCTCGCGCACGCTCGTGCCCTCGAGCTCGGCGAGCGGGACGTCGAGCATCGCCGCGTCGAGCCGGTGGCCGAGCGCCGTGACGAGCGCCCGACGGTCGGGGAACAGGGCGTAGATCTCGACGAGCGAGCGGCCGGTCCGCCGGGCGAGCGCGACCGGCCCCCAACCCTGCCAGCCCCGCTCGGCCACGAGCGCCCAGGCCTCGACCAGAAGATCGGCTCGGTCACGCTCCGCCATGCGTCCGCGCTCCGTTTGCCGCCGCTTCGGCCGTCGCCGCGAGCTCGCGTGAGCGCCGTGCCGCGGCCTCGAGCGCCGCCCGCAGCGACCTCGGCCAAGCCTCGGCCGCCATCAGCACGGCGAGGGCCGCGGCCGTGGTCCCACCCGGGCTCGTGACCTCGGCCCGCAACGCCGCCGGCTCGGCGGGGCTCTGCCGCAGGAGCTCGCCCGCGCCCGCCACCGTCGCCCGCGCGAGCCGCCCGGCGAGCGGTGCCGGGAGCCCGAGCTCCGCCGCGGCCTCGGCCAGGGCCTCGACCAGATAGAAGACATAGGCCGGGCCGCTGCCGGACAAAGCGGTGACGAGGTGCATGAGCTCCTCGTCCTCGATCCAGTGAACCTCACCCACCGAGGCGAGGAGGGCCTCGGCGAGGGCCCGCTGCTCGGCGGTGGCGCTCGGCCCAGCGACCAGCACGCTCGCTCCCCGGCCGATCGCAGCCGGGGTGTTCGGCATCGCCCGCACGATCCCGGTGCCTGCGGGGAAGGCGGCCGAGAGCGTGGCGAGGCGGACGCCCGCGGCGATCGAGAGGACCAGCGTTTCGCGGCCGACCCGCCCGGCCCATTCCGGCAGGACCGCCGGCATGGTCTGGGGTTTCACCGCGAGGACGAGGGCCCGCGGCGGCTCGGGCCCGGCCAGCTCGGCGGGCGAGGCGGCGAGAACCACCGGCCCCAGGGCGGCGAGTGTGGCTCTTCGGTCGGGATCCGGTTCGACGATCGCGAGCTCGAAGGGCGCGAGACCCGCGGCGAGCCAGCCGCGGGCGAGGGCGCCACCCATCTTGCCGCCGCCCACGAGCTGGATCGGTCCGGCGAGCGGCCCGCTCACGCCTCGCCCTCGGTCTCGAGCATGGCCGCCTGGAGCGCCTCGCGCGGCGATTTGAGCCCGCGGCCGACGAAGCCGAAGGCCGGGTAGAAGCGCTCGCATTCGCTCACCGCGATGTCGATGAGGTCTTCGAGGAGCTCCGGTCCGGGCGAGACTCCGTCGCGGAACAAAAGGCCGTAGCGGAAGGCGGGCCGCCGTTCCTCGGCGCTCAGCTCGAAATGGCCGAGCAAGAGTTTCTCGTTGGCGAGTGCGAGCAAGGCGATCGCTTGCGGGACGCGGCGCGCCGGGATTTCGAGGTCGAGGGCGCAAGCGAGCTGCAGCACGCTCAGATCGGCGTGCCACGAGAGCCAGAGGTCGTAGCGGCACCATTGGCCTTTGAGCTCGAGCGCGAGCTCGTCCTCCGAGTGCCGCTCGAAAGCCCAGTCGTTGTCCGCCGCGAGCCGCTCGACGAGATCGAGCGGGTTCAGCACGTGGCCGTGCAGTTCGGGACGGATGTCGTTCACGGCTGCGCTCTCCCGAAGCCCGGGCCCGAAAGCCGCGGGGCCGGCCGGTCGGGCTCGGCCCGCGGCCGCTCAGCTCTCTTGGCCGGCATCGTCGCGCCGCGTTGTCGCGGCAAGCCGGGACTTGGCCGCGGCCAGCTCCTCGACCCGCCGCTCGAGCTCGGCGAGCCTGAGCTCGAGCCGCTCTTGCTCGGCCCGCGCCTTGGCCGCCATCGCGCGAGCCGCCTCGAACTCCTCGCGGGTGACGAGGTCCATCTCGTTGGCCCACCGCTCGAGTCGCTCGCGAATGCGGGTTTCGATCTCGTCCTTGATCCCGCTCAACGTATTGATCGCGCCGCTCGCGACCCGCGCCAGGTCGTCGAACAGCCGGTTCTCCATCTGCATTTTGCCCTCCTGCTCACCCGCGGGCGAGCCGGGCGCCCGATCGACGCCCTTCGCTCCGCTGCAAAGCACAGCCGCTGCCGCCCTGCAACAAGCGTGGACGACGCTTGCCGCGGCACGCGCCGGTCCCTATCTGCGGGGTTCGCTCGAGGCCCGCGCGAGGTGGTCCGTCCCATGGCCTTGGCTCTCCCCTTTCCCTCGATCGACCCCGTCGCGATCGCCATCGGGCCGTTCGCCATTCGATGGTACGCGCTCGCCTATTTGGCCGGTATCCTGATCGGCCTCGCGATCCTCCGTCGCCTGCTCGCTCGACCCGGTTGGAGGATGTCCCGCGAGAGCCTGGACGACCTCCTCTTCTATTGCGTGCTCGGCATCGTCGTCGGCGGACGGCTGGGCTACGTCCTCTTCTACAACCCGGGCCATTATCTGGCCCATCCGCTCGAAGCCGTCGCCATCTGGCAGGGCGGCATGTCGTTCCACGGTGGGCTTGCGGGCGTGATCGCCGCGATCCTCCTCTTCGCCCGCAAACATCGGCTGAGCCCGCTCGAGGTGGGCGACGCGCTCGCGGTGGCGGCCCCACCCGGCTTGCTCCTCGGCCGACTGGCCAATTTCGTCAACGGCGAGCTCTGGGGCCGGCCGACCGATTTGCCCTGGGGTGTCGTGTTCCCCGATCCGCGGGCCGGCGGTGTGCCGCGCCATCCGAGCCAGCTCTACGAGGCGGCCCTCGAGGGCCTCGTGCTCGGGCTCGTCATGCTCTGGCTGGCACAGCGCCCCCGCCGTGCCGAGGAAACCGGACGGCTGGCGGGCGCTTTTCTGGTCGGATACGGGCTCGCTCGCTGCGCGGTCGAGCTCGTGCGGGAGCCGGACCCGCAGCTCGGCTTCCTGTTGGGTGGCCTCACCATGGGCCAACTCCTGTCGCTGCCGATGATCGCCTTCGGGTTCGCGCTCCTGCTCCGCAGCCGCGCCGCGGCGGCGCGGGCGACCCCTTGAGCACGCTCGCCGAACGGCTCCGGGCGAGCCTCGCCCGCGAGGGGCCGATCCCGCTCGACCGCTTCATGGCCCTCGCGCTCCTCGATCGCCGCGGCGGCTATTACGCCACCCGAACCCCGATCGGGGCGGCGGGCGACTTCACGACCGCACCCGAGATCTCGCAATGTTTCGGTGAGCTCTTGGGCGTGGCCCTCGCCCGCACCTGGCTCGACCTCGGCCGACCGGAACGGGTGATCCTGGTCGAGCTCGGGCCCGGACGCGGCACGTTGATGCACGATCTGTTGCGCGCGCTGCGAGGCGTCCCCGGGCTCGCTTCGGCGCTCGCGTTGCATCTGGTCGAGCCGAGCCCGAGCCTGCGTGCCGTCCAACGGGAGCGGCTCCATTCGTACGCGCCGCGGTTCCACGATTCGCTCGCGACCGTGCCGACCGGCGCGCCCCTCCTGCTCGTCGCCAACGAGGTGCTCGACGCCTTACCGGTCCGGCAACTGGTCCGGGTCGAGGGCGGCTGGCGGGAACGTCTCGTGGGCCTCGACGACGACGGACGGCTCGCTTTCGTCCTCGCGCCCGTCACGATCCGGGTGGACCTCCCCGATGCGGCCGGCGACCTGCCGATCGGAACGGTGGTCGAGCTCGGCCGGGCACGCGAAGCGTTGGTCGCCGAGATCGCTCGACGGGTCGGGACCGACGGGGGGCTCGCGCTGCTCGTCGATTTCGGGCGGCTCGGCCCTGTCGGCGACAGTCTTCGCGCCGTCCGCGCCCACGCCGCCGCCGACCCGCTCGACGAGCCGGGCACGGTCGATCTCGCGGCCGACGTCGACTTCGCCGCGCTCCGTGAAGTGGCGCGCGAAAGGGGTGCCGCCGTGTACGGCCCGCTCGGCCAGGGGGTCCTCCTCGAGCGGCTCGGGATCGGGCTCAGGCTCGCGCGGCTCGTGGCCGGCCGGCCGGCGGCGGTGCGCGCGCAACTCGAGGCGGGCGTGCGCCGGCTCGTCGAGCCCGAAGCGATGGGCGAGCGGTTCAAGGTGCTCGCGCTGACCGCTCCCGGAGCGCCGGCGCCGGCCGGGTTTCTCGCCGAGGAGGAATGGCGCGGATGAGGCTCGAGGCGGCGCTCCTCGCCCTCCCCGGGATCCGCCACGGGTTCTTCGGGAGACCCGGAGGTGTGAGCGAAGGGGTCTGGGCGTCCCTGAACGTCGGCCTCCGCTCGGGGGACAGGCGCGAGCGGGTCCTCGAGAACCGCGCCCGCGCTGCCGCTTCCCTGGGCGTGTCGGTCGAGCGGCTGTGCGTCGCCCGTCAAGTGCACGGACGGGACTGCCTCAGGGTCGAACGACCTTGGCCGCCCGATCGGCCGCCCGAGGCCGACGCGCTCGTCACGAAACGGCCCGACCTCCTGCTCGGCGTGACGAGCGCCGATTGCGCGCCCGTGTTGTTGGCCGACGTCGAGGCGGGTGTCGTAGGCGCGGCGCACGCCGGCTGGCGCGGTGCTCTCGCAGGTGTGCTCGAATCGGTCGTCGAGGGGATGGTCGCGGCCGGCGCCGACCCCGGCCGCATCGCCGCGGTGGTCGGACCGTGCATCGGCCGCCGCTCCTACGAAGTGGGGGCCGAGTTCCGCGACCGGTTCCTCGAGCGGGATCCGGCCAGCGAACCCTTCTTTCTCGACCCGGGCGAAGGGGGGCGGCCACGGTTCGACCTCGAGGGCTATTGCTGTGCCCGACTCGCGCGGACGGGCGTGGCGCGCGTGCAGGCGCTCGGCCGCGACACCTGCGCCGAGGCCGAGCTGTTCTTCAGCTACCGCCGGACGACGCTCGCGGGCGGCGGGCCGTTCGGCCTGCAGCTGAGCGCGATCGGCCTCGCGGGCTGAGCGCCCCGCGCGCGGCTCATTCGCCCACCTGGAGCAACAGGCCGCGGCGGCGTGCCGCGCGGAACAGGGCGAGGAAGGCGAGGGCTCCGCCCGTGAGCCAAAGCCCGAGCATGGCGACCGCCCAGGCCAACAGGCCGAGGTCGAAACGGCCCTCGATCAAGACGGTCCGCATGCCCTCGAAGACCGCGGAGGAGGGCAACAGCCAGGCCACCGGCTGCAGCCAACTCGGCAGGGTGGCGATCGGATAATAGACCCCGCTGATCGGCTGGACGAGGAAGATGGCTCCCCAAGCGAGGTTCTCGGCGGCGAGCCCGAGCCGCAGCACGAGGCCCACGATGACGAGGCCGATCGCCCAACCGAACGCGAGCAGCACCGCGAAATAGGGCAGGAGTGCCCAGCCGAGGGCCCGCGGCAGCACGAAGCCGAAGATCGGTACGGCCAGCAGTGCCGCCCCGCCGACGCCGATCAGGACCCGCACGAGGCTGATCGCGAAGACCGCGGCCAAGAGTTCCCAAGGCCTGAGTGGGCTCACGAAGAGATGACCCAGATGCCGGGCGTACATTTCCTCGAGAAAGCAGATCGCCACACCCAGCTGACCGCGGAACAGCGTGTCCCACAACAGCACGGCCGAAAGGAAAAGGCCGCCCGCGCGTGCCACGAGCCCGCTCTGTTCTTGCAAGAAAAGGGTGAGGTAACCCCAGAGCAGCATCTGGACCGACGGCCAGTAAACGAGCTCCAGCAGCCGCGGCCAGGAGGCCAAGAGGAGATAGGCGTGGCGGCGGAAGATCGCCCGGATCCGCCGGGCCGAGAGCCGGACGGGCGAAGGCTCGCTCACTCGGCGGCGCGCGGCCATCGGGCCGGCTCAGCGCGGCGCCTCGGGCGCCTCGACCCGCCGTCGCCGCCCCAGAAGGAGCTCCACGAGCTCCGAGCTCGTCACGGTGTAGGGCGTGAACAGCCGCTCGCGCGGTGTCTCGAATCGAAACGAGTCCGTCCCTCGGAAGGTCACGGTTCCCGATTGCGAGCGCAAGACGAGGACCGTGTCCGGCTCCATGTCGACGAGGATCCACTTGGCCAAGGTCGTATCTCCCTTCCCCTGGAACCCATCTCGCCGCTTCGATCGCGCCGCCGACCGACTTGCCGTCTCCGCGCCCGGTCAAACCGCGTCCACCGACCGGCGATCGCGGGCCACGTCCAAGAACACCTCCTCGAGCGTCCGCCGACCGTAGCGGGCGAGCAAGTCCCGGGGGGTGCCGCGATCGACCAGCCGGCCCGCCTTCATCAAGAGGACGAGGTCGGCGAGCCGCTCGACCTCGCTCATGTTGTGCGAGGCGAGCAGGATGGTCGCCCCCCGCGCGCGCTGCCAACGCGCGAGGTGCGCCCGCAACCGATCGGCGCTGTCCGGGTCGAGCGAGGCCGTGGGCTCGTCGAGCAGCAGCAGCTCGGGGTCGTTGATCAACGCCTTGGCGAGATGCAGGCGGGTCTTCTGGCCGGCCGAGAGCTTGCCGGTCGGCCGATCGAGCAGGGGCTCGAGCTCGAGCGTGCGGGCGAGCTCGGCGATCCGGCCGACGGGGTCGGCAAGGCCGTAGAGATCGGCGTAGACGAGCAGGTTCTGCCGCACGGTGAGCCGCAGCGGCAGGTCGACGTACGGACTCGAAAAGTTGAGCCGGTGGAGGACCGCGTAACGCTCGTCCGGCAACCGTCGGCCCAGCACGTGGATCCTCCCGGCATCCGCGTCCAAGAGGCCCAAGAGCATGGCGATCGTCGTCGTCTTGCCGGCGCCGTTCGGGCCGAGCAGAGCGACGATCCGCCCGGCCGGAACCTCGAGGTCGAGCCTCGCCACCGCTTCGACCGTGCCGAAGCGCTTGGTGAGGCCCTCGACCCGGATCGCCGGCTCAGCGGTCACCCGCAAGACCCTGTTCGCGGTACCAGCGCGCCGCCCCGGGGTGGAGCGGCACGGAGAGCCCCTGGACCGCCTGCTCCGGGCCGAGCTCGCGGCCCTGCGGGTGGGCCGTGCGCAGCCGCGGTCGGTTCTCCGGCCGCCACAGCGCGGCCACGAGGGAGAAGGCCAGCTCCTCCGGGAGGTCGATGCTCGTGACCCACAGCAGCGGCAGGCCCACGGTCTCGACCGCCGGCTGGCCCGGATAGGCACCGAACGGAACGAGCTGATAGGCGAGGTAGGGTACCGCCCGGATCAGCGCGTCGACCGGCGGGCCGGTGACCGGCAGGAGCCGCGCACCCCGGTCGCGGACCAGCTCCTCGACGACGGGCAACGGCCAAGCGCCCACGAGCAGGAGGGCGTCGAGCCGGCCCGTAGCCATCTCTTCGACCATCGGGGTGCGGGCCAAGAGCACCGGCTCGAAGCGGCTCTCGTCGAGGCCGAAAGCCTCGAGTAGCCGGCGGGCGAAGCGGCCGTTGCCGGAGCCGGGCTCCTCGAAGCCGACCCGCTTGCCGGCGAGGTCCTCGACCGCGGCGATCGCCACGCCCGCGCGGACCAGGAGATGCACGGCGGCCGGAAGAAGCGCGGCGAGCGCCCGCAGCCGGCCGGCGAGCGCGCCGCCCGCGACCTCGGCCTCGCCGCGATCGGCCGCTTCGGCGAGGTCGGCGTGGACGATCGCGCTCTCGACCCGGCCGGCCGCCAGGAGCTCCAGATTGGCGAGCGAGCCCGCCGAGGATTGGGCGAGGACGACGAGACCGGGCACACCACAGCTGCCACCCTCCTCACAGGGTGGCGTGCCTGGTGGGCTCGAAAGGGTCTCGGCCAAGAGCCCGCCGAGCACGTAGGCGCTGCCGCCGACCGGGCCCGTGGCGATCCGCAAGAAGCGCGTCTCTTGCGCCGCCGGGCGGAGCCACGGGACGAGGGCGGCCAGCGACAGGCCGAGCAGCGTCCGACGGTTGGCACACGCGGCATCCACCGTCAGCGCACCCGGACCGCGCGCCCGACCACCCGGCGCACGACCACCCCGTCGAGGTTGCGCAGGAAGCGCAGCGCGAGGCCTTCGGGGATCGGCTCGCGGTGGGCCTCCTGGAGCTCGAAGCGACCGTCCTCCAGCAGCACGAAGGCGTAGGTGTGGAGCCCTTGGGCATCGACCACGGCCCAGCGCACGGGGTCGCCCGCCATCGGCTGGAGCTCCTCGCGCGGGCGGAACAAGCTCGGGTCGCGGAACTCGACGTAGTAGGGGCGCCCACGGGACGGGACGAACACGACCTCGACCTCGCGCCGCGTCACCCCCGGCACGTCGCGTCGCCCGCCCACGAGGCTCACGCTGATCGTCCGCAAGCGGAACCCGGTGCGCCGAAAGAGCTCGATCGTGAAATCGAGGTCGCGTTGCTCGACCGTCCGGCCCTCACCGTCCTCGACCCGCGCGGTGCCGACGTAGACACCCAGCAGCTCGTCGAGTGCGTTGCGAGCGGCGGCCGGTCGGGCGACGAGGGCGCTCACGGCCCCGGCGAGCAAGCCGCGCCGATCCATCTCAGCGGGGCGCCCGCTCGAGCTCGGCCTCGAGCTCGACCACCATGCGCTCGCCCTCGAGCCGCTCGAGCCGCAGCCTCGTGCGCTCGCCCGCCCGCTCCAGCCGGGCCCGATCGATCGCGGGCTTGCCGGAGGCGATCGCGAGCCGACTCACGACGAGCATGTCGCCCGCCTCGCGCGCCCACACGAGCTCCTCACCCTCGAGAGGGTTGGCGGCCGTACGACCCCTGCCGAGAACGGCGAAAAGGCCGGTTGCGGTGGCTTCGAACACGCCCGGCCGGTCGGTCGGCGCGAGATTCGATTCGAACACGACACGCCCACCACGGGCGAGGCGGAGCACGGCACCGCGCCCGGCCGGGTCGATGCGCAGATCGACCTTCCCGCCCGGCGTCTCGGCCGCCCAGCGGCCGGCCCATGCCAGGATGTCGGCGTGCCCGGGCGAGCTGCCGATCGCCGATCCGGCGAGGAGGAGAAGGAGAGCGAGTAGGCCGCGCATGGCAGCTCCGCCGGCCGGGCGCGAACCCGACGTTGCAAGGACATAGCTCCCGCCTCGAGCCCGGGCAAGCCGCGCCCGTGCTGGCCGGGCGGGGTCCGAAGGGCTAGCTTCACGGCGAGCCCAGCGCGACCCGTCCCCAGAGGAGACCGAGTGATGCTCGTCGGCGTGCCCAAGGAGATCAAGACCCACGAATACCGCGTGGGCCTCGTGCCCTCGAGCGTGCGCGAGCTCGTCCACCACGGCCATCGGGTGCTGGTCGAGAGCGGTGCGGGGGCCGGGATCGGCTGTGACGATGCCGCTTACCGGGCGGCCGGTGCGGAGATCGCCGCCAGCGCCGAGGAGGTGTTCGCCAGGGCCGAGCTGATCGTGAAGGTCAAGGAGCCGCAGCCCGTGGAGTGGCGGTGGCTGCGCCCGGGCCAGGTGCTCTTCACCTACCTCCATCTCGCCGCCGACAAGCCGCAGGCCGAGGCGCTCTTGGCCTCGGGTTGCGTGGCGATCGCCTACGAGACGGTCACCGACCGGCGGGGCCGGCTGCCGCTTCTGGCACCCATGTCCGAGGTCGCCGGCCGGATGAGCATCCAGGTGGGCGCCCACCACCTTGAGAAGATGCAGGGTGGGGCGGGCATCCTCTTGGGTGGTGTGCCGGGGGTGCACGCCGCCAAGGTCGTGGTGCTCGGTGGCGGTGTCGCCGGGACCAACGCGATCCGCATGGCGATGGGCCTCGAAGCCCAGGTCTACGTGATCGACCGCTCGCTCGAGCGGCTCTACGAGCTCGACCTCCAGTTCGGCCCGATGCTCAACACCGAATTCTCCACGGTCGACGCCATCGAGCGCCACGTGACGACGGCCGATCTCGTGATCGGCGCGGTGCTGATTCCCGGCGCGGCTGCCCCCAAGCTCGTCACCCGCTCGATGATCAAGGCGATGCGCCGCGGCTCGGTCTTCGTCGACATCGCGATCGACCAGGGCGGCTGCGCCGAGACCTCGCGGCCCACGACCCATGCCGACCCCGTCTATGTCGAGGAGGGCGTGATCCACTATTGCGTCACGAACATGCCGGGGGCCGTGCCGCGGACCTCGACCTTCGCCCTCAACAACGCCACGCTGCCCTTCGTGCTGGCGCTCGCCGGCAAGGGATGGAAGCGCGCCTGCCAGGAGGATCCGTATCTCGCCCAAGGCCTCAACGTGGTCGAGGGGGCGCTCGTTTACGAGGCGGTCGCCCGCGATCTCGGTCTGCCCTTCACCCCGCCGGCGAAGGTCCTGGGCGGCTGATGCTCGCGCTGCAGTCGGGAAGCAGGAGAGATGGTCTCGCAGGTGCCGCGTTTCCGCCCGGGCGAGCTCGCGGAGTTCGCCGAGCGGCTGTTACGCGCGGCCGGGCTCGACGCGGAAAAGGCCACGACCACAGCCGAGCTTCTGGTCGAGGCCGATCTTCTGGGCCACGATACCCACGGCCTCGCGCTGCTCGCGCCCTATCTCGAAGAAATCCGCACCGGTCGCCTGGCCAAGAGCGGCGAGCCCGAGGTCCTCGCCGAGGCGCCGGCGACGGCGCTCTGGGACGGCCGTTATCTGCCCGGCCTCTGGCTCACCGCCAAAGCGGTCGATACCGCCTGCGAAAGGGCGGCCAGGCTCGGCACGGCGGCGATCGCGATCCGCCGCTCCGGGCACATCGGCTGCCTCGCCGTCTTCTTGCGGCGCGCCACCGCGCTTGGCCAGGTGGTGCTCGTGGCTTCCTCCGATCCCTCGGTCGCCACCGTCGCCCCGCACGGCGGCCGAAGCGCTGTCTTCACCCCCGACCCGATCGCCGTGGGCCTGCCGACCCCGGGCGAGCCGATCCTGGTCGACATCAGTGCTTCGATCACCACGAACGCGATGAGCGCCCGGCTCGCCCGCGCGGGTCGCAAGGGCCCGGGCCCCTGGTGGATCGACGCCGAAGGCCGGCCGACCGACGATCCGGCGGTCCTGGAAGCCGAGCCGCCCGGGGCGATCCTGCCGGTGGGCGGGCTCGACCACGGCCACAAGGGGACCGGCCTCGCCCTCGTGATCGAAGGGCTCACCCAGGGCCTCGGCGGCTTCGGCCGGGTGGACGCCCCGAGCACGTGGGGGGCGGCGGTGCTGGTCCAGGCCTGGGACCCGGCGCTGTTCGCCGGTCTCGAGGCCTTCACCCGAGAGACGGGCTGGCTCGTCGAGCGGGTACGGAGCACACCACCACGACCGGGTGTCGAGGCGGTTCGCGTCCCCGGGCACCAGGCCGCCGCCCGCCGGCGGGCCGCGCTCGAGACCGGACTCGCTCTGGCGCCCGGCATTCTGGATGCGCTCGAGCGCGAGGCGCGGGCCGCCGGGCTCCCGCTGCCCGCGCCGCTGCCCGGCTGATCGCTTGGCCCGCGCCGCCCGTTCGCGTGCCGGACCGGCCGCCGACGCCGCGGTCGTCGGTCTCGTCTCGCTCGCCCATTTCTTCAGCCACCTCTACATCTTGGCCCTGCCGCCGATCTTCCCCGTGCTCGCCCACGAGCTCGGCGTCGGCGTCGCGGCCCTGGGCCTCGTGCTCGGCGCGCTCAACCTCACGACGATCCTCTGCCAGCCGCCTCTGGGTTTCCTGGTCGACCGGATCGGCGCGGCACCCGTGCTGATCGCGGGGCATCTCCTGATGGCCGCGGCGATCGCGGCGATCGGCCTCGCCCCCGGCTACCCCGCGTTGATCGCCTGTGCGATCGCAGCCGGCCTCGGCAACGCCGTCTACCACCCGGCCGACTACGCGATCTTGGGGGCCCGGGTCCGTTCCGACAGGGTCGGGCGCGCCTTCGCGGTCCACACCTTCGGCGGCTATTTGGGTTTCGCCGCGGCGCCGATCACGATCGTGGCGCTGACCGGCCTCGCCGGCTGGCGGACGGCGCTCTTGCTCGCCGGCGGCGCCGGTCTCGGCGTGGGCCTTTTGCTCCTGGCCTTCCACCGGCTGCTTTCGAGCCCGCCCGGTGCACGGCGACCGAAAGGCGAAGCCGGGCGCGCCGATCGCCGCCTGCTGGCGAGCGGCCCCGTCCTGTTGGCGCTCCTCTTCTTCGTCCTCCTCGCCCTCGGTCACGGCGGGATCACGGGCTTCACCCCGATCGTGCTCGAGCGCAGCCGCGGCCTCGAGCTCGCGGCCGCGAACCTGCCTCTCGCCGCCTTTCTCGTCGCGAGCACACCCGGCGTCCTGTTCGGCGGCTGGGTGGCCGACCGGCTCGGCCGGCACGGGCTCGTGGTCGCCACCTGCTCGACGGTGATCGCCGGGGTGGCGGGGATCGCCGGTTTCGCGAGCCCGTCGCTCCCGCTGCTCGTCCTTCTCTTCGCGCTCGGTGGTCTCGCCGCCGGGATCATCGCGCCCTCGCGCGACATGCTCGTGAAGGCCGTCACCCCGCCCGGCGCTTCGGGCCGGGTGTTC
>Ga0308415_1000977_pt1 | contig 12693 bp, 9 predicted proteins | sample HotsprSampleOS55_FD_203465 | JGI IMG/M metagenome (GOLD analysis project Ga0308415, IMG submission 203465) | Hot spring phototrophic mat microbial communities from Octopus Spring, Yellowstone National Park, Wyoming, United States - 20090730_OS55 ... | reverse complement strand
GAGCTCGCCGATCCGCGCTACCGAGCCAACCCGCTGGACCGCTGCTATTTCTGCAAGACCAACCTCTATGCCGCGATCCGCCGGGTCTGGGACGGGCCCGTTGCTTCCGGCACCAACCTGGACGATCTCGGCGACTTTCGCCCGGGCCTGCGCGCCGCCGCCGAGGCCGGCGTCCGCCATCCCTATGTCGAAGCGGGGCTCGACAAGCCGGGGGTCCGGGCCCTCGCCCGCGCGCTGGGCCTCGCCGAACTCGCCGAGCTGCCGGCGTCGCCCTGCCTCGCGAGCCGGCTCGAGACCGGCATTCCGGTCTCCCCCGAGCGGCTCGCGGCCGTGGCCGCGGTCGAACGGTTCCTCGAGGAGCGGCTCGGCCCGGGTGACCAGCGCTGCCGGATCCGTGCCGACCGGGTCGAGCTCGAGCTGCCCGAGTCCCGGCTCACCGCTCTCGACCACGCGGTCCGGGCCGCCCTCGCGGCGGCGGCCGGATCGATCCTCGCCGAGCACGGCCTCGACCTGCCGGTCCGGCTCGCGCCCTATCGGCGCGGCAGCGCGTTCCTACCGACCGGAGCCCGGTGAGCTCGCTCTTCGTCCACGACGCGGATCGCGCACGGCGAATCGGCCTGCCGGAGGCGATCCTCTGCGCGAGCAAGAACGTCGACCAGATCACCACCATCCTCGAGGCCTTGGCTGCGGAAGGATCGTCGGCACTCCTTACCCGGCTCGCGCCGGAGCAGCACGCCGCCCTCGCGGGCGAGCTCCGCCGCCGAATCGACTACGATGCGGTTTCGCGCACGGGCTTCTTCGGCCCGGTGCAGCCACCCGCCGAGCCCGCCCGGGTCGCGGTGGTGACGGGTGGGACGGGCGACCAGAGGGTGGCGGAGGAGGCGGCCCGCACACTCGCGTTTCACGGGGAAGCGGTCGAGCGCCACTACGACGTCGGGGTCGCGGGGCTCTGGCGGGTCCTGGATCGCCGTGAGGCACTCGCTCGCTTTTCGGTGGTCATCGTTTGCGCCGGGATGGAGGGTGCCCTCTTCTCGGTGTTGGCCGGTCTCGTCCCGGGCCTCGTCGTCGCCGTCCCGGTCTCGGCGGGTTACGGGGTCGCCGAAGGCGGCCGGGCGGCGCTCTCGAGCGCGCTCGCCAGCTGTGCTCCCGGGATCGCCGTGGTCAACATCGACAACGGCTACGGAGCAGCGTGCGTCGCGCTGCGCGCGCTCCGGATCTCGACCGGCCGCTAGAGGTCGGCAGGGAAGCGCGGGATCGGCGTGTCGCGGTGGACCTGCACGTTGAGCAGGAGGCCGAGGCCGATCATCACCGTGAGCATCGCCGTGCCGCCGTACGAGACGAGCGGCAGGGGCACGCCCACGACCGGGATCAGGCCGGTCACCATCGCCACGTTGATGATCGCGTAGAGGGCGAAATTGCAGGTCACACCGGCAGCGAGAAGGCGCGCGAAATGGCTCTGCGCCCGCAGCGCCACGGCCATCCCCGCAAGGGTGATGGCCAAGATGAGGGCCAAGACCGCGAGCGCGCCCACGAACCCCGTCTCCTCGGCGAGCATGGTGAACGCGAAGTCGGTGTGCTTCTCGGGGAGAAACGAGAGCTGCGCTTGGGTTCCCCGCAGATAGCCCCGGCCCCAGAGGCCGCCCGAGCCGATGGCGATCTTGGATTGGATGATGTGGTAGCCGGCACCCAACGGATCGCTCTCCGGGTCGAGGAAAGTCGCGATCCGCTGGCGTTGGTAATCGTGCAAATGGGCCCAAGCGATCGGCAGGGCCGCGCCGGCGAGCACGCCAGCTGCGAGGAACTTCCAGATCGCCATCCCGCCCAGGAACAGCATCGCCGTGCCGACCATCCCGAGCATACCGGCGGTACCGAGGTCCGGCTGCTTCAGCACGAGGGCGACCGGCGAAAGGATCATCAAAAGCGGTGGTAAGAGGAACAGTGGTCGGCGGACCTCCTCGAGGTAAGCGGCGTGGAAGTAGCGAGCGAGCGCCAGCACGAGGGCCAGCTTCATGAGCTCGGAGGGCTGCAGCTGGACGAAGCCGAGGTCGATCCAGCGCTGGGCACCTTTGTTGATCTCTCCGACGATCTTGACCGCGACGAGAAGAAGAAGGACGAGACCATAGGTCGGATAGGCGAGCCGGAACAGTTTCTTGATGTCGATCAAGGCGATCGCCACCGCGAGCCCGGTCATGACGACGAGGCGGATCCCGTGTCGGAACGCCCAAGGCGTGTGCGATCCGCCGGCGGCCGAATAGAGCAGCGCGTAGCCCACGAGGCCGAGCAACAGGACGATAGCCACGAGCGGCCAGGCGATCCGGGCGAGCTTCTCACCGACCGAAGGGGGCGTCGCGCGGTCGAGTGCGCGCGTGGCCATCAGCGGCGCTCCACGAGGTCGAGCCGACGCGGTGCCGGCGGCGTGGTTCCGGGTTCCAGACGCAGCGCCTCGACCATGATGTCGCGTGCCACCGGTGCCGCGGCCTTGGCGCCGCTCTCGCCGTGCTCGATGACCACCGCCACCGCGTAGCGCGGCCGGTCGTGCGGTGCGTAGCCGACGAAGAGAGCGTGGTCGCGCTCTTCGCGCGGCCGGTCCTTGCGCTTGTGGGCGCCCGTCGCCCGTTCGGCTTTGCTGATCCGACGAACCTGCGAGGTGCCGGTCTTGCCGGCCATGAACACCCCGGGGATGGGGAGAGCGCTGGCCTTGGCCGTGCCGCGCGGGCCGTTCACGACTTCGTACATCCCTTTGAGAACGAACTCAAGGTTGGCACGGCTGACGCCGAGCGAGGGCGGCGGGACTCCCTTGCCTTCGCTCACGTGGGCGTGCGGGCCGCGGACGATCCAGGGATGCACGGCGCGTCCCCCGTTGCATAGCCGCGCGGTCATCACCGCGAGCTGCAGCGGTGTCGCGCTCACGAAACCCTGGCCGATGCCGCAGACGAGCGTTTCGCCTTTTTGCCAGGGCTGGCCGAGCCGCTCGCGTTTCCAGCGGCTGTCCGGCATCAGACCCGGCTTTTCGCCGGGCAGATCGATCCCGAGCGGCGCGCCGAAGCCGAACCGGCGGGCCATGGCGGCGAGCGCGTCGATCCCGACCCGTCGGGCGAGCTCGTAAAAATAGACGTCACAAGATTGGGCGAGCGCCTGGACGAGCGAGATCCGACCGTGTCCGTGCGGCTTCCAACAGTGGAACCTGGCGTTTCCGAGGCTCAAGAACCCGGAACAGAAGACTTCCGTCGAGGGTGTCACGAGGCCCGCCTCGAGGGCCGCCATCGCGGTGACCATCTTGAAGGTCGACCCCGGTGGGTATTGGCCGCGGATGCATCGGTTGACGAGGGGATGGCGCGGATCCTCGGCGAGCTGGCGCCAGCGGGCGCCCGACAGCCCGCTCGCGAACGCGCCGGGATCGTAGGCGGGCACCGAGGCCATGGCGAGCACCGCACCGGTCGTGACCTCGAGCACGACGGCCGCGGCCGCCTCCTGGTCGGCCAGTCGACCCATGCAATAACGCTGTAGATCGAGATCGATCGAGAGTTGGAGATCGGCTCCTTCTTGCCCCTCTTTATGGTCGATTTCGCGGATCTCGCGGCCGATCACGTTGACTTCGACGCGCGAAAGTCCGGCCCGACCGCGGAGCTCCCGATCGTAGGCCCGCTCGATCCCGTTCTTGCCGATCCGGAAATCGGGCAGTTTCAAGAGCGGGTCGGAATCGTCTTCGAGCTCCGTCTTGGCGACCGGACCCACATAGCCCACCACGTGCGCGGTGACGGCGCCGTGTGGATATTGGCGGAGGAGACCGGAATCGAGGAGGACGCCGGGCAGGTCCGGGGAGCGCACGGCGATCCGCGCGACCTCGTCCCAGGAGAGATCTTCGCGCACCGTGATCGGCACGAACGGCCGGTGCAGTTTGGCGAGCTGGAGGACCTCCTCGATCCTCTTGGCGTCGAGGGTGACGATCTCGGCCAGAGCTTCGAGGACGCGCCGGAGGTCGCGGGCCTGCTCGCGAACCACCCGGACCCGGTAGGTCGGCGCGTTGGTCGCGAGCGGTCGGCCGCGCCGGTCGGTGATGACGCCGCGTGGCGGGACCGTGAGCCGCTGGCTGATGCGGTTGTCGTCGGCGAGCAGCTGGTAGGTCGAACCGTCGCGTAGCTGGAGCTGCCAGAGCCGAGCAGCGAGACCACCGAACAGCGCGACCTGCGCCCCGCCGAGCAGGAGCAGGCGACGGCGGAAGCAGCGGTTGCGGTCAGCTTCCTGATACATGGCCGGCCCGCGGCAGAACTCGGCCGATCGGCGCCAGGAGAGCGGCGACCAGGGGATAAACGGCCCAACTCAAGAGAGCCTCCAGAAGGAAGGCTCGGAACGGCGCCGGCCGAATCCAAACGACCGCCGCGAGCAGCCAACGCCACACACCGACCACCGCGACGATCGGCAAGAAGAGGAGCCAAGCGAGCGGCAGCGAGCGCTGCAGAAGACCGCGCGGGACGCGGCGGAGGAGCGCGGGCACGAGCAGAAAACTGGAGGCGTGCAGGCCGAGGGGAAGGTGCCCCGCGAGATCGCGCACGAGGCCGAGAAGGAATATCGAGCTCGGGGTGAAGAGATCCGACCGGTGCACCGTCCAATGGTAGACGACGACGAGCGCCAAGAGCGGTTTTGCCGCCCAAGCCGCGGCCGAAGGCAGCGGCAAGAGGTCGAGGACGACGGCCAAAAGCGCGCTCGCGAAGACCAACGAGCGGCGCGACGCCAGATCGAGCCGCGAAAGGCCGGTCTCGTTCATCGGCCCTGCCTTTCCGCCGCCCGGATCGGCGCGGGCACCGCCTCGCTCGTGGGAAGGCGACCGTCCGGTGCCGGCACCGGATCGTTTTCCAGGACCGCCACGTAATCGAGTCGGTCCCAATCGACCAGAGGGCGGACGAGAACCCGGCGGTCGTCGACCTGCACGACCTCACCGACGGGCAGACCGGGCGGCAATAGGCCGCCGCGACCCGAAGTCAAGACCCGGTCGCCGACGACGACGGAGGGATTCATCGGCAGGAAGCGGAGTTCGGCGAGCGGTCCGTTGCGACCTTCGAGAATCGCCTGATCGCGCGACCGTTCGACGAGGACGGGGATCCGCGAGTTGAAATCGGTGATCAAGAGGACCCGTGCGCTGCGCTCGCCGACCTCGACGATCTGGCCGACCATGCCGTAGGCGTCGACCACCGCCATCCCCTTCTCGAGACCCCGGTCCCGCCCCGCGTCGACCAGGCGTGTCTGAACGAACGGGCCGCCCGGGTCGGCCACGATCCGGACCGTGGTCCGGCGCCGCGTCCCCGGCACGGGCGGCATCTCGAGCGCCTCGCGTAGAGCGGCGTTCTGCACGGCGAGCCAGATCGCCTCGTTCTGCCAGTGGACCAGGCGGCGGTTCTCTTCGCGCAGCCGGGCATTCTCCTCTTCGAGCGCGAGCAGCGAGCCGATCGCCTCGCTGGCCCGCCGGAGGAAGGCCAAGGGCGCGGCCGGCAGGCTCGTGATCCGGACGACGAGGTCGGCCGCGCGTTCGGAGAGATAAGCGAAGATCTCGAGGTCGGCCTTGGTGAGCACGATCAACCCCACCGCCGTGGCCATGAGCACGCCGATCGACCGCCGGGCGAGCGCCGAGCGCAGGGCAGCGAACACAGCCCCGCGCTCGCGCGTGCGGCTGTTCATCGGGACGCGCCCCCCGGGATCGGCACACCACCGCTCAATAGGCGGTTTGCAACAGGTGCCGCAGCTTGTTCATCTCTTCGAGGCATCGCCCGGTCCCGAGCGCGACACAGGTCAAGGGCTCGTCGGCGACGCTGACCGGCAGGCCCGTGGCGTGGCGTAACACGAAGTCGAGATTGCCGAGGAGCGCCCCGCCACCGGTCAGCACGATCCCGCGGTCCACGATGTCGGCCGAGAGTTCGGGCGCGGTGTTCTCGAGCGCGACCTTGACCGCTTCGACGATCGCCCCGACGGGCTCGGCCAGAGCCTCGGCGATCTGTCGCTGGCTGATCACGATCTCCTTCGGCACGCCGTTCATGAGGTCCCGGCCGCGGACCTCCATGACCTCGCCGTTGCCGTCCTCCGGAAAACAGGCCGAGCCGATGCGCTTCTTGATGTGCTCGGCCGTCGCTTCGCCGATCAGCAAATTGTGGTTGCGGCGGATGTAATTGATGATGGCTTCGTCCATTTTGTTGCCGCCGACGCGGATCGACTTCGCGTAGACGATCCCACCGAGGGAGAGGACCGCGACCTCGGTGGTGCCGCCTCCGATGTCGACGACCATCGAGCCGGTCGGCTCGGTGACCGGCAGGCCGGCCCCGATCGCCGCGGCCATCGGCTCCTCGATCAGGAAGACACGCCGCGCACCGGCGCTCTCGGCGCTCTCCTGGATGGCCCGCCGTTCGACCGCGGTCGAGCCCGAGGGCACGCAGATGACGACCCGCGGGCTCGCGAAGCTGCGCCGCGCGTGCACCCGCCGGATGAAATGCTTGATCATCTCCTCGGCGACCTCGAAGTCGGCGATCACCCCGTCGCGCAGCGGACGGATCGCCTCGATGTGGCCGGGGGTGCGGCCGACCATCTGCTTGGCTTCTTCGCCGACCGCGAGGACCTGGCGCCGGCCGCGGTTCGTGGCGATCGCCACGACCGAGGGCTCGTTCAAGACGATGCCGCGGCCCTTGACGTAGACCAACGTGTTCGCGGTCCCGAGATCGATCGCGAGGTCGCTCGAGAAGAGGCCCAAAAGGCGGGACAACATGGGACGGATCGAGCTCCGGCAAGGAGGCGCGCCGCGGCGCCGACCGCGGTCCTCGACCCGCCCCGAAGGTCAGGCCGAGAGGGCCGCGGGTGCACTCCTAGCACGTTTGGTCAAGAGCTTGTTCAACGCCGCCACGTAGGCACGGCAGGAGGCGACCATCGTGTCGGTGTCGGCGGCTTGGCCGTTGACCGACTTGCCGCCCTCCTCGAGGCGCACCGTGACGACGGCCTGCGCGTCGGTCCCTTCGGTCACCGCGTTGATTTGGAACAGCGGCAGCTGCGCCTGATGCGGCACGATGGCGCGGATCGCCTTGAAAATCGCGTCGACCGGACCGTCACCCACCGCCTCGGCCCGACGCTCGACACCGTCCACCTCGAGGACCAGGTCGGCCTGGGGGCGGACCCGGGTCCCGCAGCGGACCTCGAGGCTCACGAGGCGGACCCGCTGATCCTCGCTCTGGATCTGATCGTCGACGAGTGCGATGAGGTCCTCGTCGAAGATCTCCTTCTTGCGGTCGGCCAATTGCTTGAACCGGACGAACGCATCTTCGAGTGCGTTCTCGCCGAGCTCGTAACCCAGTTCCGCGAGCTTTTTCCGGAAAGCGTGGCGGCCGGAATGTTTGCCCAAAACGAGCGTCGATTTGACGAGTCCGACATCCTCGGGTCGCATGATCTCGTAAGTGCCGGCATGCTTGAGCATACCGTCCTGGTGGATACCGCTCTCGTGCGCGAAGGCGTTCGCGCCGACGATCGCCTTGTTCGGCTGGACGTTGAAGCCGGTGATCGCCGAGACGAGGCGCGACGCCTTCATGATGTCGCGGGTGACGATCCTGTTGCGGAACGGCAACATGTCGTGACGGGTGCGGATCGCCATCACGATCTCTTCGAGCGCGGCGTTCCCGGCCCGCTCGCCGATCCCGTTGATCGTGCACTCGATCTGCCGGGCGCCGGCCCTGACCGCCAACAAGCTGTTGGCGACGGCGAGGCCCAGATCGTTGTGGCAGTGCACCGACAGCACCGCTTTGTCGATGTTCGGCACGTTGTTCTTGATGGCGCGGATGAGGTCGGCGAACTCCTCGGGATAAGCGTAGCCGACCGTATCCGGGATGTTGATCGTAGTGGCCCCGGCGCGAATCGCGCTCTCGATGCACCGGAAAAGAAAATCCCGCTCGGTGCGCGAGCCGTCTTCAGCGGACCATTCGACGTCGTCGGTGTAACGACGCGCCAGCGTCACACTCTCGATAACCCGCCGATGGACCTCTTCAGGGTCCATCTGCAGCTTGTATTTCATGTGCAGCGGGCTCGTCGAGATGAAGGTGTGGATCCGTCGGCGTTCGGCCGGGGCGAGCGCTTCCGCGGCCCGATCGATGTCGGCCGCCGAGGCGCGGGCCAAGCCGCAGACCACGCAGTTCTTCACCTTGCGCGCGATCGCCTGGACGGCCTGGAAATCGCCTTCCGACGCGATGGGGAAGCCGGCCTCGATGACGTCGACCCCCATCCCTTCCAAAACTTCGGCGACCTTGAGCTTCTCCTCGACGGTCATCGAGCAGCCGGGCGACTGCTCGCCATCACGCAAGGTGGTGTCGAAGATGATGACGCGCTCGCCCTCGGCAGCCGCGGTCGCCTGCTGGGCCAACTCTCGGATCGGATCGGACATGAAGGCTCACTCCTCGGGACGTGACGAACATCGCTACTCGACCCCTGAACGCCGGCCGGTCACCCGGCCCACCGCTCAGGGGTTGGTAAGTCGCAGCCCGAGGGGATGGACCCCGATCGGCACGATGCGGGACGCGCTCCGGCCGGTGGCTTCGCGCCACCCCTCATCGGATCCAGGGGCGAACGGTATCGTCACCGGTCGCAACGAAAGCTCCATCCGCACCACCGGCCGAGCCCTCGCGCGAGGCCTCGGCCGTTTCGCACCACGCGAAGATCACCGATTCCGCCACACTTTGTAAAGAGCGCCTTGGCTCGGCCGGCCGCTGTACCTTTTGATGGATCGGCAGCTGCGGCCGCTCAAAGGAAGCTCACCGGGTCGACGTCGATCTCGAGGGCGAGCCGGCTCGGCACGCGGCGTCCGGCGAGCCAATCGCGCAGATAACCCGGCAGGTCCACCGCCGGCCGTGCCTGGACGAGAAGCCGCTCGCGCCAACGGCCCCGCAAGAGCGCGAGGGGGGCGGGAGCGGGGCCCAGCACCCGCACGCCCTCCACCGCGGGCGCGGCGCGGGCCAGCGAGCGGGCCAGCCCGCGCACCTCCTCGGCGTCGGCCCCGCTCACGACGAGGGCGGCGAGCCGGCCGAAGGGCGGCAGACCGGCGGCCTCGCGCTCGGAGAGCTCGGCCCGCAGGAAAGCCATCCGGTCGCCCCGCGCCAGGGCGACCATCACCGGATGACCGGGATCGTGGGTCTGCAGCAGGACGCGGCCGGGCCGCTCGGCACGGCCAGCGCGCCCCGCCACTTGGAGGAGGAGCTGGAAGCTGCGCTCCGCCGCGCGCGGGTCACCGCCCGTGAGCCCGAGATCGGCGTCGACCACGGCCACAAGCGTCAATTTCGGGAAGTGGTGACCCTTGGCCAGCATCTGGGTGCCAACGAGCAGCTCGAGCTCGCCCGCGAGGACGCGCGTGACCAACTCGCTCGCGGCCCGGGCGGTGCCGACTGTGTCGCTCGTGACGACGGCGATGCGTGCCGCCGGGAAGATCGAGCGAGCTTCGTCGGCGATCCGCTCGACGCCGGGGCCCGAGGGCACGAGCGTGCCCACCGAACCGCACGCCGGGCAATGCTCGGGTTCCGGCGCCGACCAGCCACAATGATGGCACAAGAGTCGGCGGCGCAGGCGATGAGCGGTCAACCACGCCGTGCAGCTCGGGCAACGCAGGCGATGGCCACACGCCCGGCAGAGCGTGAGCGGCGCGAAGCCGCGGCGATTCAAGAACAGAAGCGCCTGCTCGCCGGCCTCGAGCGCAGCGCGGAGTGCGGCCCGCACGGGCGGGGACAGGAAGGCCCCGCGCGGCGGCCGCTCGCGCCTGAGGTCGACGAGTTCGATCGTCGGCATCGCGGCTCCTCCCCAGCGATCGGGGAGAACGAGATGCGTCCAGCCGGACCGTGCGGGAGGCCCCCCGGGGACCGCACCCGCGGCGGTCGCCGATTCGAGCGACGGGGTGGCGCTCACGAGCACCACCGGGCAACCTTCGAGCCGCGCCCGTTGGAGTGCCAGATCGCGGGCGTGGTAAATTATTCCTTCGTCCTGTTTGAAGCTCGGGTCGTGTTCCTCGTCCACCACGAGAAGGCCGAGCTCGGAAAGGGGCAGGAAGAGGGCCGAGCGGGCGCCGACCACGACGGATGCCCGGCCTTCGGCGATCCGCCGCCAGCCCTTGCGCCGCTGCGCGGCAGTGAGCCCGGAATGCCAGAGCTGAGGCTCGACGCCGAAGCGAGAGGTGAAGCGCTCGAGCCATTGGGCGGTGAGCGCGATCTCGGGCAGGAGCACGAGGACCCGTTTCCCGCGCCGTAAAGCGGCGGCGATCGCCTCGAAATAGACCTCGGTCTTGCCGCTGCCCGGCACACCTTCGAGCAGGACGACGCCGTTTCCCCGCTCGACCTCGGCGACCAAGGCTCGGGCCGCTGCCGCCTGGTCCGGGCTCAAGCTCGGCCCCGGCCGTTCGGGGTCGGGGGTCGGCTCGGGTGGCGGCTCCGGGCTCACCACCTCGAGCAGGCCCGCTTCGGCGAGCCTCGCGAGGGCGGGTCGACTCGTGCGCGCCCGCCGCGCGAGCTCCGCCGCCGGCAAACGTCCCGTCTCGGCGAGCGCCTCGAGGACCCGGCGTTCGAGGGCGGTGCGCGGCGGTCCGCCGCCCTCGGCGGCGCGGTAAGCGAGCGGCACCGGGGGTGGTTCGAGCGCCGCCGGTACGGCGAGCACGAGCCGCAGCATCGAGCCGAGCGGGGTGAGCGTCTCGCGCGCCGCAGCTTCGAGGAACCGGCGCAGCGGCTCGGGCAGTGGCGGCGCGTCGACGCGGCCGAGGATCGGCTTGAGACGGCCCGCAGCGACCCCGCCTGTCGGCGGTCCGTCCCACACCACGCCCACCGTCTCGCGCGAGCCGATCGCGACGCGGACGATGTGGCCGGCCGGGACTGGAGCGTCCGAACGGTAATCGAGCGGGTGATCCAGCGGGACCGGCAGCAGGACCGGCGAAACGGTGACGGACATGACACTCTGCAGCCGCGGCGCACGCGCGGCGGTTGACGGCGGGCGCGGCTTTATCATGCTCGCGGGGCAGCGCGAAGGACGGATCCCGTGTTCGCCCGAGCTTCCGACGACATCGCCCGGATCGCCCGGGCGTGGCTCGCCCGGCTATCCGGGGAACGGCGCCTCGCGGTCCGGACGGTCGCCGGTTACGGCCGCGATCTCGACGACGTCTTCGCCTTTCTCGCGGTCCATCGTGGCAGGCCGGTCGATCGATCCGACCTCGCGGGTCTGGCCCCGGCGGATCTGCGGGCCTGGCTCGCCGACCGGCAAAGGCGTGGCTACGCACGCAGTTCGACTGCCCGAGCCCTGGCCGCCCTGCGGAGCTTCCTCCGCTTCCTCGAGCGCAGCCACGGGATCGCCTGCCCGGCCGCGCGGGCGATCCGCTTCGGCGGGGCGAAGCGTGCGCTGCCGCGCGCCCTCGCCCCATCCGAAGCCGCGGCGCTCACCGGCGCGGCGGCCGAGACCGAGCGACCGGCGAGCTGGCTCGATCTCCGGGACCGAGCACTTCTCCTCCTGCTCTGGGGTTCCGGTCTGCGCATCGGCGAGGCGCTGGCGCTCACCCGAGGGGCGCTCGGGCCCGATCCTGCCGCCCTGCGCACGCTGGCGGTTCGCGGCAAGGGCGGCCGGGACCGTCTCGTCCCGGTGCTCCCCCAGGTTGCCGAAGCGCTCGCCGCCTATTGCGCCGCCTGTCCCTGGCGCCTGACGCGCGAGGCGCCCTTGTTCCGGGGGGCACGCGGCGGACAGCTGCAGCCGGCCGTCGTGCAGCGACGCGTGCGCGAGCTCCGTGTGGCCCTCGGCCTTCCCGAGACCACGACACCGCACGCACTCCGCCACAGCTTCGCCTCGCACCTGCTCGCCGACGGGGCCGATCTGCGCGCGATCCAGGAGCTGCTCGGCCACCGCAGCCTTTCGACCACGCAGATCTACACCCGGGTGGACGCGGAGCGGCTCACCACCCTGCACGCCGCCCGTCACCCGCGTGGCTGACCAGCCTCGGCGTCTCCCGCGCGGAGTGATTGCAGAGTGACGACGTCACCCATAAGACCTGGGCTCGAGATCGGGGTGGCGGGCACGGGCCCGCCCGGATCGCTGGCGGCGTGCGCGTTCTCCTCTGGATCCTCGCTGGAACCGTCGCGGCGGCGGTCGCAGGCCTCCTGCTCGGCCCGCGGCTGATCGACGGCGAGCTCGTCCGCGACCAACTCGTCGCGCGTCTCGCGCGCGTCACGGGCGAATCCGTGCGCGTCGTCGGGCCCACGGATCTGAGCCTTTGGCCGCAACCGCGCCTGTCGATCGGCCAGCTCGTGGTCGGTGAGGCGGCACGCAGCGGCACCTACGTCTCGGTCGAGCGGGTCGAGCTCGTGCTCGGTGTCGGCGGGCTCGTGGGCCTCGATTGGGGGCCGCGCGAGATCCGCCTCGTGCGGCCGCAACTCCACGCCGCGATGCTGCCCACCCTTGCCGACCTCGGTCGCCTTGCGGAGCGGATGCGCGGCGAGCTGCTCCCGGTCGACGCCGTCTCCGTCGTCGGCGGCCGCGTCCTCGTCCGCGACCCGGGGCTGGCGACACCGCTCGAGCTCGCCGAGCTCGACCTCGAGCTCGCCCGCGAAGCCGGCGGCGGTCCCCTGGTCCTGACCGGCGGCGGGCGATGGCGCGACCGGCCTCTCGCGCTCGAGGTCGAGTTGCGGCCCGCCTCGGCGGGCCCCCAGGCGGTCCGCG
>Ga0308415_1000976_pt1 | contig 12695 bp, 11 predicted proteins | sample HotsprSampleOS55_FD_203465 | JGI IMG/M metagenome (GOLD analysis project Ga0308415, IMG submission 203465) | Hot spring phototrophic mat microbial communities from Octopus Spring, Yellowstone National Park, Wyoming, United States - 20090730_OS55 ... | reverse complement strand
CGCGACGGTATCTCTCGCCTAGGTGCCTCCTGCCAGGAACGGCCATCGGTAGAGGTCAGAACGATAGCCACCCCCACGGCCACGTAGCCAGAGGGACCGTAGGTAACACCACGAAATCGAGCGAACGTCCACTCGTGGCTCACAGCCTGCCAAGTCCGGCCATCCGGGGAAAAGAGAATGGATCCCGAATCCCCCACGGCTACGTATCCAGAGGGGCCAAAAGTTACATCGTAGAGGCGATTTTCCGTCGCCCCCGAGCCTACCACTTCCCAAGCCACTTCCCAAGTCCGGCCATCCGGGGAAAGTAAAATGCCATCCCCCACGGCCACATATCCAGAGGGGCCAAAGGTGACGCCCTCTAAGTTACGCTCGTCACGAATGTCCCCATCCCTAGAACCCCACCACTGCCATGTCAGGCAGTCCGGGGAAAGCAGGATAGCTAGACGCCACCCCACGGCCACGCACCCGGAGGAGCCGTGGGAGACAGCCCTCAGCTCTAGGGATTCAACCCATAGATCCGTCGGAAAAGACTCTCTGCTGAGATCTCCTGCGGTGCCCACGATTTTCACCCTGTAGAGGCCGCTGGCTACCCTCCTTGCCACACCGACGGTGAGGGTCTGAGTCACGGGGTCGGGACCCACCACCTGGACGCTGGTGGGGGACAGGGTGATCCCCGGTATCGGGTTGCCGCTGTCGTCCACCAGAGAAAGATTGACCGTTCCCGTGAAGCCGTTCCGCGGAGTGATGGTTATGGTTGCCTCGAAAATAGCCCCCTGGACTACGTTGTAGGTCATCAGGGGGTTGAATTGGAGGTTAAAGTCAGGTGGCGGATTTACCGTGACATATAATCGCACCCACCTCACCCACCTTCCGAAGGTTGCCTTAACCCGGGCAAGGTAAATGCCCAGATCTACCTCCCTTGCCACACTGACGGTGAGGGTCTGAGTCACGGGGTCGGGACCTACCACCTGGACGCTGGTGGGGAACAGGGTGATCCCCGGTATCGGGTTGTCGCTGTCGTCCACCAGAGAAAGATTGACCGTTCCCGTGAAGCCCCCCTCGGGGGTGAGAGTTAGGACTGTTTCCACACTGGATCCAGGATACGCCCTCACCCTGTTGGGACTCAAACGGAGGGTGAAACCGGGAGCCGATGCCGGAGTCACCGTTAGCGTAAACTCCTTCCCTAGTTTCCAGTTACCGTAGACCACCTGGACAGTCAGGTTATGCGCTCCTGTAGGGGCGTTTTCGGCTACCCGAACCTGCAAGTTCACCTGAACGCGTCCGCCCTTGGGAACATTTAAGCTCTCGCTAACAGGAGAAAAGGTGAGCCAGGACTGGGACTGGCCGTCTTTGAGCAAGCTAAAGGTAACCTCTCCCTGGAAGCCGTTCTGAGAAGCAAGGGTCAAGGTGAGGGTTACCACCTGCCCTTGGGGCACGCTTGGATTCTGGGGGACGATGTTCTCTAAACTTAGATCCTGCTGGTGAGGCTGCCCATTGTCCCCACCCCCCCCGCAAGCAGCCAGGAAAAGGGCAAGGGTAAGGGCAATCAAAGTATGCGACCACGTTTTCCGCCTCATAGTGGCTTCCTACTTACACCCTCTTGGAGTGGTAAACTCTCAATATCTCATTTCTCAAGGAAGCACGGAGCCGGAAAGCCGAAGCTCAAAGCGTTTCGTTTCGTAACGAATGGTGGCCGTTTGGCCACTCGTGCCGTCCCCGGAGATCTCCGCTCCCACGTAGAAGGTGCCGCTCTTGATGGCCTGGACCTGGGCAGGGGTGGCGCTCGCCGTACCGCTCACGCACACCTCCCTGCTGGTGAGCCCGGAGATGCCCCGGCTCCCCTCGGCCAGCTTATTGGCACCCCCAAAGAGGCCCACCTCATCCCCACCCAGGTAAGCCGAACAGCTCAAGGCCCTGGAAAAAGTGGCCCCTGGAGTCTGGGAGGTGAAGCACACCTCGTAGTTCAGCGTGGCCCCGGAAAGGGACACCCGGGGGTCGGGTGCGTAGCTCACCGAAACCGGGCCAACGTACTTGGGTTTAGGGCTAATGCCCCCAGCGGACACCTCAAAAGTGCCGGAAAGGTTGGCATATTGGAGGATGTTTACGGTATAGCTGAAGGGGATGCTACGGGCCACAAAACCAAGAGTCGCCCAGGTAAGATACCGGAAGATTTTCATCCTCTCCTCCCGAAGCAAGTTCCATCCCACCTCGTACTGTACTGCGCCCCTAAATTTGGACCACCTCAGCCACCAGCTTGGTCAGGACTCCCACCCCCTTTCAAGATAGCATAGCCTCCGCAAAGGCCTCGAGCGTGAGGTAGCCCAGAGCCGAGTGCGGCCGCTTGCGGTTGCGCACCTCCCCCACAAACGCCACCAGCCGGGCCCGTACCTCCCCAGGTCCCCAAACTCCCCAAGCTCCAGGCACTCCTCCTTAAGCGTCCGGATCAGCCGCTCCGCGTGCCCGTTCTCCCGGGGGCTCCCTACCCCCGCGTAGCTCAGCTGCACCCCAAGCCCCACAAGCCGCTCCACATAGGCTCTGGAGGTGTACTGCACCCCTCGGTCCGAGTGATGCACCTCAGGGCGCCCTCCAAGAGGGCCATCTCCAGAGCCCCCAGGACCAGCCCCTGGGACAGCCTTGGCCCCAGGGCCACCCCCAGGACCTTGCGGGTGTAGAGGTCCATCACCATCGCCAGGTACCTCACCCCCTCCCCCAGCCTCACGTAGCTCAGGTCCGCCACCCACACCTGGTGGGGGCGGGTCACCAAGAGCCCCGGCAGGAGGTTGGTCACCCCCTCGGGGAGCAGGTCTCCGGAGAGGGTGGTCTTGGGGGCGGGGGGCTTCCGGGTGAGGAGCAGGCCCTCCCTGCGCATCAGGAAGCGCACCCGCTTCTCCCCGACCGTAAAACCCTCCCCCCGCATGAGGGCGGTGAGGCGCCGGTAGCCGTACCGGGGCCAAGCCGAGGCTAGGGCCTGCAGGCGTTCCCGAAGGGCTCCTTCCTCAGGAGGGAAGTCCTTGGGCCGGTAGTAGAGGGCGCTCCGGGGCACCTGGAGGACCTGGGATAGAAGGCGGAGAGGGTAGGCTTCCCGGGTCACGGGCGTAGCCCGTACCTTGAGGGCCATCACCAGCGCTCGCCTTTCCTTTGCCGGTAGAGGGAGGAGGCTTTTTTAGGACCTCCAGCTCCAGGTCCATCTGGCCCGCCAGGCGTTCCAGCTCCTGGATGCGGCGGTCCTGCTCCTGGCAGTCCGAGCCGAAGGCCAGGTGGGCGTTTTCCAGGAGCGCCCGCTGTCAGCGGCAGTAGACGGACTCGGACACGCCGTAGGCGCGGCAGGCCTCGGCGACGGTCTTCTGCCCGGTTAGGACTTCCAGGATGATCTAGGCCTTCTCGTTGGTTGACCACTTGCGCATGGTTGCTACCCCTCTAGACTACACCCCGCTTACTCTCTACTTGGAGTGGTCCAAATTTGGGGTAGCACTACAATACCGCATAGAGCCCCAGGAAGCGCAGGGCAGCGAGGGGATTGAAGGAGAAGGCCGCTTTGGAGCCCCTACCCCAAATGAACCGCTTCAGGTGGTGGACCTCAAGCCCATTCCCCTGGCCCACGACCACAGGGTCCACGGTCTCGGCCTCCCTGGGTCTGCAGTGGGGGCAGGTCCCCTGGGAGCTTTCGCAGGTTACGTCCCGATGGCGGTCATGAACGACCGAGGCCTCTTTTTTCGTTGGGCCATTCTCCCCGGGAATGCCCGGGAGACCTGGGGGAGGGAGCTGGTGGGTCACGCGCCAGCGTATCTTGAGGGCTTGCCTGCGGTCTTGGGGGACCGGGGCTTTCGCTGGGTCCAGGGGGTCAAGACCCCCCCCTATCGGGTCAGGGGCGGTTCATTTGGGGTAGGGGCCCCAAAGCGGGAAGGTGGTGGAGACGGGGTGGAGGGGGTGGGTCACGCGCAAGCGTATCTTGTTGGGGAGGGTCAGGAACTGGGTCAGCCCCGCAGGGGCTATCTTGCTTGAGACGCGGTTTAGCGTGATGGTCAGGTCTTTAGGGCTTCATCGGATAGAGGTGCGGTCCTACTTGGGCTTGCTCGCCCGGGTCAACCTCATCCTGCTCGTTCACAACCTCATACGTACGCCAATTCGGAAAAGGACTTGAGACCTGGTAGAAAATAAGGGACGGGGGGTCAGCTATGCGGCATTACCCGTCCCTACCAGAGATTGTAGCAGCCGTGGAAACCCTGCTGCTGCCCAGACGCAAGAAGGCTCCTCAAGGACGTAAGCCCTGCTATAGCGATGAGCTCATCATCGCCCTGGCAGTCTACCAACACCTCTGGCGCTTCCGCTACGCCCAGGACCTGCTGTACTGGCTGCGCACGCATGGGCATCAGGTTCCCGCACCCTCCACCTTCTGTGAACGCAAAGCCCAGCTGCTTAGCCAGATGATCCTGGCGGTCAAAGCCCTGGCCGGTCTCTATAACCCCGCACCCTGCCTGCGTATGGATTCCAAGAAGATGCCCACCGCGGCCCTGGCGCGGGCGAAGCGGGTCAGGCTCCCCGGCCGCATAGGTTGGGATCACGCCAACCGCGGATACTTTTACGGATTGCGCTTGCACGCCCTGGTTGATGACCAGGGCTTTTTACGACGGGTGCTGTTGCGTCCAGCCCATGAGCATGACGTGGTGGTGGCCCCGCGGCTGCTACAGGGGTTGAGCTATGTGGTGGTCACGGGAGACAAGGGGTATCTGAGCCAGGCCCTCAAGGCGCAGGCGGCCCGGCAGGGGGTGGATCTGATTGCCAAGCACAAGCGGAACATGCGGCCCCATACTGGGCGGGAGCGGTACTTTTTGCGGGGGCACCGGATGGTGGAGAGCGTGTTTTCCAGTCTGGATCGGCTGGGGTTGAGCGAACGCCCCTACCGCAAGACCCAGGGGCTGATCTTTCACCTCTACGCGGTGCTGTTAGGCTATGGGCTCCTCAAGCTAATGGAGCGCAACCCCGCCTGGCGTCTCCTGTTGGCGCTGTTTGGGGGAATGTGGCTGGTGGCTTTTCCGAATTGGGGTTTGTTTCCTGATGTTTCCTAACCAACCCCCAGGTGGGGGCCGAGGCCCTCCTGGAGAGGGTGCGCTGAAAAAGCGCCCGGGCCCTGGAGGGGATAGCCCGGGTAGGGAGGAGGCGGGAGACCGAGTATGAGCTTCTGACCACGCTGAGGATGGATGCCCAGGGGCGGCTGACCCTGGGGTACGCTCACCTGGTGGCCTAGGAGGAGCGGAGATTTACCAGCCTGCCCCGGGAGGTGGAGCGGGCTAATGCAGAAGCGCGGGGGTTTCCTTGGAGATGCAGACGGGACACCCTCGAGGCTCGCTCACTCTCCCGAGAAAGCGGGGGCGCTCATCCGCCTCTCCCCCACCCCCAAAAACGAAGGGCGAGCCTCCCCTCCGGCTTCCCTCCACCCCCAAAAAGGAAGTCCCTCGAGGGCTCATCAACCCCCCTCCTCGAGGTCCCTCACCCTTCATTTGAGGGCGTAAGCGGCGGGGAGGGGGCGCTATCGTGGGTGGGGTGGGAAGCCTTACATGGGTAACATGAGAATCAAAAGTCTGGAAGAGTAAAAAACCTTCAGATCAGACTCTTTACATGGAGGAATCGTAAAAGGCTCCATTACTGCTGTCTATCGTAGCGAAAAGGCCAAAAAGCGCAAAGGGGTGGATTCACATATTCCTCTCATGAAGGGGGAAAAATGAGACCTTAGAGAACCTCCCCCAGATCACGGAGGACCTGGAGCAGGGGTGCGTTGTGGTCTTTGAGGACGACCGCATCCGCATCCGACGGTTGTCCCTTTTCCAGCGGGACTGAGCGTTTTCTTTTAGACCTCTACCCCTCAATGAACCGCGGGGAGAGGGAAACATCCCGGGCAGGTGGGGAAGGCGGCCGAAGTGTGGCGGTGAGCCATGGCCGTCAAGGGATGACGGGAAGGTGGGGTAGGGTGATGAGTTGTCCCGCTTAAGTACCCACGCCTTAGACTATCCACATGCCTGCCCCTCTTCGCATCCACCTGACCCCAGAGGAAGACGCTCGGCTCCGGGAGCTGGAGACCAACCCCGTGGTCCCCTTCAAGGTCCGCCGCCGGGCCCAGGCCGTCCGCCTGGCCGCCCAGGGCTGGACCGCCCCCCGCATCGCCCGCCACCTGGGCCTGGACCGCACCACCCTCCACCGCGACCTCAGGCGGTGGCTGGATAGGGGAATAGAGGGCCTCGCGGACGGCAAGCCCCCCGGGGCCAGACCCCGCTGGACCCCGGCCATGAGCGCCTTCCTGCGGGAGCTCTTGGCGGGGGAGGAAGCCTGGACGGCCCCCCCTCTAGTGGAGGCCCTTCGGGAGCGCTTCTTGGTGACCTTCCACCCGGGGACGGTGAGGCGGAAGCTGTTGGAGATGGGGTACGTTGGGAAACGGACGCGGTACGTGCCTCCTGGGAGGCCCACAGCGGAGGAAGGGCAGAGGTTTACGGCCACGCTGGCGGAGGCGGAAAAGGGGGGCTGAGGGTGTTCTTTCTGGACGAGAGCGGGTTTGGGCTTTCCCTACCGCCCACCTACGCCTGGGCGAGGAAGGGGGAAGCCAAGAGGGTGCCCCGGGCCTGGGGGAGGTCGGGGCGGGTGAACGCGGTGGCGCATTTGGAGCGGCGTTCCTGTGGGGGCTGGGCGTTGGGGTACGCCCTGCTGGAGGGGCGGTGCGGGACGGGGGGGGTGGTGGCCTACCTGGAGAGGCTGAGCTGGGAGGTGGCGCGGGAGGGGGTGCGTGGGGTGGTGTTCCTGGACCAAGCGCCCTTTCACCGGTCCCGGGCCTTTCGGGAGGCGGCGCAGGGGTGGCGGGAGCGGGGGCTTGCGGTGGCCTACCTGCCGCGGTAGGGCCCCCATTTGAACCCGGTGGAGACCGTTTGGCGGCGGGTGAAGGGGTTTCTGATGCCCCGGCGGCGCTACGGGAGCGTAGAGGAGCTGAGGAGGGCGGTGGCCGTGGCTATGGAGAGGCTCAGAGCGCAGATGGGGCAAGAGGTGTTGCAAAATCTGTGCGTGGGCACTTAGGAGCCCTTATACCCTCTCTATCATGGGCTTAGACAGCGCTTTCTAGGGTCCATTCCCATTCAACAGAGGTAGCAGGGGGACAGGCGTAAGGGTCGCTAATGCGCCAGCGGCACGATGGGGGGGGCCAAGGGAGCGGTGTTCCATTCCGTGGTACTTCCAGAAGATGTCCTGGGGTTCACAGAAAGTGTTAAACCCCCTGACACGTAATCAAACCCTAGCAGAGATGCCCGCTGCGTCTTCTTTTCGTTTTCCCCACTGTAATCGGCGTATGTGCAATCGCTTTTCTCGGCAAGTGTACGGAAATAATACACTTCGTGCTCAGGATTGTATGATCCCTGCAGTCGGCATGCCCTTATAGTGAACGTTTCGCTCCCTGATAAGCCCCGAAAGGTAAATCCCCGGAAGCCCACAGTTATGGTCATGACACCACTGGCTGGATCGTAAGTGCCGTAGAATGTGTACTCACCCGCATCCGAGTTAAGGGTAGTGCTGAGGGGTATGTAGCCACCGGGTGACGGTGGCATGGATTGCACTGAGACAGTCACCGAGCCGGAGAAGGTGTTGCCAGACCAAACGATCGGAACGTTCCCCATTTCAGGATACCAGCTTATCAACGGGGTTGAAACGTAAGCTTTAAAGGTGGAGCATTCCCAGGAAGGCGGATCTCCCTGCTTAAAGCAATGCTCCGCATCTCCGAAAGCTAGGAGCGATACCGCCATGTAACGGGTGCTCCTCAAGCTCGGAACTAGTGGGATATCCCCCAAGCTTACGGTCTGGTTGGTGGGCAGGTCCCAGTCCACCGATATAGACACGTCAATGGGTTTGGCCATGGAGGCACTTTTAATCCTGAGATAGGAGTCCCCGGGAAACATGACCCACAACCTGAACCTGCCTTGGCCATCCGTGGTGGCATGATAGGCTGATGGCAGCCTGTACGCCTCGTTACCCCACTTGACCAGGGGTTCCACGGTGGCTCCAACGATAGGATTGCCCTTGTCATCCACAATACGCCCTTCCACCATGTACCTCCAGCCTGACCTAAACATCAGGACAGAAAACTTCGCTGCCTCCTCTGGGGTGAGGGCTTCCAGGATGTAGCGGCGAAGCTGGTTGACGTTGGTAGCCCCCTTGGCGACGATCTCAAAGGCCCTGGAGTAAGGCATGCCTATGGAGGGCACGCTTTCGGATATCCCTGAAATGACGTCCCTCATCGTGGGTTTGGTGCGGACCAGGTTGTGCAGCATAACAGCACCAAAACCCTCTAGACCTGGGAAGTCTTTATTCAAAGGTGTATCGCCTCTGAAGATGTCAAAAGGCTCCTCGAGAGGGCTCCCAATGGCCTCACCGGCCAGGAAGTGCTGAATGAAATATGCGTACTCTTCCTGAAGGTAGTCCCGGCCCACGTATTTGCCAAGCCAGTGTTCGCTGAAAAAGCTACCCTGCCCCTCGAGGACGGACTGAACATCGTCGCCCACAAGAAGATGGGTGAAGTAGTGGCCAAGCTCGTGTGGAAGACCAAACCCGTCCAGGGTCACATGGACCGTGGGGTGGTAGACCCTTCCCCACCGCCCCAGGCTCCGCCACCAGAAGCCCTTGTAGTAGTTGCCGTCGTGCTCAAGCCTGAGGGGTTTCTCCCGGATCTTTTCCTCCACCCGGGCGCGACGCTCAGGTGTGAGGGAAGAAAGGAATTCATCCAAATACGCCTGGGCTGACAGTTGCAAAGCTAGCCTTCTTGACATTTCATCGGTACCAGGGTAGAGCTTGGTTATCCACATGTGGCGAGGGTTCATATAAAACCGATCTCCCTGCGCTCGTGTAAAGTTGGACCCCGAGTTAGGAGGAAATCCCTCAGCAGTGAGATCGTAGACCACTTCGCCGTTCTCAAGGGTTTCTGAAGGAAGTGGGTACCAGCGGTCCCTGTTCCCTATGTCGTCGTCAAAGATACCCTGCACCCTACCGTAAGCGAGTACCATCGGGTATCCATCGGGAGCAGGATGTATCAGCTGCACAGGCTCTAGCCCCGTGTACTCCACATAGACACCCTCTCCAGCAAAGGGAGCCTTCGGGCCCTGCAGAATTCTGGCCAATCTCAGCGTGCCCGTACCTCCTTCCGGGAAACGGAACCGTTGCCCGCCAAGTTCTACCTCTCTGTCTTGCGGGGTGATGTTCCTGGAAACAAAGGGACCAAGGACAAAGTTCCCAGAGCTCCCCCCACCATTGCCCCCACATCCGGAAAGGCCGAAAGAAAGACACCCCAAGATCAACAAACCCAGCCTCATGTGTTCTGCCCCCCTGGTGCCCCTCATTTCTCACCCCGCCGCTCAACATCCCTACAAGAAAGGTTAGAGCGAAGAACCGATCGTTTTGTTAACCTACCGACGGAAGGAATAACCTCATGATAACCTGAGAGGGCTTCGTTGTCAAAGTCCTGGGGCTTGCCCTGCAAAGGCAGGGATAAAAGGTGTATATTCCCGTCTTGATGGGCAAGAGAGGCTTTGTCCGCAGGGAGGCGAGCCCCAAGGAAGTCCTCGCCCACAGCCTGCGCCTGGCCCAAGAGGTGGCCCCACCCACCCCCAAGGGCAAGCGAGGCCGCCCCTGGCGCTACGGCCACGACCTCTACCTAAGTACCCCACCGCGGCTTTCGCCGCGGTGGGGACCCCAGAAAAGCCCTCCTACAGCCCCGACTTAGGTATCCCATGTTGCGAAACCAAAGTGCGGGCACTTAGCCTCTTGTCCTTCGCGAAAGTAAGCTTTCGCGCACAACGATCTCGGAAACTCCAGTTTTTCTCCATCAGGCCTTCTATTACGAGGGTTGTTTCCGTGGGGCACCCGGTCCCACAAAGAAGCTGGCATCCTAAACGTGTACCATCCTTAGTGAGAGGAGGAGACATGAAGGCGAGTGAGAAGAGGAGACATGAAGGCGTTTCACCTTCTTCTGGCACTTGGCCTGGGGCTAGTTTTTCTCTCGGCCGCTCTTTCTACCCAGCCCCGCCGGGTGGCAGGAGTGGCGGCGGAGCCGCACCCAGTTTTACCATCAGCCTCAGTCCCGCAAGCCTCAGCATCCCCAAGGGGTCTAGGGGAACCATCCAGCTCGTCCTCGTCCCGCAGGGAGGTTTCACGGGAACGGTTTCCCTGAGCCTGCTGAACGCCCCCCAGGGGGTCACCCTCTCCCCCACCGGCCTTCGGGTGACCGGACCAGGCCCTGTGAATCAAACTCTGTGGACAGGGGTGTGGCCACGGGGGCCTACGACCTGCAGGTCAGGGCTTCCAGCCAGAACATCACCAGGAGGGCGGACTTTAGGCTTTCCGTGACTCCCGCTAGCGGTGCTGGGATCAACTGGATGGTCCGGCGGTCAGGTTTCAAGCTTTACGGTGTCACCTACAGTGGGGGTCTCTTTGTGGCGGTGGGGAGCCGGGGTACTGTTCTCACTTCCCGGGATGGAGCGTCCTGGGCACAGCGGGCTTCGGGGACGGACGTCTCCCTCTCCAGCGCCACCCACGGGGGCGGCCTCTTTGTGGCGGTGGGAGAGGAGGGTACCATCCTCACCTCTCGGGACGGGCTGAACTGGACACGGCGGGCTTCGGGGACGGACGCCGACCTCTACAGCGTCACTCACGGGGGCGGCCTCTTCGTGGCGGTGGGGAATGGTGGTACCATCCTCACCTCTCGGGACGGCTTGAACTGGACAGAGCAGGTTTCGGGGACAGATAACAACCTCTCTGGTGTCACCTACGGGGACGGCCTTTTCGTGGCGGTAGGTTCGGAGGGAACGATCCTCACCCCCTCGGACGGAGTTAGTTGGAGGTAGCGGGTTTTGGGGACGGATGCCTACCTTGAAAGTGTCACCTACGGAGATGGCCTCTTCGTGGCGGTGGGGGAGGATGGTATCATCCTAACCTCTCCTTGAGCTGATTGTCCGGAACTTCCCCCTCTCGCTCCTCAAAGACCCCAGAAAGGTTAAGAGAGGAGGGGGTGCTCCTCACTTTGGGAAGGCACCTCTGAGTCCTCTGGGGGGACCTAGGTGATAGCCCAGCACGCCTTTCTGCCCTGGGGAAGGCCCCTCCCCCTTATTCTCCGTGCACAAGGTTTCTTTCGCGAAGGAAGGCCCCCGAGGGGGGCTACCACACCTGCCCCCCTCCCCTCGAGGGGTCCCAGCGGGCCGCCCAACGGGGGTCCTTTTCCAAGGAGGAGGACGGCGATGAGACGGTTAGTGGTCCGCTTCAAAGACGGCACCCGAACCAGCCTGGACCTGGTCCCGGGCCGGGAGGCCGAGGACCTCCTCCGCCACCTCCGGCACTTCCCCGGGAGGGCGATGGAGGCCGTGGAGGAGCAGGTCTACGACCCGGAGCACCCCAGGCGGTTCCGGTACGCCCGCCGGGAAGACCTCGAGGCTCTCCTTCTTAGCTACAAGGCTACAAGAGGGAGGGTCAGGGGGAGGGCGTGTAGCCAAGAAAGGAGGCGGGAGGATGACGGAGGCCATAGAGGAAGCCGCCAAGCACCTCCACTTCCTGGGCACGCCCCTCTTCCGGGGCCTCTCTGACCGGCCCTGGCCCATGGTGCCCTGGGAGGGGGGGATGGTGCGCCTAGGGGAGGAGCTCAGGCTGGAAGGGGCCAGCGTCTGGTACGCCGTGGTGGGGCGGAGGGGCAAGGGGGTGGTCCTCTTCGCCCTGGAGCCCCGGCGGTGAGCGGGCGTGAGCCCGTTGGAGGAGGATGGTAGCGTGGCGCCTAAAGGGGATGGGCTGGCGCCACCTCCAGGGCAACAGCCAGGCGACGCCCCACGCAGCGGCGCCCCTGGAGGTGGCGGGGTCCTTGGACCTCCGGCCTGGGGAGGCGGGCGCCCTCCCCGTGAGGGTCCTCTCCCCTACCCCGGTGCCCGTGGAGGTCCACCCCGAGGGGGGGCTTTCCGCCTACCTCGCCCCCAACCCCGCCAAGGGGGAGGCGGTCCTCAGGGTCTACGCCCCCGGGATCACGCCCCCCGGCCTCTACCGGGTGCGCCTCCGGGCCCGGGGGGCGGAGGCGGTGGCGGAGGTGTGGGTGGCGCAGGCCCCGGCGGTGAGGGTGGTCCTCGAGGTGTGTCCTCTGGCGGGGGGCTGCACCGTCCTCACCCTGCCCCGGGAGGGCGGGCCCTTCCGCCTGGAGGTCCCCCCCGGCCCCCACCGCCTCCTGGCCTTCCTGGACGGGGACGGAGACGGGGTCCTTGACCGGGAGGAGCCCTGGGCGGAGGTCCAGGTGAGCGCCCCGGCCCCGGGGGTAAAGCTCCTGGTGCGGTAGGTGGCCCGCCCCCAAGCCTCCTTGGACTTGCCGTCCACCTGCCGCCCCTCCAGCGGGCCGCAGCGGGGCCAGTAGCGGAGGGCGTCCTTCCCTTCCCCTGCCCGGGGTGGGGAGAGGGCTGAAAGCCAGATTGACCAGTCTGTCTAGTTTGTTTACCATAAAACCATGGCCAAGACCTGGCAGCTGCAAGAGGCCAAGGCCCGCTTCTCCCAGCTGGTGGAGGAGGCACTCAAGGGCCAGCCCCAGCTGGTCACCCGCCGGGGCCGCAAAGCGGTGGTGGTCCTGGACTGGGAAACCTACGCCCGGCTCACGGGGGAGAACCTCAGCCTCTGGCAGGCCCTCCGCGCCCCCACACCCCTCCCCAACA
>Ga0308415_1000975_pt1 | contig 12699 bp, 8 predicted proteins | sample HotsprSampleOS55_FD_203465 | JGI IMG/M metagenome (GOLD analysis project Ga0308415, IMG submission 203465) | Hot spring phototrophic mat microbial communities from Octopus Spring, Yellowstone National Park, Wyoming, United States - 20090730_OS55 ... | reverse complement strand
GCCCCCCGGAGACACAGCAACGTGCGGATTCGGTAACGGTCCCAGCCCCCTGGGTTGCAGCTCGGCGGGGATGATCTAGCTTTTCGCGTCCGGTCGCACATCTCGGACATTCGGAAAACGCACATCATGAAGTCAGCGGCCCTACACAACGCGCGGCGGCCGGCCAACCGGCTGGCCGGCGAAATCTCGCCGTACCTGCTGCAGCACGCACACAACCCGGTGGACTGGTACCCGTGGGGGGAAGAAGCCTTCGCACGGGCACGCGCCGAAGACAAGCCGGTCTTTTTGAGCATTGGCTATTCTAGCTGTCACTGGTGCCATGTGATGGAGCGGGAGTCGTTCGACAACCCCGAAGTGGCCGCGTTTTTGAACGAGCATTTCATCAGCGTCAAGGTGGACCGGGAGGAGCGGCCTGATCTAGACCGACTCTACATGAGGTTCGTTTACGCCACCACCGGGGAAGGGGGGTGGCCGTTGACTGTGTTCCTGACGCCCGACCGGGAACCGTTCTTCGGAGGCACGTATTTTCCCCCGCAACCGCGCTATGGCCGGCCCGGCTTCCTGCAACTGCTCCAACGGGTGGCGGCGCTGTGGCGAGAACAGCGGGTGGATCTGCGTCGCGCGGCGGCCGAACTGCGCCAGCAACTAAAAGCGTCCCTGGAGCTTCCCCCCGCCTCCCCGGGACTGCCGGGACCACCCCTGCTGCGCCGTGCAGCCGAGCAAATCATGGCCCATTACGATCCTCGCCATGGCGGATTCGGCGGGGCTCCCAAGTTCCCCCAACCCGCGGCGGGGCTGTTTCTTTTGAGCGTGGCGTCCCGGCTCGACCTGCCGGAGGCTGTGGCCCAGGTGCTGCATACGTGCGACCGGATGGCTGCCGGCGGGATTCACGACCACCTGGGGGGTGGCTTCGCCCGATATGCAGTGGACGCGGAATGGGTGGTCCCTCATTTCGAGAAAATGCTCTATGACCAGGCCCAACTGGCCCAACTGTATCTGGAAGCATACCTCACCAACGGTCATCCCAGACTGGCCGGGGTGGTTCGAGACATCCTGGACTACGTGCTCCGCGATCTGACCGATCCGGAGGGCGGCTTTTACAGTGCGGAAGACGCCGACAGCGAAGGGCACGAGGGCCGGTTCTACTGCTGGACTACCGAGGAGTTACGAGCACTGCTGACGCCGGCGGAGTACGAAGTCACGGTCCGCTACTTCGGGATAACGCCGGAGGGCAATTTTGTGGACCACAGCCACCCAAACCCGTTGCCCGGGCTGAATGTGCTGCACGTGGCTGGCCCATGGGCGGATGACGATGGGGAGAGCAGGGTTCTGCTGGCCTCGGCGATCCAGAAAATGCGGGAGGCACGGGCCCGAAGGATCCGACCGGCGCGGGATGACAAGGTATTGACCTCGTGGAACGGCTTGATGTTGGGAGCGATGGCGCGAGCCGGGGTGGTACTGGGGGAACCGCGCTACCTTCAGGCCGCGGCCCGAAGTCTGGCCTTTCTGCGAACACGCCTTTGGCGAGCCGAAGGCCTTGCAGCCCAACCTCCAGGTCGCCTCAGTCACGCCTACCGTGCGGGCCGTATCCAGCCGGTCCGTTTTCTCGAGGACTACGCCTTTCTCCTGGACGGGGTGTTGTGGTGGTACGAGGCCACCTTGGACGCCGAAGCCCTGCGGTTTGCCGTGGATCTCGCGGAGGAAATGTTGCGAGACTTTTTTGACCCCGTGGAGGGGGGCTTTTGGCAGACACCGCCCGAGGCACGCGACCTGATCTTGCGGATCAAGGACGAGTCCGACGGCGCCGAACCGGCTGGCAACAGCATGGCCGTGCAGGCATTGCTGCGCCTGGCATGCATCACCGGCAGCGACCGCTATCGGGAAGCCGCGTTGCGAACTTTGCAGGCATTTGCCGGTCAGGTCGCAGCCGCAACCACCGCATACTGCGCGATGCTGCGAGCCGCCGGATTTGTCGTTTGGCCGGTCACGCGTGTGGTTGTCCAAGGCGACCCATTGGATCCCCGGACCCGTGCCCTGCTGCAGGCTGCGCATTCGGTCCACGACCCTTTTCGGGTCGTGGTGGGTACCGTGGGGCCGGTATCTCTCCCGAATCCAGCCTCAGAGCGGCTGCCGACGCCGCGGGCGATGGTCTGTCGCCGCGAGACCTGTTTGCCCCCCACGGAAGATCCGCTGGAACTGAAGACGTTGCTAGGCAACCCGCAGCGGGGTGTTCTCGGCAGCCTATCGTAAGCACTGGCAGAGCGCGGTGCTGCGCCGAAAACCGGGCCACAGTCCAGAACCCTGGGGAGGCAATCCGCTAGGAAGGGCTAGCCCTGAGCCGCCGCCTCGCGTTTGGCCAGGATGGCCGCCACGATGCGGTTGGCCAGATCCGGTTTTTCGGCCAGCACTCGCTGTGCGGCCTCGCGCCCCTGACCGATGAGTTCGCCGGCAAACTGCAGCCAGGCTCCCTTCTTCTCGATCACCCCGCTTTCCAGGCCCGCATCCAAGATGCTGCCCTCTTTGTTGATACCCTGATTGAAAAGGATGTCGAACTCGGCCTCGGCAAAGGGCGGAGCCAGCTTGTTCTTGACGACCTTCGCTTTGACGCGGCTGCCGATGGCGTTGCCGGCGGCGTCTTTGAGGGTGTCCTTGCGCCGGATGTCAATGCGCACGCTGGCATAAAACTTGAGGGCTTTGCCGCCCGGGGTGGTCTCCGGGTTGCCAAAGAGCACGCCGACCTTTTCACGGATCTGGTTGGTGAAGATGCAGGCAGTTTTAGCCTTCGCGAGGACGGCGGTCAGTTTGCGTAGGGCCTGGCTCATCAGGCGCGCCTGCATACCCATGGTGGCCATGCCCATCTCGCCTTCCAGTTCGGCCTTCGGCACCAGGGCGGCCACCGAGTCCACCACGATCACGTCCAGTGCATTCGAGCGCGCCAAGGTTTCGCAAATGGTCAGAGCCTCCTCGCCGCTGTCGGGCTGGGAGACCAGTAGATCGTCGAGGTTGACCCCCAACTTCTTGGCATAGGCCGGGTCCAGGGCATGCTCGGCGTCGATGAAGGCGGCCAATCCGCCGGCCCGCTGGGCATTGGCAATGACGTGCAGCATGAGGGTGGTTTTGCCCGAGGATTCGGGCCCGAAGATTTCCACGATGCGCCCCCGGGGGATGCCGCCCACCCCCAGCGCCAGGTCCAAACCGAGCGCACCGGTGGGGATGACCTCGATTTTGACTTTGGCGCGCTCGTCGCCCAGGCGCATGATGCTGCCTTCGCCGTAAGTTTTGGTAATGGTGGCGATGGCGGCGTCCAGGTCGCGTTGCCGCGCCGGACTCAGACGTGGGGACTCTGCCGTTCTGGTTTCAGCCGTGGCCTTGTCGGCTGCCGGTTTTTCATTGGTTTTGGCAGGCATGGCATCCAGTGAACGTTTTCCAAAATCCCGATGGCCCCAGAGGCCCGGGGCCGTGATTCTGCGCTGAGCCTAATCCGACCCGCCGTCCTCGTCAAACGTGACGCCGCGCAGCGGGCCGGGCGAGTTTCGAGCGACCTCGAGGCTCCGGGCGGCCTCCCCAGATCAACCCCGGTCCTGCACTAGGTCGCAGGAAGGAGCTCGCAGGGCAAAAGCGGTGAAAGTCCGGAGGAAAGCACCGGCGACGTGCCTCGGGCCTAACGCCGCCACGGGCCGGGCAAACCGCCGCCCATGCGGCCCATGAGTTTCTGCAGCTTGCCCATCTTTTTCATCATTTGCTGCATTTGGGCGAACTTTTTGAGCAACTCGTTGACCTCGCTGACCGGGACCCCGCTGCCGCGAGCGATGCGATAGCGGCGGCTGGCGTTCAGAATCTGAGGCTGCTGACGTTCCTGGGGGGTCATAGCGCAGAGGATGGCCTCCATGCGGCGCAGTTCTTTTTCCTGCCGCGCCAGATCGGCCTGCGGCAAGGTTTCGGGACCGCCCGGCAAGAGCTTGAGGATGCTTTCCAAGGGGCCCAATTTGCGCATCTGCCGAAGCTGCTCCAAGAAGTCTTCGAGCGTGAACTGGCCCTTGCGCATCTTTTCCTCCAGCCGGCGCGCATCGTCCTGCGTGACCGCCTCGGCGGCTTTCTCCACTAGGCTGATGATGTCGCCCATGCCCAGGATGCGCGACGCCATGCGGTCGGGGTGGAAGGGCTCCAGATCGTCGAGTTTTTCGCCCACGCCGACGAACTTGATCGGTTTGCCGACCACGGCGCGGAAGCTGAGAGCGGCACCGCCGCGCGCATCGCCGTCCAACTTGGTGAGGATGGCCCCGGTGATCTGCAGGGCCTGGTCGAAATGCGTGGCCACGTGGACGGCCTCCTGCCCCGTGGCTGCATCCAGGACCAACAGAATTTCGCGGGGCCGGACCAGCTCACGCAGCCGGACCAGCTCTTGCACCAGCGGTTCATCGATCTGGAGGCGGCCCGCGGTATCGAAGAGGAGCACGTTGCAATGATGCTGGCGGGCATGGTCTAAGGCGGCCCGGGCAATGGCCAGGACATCCTTCTGATCGCGCCAGGTGAACGTGGGGACTTGGAGCTGACGCCCCAACGTCTCCAGCTGGTCCATGGCGGCGGGACGGTACACGTCAGCAGCCACCAGCAGGGGTTGCCGACCCTGTTTCAAGAGCAGCCGGGCCAGTTTCCCGGCCGTGGTGGTTTTGCCGGAGCCGTGCAAGCCCACCAGAAGGATCGAGGTGGGAGATCCGCTCAAATCCAGGCCGGCATGAGTGTCACCCAGCAGGGCCACCAGTTCGTCGTAGAGGATCTTGATGACCTGTTGGCCGGGCTGGATGCTCTGGATGACCTCCTGACCGAGGGCCTTAGCCTTGACGCGCTCAATGAAATCGCGCGCCACCTTGTAATTCACATCGGCGTCCAGCAGGGCCACGCGGACCTCCCGGAGGGCGTCGGCCATGTTGGCCTCGGTCAGTTTGCCCATGCCGCGCAGGTGGCGGAATGCACTCTGGAGTTTGCTGGTCAGAGTCTCGAACATGCCGTCAGGCAGGCTAGGGCACGGGCCGGCCCGTTGACAAGCAGCGGTCGCCGTGGCTTACTACTTCTGCCTGAGTGGTGGGATACTCAAGCGGTCAACGAGGGCAGACTGTAAATCTGCTGGCCTAACGGCCTACACAGGTTCGAATCCTGTTCCCACCACCATTTGTTTTGGCCGGATTTCCCCCAGCGGTCCGCAGCCGGTGAGCCAAGCCGGTGTGCGTACCCCTGAAGCAAACCGGGCGTACGCGGCCTTGGGCCGTGCCGGCAACCGGAGCCAAGTCCCAAGTGTTCTTGGCGGGGTCCTTGCGTGGGCCGTCCCCGCAGCGCGTGCCCCAAGAGGCCGGAGGCGTTTAGGACAATCGGTCTTGTGGAGGAAACGAGCCAGCCTGTGCCCCGCCGGCCCAATGGATTGGGTTCTGAAAACCCGGGGCCTCGGACTGCTCCACCCGTTGCACCCCGCGGGGATGGGCGCCTCGCGCGCAACAGCGTCGTGTTCCAGACACAAACCTCCGAGCACAACCCGCGGTTTGCGCCCTCGGTAAGGACGGTATCCCTCAGTAAACCGCGGGAAGCCCCAGACAGCGGGCAAAAGCTCGGGGGCGGGACGGGCTTCCGGAGGTAAGGCCCAGGCAAGGAAAGGCGCAAGGGGAAGTTCCTACCCTTGCGCAGCCGCGAACCTCGCGGCAGCCGTCCTTGAGAGCGGTCAAAAAAATCTGGCGGAGAGGGGGGGATTCGAACCCCCGATACCCTTTTGGGGTACTCACGCTCTCCAGGCGTGCGCTTTCAACCACTCAGCCACCTCTCCGCTTGGCGGCCTGAAAATTCTAAAGCATACTTTGGCCTCCGCGGCAACGCTTTTCCGGGAACCACGGCCATGGACGCGCATCACTTTTGGAGCGCTCACCCGAGGGAAGCCCAACAAACCCATTCTCCTTCAACGTTCCCGCGGCTCTGACCGGCACAAATCACGCGAACGTAGAGGGTTGTTCCAAAAGTGAGTTGCACCCTTTTGAGGGGAACCTACCGACCCAGGGGCGAGTTTCGGTTTTCTGCCTGCCCCCGACCACCTTGGCGACTGCAGGGCACAAGGAGCTCAGCAGGCGAAGCTTTGCTGCCTTCAGGCTGAGGCCGCCTCTTCGGGTACATCAGTCCCGGGCCGGGATGGAACTGGGGCCTCCAACGGTGTATGTATTGGGGCCCCAGAGAATCCGGTCGTCTGTGGAAGACAGGCCTGGGGCAGTAGGTCTCCGGCAGCAGTGCGGTGGTCCGAAAGCGCCAGCAGAGCTGGCGAGGTCCAAACGCTTCGCGACCTCAAAGGCGCCGTGCGGACATGGAGGGACGCCTTCCACGGCGCCTGGGATTGGAGGGACGCGTTCCACCGCGTCCCTGGGCCCGGGTGGAACCGGGCCCTCCATCGAATCCTTACCATCGGGCCGGGGTGGAACCCGGCCCCTTCGAGGGCCATGGGTGTGGTCCGAACTGGCGCGGCCGGTTCCATCAACTGGTGAGACGGGTTGCGCGCCGTGGTTCCTGTTGGCAAGCCACCGTGGTTCGTTCGAGCGGTAGCAGGAGCCGGGGCATCACCGGCCCAGTGCCAGTAACGTGGCCACCGCTGGCACGGGTCGAAGAAGGGCATCGGAAGGTGGATCCGCCCGTGTGCGGACACCGAATCCGCGACGGCATGTGGGCTAGCGCAATCCGGAGCTACGGATTTGGTGCATTCGAGCGAAGCACAATCGGGGTGGACTCCATGACCCGCGGAGAAGGCGGCCCGGCCTGGAAGCAGTGCCTCCAAGCCGGCCTTGGACCGGCCGCTACGTTTGACCCATGCGTCTTCGCGCATGCAGCCCATGACACGGGCTCAGAGCAACCTGGGCGAGATTAATTTTCGTTGCTGCAGTGCGGAGCGGACCGCTAGGTTGGCAGCCGTTGCAGGGGACGGCCGGGCGTCGGAGGCGACGGAAACCGACGCAGCGAGTCGGGCCGGGTGGGACTGGGCCGTTCCTCACCATCCCGGCCAACTGGTTGCTGGCATATGATTCCTATTCCACTGCTGGCCGTGGCGGGAGGCAGCCCGTCGAGCCTGCTGCGCCTGACCTTCGTCGACTTGGTCATCATTGTCCTCTACTTCGCGGTTGTGCTCGGGATCGGTTTTTATCTGAAGCGGTTTACCAGCACGGGGGAGGACTTCTTTCTGGCCGGCCGGAAGATGACCGCTTGGATTGCGGGCCTGAGCTTCATCTCAGCCAACCTGAGCTCGCTGGAAACAATGGGCTGGAGTGCCATGGCCTATCAGTACGGGATGCTGGGGGCCCACGCGTATTTCATCGGGGCCATTCCGGCCATTCTGTTTCTGGCGATGGTGATGATGCCGTTTTACTACATTTGCAAGACCCATTCGGTGCCGGGGTACTTGAAGCTGCGGTACGGCGAGCCGGCCCGGGCGCTGGCGGGCATCACGTTCAGTTTTCTGACCATCATGGTCAGTGGCGCCAGCATGTTTGCCATGGCGAAAATTCTGAACCTGCTGCTGGGCTGGAACATGGACGTCAGCATCTGGGTTTCTTCGATCACGGTGGCAATCTATGTGGCCCTGGGCGGGCTGCTGTCTGCTGTGTTCAACGAGGTACTGCAGTATTTCCTGATTTGGGCGGGGTCTTTGCTGATTCCGATTCTGGGCCTCATTCATGCCGGCGGATGGCGGGGGATGATGGAGCGAATTCAGCAGCATGCGCCGATCATCCATCCGACAGTGGAAAGCGCCGACTTCACCAGTTTGTGGCGGAATCTGGGCAGTTTTGAGTCGAATCCGATGGGCATTGACTGGTTTGGGATGGTGTTCGGGTTGGGGTTGGCGGTGAGTTTCGGTTACTGGTGCACGGATTTTCTGCAAGTGCAGCGGGTCATCGTGGCCAAGGACCTGCGTTCGGCCCAGAACGGAACGATCATTGGGGCGTTTTTGAAGATGTTGGTACCCATCATCGTGACCATCCCGGGGTTGTTGGGTTTGGCGGTGCTTTTGAACCCGGACGGCTCGCCGATGGTGCTGGTACCGGAGAGCGATCCACGGGCCGGGATCACTCATCGCACGTACAACGACGTGCTGCCGTTGCTGATGGGACAGTATCTGGGGCCGGGCCTCCTCGGGCTGGGCGTTACGGCTATGATCGCGGGCTTCATGTCCGGCATGGCGGGTAACCTCAGCGCCTTTGCCACCGTGTGGACCTATGACGTGTACAAACCCCTGATCCGCCGCCATGCGGACGATGCCCACTATCTGGCCATGGGCCGTTGGTCTTCGATTGGTGGGATCCTGCTCTCGATCGGCACGGCCTATCTGCTGTTCTACTTCTCCAACATTCTGGAGTATCTGCAGGTGCTGGTGTTTTTCTTCATCGTGCCGTTGTTCGCGGTCATTCTGCTGGGGATGTTGTGGAAGCGGGCGACACCAGCCGCTGGGTTTTGGGGGTTTTCGCTGCGATTCTGGCGTCGATCGGGATGTGGGCCTATGTGCATACCTTTCCGGAAGGCTGGCGACCCCAGCCCAAAGCGACCCTGTCTGAAGGGGCCGTAGTGCGGGTGGAACAGGACGTCGCCGGCCGGTGGCAGCGGGTGGTGGTCGAACAGGGCCGGGTGGATCTGGTGAACGTGCCGGTGGCGTCGGGGCCCGTCGAGGGAGCGCCAGTGGAACTGCCCGCTCGGATCCACGATCGCCAGGGGGAACGGCCCTTGCAGTTGCTGGCCCCCCAGGTGGTGCTGGCCGAGACCCGACAAACGTCCAAGTTTGGCATCGAAGGGGTGCCCGTGGTTTTGCAACCAGGAGTCACGGTTCGCGCCCAGACCGTGGAGCAGAAGTTCGCCCCGGCGGCGTTCAATCCCGAGCATGCGCGGGTGATTGCCCGCTCGGAAAAGGCCAAGCCCATGGCGGTCAACATGTACAGCGCCTGGTGGTCGTTCGTGGTGGGAATTGGGGTCACGGTGGTGGTCAGTTTGTTCACTCGTCCAAAGCCGGAGTCCGAGCTGCGGAATCTGGTGATGGGGCTGACGACCTTGCCGGACGAGGGGCCATGTCCGTGGTATGAAAAACCCGCGCTTTGGGCCACGGTGGTGGCAGCGATCCTGGTGGCTGTGAACATCATTTTCTGGTGAGGCAACCATGCCTGCGCACGAACGACAAATTCCCATTTGGTTCTTCATCGGAGTGGTGCTGGCGATCTACGGCGTGCTGATCCTCCTGAGCGGCGTGTACGAAGTATTGCGCCCGCCTCCGGAAGACCAGCGGGTGGCGTTATGGCACCTGCATGCCCCCATCTGGTGGGGGGCATTCTTGCTGGCCGTAGGACTGTTTTACGCGATTCGCTTCCGACCCCGCGAGGGCGAGACACTGACCGGACACGGCTCGTTCCGAAGCCGTTGACCCGCTCCGGAGCGCCGGCCCGACGGGGGACTGCGTTGCGCGGATTTTGGCCACGGGATGCCCAGAAGGGGCAGCCGGGTGACCACCCAAAGGACCAAGCCAAGAAGCCCGGACCTGAACACAGACTGGGCCACCTCCTGTCAATTTCCCCAAGGGTTTTGGCGGTTTTTCAATGAGCCCGTCTCACCCAAGTGGTTATGCTGTGGAAGGGCTGGCCTCCCGAAGCCGAGGCCCTTGGCGATTCGAACGGCTCATGAGTTTCTGGCGCCAAAGCATTGGAGCCCTGGGGATTGCGGTTCTCGGTGGGTTGGTTCAAGGGGAAGCCGCCGAACCCGGCGCGGAGGTGAATCCGGCCATCACCAAGGTGACGGCACGGGCCCGGGGTTTTGTGCTGGTGGAGCCGCGGGAGGTGGGATCGCCGGAGAAACGCGTGATTTTGCACTTGGAGCCAGGTCCGGGGCCGTTGCCTTTCAACCAGTCCTTCATCAAACAGCGCACCGATGTGGCACGCCTCGGGCCGCGACCGGACGTGCCCTACTTTCATGTTCGTTGGGCGCTGCCCATTCCACCGGACAACGATACGAACCTGGTGGGACATCTGGTGGGGTTGGATCCCGAGGTGTGGGCACACAATCATTCGCCGGGATTCGAGGTTTTGCCCAACGGCGACGTGTTAGCGGTGTATTTCAGCGCGCGCATGGCCTCGGGAGCGGCCGAAAGCGCTCCGGACACGCGTTTCGTCCAGGCCCGTCTGCGCTATGGGGCCGAGGAATGGGACATGCCGGAGCTGTTCCTGGACTTTGAGGGGTTCAATGACCAGTCAGCCCTGCTTTGGCGGGACGGCGATCGGGTCTGGTTCTTTGGCGGCGGCCGTGGGATGAGCCCGTGGGTGCCCTTCAAGTTCGCCGTTTCCACCAACCACGGGGCCACTTGGACACTCGTGCTGCCCTGGCTGGCCGAGCCTGCGCAGGATTTTACGGCGCAACCAATTGCCAACGCGTTTCGCTCGGCCGAAGACGTCCTATACATGGCCATGGACGCTGCCGGCGACGAAAGTTTTCTGTGGGCGAGCGCCGATGGCGGACGCACTTGGAGGGACATGGGCGGAAGGGTGTCAGGCCGGCACGCTGCGGTGGTGCCGTTGTCGCCTCAAGGCCCCTTGCTGGCCATTGGCGGGAAAAATGTCAGCCTGGACGGGTGGGCCCCCTTGAGCGAGTCGCACGACTGGGGTCGGAGCTGGACTGCGCCCCGCAAGTCGCCTTTTCCTGCGTTGGCTACCAACCAACGGCTCAGTCTGATCCGGTTGGCCAATGGTCACCTCTGCTTGGTTACGGATGGCACCAACCGGCGGACGGGTCAACCCCCACCCGGTTGGCCGTACGGGCCAGGACCGGTCGTGGCCATCTCGACCAATGAAGGGCGTACGTGGCATTTCAAGCCACTTCCCGTGGCCTTGCCCCATGAACGCGATCGGCGCACCGGCACCCTGGGCTACGCCACCGTGCGGCAAGCCCCGAACGGAGTCATCCACGTGCTCACCACCATGACGCACCCCTGCCTGCATTACGAATTTAACGAGGCGTGGGTGTTTTCCGAGCTCGGGGATGGGCTGCCCGAGTCGGAAGGCGGACGCATTGAACATTACCGGGAAACATACCCGGACGGGCGGGTGCGCATGGAGTGGAGCGCACGCATCACGCCCCTAGGCCGTTACCTCCTGCATGGGCGCCAGGTAAGTTATCATCCCAACGGGCAGCCGGCGCACGAGGTCACTTATGTAAACGGACGCAAGAGCGGCCCGGAAACCTGGTGGGACGAGGAGGGCCGGGTCCGCTGGCAGTGGGTTCACGAGCCCGAGCGCAACCGAAGCATCTGGACGCATTACTGGCCCGGCGGCACGAAACGGCTCGAATCCACCTGGGAAACGCGGCCACTGGCGCGCGATCTGACCCGGCGTTTCTGGGGACGACAAGCCGACGGGCCGGTTCGACACTGGGACCGGCAGGGTCGGCTCATCTATGAAGGCCGCTTCGTCCAGGGCCGGCTCCTCGGTCCAAAGCCTCCGTTGCCATGAATATTCGCGGATGGGACAGCGTGGTGCTGGTGCTGTATCTGGCGGGCATGGCCGCGGTAGGATGGAAACTGGCCCGACGTCAGACCAGTACGGAGGCCTATTTTGTCGCGCGCCGGTCTGTGACGCACTGGGCCATGGGGCTCTCGCTGTTCGCCACCCTCATTAGCAGCATTACGTTCATCGCTTATCCGGGCTCGGGTTTTGCCGGCAACTGGAGTGAGTTGGTGCCCGGGTTCATGGTGCTGGTCGTGCTAGCGCTGGTGGGTGGCGTGGTCATTCCGTTTTACCGGGAGGCCGTGGGCGTCAGTGCGTACGAATATTTCGGACAACGCTTCGGGTACGGCGCCCGTGCGTATGCGGGGTTGGCGTTCATTGCCGGTCATTTTTCCAAGATGGGATTTGTCCTGTATTTGATGGCACTGACGGCCAGCAGCTTGACCGGGTGGGATTTGTATCTGCTGCTGTTGCTGATTGCCCTGGTGACGCTGTTCTATACCTGGTTGGGCGGTCTGGAGGCGGTCATCTGGACAGACGTGATCCAAGGGCTGTTGATGTGGCTCGGCGCGTTGGTGGTCCTGGGGCTGTTATGGTGGCAGATGCCGGGCGGTTTGGAAGCGGCTATCTCCTGCGCCGCCGCGGCAAACAAGTTTCGGCTGGGAAGTTGGACGTTCAATCCCGCCGATCGCACCAGTTTTTGGGTCATGTCCCTGTATGGGTTTTTTTGGTACCTCCAGAAATACGGGGCGGACCAGACAGTGGTCCAGCGGTATCTGGTGGCGCGCTCGCATCGGGAAGCGTTTCGCGGGGTAGCCTTGGGGGCGTTGCTGTGCCTGCCGATTTGGGCATTGTTCATGTTCCTCGGTACACTACTGTGGAGTTACTACCAGTTGGGAGGCGCACCGTTGCCGGCAGCGGTCCTGGACGCGCAAGGACAGGTGAGGGCGGATGCGGTGTTCCCGCATTTCCTGGCTACGCAGGTGCCCACCGGGCTGGCCGGCCTGTTCGCGGCCGCGTTGCTGGGCGCGGGCATGTCCACGTTGTCTTCGGACCTGAACTGTTTGGCCGCCGTTGGGGTGCAGGACTACTACAAGCGACTGCGCCCGCAGGCCACGGATGCCCAGCAGCTCCGCGTGGGTCGATGGCTAGTCCTGGGGTCGGGTCTTTTGGCCACGGGCATTGCCATGGTGATCGCCTGGCGGGG
>Ga0308415_1000972_pt1 | contig 12708 bp, 17 predicted proteins | sample HotsprSampleOS55_FD_203465 | JGI IMG/M metagenome (GOLD analysis project Ga0308415, IMG submission 203465) | Hot spring phototrophic mat microbial communities from Octopus Spring, Yellowstone National Park, Wyoming, United States - 20090730_OS55 ... | reverse complement strand
ACCAGCTGGGGCTGGCCCTTGAGTGCCTCCTCCACCAGCTGGGAGAAGCGGGCCTTGGCCTCTTGCAGCTGCCAGGTCTTGGCCATGGTTTTATGGTAAACAAACTAGACAGACTGGTCAATAGCTGAGGGGAGCCGCTCCTCGCCATGGCCCGGGCCACCAGAGGTGCTGGAGGAGGCGGCGCGGTTGGGGCGTCAGGCTTTCCCGACCACTGAGGGGCGATAAGGGAAGGGGCCCGGGGAGGGAACACCCCCGGGCTCCTCACCCAGGTTCTCACCGACACCATCGTGAGCCGCACGCTGAACTGGGAGGACTTCCAGGTCGCCCCTTCTGGGTGGGGCGGAGGTGTAAAATGCCCTCCATGGCCGCGCTCGTCCTCATCTCCCTCGCCGCCCTCTTGGCCCTCTTCGTCTGGGCCTACAACACCGTGGTGGCCCGCAAGAACGGGGTGGAGAACGCCTTTGGGGCGATAGAGGCCCAGCTCAAGAAGCGCCGGGACCTCATCCCCAACCTGGTGGAGGCGGTGAAGCGGTACATGGCCCACGAGCGGGACCTCCTGGATAGGCTCACGGAGCTCAGGGAGCGGGCGGAGAGGACGGAGGGCGAGGAGCACTTCAGGGCGGAGGGCGAACTCTCGCGGGTTCTTGCTGCTTTCCGCCTCCGGGCCGAGGCCTACCCCGACCTCAAGGCGAACCAGAACTTCCTCCAGCTCCAGGCAGCCCTCACGGAGGTGGAGGACTCCATCGCCGCCGCCCGGCGCTTCTACAACCAAGCTGTGACAGATTACAACAATGCCCTGGAGCAGATTCCCTTCACTTTCATCGCCCGGCCTATGGGCCTCACCCGCAAGCCCGTCTTCACGATTCCCGAGGAGGAGCGAGCTCTGCCCGACCTGGGGAGGCTCTTCGGGGGGTGAGCCGTGTCCCTGGCGGAGCTGGAGGCGGCGAGGAGGAGGACCCTCTTCCTAGCGGGGGCCCTCTTCGCCACGGCGGGGCTCCTCTTCCTCCTGGGCCTGGGGGGGCGGGAGTGGGCCTTTTTCCCCGCGGGCTTGCTGGGCTTCCTGGGGGAACTCCTGGTGCGCAAGTTCCAGACGGAGGCCAAGCGGGCCCTGGTGGCCCCCCTGGCCGGGGCCCTGGGGCTCCGCTACTGGCCCGAGCAGGGGTTTTCCCGGGAAGAGACCCTGGCCTCGGGCCTCTTCCCCTCCCCTGACCAGTACGAGGCCGAGGACCTGGTGGAGGGGGAGGTGGGGGGCATCCCCTTCGCCTCCTCGGATGTCGCCCTCTACCGCAAGGTGCGCACCAGAAACGGCACCTCCTACCAGAGGTTCTTCGGAGGGACCCTCTACCGCTTCCACCTCCCCTTCACCGTGGAGGGAGAGGTGCGCTTTGGACCCCAGGGCAGGGGGGCGAGGGTGGGATTCAGCTGGGGGGCCGTTCTCCTCTACTACGGCCTCCTCGCCTTTTTCGCCCTCTTCGCCGCCTCCGTGCCTCCCGAGAACCGGGACGGCCCTTGGTGGGTGATCTACGCCATCCTCCTCCTCTTCGCCCTCCTCCCCCTTCTCTTCCTCTTCCCCCCGTTCCGGGGAGGGAAGAGGCTGGAGCGGGTGGTCCTGGAGAGCCCAGAGTTCGAGCGCCTCTTTGACGCCTACGGGGAGGACCAGGTGGGGGCAAGAAGGCTCCTCACCCCCAGGACGCAGGAGGCCCTGGTGCGCCTGAGGAAGCGCCTGGGCAAGCCCCTATGGGGGGCGGTGCGGGGGGAGGAGCTGTGGCTGGCCGTGGAGGGGAGGGACCGGTTCCCCGTGCCCCTGTTCCGCCCTGTGAGGGAGACCCTTGAGGCCTGGAAGGCCCGCTACCGGGAGGAGCTCCTGGAGGCCTTCCGGGTGGCGGAGGCCCTCAGGCTGGAGGAGGAGGCCAGGCGGAGGGGGGCTTTCCCCGGGGGGACGTAGCGGCCCCAAAGGGGCCAGACGGGGGCGTCTTACCCAAAGACGCTCCCTTTCTGGGTAAGACGGCGGGGGCCACGGAAAGCCCCTGCCCCGTCTTACCCAGGTTCCCGGTCCCCTGGCTTTCTGGGTAAGACGGCGGGGGGCGGGCGCCTGGGACGAGTCCCTAAGAGAACAGATGAGGCCAAAGGTGTTGCAAAGTCTATGCGTGGGCACTTAAGTACCCCACTGCGGCTTTCGCCGCAGTGGGGACCCCAAAAGTCTGCCCAGAGCCCTGGCTCGGGCATCTCATGTGGCAAAACCAAAGCGCGGGCACTTAGCCACAAGGGCCCACACGCCAAGAGGGCGTGTAGCTAAGATGGCCCCCTTCAAGGCCAAGGAGGTGTGCGGATGGAGGTTCTGAGGGAGACCCTGCAAAGGGAACGCTGAGGGGACTAAAATGGGAACAATGCCTCGCTTCACCCGGATCACCGTCAACCCTGAGCAGATGGACGGTACGCCCTGTATCCGCGGCCTTAGAATCCCCGTGGCCACGGTGGTGGCCATGGTGGCCGAGGGGATGAGTGTAGCGGAGATCCTGGAAGCCTATCCGGACCTGGAGCCCGAGGACATTCGGGAGGCCCTCCGCTACGCGGCCCTGGCGGTCCAGGGGCGGGAGCTCCCCCTGGTCAGACCGGGGTCAGCCCAGTAGGGTGGACCTTGAGGTTCCTGGTAGACAACACCCTTTCCCCCAGGGTGGCGGAGGTGCTCCAGCAGGTCGGGCACGACGCCGTTCACGTGCGCGAGTACGGGCTCCAGGCCGCCCTTGACCTGGAGATCTTCGGTTGGGCGGCGGAGGAGAGCAGATCCTGGTCTCTGCTGACACCGACTTTGGAACCCTGCTGGCTCGGCGCGCCGCCTCCCATCCTTCCCGGCTCTCCGCAGGGCGGAAGCCCAAGTTCCAGGCCGCCCTGCTCTTAGAGAACCTCCCCCAGATCGCGGAGGACCTGGAGCGGGGGTGCGTGGTGGTCTTTGAGGACGACCGCGTCCGCATCCGGCAGTTACACCTTTTCCAGCGGGATTGAGCGTCCTCTTTTGGGCCCCTACCCCAAATGAACCGCCGGGAGAGGGAAAGGTCCCGGACAGGCGGGGAAGGCAGCGAAGGTGTGGCGTTGGGCCATGGCCGTCAAGGGATGATGGGAAGTAGAGCAAGGGCTTACCGGGTTTTGTCGCGAAAAGTGCTTTGCGCAGGGGGCTAGAGCAGGAGAGCCTGCCCTAGGGTCTCTGTCCCCCATGTGCTTGAGGGCCAGGGCCAGCACCTCCCCCTCCCCGGCGGGGAAACCCAGGAGCTGGTGGAGGGTGGCTAGGGCTGCGGCCCCGCACGTCCACCAGTCGGTCTGCAGCACCACTCCCTCCGTGCGGAGGGCCTTGAGGGAGAGAGGGGGGGAGGCGAGGGCGGGGTTGAGCAGGCCGAGGCCGAGGATCAGCAGGTACAACAAACGCACCCGAGAGCTTACGATCCAGGCCTTGACGCTTGGAAAATGGCCACCACATTTCCAAAGGTTGCACCCAGGCGCACGCACGCTACAGCTGTGAAGGCCTTGGAAAGCCGCTCAGCCAAGCCCAAGGTTTCTGGAGAAAGAAGAAAGTAAATGAACACCACAGCAAGAATGGAAAGCTCGGTTAGGGCAAGGCCTTTGGCCCCCAACCCAAACCGGGAAAAGATGTAGGCGGCTACCGGATTGATCTCCATGACGTTGGGCTTGGACAGCGCGATTTTGGTGGAGATGTCATCAAGGGCGGCGGAAAAGCCGTAGAGGGCCAGGCCGATCCCCAAGGGGAGGGAAAAGTGTTCTTGGAAAAGGATCCACAGCCCAAGGGCCAGGGACAGAAGCCAGATAAGTTCTGCCCAAAGATTGAGTCTGATGAGGAGTACTAGGTGTGCCAAGACCTCTCGCATTGGGCAGATATGGGGCCCCTTGGGTTGGGGCCCCTTCGAGACCAAGGATGACAAGCTCCCCTTTTCCTGTCAAGATTCCCTTTTGTCAGAAGGTTGTCAGAGGATTTCCCTTTTTCAAGGGCCCATGTTAAGATGACCCCATGCGCCTTTACTCCTTTCTTGTCCCCCTTCTCGCCTTGGCCCTGGCCCAGGCGGACCCCATCCAGGAGGCCCTGAGGGCCCACGGCCTCCAGGGGTGGGAGCTTCTCGCCCTCTACTAGGAAGACCGCCTCACTACTTCACCCCCGAGGGCCAGGTGGACCAGGTGGTCCTATGCCGCGTGTGGCTTGACCTGAAGGCCTGCCGCTACCGGCAGGAGGTTCTGCCTGAGGGGAGGGAAGAGGCCAGGGGGGTCCTCCTCTTCACCCCCGCCCTCCAGGCCCTCCTCCTCCCCTTCCGGGCGGAGGGCTACCTGGGGGGAGCCCGGCTCTTCCTGGGGGAGACCCTAAGGGTGGAGGTGAACCCCACCCTCCCCGAGGGCCTCTTCACCCCTCCCGCACCCTAGGCTTCCCTCCCGGCGGGCCTTGGGGCGTGACCTCCGCCTCTCGGTCCCGGGTCGGCGAGCCCCCTTCTGAAAACGAAACCCCCCGCCCACCGGCGGGGGGTAAGGGTGGGGCCTGCGCGGTCGCAGGACCCCTTTCCGATTCCCCGGCCTGAGGGCCCGCGGGCCCCTTGGGCCGCCGCCCGCTCTCCCCGCGGGGAGGGAGCGGACTTCCCCTCTCCTTTCCCGCCGAGGGTGGGGCAGTCCCCCGGGGGGTTCCTCGCCCTGGCGCGACCCTCCCGGCCGCACCTACGCCCGGGACCGGGCGAGCCCCCTCACCTGGGCCTACACAAAGGCGCTAGACCGCACCACCAACGCCCTCTTCCATCGCCTGGGTCCCCGTGGGCTCTAGGCAGAACGTCTCTCAACGGCCCGCCAGGCCCAACAACGTTGCCAGGGCCTCTAGGACCCGAGCCTGGTCCTGGGGGGCTAGCTGCCCCAGCTGGCCCCGCACCAGGCGGTGGTCCAAGGTAAAGAGCTTGAAGCGCACCTTGGAGGGGGCAGGGAGTCCAGCGGCCTCCAGGTCGGCGATGGGACAGTCTAGGGGCCAGGGGGGGTGGTGGGCGGAGGTGATCATGGCCATGACCGAGTGGCCCGCAGGGATGTTGAAGGCCTCGAGGTCCGAGAGGACCAGGGCCGGGCGGTTTTTGCTGGCGGCGCGGTCGGTGAAGGGAAAGGGGACCCGCACCACGGCGAACCGCTCAAAGGCCACGGTAGGCCTCCTCGTCTTCGGGGCTGGCCCACTCGGTAAGGCCTTCCTCCAGGGCTCGCAAGTAGGCCAGGTCCAGGGGCTCTACCCGGCGCACCACGGCCCTGCCCTCCGCCACCTCCCAGAGGAGGAGGTCCCCTGGCTTAAGTCCCAGAGCCTTCCGCACCTCCTTGGGGATGGTGGTCTGGCCTTTGGAAGTGACCTTGGCGCTGAGGGGCATCTTTGCCTTACCTCCTTATCTTCTTACGGTAGGCTGAAACCCGATTCCTGTCAATCGCTGCTCCCGAGGGAGGACGGTCCGTTTTCGCGAAAGCCTACTTTCGCGAAGGAAATGCTACGGAGGGCCGTTGTAGCTACACAAGAAAGGAAGGGGACAATTCGGAGGTGCGTGACGCTGCCGTCGACGTGCTCCTCGAGTCGGCGTACTTTGTGCCGGCGTCGGTGTGGCGCACGTCGCGCAAGCTGGGCATCCGCTCAGAAGCGTCCGGCGTAATATGGTGTGCGCCATTGCATTGTCCCGGAAATGGTGCTTGCAGGGCCGCATCTTGCCCTGGGCGAAGGCTGGGCAGGTGCAGGTCTCGGCCTCGAGGTCCACCAGATAGTGGCCCTTCCCCTCCTGGCTTTCCACCACGAAGAGCCCCTCCTTACCCAGGACCGGGTGCACCTTGCCCTCGGCGAAGAGGGCCTGGGGCTTTTCAAGCCGGGGCAGAAAGCCCAGCATCCTCTCCTTGAGGCACATCTTCCACCGCCTTCGCCCCTCTGAGCGGGGCCCAAAGGGCCCCCTAGCCCCCTAGCTCCTCTCTCACTGCCTCGTAGGCCTCCAGGGCCTGGGCCCAGAGCCCCCGGCCCTCCTCCCGGGTGAGGGGCTCGTACCTGGTCCGCCAGGATAGGTCCAGAAGCTCCTCGTACGCCTTCCTGGTCTTCCTGGCCAATCCTGCCCGCCGGAAAAGGGACAGGGCCTGGGAGTACTTGCCTGGGGTGAAAGGAGTCGCCAACCGCTCTTGGCTCAGGGCGATGAGCAGGTGGTGCACCCCGTTGAAGAGGGCCACCACCGCCCAAAGGGGGTCGCGGTCAGCTAGGAAGAAGGCCAGGGCTAAGTCCTCGCGCCCCCTGGCCTCACGCCTGTCGGTCATGGGGAACGAGAATCACCGCCACGCCCACGTCCAGAGCGTCCTCAATGTCCCGGAAGGCCTCCCGAAGGGCGTCTACGGCCTCCTCGGACGTGCCCTTGGGGTAGAAGGCCAGGCCCCCTACCCCGGGGAAGGGCTCCCCGCTGAAGTCGTCCAGTCGGTACTCCAGGAGGAGGCCTTGGGCCTTGGCCTCCTCCAGGAGGGCCTGGACCCGCCTGGCGGCCTCCTCTACCTGGGGGGGTAAGGCGAGGGTCATCCCCCTCATTGTACCAGGCCCGCCGGGCCGTCGGGGAGAGGACTCCCTCTGCCCTAAGGGATTTGATGCGCGCGGAGAAGATCCGCTCTATTTCTCCTTGTTCTCTCCCCACCCCTGGGCTTCAAAGAAGCGGCGCACCGCCGCAATCACAGCCTCGGGCTGGTCCCGGTGGGGAGCGTGGCCGCATCCTTGAAGCTTCACCAGCTCCACCCGTGGGGCCAAGCGGGCGATCTCCTCAATCTGGAGCATGGTCCCGTACTCGTCCTCATAGCCCTGGATGGCCAGGATGGGTGCCCGGACCCGGGGCAGCAAAGGCCGGATGTCCCAGGTGCGGAATGCGGGATCCAGCCAGGCATCACACCAGCCGAAGAAGGCGGAGTCCGGGTCCTGATGGTGGCGGGCTAGCCTGGGCTTCAGGTCGCCCTCCAGGTAGGCCTTCCGGGCCTTGCGGATGCTCTTTAGGGTGACCTCCTCCACAAGGACGTGGGGCGCCGCCAGCACCATCCCCTCGAGGCCCTCCGGGTAGTGGGCCGCGTAGATGAGGGCGATGGAGCCCCCGTCGCTGTGGCCGTAGAACCAGAGGCGCTCCCGCCCGGGCCTTATTCCCAAGGTCTGGAAGAAGGCCGGGACGAAGTCCAAAGCCTGGCGGTGCATGAAGTCCGGCCCCCAGCGCTCCTCGGGCCTCCTTGGGCTCGAGGCACCATACCCCCATCGGGAAAAGACCAAGCCCCGGATCCCCAAAGCCCGGCAGAGCCTCTCGGGGAAGTCCCGCCAAAGGGAAACCGAGCCCAAGCCCTCGTGCAGGAAGACCAGGACCCGGTCTGGGGGGGCCTCCTCCAAAACCCAGCGGTACTCGATCTCGTGCTGGCCTAAGGCCCAGGAAACCCGCACCTTGTCCGCCATCCCCCCTCCCTCAGGCCGGGGCCGCGCCGATGGTCCTTCCCCCGTCCACGAAGAGGACCTGGCCGGTGATGAAGCTGGACTCGTCGGAGACCAGGAAGAGCGCGGCGTAGGCCACCTCCAAAGGCTTCCCGGTTCTGCCCAGGGGCGTGGCGGCGATGGCCTTCTCCCGCACCTTCTCCGGCACCTTCTCCGTCATCCGGGTCTCAATGAACCCCGGGGCCAGGGCGTTCACCCGGATCCCCCACCGCCCCAGCTCCAGGGCCAGGGTGCGGGTGAGCCCCACCACCCCCGCCTTGGAGGCCGCGTAGTTGGCCTGGCCCAGGTTCCCCAGGTAGACCCGGCTGGCCGTGAGGACGATGCTCCCTGGGTTCCTCTCCCGCATGGCCTCGCTGGCCGCCCTGGCCACCAGGAAGCTCCCCGTGAGGTTCACCCTAAGGACCAGCTCCCAGTCCTCCAGGGGCATCTTCCAGTGGAAGTGGTCCCGGGTGATGCCGGCGTAGTGCACCACCCCGTCCAGGCGGCCTAAGGCCTCCAGGGCCTCGGCGAAGCCCCGCTCCACGGAAGCGGGGTCGGCCACGTCCATGACTACGGGGATGGCCCCGGTGGCCGCCGCCGCCTCCCCTAGGGCCTCCCGGTCCAGGTCGCAGGCGATGAGCCTCGCCCCCTCCCGGGCAAAGAGCTCCAGGGTGGCCCGGCCGATGCCGTGGGCCGCCCCGGTGACGAGCACGTTCTTCCCCTCCAGCCTACCCATCACGCACCCCCTTCCCTTCTCCGCACCAGGGTGACGAACTCCCCCTCCTGGACCACCTCGCCCTTCTGGTTCAGAACCCGCACCCTCTGCACCAGGAGGCCCCGGTCGGGCCTGGAGGTCTCCCGCTTCTCCAGAATCTCCGTCTCCCCGTGGACCGTGTCTCCGATGAAGACAGGCTTCAGGAAGCGGTAGCTCCGGATCTCCAGCCAGGCGATGAGGGTCCCCTCAAACTGGCCCGTGCGCTGCCGGAGGCCTGTCAGCATGGAAAGGACCAGAAGCCCGTGGGCGATGCGCTGGCCGAAGGGGGTGGTCTTGGCGAACTCCGCGTCCGTGTGGATGGGGTTGTAGTCCCCCGAGACCCCGGCGAAGTTGACCAGGTCGGCCTCCGTCACCGTGCGGGCCGGGGTGGTGAAGCGCTCTCCTACCTGGAAGTCCTCAAAATAGCGTCCCATCCTCTGCACCTCCCTTTCAAAGGCAGTCCCTGGGGCGAAGGACCTTTCCCGGTTTCACCGCCCAGACCCCCAAGGGGGTAAGGCGGGCATCTGGCAGAAAGTCGCAGGTGAGGAAGAGAAGGGAGTAAAGGATATCCCCATGGACGTAGCCCGCCTCCCGGGCCAAGGCCCAGAGCTCCTCCTCCACCCTCACCGCCTGGGCAAAGGGGCCGTCCAGCATGTACCCCCATAGGGGAAGCGGAACCCACCAGACCACCCTTCCGTCCCGGACCCAGGCGAAACCCCCACCCATTTGGGCCACCCGTTCCGCGGCCAGGGCCATGGCCTCGGGGTCCCGGCCCAGGACCAAAAGGCCGAAGGCCGCGGTGAAGGTGGTGGCCATCCCCTCCAGGCCCGGCATCAGCCCCTCCACCCAGGCCCCCACCCGCCAGCGCCCCCCCAGGTCCAGGAGAAAGGCGCGCAGGGCATGGGAGGAAGGGGAATCAGGATCTATACGGGTAATCACCGCGTTCTCAAAGGCCAAGACAGGCGCCTCCCCCATCGTGTAGAGAGTGGGATCAGCAAAGGGGGCCCCTCTCAGGGAAAGGGGTTGGACAAGAGGCCAGGAGGGTAGGGGCACAAGAAGCCTTCCGTCTTCGGCCACCAGGCGCCCCCCCACGTAGACCCTCCTGGGCAGGAAGTGATCTGGGCTTTCCAGGAGGAGAAAATCGGCCAGCCGGCCCGGGGCTACCCCTCCGAGAAGGGCGTCCAGGGCTAGAAAGGTGGCGGGGTTGAGGGTGGCCAGGCGTAGGGCCTCCAAAGGACCGGCTTTGGCCGCCACCGCCTCCAGCAGGGCGGGAAAACCCACGCGGGCGTAGAAGGTGGGCGCCGCCCCATCCGTGGTCAGCATGAGCCGGGAAGGGAAGGGGGCCTCGAGGGTCTCCAGAAGCCTCGGGAGGTCGGGACGGAGGGAGCTCCAGCGGAGCATGGTCCAGAACCCTAACCCAAGCCGTTCCTCCACCTCCTCGGGGCAGATGGCCTCGTGGTCCGCCTCCAGACCCGCCGCCGCCAGAGCCGCCAGCCGGTCGTAGGAGGCTCCGGCTCCGTGAGCCTCCGCCCGCAGGCCCCAGGCCTGAGCCCGGGCTAAGCCCTCAAGAAGGCGCCGGTCTGCGCCCACCACCCGGGGCCAGCGGGTCACCTCTCCGGAGGTGGCCGCCAGGGTGTCTTCCAAAAGATCCGCAGCCTCCCGGGAAAGCCTTTCCTCCTCGTCCTCCTCGTGAAGGCTCTGGGGGGCCAGGCGCACGGACCATAGGATGCGGGCAGGAAGGTCCAGGCGGAACAAGGCCCTGCGTGTCTCCGCCGCACCCCGTCCCCCCAGGCGGGCCCGAGGGAGGAGGTCATCGTAGACCAAGGTGGTAACCCCTTGGGGCACCAGGGCTTCCAGGAGGGAGATGGGGTTGTAGAGAACCCAAGGATGGGCGTGAGGTTCCAGATAGCCCGGGACCAGGAAAAACCCTTTGGCTTCCACCACCTCGGTCCCCTCCCCTACCCGGGGCCTCCTTGGTCCCAGATAGGCGATCCGCCCCTCTGCCACCTCCACGTTGGCCTTCCGCCAGCGTCCCAGGTAAACGTCGGCTACCCAGGTCCCTACCACCGCCAGATCTGGGGGCCTCTCCCCCCGGGCCACCGCAAGAAGCCGGGCGCGGGTGGAGGCGGAGGGGAAGAGGTGGCCACCGGGACGCATCAGAGCTCCAACCCGTAAACCTCACAGGCGTTCCGGTAAAATATCCCCTCCAGGACCGCCCGGTCCCAGCCCAACTCCCCGAGGGCCATGGCGCTCTCCCGTACCCTAGCAACCCCTGGCCAGTCGCTGCCGAATATGAACTTGCGGGCGATGCGCTCTAGAGCATAGCCCCTAAAGTACTCGGGAAGTTTGCGCAGGTTAAGCCCCGAAAGATCTATCCAAACGTTGGCGTAGACTAGGGCCATGGTGGCCGCCACCCCGTACCACCATCCTCGTCCCCCGTGGGCCAGCACCACCTTAAGCCGGGGAAAGGCCCGCAGGATGGCCTCTATGGGCTCGGGGCTGGCATGGGCATTGACGCTCCCCGGAAAGGCGCTCACCCCGGTGTGGAAGACCACCGGCAGGCCCCGCTCCTCCAGGAGCCAGTAGACGGGAAAGAGTTCGGAATGGTCTGGAGGGAAGCCTCCGTGAACCGGGTGGAGTTTTAGCCCCACGGCCCCGGCCTCCAGCTGCCGCTCCAGGTGGACCACCGGGGGGTAGTGGAGGTGGGGGTTGAGGTTGGCAAGGAAGCGGAAGCGCTTGGGGTTGTGCTCCACGAGGGGCAGGAGGTCCTCGTAGGGATGGATGCCCACGGTGCGGGGACTGTACTCGGGAAGGAGGAGAACCGCATCCACCCCTTGGTCGGCGAAGTAAGCGTCCACCAGCTTGGGGATGGGTTTCCCATCGGGTCCGTAAAGTTTCTCCAGAGAACTTTCGCCGCGCCGCCTAACCCACTCCCACCACCAGGGCTTAAGCTCGGAGAGCCGGGGCAGGTGGACGTGGGCATCCACCAGGGGAATCCCCTCCATCATAGGCCCTCCACCACCATAGCGATCCCCTGGCCCACCCCGATGCACATGGTGGCCAGGCCGAACTGGACCTCCCTTCGCCGCATCTCGTGGACCAGGGTGGTGAGGATCCGGGCCCCAGAGGCCCCCAGGGGGTGGCCCAGGGCGATGGCCCCCCCGTTGGGGTTCAGGCGGGGGTCCTCGGGGTCCAGGCCCCACTCCCTTAGGACCGCCAGGGCCTGGGCGGCGAAGGCCTCGTTGAGCTCAATGAGGCCGATCTCCTTCAGGCTCAGGCCCGCCCGCTCCAGGGCCTTCTTGGTGGCGGGCACCGGGCCGATGCCCATGATCCGGGGGGGCACCCCGGCCACGGCGACGCTGAGGACCCGGGCCAGGGGCCTCAGGCCGTGGGCCTTGGCGTAGGCCTCGGAGACCAGGAGGAGGGCCGCCGCCCCGTCGTTTAAGGGGCTAGAGTTCCCCGCGGTCACCGTCCCCCCCTCCCGGAAGACAGGTCTTAGGCTGGCAAGTTTCTCCAAGGAGGTATCCCGCCTGGGCCCCTCGTCCACCGCCACCAGGGCCTCCTCCTTCCCCCTCTTCACGGGCACGGGGACCACCTCCTGCAAAAAGCGCCCCTCGTCCCAGGCCCGCACCGCCTTCTGGTGGGAGAGGAGGGCGAAGCGGTCCTGCTCCTCCCGGGCGATGCCGTACATCTCCGCCAGGTTCTCGGCGGTCTCCCCCATGCTCTCGGTGCCGTAGAGGGCCTGCATCCTGGGGTTGACGAAGCGCCAGCCCAGGGTGGTGTCGTACATGACCTGGTTCCCCGTGGGGAAGCCCCGCTCCGGCTTGGGCACGGCGTAAGGGGCCCGGGACATGGACTCCACCCCCCCTCCCACGTAGACCTGCCCCTCCCCGGCCCAGAGGGCCCGGGCGGCCTGGGCCACGGCCTCGAGGCCCGAGCCGCAGAGCCGGTTCACCGTGCACCCCGCCACCTCCACGGGGAAGCCCGCCAGGAGGAGGGCCATGCGGGCCACGTTGCGGTTGTCCTCCCCCGCCTGGTTGGCGCAGCCGGCGTAGACGTCCTCCACCTCCTCCTTGGGGACCCCGGCCCGCTCCATGAGGGCCGCGAGGACGTGGGCCAGAAGGTCGTCGGGGCGCACGGAGGCGAGGGCCCCCCCGTGCTTGCCGATGGGGCTTCGCACCGCTTCCACAATCCAGGCCTCGGGCATCACCCCTCCCGGAGCTTGAAGCGCTGCACCTTGCCGGTAGCGGTACGGGGGAAGTCCTCCACGTAGGCCACAAACTCCGGATACTGGTAAGGCCTGAGCCGGGATTTGCACCAGGCCTGGAGCTCCTGGGTGAGGGCCTCTCCCGGGGTGAACCCCTCCTTCAGGATCACGAAGGCCTTGATCCGGGTGAGCCCCTCCACCTGGACCCCAACCACCGCCGCCTCCCGCACCGCAGGGTGCTCCATCAGGACGTTCTCAATCTCTATGGGGGAAACC
>Ga0308415_1000968_pt1 | contig 12721 bp, 14 predicted proteins | sample HotsprSampleOS55_FD_203465 | JGI IMG/M metagenome (GOLD analysis project Ga0308415, IMG submission 203465) | Hot spring phototrophic mat microbial communities from Octopus Spring, Yellowstone National Park, Wyoming, United States - 20090730_OS55 ... | reverse complement strand
TGCACGTCTACACGAGGGCAAACTAGATGGTACACATGTAACATGTCCATGGCATAAGGCAGTATGGAATATAACCAATGGTCAACTTGTGAGCTTCCCTATCAAGCTGAGAGCCTTAGAGGTGTACAAGGTTGAGCTAGAAGGTGATGAATTGTATATTGATCTATAAGCAAAATAAAAGTGATGGAATCTTATACTGATACACTCATCTTTTATCTCTTCGTCTATCTATCAGACAGATCAATTAATTATCTACAGTGATTGTTATTATGCACGCTCAGTCTTCCTGCCTTTCCTACCCTTACCCTCTACTGTGATACTGACCTTCTCTGTCTCAGGTTTGCACGCCTTTATATGTGTGTAGTACTCATCGTACTCCATCAGTAATCCACATATCTCGCATCTTACTGCATGACACATGATAGATGTATGGTATAACTTGTACTTAAAGATTTTATTTACAATGTTACCTTATGACTCAAGAGATTGGTATCTATTGTATATATCTACTAAATTATGTGCTCATTATTATAGAATATCACAATTTAAACAATGAATCATGGAGTTTATGGAATAGACGGTCATTCAGAACTGTTCATTCCATTCTTAATCAACCGTTAATCTATGAATGAATAGATGTATGGACCGGGCGGGATTTGAACCCGCGACCTCTCCCATGCCAAGGGAGCATCCTACCAGGCTAGACGACTGGCCTACTTGCTAGTATCCGGCCCTGCCTGATCCTGATCCCGATCCAGATGAGTATAGAATAATAGTCTTTATTTAATCTATACTAATACGTTATATTACACCACACCAAGTTTAGTTGCTAGGTCCCTAGCAGTACCAGAGGGGAACCTCACATATGCCTTCTTGCCATATATACTCCTTACAGTATTAACTGATACCGTATCCATGTTGTAGAGTATCTTTATCGCTTCCTTTACACTCTTCTTATCAGCCTTGTCATTAACGATGAATACCAGTATATCCTCCTTCTCCATCTTGGTGAAGCCCTTCTCAGTTATGTATGGTTTGATTATTATCCTTCTTGCTTCTTCTACATTCATCCTAACATCAACCTCACACTAGCAGGTAACTCTATGCCCCTTAGATACTCTATAGCGCTCTTACTCCATACACATAATCTACCAGCATGGGAGCCTGGGGCTAGATCCATGATACTTAACCTATCTACCCTAGCTACCTCTACTCCTGGTATGGAACCTGCTGCTCTGCTTATACCCTTATCCTCTCTGACTATGATGAGTACACTCTTTGCTGTATACTGACTCCTGCCTCTCATCCTTGCCTTACCACTCCTCTTCTTTATACTTCTCCTTGCCCTCTCTAGATCCGCTGATAGCCTTAATGAATTGAGTACTTGTAATAGATCCTTTGCTTTACTTATGCTCTCTATAGCATCATCTACTATTATAGGCAGCTCTGTACCATCGTCCACTCTATGCCCTCTACTCTTCACTATACTCTTATCCCTAGTAGCTGCTATAGCTGTATACAATGCAAGTCTCTTCTCCTTCTTATTCAACCTCTTCACTATTATCTTCTCAGCTCTAGGAGGATGTGTGAGCCTACCCTTCACTACTCCTGCTACCCCTCCAGCCTGACCTGCCCTCCTTGTACCCTCACCCCTCACCCTAGCCATCCTTGCTATTCCTAGACCTGTACCCCTTGACTCTGCACTCACCCTCATCCCTGCTAGAGGGTCCCTGCCTTGTGGTTGATACAGATTAGACTGTACATGCACAAACGCTCTATGTATCATATCTGGTCTGTAAGGCGTATAGAATACTTCAGGTAACTCTATACTACTAGTGATATTGCCATCTATGCTGTACACATTAATACCCACAAGAACCACCTCATGTAACTACCTCGAGTATCTTCGGTTCTACTATCTTCTTGACCTTTGGTCTTATAGCATACCTTATCTTCACTAGACGCTTAATCGCTCCTGCTACTGAACCTCTGAGTATTATGTAATCACCTCTGAGTATACCAAAGTGTAGGAATCCGCCCTTTGGGGTTATGTTATTGTTATCTGAGTTGGATATAGCAAGTATCCTCTTGTTATACTCCATCCTCTGGTGGAATCCCATCTGCCCTGCTCTAGGTACAGTGTACATGATTGTAGCAGGACTTATTGGTCCCAATGTACCTACTGCCCTTACACTCTTCCTAGATTTATGCTGCTTCCTCTTTATACCCCATCTAGTAACTGGCCCCTCTATGCCCTTGCCCTTGGTTATAGCACTGATATCTATGTACTCCCCAACCTTGAATACATCACTTACCCTAACTACCTTGCCTAGTATACTCTTAAGGTAATTGAACTGAGACTTTATATCGCCTCCTCCAACGCCTAACTCAAATACGAAGGGCTTCTTCTGTTCTAGTCCACAATCCCTTGGTATTACAGCTGCTAAGGCCCTCAACTCGCTGACCTTAGCAAGTTCATCATCATCGATATTCACTTCCTTAGGCTTGATCTTGACCTTCCTCTCCAACTCTTTAGGTAACTCCTTTGCATATATATCAGATAACGAGTGTAGACCGTATGCATCTCTAGTGTACAGTCTCATACCTATTATCCTGACAGGAGGGGTTACCAGTACTGTAGCCCTACTCATCAATGGCTTCCCGAAGTTGGGAGTCTTCTCCCTATCATCTATCTGTAGTAAATGTATATTCGCTGCCTTGAAGCCAGCGAACCCGAGTAATCTAGGTTCCTTGGCATCCACCTTGGGCCATGTCCTTATCCTTGATTCTATGCTCCTTGCCCTCCCCCTAGGTAGGTATGCAAGACTACCTCTCCTTGGTGCACTATGTTTCCTGTGACCCATGGATATCTACCTTAATGCTATCAGCATACCCCGTTATAAACTTATAATGCAATGCTAATGCTGGTTATACCTGCTTTATAACACTAGAATCTACTAGCCTCTAACGCTCTATATGCTACGCTTATGAACCTTATATACGAGTTAAGCACTGCTCTCATGACTGATATATCGTATGCATCGATACTAATGGTTATCCTGTTATCATCTAATATAATGCTAGAGCGTACATCTTTCATACTTGCCTTACACTCAGGCTCTAAAGCATGATATAGACTACGCAATAATAAATAATGATGCTCGCTCTTGCCTTCTGTATCTTCATCATCCTTTATTATAGATACCTCTACTGTAGTATGGTTATCATAGGTCATACGCTCCTCCTGCTACTTTGTAGTCACACTTGTAGCATCTCCATATACCTACAGCCTCACGTTTGAATCTAGAGGAACCACACATAGGGCATGTACGCTTCTTCTTTAATGTGAAGAATATCTTACTGTATCTTCGCCTTAGTGTTGCTCCATACTTTATGCCTAATCCTTTAAGACTCTGCTTCTTTGTCATACCATCACCTATACCTATCCTAATTTACATAGACTCTTTATTAATGCTCGCATCTCATTACCTTTATTCACTGCTATATTTGCTGCATACTCTAACTGCTCGATCGTGAAGGTTCCAGAGTCACCCTTCTGTATTGCGCATACTCTTCCCTGCTCATCGGTAGAGATGGTTATCCTTGCATCCATGCATGCTTCTTCATCGAGTGTAGGGTCTACAACTATGCTACTCCCTATCCTTGCCATGGTAACCGATACTGGTACTGTATTTATGGGAAGTGTTATACTCTCGTCAGTAACGATCAACTTATCATCCTTCACCTCGTACCTAGGTATCTTAGCTGTAAGGAGTGCAGCTACTACTGCATATGAGGTTGCATCGAATAGGTTACCATCTGTATTCAATACACTGACATCTGCGAATACAGCGTATACCTTCTTCCCGCTTATAAGTACCAACTTATCTAGAGCTATCATCTCAGACTCTCTTATGCCTCTATCGACTACCCTAGCAAGTTCTATGGCATCCTCGTCTGGTGGTCCTGGTTCAGCATATGCTGATGCTGTAGGTAGTACTTCAGCGTTACATATGAAGAGTCCTTTATCTGGGGTATCTGGGAATGGTTCATCCAACTCAACCTTTATCCCTGCAATGACCTGTGTGTTCCCTAGACTAACCATCGCAGATCCATTCGCCTTCTTTATCAATTCAGTCTCTATCCTAAGATCTCTGTAATCTACTAGGCCTCTACCATCAACTCTCTTACCCTTTGCAAGTAACTCATTCATCTGCATCTTCTTCAGGTGCTCTACTATTATAGAGGAACGCTTAGCCATCATCATACATCAACCTCGCTAGCAAAGTACCTCCTCATCAAAGCATCCCTCTGTAGGCTGTATACACTCATACATCCTCTTATCGCTAGATCTAGACATGATCTGTACTCATCTAGGGTCAACTTTCCATCCAACTGCAGTAATGATATCTGCTTAAGGTTAGGCAAGTAGGCTACTGGCATATCTGCCTCGCCAGTCTTATCCTCCTCATCATTTATATCCAGCACTATCCTGCCTCCCACCTTGCCTGCTGCACATGCAGCTACGAGATCCCTCATATTTATACCAGCATCAGCCAATGCTACACTAGCTGCTGTTATACCTGCACACCTAGAGCCACCATCTGACTGGAGTACCTCTATGAATACATCTATAACAGTCCTAGGGTAATCCTCTAGTATGAGTGCAGGCTCCAATGCCTCCCTCGTTATCTTTGATATCTCTATCTCCCTTCTAGATGGGGCTGGGTTCTTCCTCTCATCTACTGAGAATGGTTGCATATGGTATCTACATCTTAATACACACCTATCAGGCAATGCTATATGCTTCGGATGTGCCTCTTTGGGTCCATATACAGCTACTATTATCTTATTCTTGCCGAACTCTATGTATGCTGAGCCATCAGCGTTCTTCAGTACACCAACCTCTATCTTTATGGGCCTTAACTCATCCCATCTCCTGCCATCTACCCTTAATCCTTCCTCACTCATGAGACTCATTGATATGCACCTCCCAGAAGCTCCTTGACCCTCTGTGTAATGTTACCTGTATGCATCTCCTCGTCTATGAGCATTATAGCCTTTACTACTATACTCCTTGCATCTCTATCACCAGATACTACTATCACTCCGTTCTGACCCACTATTACCTTGCACCTAGTTAACTGTTCTATCATCTGTATCATTGAACCCCTCTTACCTATAAGCCTTGGGACTCTAGTAGGGGATATCCTAACCAATTCACCATCACCTATCTTCCCCAAGTCCTTATCCGCTACTGTGAGCAATGGGTCTCTGGTCCTATCGAAGTTGACTATTCTACAGGCTACAACATCCCCTAGGTTGAACTTACTGGTGAGCTCATCCCTACTAGGTGTGAACTCCCTACCGAATACCTCTTGTGCTAATAGGTAGCCCATGAAGCATGAGTTTATATCAACAGTCCATGCAAGGGATGAGTAGTCTATTATCTTGCCTATTACAAAGTCGCCCACCCTAGGTATGTATATACCAGATAACGGTATGACCTTAACTGTATTCTGGCTGACCTCTGCTATACCTACCCTAGTAGCATGTATCCTATCATCTATCTTCACCACATTCATGGATGGTTTCACATGGGGATTATTCTCTACTATTACATCCCCAGGCAATACATACTTCCTGAACTCTCTCATCTCATCATCACCACCTGTGCAGTACCTTTGGTTACAGATGCTAACCTATCCATCATATTTGATTGTATTGCTGCTGGTATCTCTATTATAACCTTAAGTGAACCATCTGACTGCCAATCCTCCTTTACTATATCCCCAGTGCTCTTGAGTATGCTGTATGATTGTGCTGTATACTGCGCTGGTATAACTACAGTGAATCTTAGCCTCTCGGTCTTTAAAGGCAGTATGCTCCTTAAAGCCTCTACAACTCCCTTAACCTGCTCCTCTGCCTTCTTGAATGGATCTATCGATACTCTACACTCCTCCAATGCCTGTTCTATCCTTAATGGTGGGTGTGGAAGATGGGTCTTTGGGTCTACGTATGTCCTTGATATTATATTTATTATCTGTCTCCTCTTCTCCTCCATCAACCTCCTCCTCTGCTCAGTTGTAAGGTTCAACTCTCCCTTCTCTAGTATTATCCTTGCTACTTCGCTGATATTCGATGTTCTGAAGTACTTCTCCAGCTTCTCCTTGGATGCTCTATTACCCTTGTTAGCATCGGTGTATATCTCATCACTTGCAAGTATATTGGAGATATCACTCCTCTTACCAATCTTGAACTCGAGTGCAGGGTCCGGTTTGACTAGTAACTCGAACTTCTCTCCATCCACTATTAGCCTAACTACACTTAACTTATCTGACATCTTACTCTTACCAGAGTTAAAGATAAGTACATATTATATAAATATATATGCTTTATATCCTCTTACTCTGCAATCTGCAATCTACAATCTGCAATCTACAATCTACAATCTACAATCTATTCATCCTCTCCAGATACTCGTATATAGATGTATAATCCTTCTCTGCCAGATCCATCTTGCTAGCCTGTCTGTACAACTGCTCCAGAAGTGATATCATGGGTAGTGATATATTCAATCTCTTTGCTGTATCGTTGATTGTTGCTATATCCTTTAGCATCATACTCAATGCAAATGAACGCTCTACTTCATGCCTTACCATCTTAGGCCCTTTACGTTCACTCAAGCCTGTCTTGAAGTAGGTTGAGTTAAGAGCTTCTAGGAATACCATGGGATCTATTCCATAGGCTTTAGATAGTAACATGCCCTCAGATAACGCCTCTGCTATCATGGCTATCTGTAGATTCAATGCCAGTTTGAGTGCATGAGCAGAACCGTTCATGCCTATATACATTACCTTACTTCCTATAGTATAGAATACATCTTTGAACCTCTCATAATGCTCTTTGCTACCTCCTACCATTACAAGTAGCATGCCCTCCTCAGCCAACTGAGGACCGCCCATGACAGGAGTATCTAGCATCACTATACCATGCTCATACAGCCTTGATGCTATGGCTCTACTAGAGAATGGGTTTATTGTACTTACATCTGCCAATGTGAACCTATTACCTGAGTATACTAGACCGTCTTCACAGAATACTACATGTTCTAAAGCCTCGGCGTCTTTAAGTACTGTAATCACTAGGTCTGAAGATTCTCCAACATTCCTAGGTGTATCTGCTATAGTAGCGCCGTACTCCATTAACACCTCTGCCTTGCTCCTCGTTCTATTGTATACAGTGAGAGTATAACCCTTCGATAGTAGTCTCTTTGCTATAGCACTGCCCATTAGCCCAGTACCTACAATGCCTACTGCTGTCCTACTCATACTATGACCTCTTTATTTGTATGCCATCTATTTTATCCTTTAATCCATCAAGTTATGTTGTATGCTCTAGAGATCAACTCCACTGTTAGTCCTATCCTAGGTTCATGGTTGTACCCATGGTACCTTGTTCCTTCCATCATCTGCAACATACATGACTCGCCCGTTGTGTAGACGTATCTCTTATCCTTAAATGCTTCACTAACAGAGTGGAATAGCTCCTTGCCTATGAGCATAGATAACTCATAGTTACCCTTTATGAATGAATATGAGCCTCCTACACCACAGCAGCCTCTCTCGAGTAGTGATACCCTTAGACTAGGTATACGCCTGAGCAACTCTATCACATCTCTATCATACCCTTGTACTATGGTATGGCAGTGCATATGCAGTAGTATATCCTCATCTACTGAATTGAACTCCATCAACTCACCATTGTTATTGAGCATGTTAAGTAACTCATGTATATCATATACGTTATCTGCTACCAATCTACTCCTCTCATCATCTATAACGTTGAGATACTCCATCCTCAATGCAAGTGATGCACTTGGTGAGAATGTTACTATGGGTATACCTTTAGATGCATAGTAGTAGAGATTATCTATATTGTACATTGCTATCCTCTTACCTGTCTCAACTGCACCCTCTAGTAATGCTGGTAAGCCAGACGATAACTGTCTAGGATACTCAACCATATAACCATTGAGGTTAAGTATCTTAACTATCTTAAGCCCCAGTGATGGGTTTATGTACCTTATATACGTATCTGCGAATAACGCTACCTGCTTATCATAATCCCCCTGCCTGTAATCACTGAAGAGCCTATCGAATGTTACGCTAGAGAATTGAGGTATATGCTTCTTGGAATCTATACCTGTTATATGCTCTAGTACTAGTCTGAATAACCTATTACCTATCAACCTATTAGAGAGAGGGGATAGTCTACATGCTAGATATGCATACCTATCTATCTCTGCAAAGTATCTATAACCCTTGGGCAGTCCTTTAACAGCAGCGTACCTAGCCCTTGCCTCAGCCATTATCTTACCCACATCAACATTCGAGGGGCAGTCTACTAGGCACATCTTACACTGTATGCAGTATCTGTATATGATATCCTTGTAATCGTCTGTAAATAGATGTTTACTTGCAATGGAGGATAGCTGTGAGAGCCATCTTAGCATATTGTTCCTTCCTCTACAGCTAGCCTCCTCTCTCTGTAACCCCTTGTACACTGGACACATCCTTACCCTGTAACTCAGCTCTCTGCACATACCACAGCCATGGCATAAGGATACCTCATCACCGTAAGTTAGTGTATATGGGTAAGATGTTATAGCCTCTATTATCCTAGGACTCTCCATACCCCAGTTAAGCTCCGTCTCGTTAGACTCATTAAATATACGCATATGCTCTGTTAGGGAGTGAATACGCCTAGTACCATCATCTTTACTATTGTTATCATTACTATACTCAATAGATATCTTCTTACCTGGGTTCATTATATTTCTAGGATCGAGTAACATCTTCACCGCTACGAATAAGTTGTATATCTCATCTCCATAGAGTAGTCTTACGAACTCTCTCCTCGCTATACCATCACCGTGCTCAGCAGATATGCTACCATTCATACCCCTTACTAAAGTGAGCATATCCATAGCCAATGAGTACATCTCCTCTCTGTAATCCTTGCTCAAGTCTATCATGGGTCTAGTATGCAGATTACCATCCGCTGCATGCCCGTATATCGTATAATGCTCTACCCCATGCTTAGCATATATCCCCTCTATACCTCTAACCAGATCCGCTAACCTATTTACATCTACTACAGGGTCCTCTATGAATGCTAACGCCTTTGCCTTATCCTTCCTCATCTTCATCACATATGCCAATGCCTTCTTCCTTATACTCCATATCTTAGATATCTCATCTGTGTTGCTGGAGTATGCTAAGCATCTTACTCCATCCCCATCTCCATATCTATGTGTATACGCTAGTAACTCATTCAATGATGACTCTACCTCCTCCCTACTGTACCCGTCGAACTCTACGAATAGTAGAGAGTTAACGTTGGTATCTATGCTATCATGATCATTATCTAGATTCTGTATATCCCTTTGATTAGCTAATCTTATCACATTCTTATCTATCAACTCTATAGATGAAGGTCTTAGTGTAGATGATATGTTAGATGTATAGAGGCTAGATACATAGAGCGATGCATCATAGGTACTATTGAATGCAAGCAGTGCCAGCGCCTTATATCTTGGTATATCTATAATCTTGAGTCTAGCCTTAACTATTATACCTAGAGTGCCCTCTGATGCTACGAATAACTTCGCTAGATCTATACAATCAGAGCATAGTACCTTATCCAATCTATAGCCAGAGGAGTTCTTCTTAACCTTTGGGTATCCTTTACTGATGGTATCCTCTCTGCCCTTAAGGATACTGTATAGAGCCCTTGCTATCTCTACCTCCTTGCTCTTATTACTAGGATCGTTCATCTCCTGAATGCTGATCCTCCTAGCATCTATTATGCTACCATCGGAGAGAACAACCTCCAGAGATAGTACATAGTCTATAGTACTCCCGTACTTAACTGTATGTATGCCAGACGCATTATTTGCTATCATACCTCCTATGGTACAGTAGTCTGCGCTCGAAGGATCTACAGGTATACACTTACCATACGCCTTGAGTATATCATCAAGTACACCCTTATAGATACCAGGCTCCACCGTAACGTATCCCTTGTCTATGTTTATCTCCAGTACCCTATTCATAGATGTCATATCTATGATTATACCCTCGCCTATCGCCTGCCCTACTAGACCTGTTGCTCCCCCTCTAGCTATCACAGGTATGTTATGCTGGTATGCGAACCTTACAGTATCTACTACATCATTTACGCTCTCTGCTAGTACTATGCATAATGGTTCTATCTCATACATACTTGCATCACTTGAGTATATGTATCTATACAGTTCAGAGTCTAGAACTCTACATCTGAGTAAACCCTTAAGACTCTCAACGCTCAACTGTATCTAATAACGCTCCATCTATCTTAAATATTATGATATCACATTAGCAGACAAGGACTGAATGAAGCATGCATAACATGCTAGAGATAATATGAATCCATTAACATTTTATACTACATATATCAATACGATGTATGCTTAGGAGCAGGAAGGTTGTGGAGGGACCTGAGAGGGCCCCCCATAGGGCTATGTATAAGGCGATGGGGCTTACAGATGAGGATATAGCAAGACCATTCGTAGGCGTAGCTAACAGTGGGAATGAAGCCACTCCTTGTAATATACACCTAGGTAAACTAGCTGAGTATGCAAAAGCGGGTGTTAGAGATGCCAATGGCACTGCTAGGATATTCTCTACCATAGCTGTGAGTGATGGCATATCCATGGGTCATGAGGGTATGAAGGCATCCCTAGTGAGCAGGGAGGTTATAGCAGACTCTATAGAGCTCATGGTACATGCACATCAGTATGATGCGCTTGTATGCATAGCAGGATGTGATAAGAGCCTCCCTGGTAGTATGATGGCCATGGCTAGACTAAATATACCATCTGTATTCGTCTATGGAGGTACCATGGTACCAGGGTACTACAATGGTAAGTATCTTACTATACAGGATGTATTCGAGGCGGTAGGTGCATATACAAAGGGTACCATATCGCTAGAGCAGTTGATAGCTATAGAGAACCATGCATGCCCTAGTGCTGGTTCATGTGCAGGTATGTACACAGCCAATACTATGGCCTCTCTCAGCGAAGCTTTGGGTATAGCATTACCGTACAGTGCAAGCCCTAGTGCCGAAGACCCTAGGAGATATGATATGGTATACAAGAGTGGGAAGGCTGTTATGCAACTACTAGAGGTAGGGATAAAGGCTAGAGATATACTTAGGTTCGAGGCCTTCGAGAATGCTATAACTGTGCTTAATGCTATAGGAGGCTCAACTAACGCTGTACTACATCTACTAGCCATAGCAAGAGAGGCTGGTATAAAGCTAACTTATGAGGACTTTGAGAGGATAAGGTTAAAGACACCACATATAGCAGATATGCGCCCTGGTGGCTCGTATGTCATGTATGAACTGGATAGAGTTGGTGGTGTACCAGTTATAATGAAGGAGTTACTCAAGTATGGCTTGCTCCATGGCGATGTCTTGACAGTAACAGGTAAGACGCTAGGCGAGAGTATAGGCGATGCCAAGTCCCCAGATAATGTAGTGGTAAGGAGTATCAACGAGCCTATACATCCTCAGGGTTCTATAAGGATACTGAAGGGTTCATTGGCCCCTGATGGTGCAGTAGTTAAGGTAGCAGCGGTGAACGATAGACTAAGGTTATTCAAGGGTAGGGCAAGGGTATTCGATAGTGAGGAGGGTGCATTCGATGCGATAAGCAAAGGAGAGATAGATGAGGGAGATGCCGTAGTGATAAGGTATGAAGGACCGAAGGGAGGCCCAGGGATGAGGGAGATGCTCGCTGTAACAGCTGCCATAGTAGGTCAGGGTTTGGCAGAGCATGTAGCATTGATAACAGATGGAAGGTTCTCTGGTGCTACAAGGGGTTTGATGATAGGACATGTTGCCCCAGAGGCAGCTGTAGGCGGTCCAATAGCACTTGTCAAGGATGGTGATACTGTAGTTATAGACTTGGATAATGGTAGACTAGATCTGGATGTTAGTAAGAGGGAGTTGAGTAAGAGGAGGAGAGAGTGGAAACCTAGAGAACCTGCATACATGTATGGTGTATTTTCAAAGTACATAACGCTGGTAGGCTCTAGCGCAGAGGGCGCAGTAACATACCAATCAGTATAAGATTATATATTATATAGATGAACTAATTTATTGTAGATGAGCGATGACTGTGTATTCTGCTCTATAATAGAGGGTAAGAGGGAGGCTGCGTTAGTGTATACCGATGAGCACTTTACAGTATTCATGGATAAGTATCCAATAAGCAATGGGCATACACTAGTCATACCAAAGAAGCATTACTCAACTATACTTGAGATGAGTAGCAGTGAGGTGACTATGCTATTTGCTCTAGTTCATAGGGTAGCGTATGCTGTAGTAAGAGCACTTAACGCCCAAGGCTTCTCTATAGCACAGAACAATGGTATAGTTGCACACCAAGTGGTTCCACATGTACATGTACATATAGTACCTAGGTACGCTGGTGAAGAGAGGGGCAAGTATGCCAGCAGAAGGATAGCCACTCTGGAGGAGTTGGTCACAGTAGCAGGTACTATAAGGAGTGCCCTATACAATGATGTTAAGGATGATGTAAGGATAGTAGTCTAGTTTGATATAGTTGATGTATTGATATGGTATTACTTCAAGGATAACACTATCATAT
>Ga0308415_1000967_pt1 | contig 12724 bp, 9 predicted proteins | sample HotsprSampleOS55_FD_203465 | JGI IMG/M metagenome (GOLD analysis project Ga0308415, IMG submission 203465) | Hot spring phototrophic mat microbial communities from Octopus Spring, Yellowstone National Park, Wyoming, United States - 20090730_OS55 ... | reverse complement strand
GCGTAGAGGCGCTTGCCGGTGGCCTGGGCGTCCTTGACCCGGGCCTCCTCGTTGCCCCGCACCTCCTTGGCCAGCTCCTCCACCGCCCGCTCCACGGCCTGAAGGCGGGCCTCGAGGGCCTGAAGCCTCGCCCGGTGCTCCGCAAGCCCCGCCTCCAGGGCGGCTACCCTGCCCCCAAGGGCCTTCGCCTCCTTGCTGAGCGCCTCCAGGTCCCCCTTGGCGTCCAGGGCCGCCAGGAGGGCTTGGCGCATCTCCTCCAGGTCCGCCTCCAGCGCCTCGAAGCGCACCCCGTACTCTGCCAGCGCCTTCTGGACCTCAGGCAGGACCTCCTGTAGCTCGGCCACCTGGGCGTAAAGCTGGGCCACCCGCTCCGGGGCCAGGCCCTCTTCCTCCAGGGTGGCCCGCACCTTGGAGAGGACCTCCTCCAGCCAGGTCAGGTAGGCCCGGTAGAGCATGGTGGCGGCCTCGTAGCGGTTCACCGCCCGGGTGCCCTTGAAGGTCCCGTCCGGGTACCCCGTGAGGATGCCCCGCTCCAAGAGGGCCCTCACGGCGCTCTCCGCCCAATGCCCCTTGGGCACGTCCGCCATCTGCGCCTGGGCCAGGCCCGCCATCAGGGCCAGCCCCGCCAACGGCCTAGCGTAGCGCTGCGCCATAGCACCCTTAGCCTACAAGAAGTTGGGCTTTATGGCAACACTAAGTTGCCTAAAGGGTGGAAGGGTCAACCCTAGGAGGCTGGACCGGGCGGCCAGTTCCCCAGCCGGATGCCCTCGGGCTCGTTGCCCTCTAGTAGCTCGTCCAGGGCCTTGGCCAGGTCCGGGTAGAGGACGAAGCGCCCCTTGCCCACCACCTGCAGGGCCATCTGGAAGGACGGCCTCGAGCGGCGCTCCCTGGCCTTGAGGTCCGGGTCGCCCAGGACCGGGTGCAGGGCGGGGTTTTCCAGGACGTCCAGGAGCTTCTCCCCGTGGGCGGTGGCCACCACCCGCACCCCGCGCCTGGAAGCGGTCAGGCACTCGTAGACGTCCTCGTTGTACCCGATCTCGTCCACCACCACGATTTCGGGCGAGTGGTTGGCGATGGCCTGGTAGATGATGCGCCCCTGGGTCTTGGCCGGCGGGTCGGGCACCTGCATCCTCCGGGCGGGGCGGATTCCGGGGTGGGGGATGAGCCCGTCTCCGCCGATCTCGTTGGAGGTGTCCACCACCAGAACTCTGGACCCCCACTTCTCGGCCAGGATGCGCACCACGTCCCGGAGAAGGGTCGTCTTCCCCGTCCTGGGCGGCCCCACCAGGAGGATGCTCCCCTGGCCGTCCAGGAGGTAGGGCCTGAGGGGTTCGGCCACGCCCTCCACAAACTTCCCCACCCGGATGGTGATGCCCGTCATCTCCCCCAGGGCCGACTGGATGCGGGAGACCCGGTGCAGGGTGCCCTCTATCCCCGCCCTGTTGTTCTCCTTGAAGCCCCCCACCCGGTGCAGGACGAACTGGAGGTCCTCCTTGCTCACCTCCCGCTCCGAGTACCGGGCTTCCCCGTCCACGGTGTACGCCAGCCGGGCCCCCAGGTCCATGGCGATCTCCTCCAACTGGGGCCCATAGCCCTCCACCTCCTGGCGGACCCAGGGAGGTAGCTTCTGCATCAGGGCCGCGAACTCCTGCTCAAACCCTTCCCGCACCCGCACCATGGCTTACCTGTCCGAAAGCCCAGAAAGGACGCCCAGGCCAAGCCCGAGGAGAAGGCCCCCGTTGAGGCCAGAGAGGAACGCCCAGGTCCGTTCCATGAGCTCGTAGAGCCTCAGGAAGAGGACCTCCGGGCTGGCGTGGCCCGTGAGGACCGCCCCCAGGTAGAAGAGGGCCACCCAGGGCACCACGGCCTTCGCGAACCGCCCTAGGGCGTAGCCCGAGAAGGCCCCGAAGCCCAGGTAGGCCCAGACCTCGGGCCTGGCGAACTCCCTGCCCAAGGCCTCCAAAAACCGAACCGCCGGCACCCCCTCGAGGCCCATCATCCCCTCCGCCCGCTCACGAACCGCCGGTAGGTGGCCAGGACCCGTTCGGCGTAGGCCAGGGTGCTGGCGGGCACCCTCCCGGAGAACACCGCCCCCGAACCGGCGTTGTAGGCCCATAAGACCTTCCGCCAGTCCCGGTGAGCTTCCCAAAGCTCCCTCAGGTGCTTGGCCGTGGCCCAAAGCGCCCAGTCGGGGTCCCGCCGCCAGTGCAGCGGGGCTCCCGTGGTCGCCCGCCAGGTCGCCGGCATAAACTGCCCCAACCCCACCTCCCCGGCCCGGCCCACGGCGTGGGGGCAGTACCCCGACTCCACCCACACCACGGCGGCGAGGAGGTAGGGGTCTATCCCCCAGGCCCTGGCGTACTTCCAGGTCTTGGCCCAGAGGTCCTTCGGGACGTACCCGCAGGCCAGGGCTGGAGCCAAGAGGACCAGGAGGACGAGGGCTTTGCGCATCACCGCACGAGCTCTTCTCCTTTCCGGTGTTCCCGGCGCTCCAGGGCCGCCCGGACCGCCCTGAGCTCGCCGTAGACCCCGGCCAGCAGGGTCAGGCCCAGGCCGTAGAGGAGGAGCACCACCCCCACGCCCAGCCCCGTCCCGTCCAGGCGCCCTAGGGAGAGGACCCCAAGGACGATTCCCAAAACCATCACCCCTTTGCCCAAGGTCTGCCCCAGTCTTTCCAGGTCCTTCATCACCTTGACCTCCTCAGGTACTCCTGCACGTAGAGCCTGTGCACCCACTCCTCCACCGCGAAAGGCGTGGCCCTCAGGAAGGCGTAGTAGAAGCGCTCCACCAGGGGCTCGGGCCTGGCCTCCTCCAGGGTGTGGCCGATGTAGTCCCGCTTGAGGACCAGGCCCATCCGGCGGTCTATCACCAGGAACTCCCCTTCCACCCTGGGGGCGTAGCGCACCACCACCCCGGCCAGGGCCAAGGAGGGCGTGTAGCTGGCCCTATGGGTTAGCCCCTCCGTCGTGGTGAGCAAGTACACCTTCACCCCCCTCTGCACCCTCACCTCCCTCAGGGCCTCCGCGATGGGCTTCAGGTCCAGGAGGCTCATCTGCACCAGGACCTCCGCCGTGGCCCGCTTGACGATCTCCGAGGCCTCCTGAGGGGTGAGGGCCTTCACCTCGCCTTGGGCAGCGGAGACCCCCAAGGCCAAGACCAGGACGAACCAGAATCTCCTCATCCCGCACCTCCACCGCCTCGCCGCACACCCGGCCCAGGAGGACCCTCTCCCCTTCCTCCCTGGGGAAGGCCACCACCTCGGGCGGGGGCTCGCCGTGGGCCTTGTACCAGCGCTCCAGCACCCGGCACCAGCGCACCAGGGCCCGCGCGCCCTCCCGGTCCGCCTCCTCCATGGCCTGGAGGCCCTTCTGGGTCAGGGAAAGCCTCTCGCCCTCCATCTCGCACCAGCCCAGCTTGGCCCAGGCCGGCTCGGGCAGGGGGAAGTCCGGGGGGAGGTGGAAGTCCAGCCGGGTGGTCTGGGTCCCGGCGTAGTAGCGCTTGAACCGGGGCGTGCGCCGGGTCAGGGCCTCCAGGTAGAGGAGAAGGGCCTCGGGCCTCGAGGGGTCGGTGGCCCAAGGAGCGGTGTCGGGGGCGCCCACCCCCTGGCTGGAGGAAGGCGGCACCACCCGCACCTGCTCCCTCGGCACCGGGGCCCCCGCCTGGGGAGGCTCCGCCTTTCGCGCCTTGGCCCAAAGCCCGTGCAGGAGGTGCTCCGTCCGCCACATGCCGAAGAGCTCTATCCGGGCCGGGGGCGTGCCCTCCAGGAGGACCACCGCCTCCCCCTTCCGGCTCGTGCGCATCTCCTCGGGGGAAAGGAGGGGCCTGGCCACTTCCCGCTCGCCCGTGGTGCGGCCCGTGGGGAAGGGCAGAATCCCCTTCCGGCTCACGCCCCGGGCCTCCTGCAGGACCGTGGTCTGCCCCAGGACCTCGGAAAGCCGCGCGGCGTCGTTGTCGGAAAGCCCGGAGAGGAAGTAGACCCGCTGGGCGAAGGTGCCCTCTATGGCCTCCCACTCGTCGTCCCCGTAGACCGCCCGGCCCTGGTCGGTGTTCTGCACGGCGATGTGGTAGGCCACCCGCCTGGAGCGCATGGTCCCCAGGTTCTCCTTGATCCCGGGGAGGAAGCCGAAGTTGGGGAACTCGTCCCAGTACACGGAGAGGGGCACCTTGAGCCTGCCGCCGTGGCGGTTGGCGTACTGCAGGGTCTTGAGGTCCACGATGCGCTTGAGGAGCTTGAGGAGCACGTACCCCGAGGCGTTGTCGCCGATGAGCTCCTGAGGGACGCCGATGTAGAGCAGGGAGGGCTCCTCAAAGAAGCGGTCCCAGGGGACCTCCAAGGGCCCCGGCTCGGTGCAGGCGGCCAGGCCAGGGTCAAGCCATATGGAAAGCCGGTTCCTGGCCCCGTTCAGAATCCCCGCCAGCTGGTCCTGGCGCATCTCCAGGAGGGTCTTGAGCTCCACCTGCAGGTAGGGCCGCACCTCCACGTAGGCCTTGAGGCCGGCCACCCCGTCCCCCAGGACCCGGTAGATGTGGGCCAGGGAGTACCGCCCTTCCACCCCCTCGGCGTGGATGAGGCCCTGGAGGAGGGTCCGCTCCAGCCCGGGGTAGAACTCCTTGGAGTCCGGCACCTTGGGGTTTCGGGGCACGAAGATCTCGGCGATGAGCTTGGCCTGGGTGATGTCCTCCGCGCCCTCCAAGAAGTTGATGCGGAAGGACCTCTCCCCCCAGGGCGTGAAGGGGTAGACGGGCCGGCCGTGGTGGGCGTAGTAGGCCATGGCCTCCATGAGCCCCCCGCGGTCGGGGAACTTGAGGTCGTAGACGATGGCGCCCCACCCGTCCTTGGCGTCCAGGAGGAGGTTGGGTAGGTAGTAGCCCGAGGTCTTGCCGTGGCCGGGCTTGCCCACCACCAGGGTGTGGGCCACCCGCTGGGCCTCGGGGACCCGGACCGGCCGCCGCCCCACCTGGCCGTACCACCCTGCGCCTTTGGGGGTCAGGTAGGGGGCCAGGTCCGCCTCCGTGGCCCACCGCCCCAGACCGGGAAGCTTCCTGGGCCTCCTAGGCTGGTAGAGGAAGGGGGAAAGACCCCCTACGAAGCCCACCACCAGGAGGAGCCTGAGGAGGTCGTAGTTGAGCCGGGCCATCCAGAGGTCGTTGAGGGCGGCCCCGCAAGGGGAGTCCACCCGCAACATGCAGGCGGCAGCGAACTCCAGGCCCCTGGCCCCGGGCCGGCCGATGGCGGCGTCCCACCCCGCCTTGGCCATCTGGTCGGCGGCCTCGAGGCCCCCCCGAAGCCCCACGTAGAAGGTGGCCGCCAGGCTGGCGAGGAAGAAGAGGAAGCCAAAGGCCCTGAGGGCCTTCAGCCAGGGCGGGGTTTCAAAGAGGCTTTCCCGCATCCCTGTTCCGGGCCCGGTCAATCCACCGGCCTGGGTTTCTGGGGGCGGTAGCCCTCTCCAAGAGGGCCGTCGCCTCCGCCTCGTCCATCCTGTACTCCAAGGCGGGTAAAGGCTCCCTGGCTAGCACAAGTGCATAGCGCACCCCGGCCCTCCACCAGGATGAGGACCTGAGCCTACCTTCCACCCCTCCCACGATCCGTGTGTCAGCGAAGCTAGGTTTAGGATGGGCTTGAGGGGAGAAAGGTCCCTGGGCACCTCAAGCCCGAGAAGGGGAAGGAAGAGACCTACCCTCAGGACCCGCCAGGGATTAGCGCCGGAGGGGTTCCTTCCTTCGGTTACCCCCTTCCGGCTCCCCGGCGAGCCCCGAGGGCTTGAAAGGGAGGCCAAAGCCCGCTGGGCTCTCCTCAGCTCACGCGACCACCTCCTCTTCAGGTAAGGGTTCTTCTCCGCTTTGCACTTCGCCCCCAGTTGAGCCATCCGGGCTTCGTAGAAGCTCCGGGCTTCCCTGAGAAAGCTTTCGTCCTTGAGGAGCGCCTCGTACCCCTTGGGAAGCTTCTCCTCAAACCCCAGGGCTCTACGGCCGACGACGTAGGCCGCGGCCACGTCCTTGGAGAGGTGAAGCGAGGGAGCGTACTTGAGCATGCCTATCGTGGAGGTGTCCTGGGGGTTCACCTCCAGGACCTCCACGCCCCGCTTTCGGGCGAGGGAGTGAATCTTCTCCAAGAGGGCGCGGTAGGCGAAGCGGTGCTGTTTATGGCGAAACGCCCGGCCTGAGCCGTCTCCCCTCCGGGACTTACGGAGGTACTTGAGCTTTTCCGTGGCGATGGCAACCCCGTGTTCCTCGGCCAGGGCTACCACCTGGTGGGCCACCTTCCAGAGGAGGAGTTCCTTAGCTCCCTTGTTGGGAGCCCGGTCCACCTCCTCCAGGGAGAGGGTGAGGTGGCGAATCAGGTTCCCGTCAGGGGAGACCACGGCGAGGGCCAGGTGGTAAGGGTCGCCGTTCACGTCTATCCCCAGGACCCCGTTCGCCTCCGTGTGGACGGGAGGGGGAAGCTCCTCGCTCCAGGTGAAGAGGGCGTAGACTTTGCCGTCCTCCAGCCGGAGGGTCACGTTGTAGGGGAGGGAGGCGTAGGCCCTCTGGAGCAGGGCCTTCAGCTGGGGGTGGGAGGTCTGGACCTGGGCCTGGACGTGGCCGCCGTTCCCCAGGTTGACCCGGAGCCAGAGGGCATCCCCTTGGGGTTCCAGGCGCAGGTTGGCGTTGCCCTTCTTGGCGGAGTCACCCCGGGAGTAGAGGAGGCCCTGCCTCCTTTCCTTCCACGCCCGCTTCAGGGCCAAAAGGGCCTTACCGGAGAGGTGCCTCCGCTTCAGTTGCTCAAAGAGCTTTCTGCCCCCGAAGACCACTTTTCTGGGGTCTTGGCCAAGCTCTTTAGCGGAGTCCAGGGTGGCCTGGGCCTTCTCTATGGCCCCGTCGGCGTATCGGGTGTTGAGGCCGAAGAGGGCGCAGAGGGGGCCGCTTTCCCGTTTGAGCTCCTCCCGGGTCTTACCCTCCAGGAGGCGCTGGTAGGCGTAGCGTGCGGCGCTGGAGAACCTGCGCAGGAGGTCCAGGACGGCCCGCTCGTCTTCCTTCTTGGGAAAGACCAGGCGGGCGTGGACACCCTGGAAGAGCTTGGGAGGCTTGCCCTTGGGCATTCCTGGTTTCATTTTACCCCCCTCCCCCTTTTTCGCCGCCCTCCGTAGGGCTTCCCTCACCCCCACCGGTGATGGAGGTGCTGCCACCCCTGACCACCATGGGCCCACTCCCCGCGTCTCCCCGTTGCCTCCAGGCGGAAGAGGCCACGGGGGCGGGGCCTCCCCTGTAGGCCTCGGGTGGACTCGCCTGGGGAGTTGTGTACCTGGGGCTTCCCTCAGCCCCAGCGGTGATGGAGGTGCCGCCACCCCTGACCACCATGGGCCCGCTCTCCGCACCTCCGCGGTGCATCCAGGCGGGAGGGGTCTCGGTGGTGCGCTCGTAGCTGGGGGGCAGGCCGCTTGGGCTCCGGTCCATCACCCACCCGCCAACCCGCTCCACCGCTCGGGCGCTTGCCGAAGCCAAAGCGCTCCCGGCGGCTCCCGCCGCGCCCGCCGCGCTTCTGGCGGCGCCGGCCAGGCCCTGGCCCACCTCTCCGACTGCCCCGCCCACGCCGCCCAAGCCGGCGATGGCCCCCGCGGCTGTTCGGGTGGCGGCGCCCAGGGCCGCCGCCGTTACCGCCAGCCCCAGGCCCCCGAAGAAGGTGGCCACCAGGCTGGCCAGGTACCCGGCGATGAGGAGCCCCGCCGCCATGCCGCCCACGGTCATCATCAGGGTCTGGGCCCAGGCCTGGAACATGTCCACCAGGCCCTTACCCAAGCCCACCACCATCACCCCAGCGTCCCGGATGTAGTTCTTGCGCACCTCCCAGGTGAGGATCGTGCAGGCCCGGGCAGAGAAGATCTGGTCGGTGATGTTGGCCTGCGTGGGCCGCCAGTTCATCTTGCCGTCGGTGTCGATGAAGACCTCGTAGCCGCACTTGGTGGGGTCCCAGCCGTTTTGAGCGGAGACCTGGTAGATGCTTTCCGCCACGATGCGCCGGTTTTCCCGGAACTGGGTCTTCAGCTCCCTCACGGTGTTGTCCACGATCTCCTTGGCCTGGCTGGCGATGTAGGCGGCGGGCCGGGAGACCCCGAGTTCCAGGCCGGCCCGCACCACAAAGGGCCCGATGGCCCCCATGATGAAGGCCCACACCACCACGCTGAGCCACCGCCCAAAGAGGCTCGGCCCGAGGCCGATGGGCAGGGCCAGGCTCCCGGCCACGATGGGCCAGAAGGCGCTGGCCAGGAGAAACATGGTGCTGATGATCACCGTGAGGACCATGGTGATCACGATGAAGGGCAGGATCATCAAGGAAGCGGGGTTGAGGAGCTGGCTGGCCGCCCCGATGCCCGCGAGCACCTTCTGCACCCACTCCGGGCTGTTGGTGCCCTCGTTCAGGGCCGTGCCCGCTATGTGGGTGATGCCCGCCTCCACGATGGCCACGATGGTGAAGAGGGGGTTGATGACCGCCCCTAGGGCCTTGAGGTTGTTGGAGGCCTCCGTGATGGCGTCCGCCATCTGGGTGCGGAACGTGTTGGTAACGGCCATGTAAATGCCGTTGGCTCCTCCGAAGGCGCTGTCCAGGGCCTCCCCCAACCACAGGAAGGCCCCCGCCAGGACCACCCGGGCCATGCTGGCGAGGACCTCCTCGAGGCTGCCGTAGTACACCGCCCGGATCAGGCCCCAGACCAGGCCCAGGACGATGAGCCCCCGCCCGATGGAGTACGCCCCGCTCTGGAAGTCCCTGAGGGAGGCCTGGAAGAGGGCGATCCAGTCGTTGAGGTTCAGCATGGCCTCCAGGACTCCCAGGACAAAGTCCCTGACCCCCTGGTCTATCTGGCCCTGAGGCATGGGCGGTGGGTCGGCCAGGGCCAGGAGGAAGGCGAAGGGCAAAAGCGCCAGCAGGAGGCGGTCAAGCTTCACGGGCCACCTCCGGTGTTGGGCGGGGTGCCGGACTCCGCCCGCCACTGCCGGGCCAGCATGGCCAGCGCCTCCCCGGCCACCACGTACTTGGCCGAGGTCTTCTCCGCCTGGGAGGCCACCATGGCCATAGCCTGGCGAAGCTGGTCCTCGGCGCTTTGCTCCTGCTTCTTGATGAGCTCCACCAGGTTCTGGTTGACCTGGGAAAGCTGCTCCACGGTCATGGCCTGCTGGGCGGCCAGGTTGCGCATCTCCTGGATGGCCCGCATGCTGTTCATGCCCTCCAGGCGAAGCATCTCGGCAAAGCCCTTCACCAGCACCTCCGTCACCTCCCGGGTGGAGGGCGCGCTCTCGGCCTCGGCGATGAGGGTCTCGGAGATGCCGGGGGTGGTGGGGTCGTTGCCCGAGGCGGCCCTCACGGCCCCCTGGGCGCTGGGGTTGCTCTGGGCAGAGGGCGCGGCCTGGGGGGTGGAGGCGCTCTGAGGGGCGGCCGGGCCCGCCGTGGGTAAGGGTACGCCCGCGTCGGCGCTTGAGCCGCTTATACCGGTGAGGGCAGTCCAGCCCTTCTGAATGGCCTCGCTGATGAAGTTCCAGACGGCCCCCAGGGTGTCCCAGAGGTCCTGGAAGACGTTCTCCGGCTTGGTGTTCTCCTGCTGGTTCTGAACGTTCTCGGCCACCCGGGACTGGTTTTCCAGGAGCTGGGCCGTGCGCTGGAGGTCCTTGAGGCTCTGCTCCGTGGCTTGGAAGCCCAGCTGGGGCACCACCCCGGAGATGAGCTTGGCCCACCACTCAGGCCCCCAGTAGAGGGGGTCCCCGTCCGGGGTCCAGGCGTAGATCTCCGCCAGCTGCTTTTGCCTCGCCCTGGCCAAGGCCCTGAGGATCGCGTTCTTCTGCCGCCGGATGTCGCTCATGAAGCCGTCCAGGGCCCGGTCCACCTCGTCCACCAGGGGGTTCAGCTGGTGCAGGCCCAGGCTCTTCCCCAGCCAGTCCAGGGCCAGGCCGGTGCCGTAGTACATGGCCTGGCTCTTGAAGTCCTCCCACATGTACTGGAGCTGGTCAAAGTAGCGTATGGCCTTCTTGACCGTCCGGTGGGCGGTGCACAGCCAGCGCACGGACCCCAGGTCGTAGAAGCTGATGAACCTGCAGGCGTCCGTGATGAGCCGGTCCAGGTCCTCCACCAGGCCCTGGGACTGCAGGTTCTGCCCCCGGGGCGCGCCCACGATCTGCACGGGCAGGATGGCGTAGGCCGTGTCCCCCCTGCCCCCCATGTAGGCCACCTCCAGGCGCAGGGCCGTGGTCCCGGCGTAGCCCGTGGTGTCCCAGTACCGGAGGATCACGCCGCCGCCGCTTCCGGGCCTCGAGTCCATGACCCACTTGCCCGAGGGTAGGGCCACGGCCCGGACCTCCAGGATCCGCTCCCCGGGATCCGGGCTCACCCGCACCTCCAGGCGAAGCGTCCGCCCCTCCTGGTAGACCCCGGGGGCGGGGGAAAGCCAGGCCACCCGCACCGCCAGGGCCGGGGCCAGGGCCACCACCAGGGCCAAAAGCGCTCCCCTCATACCCTTCCCTCCGCCAGGTCCCGCACCGCCCGGAGGACGTCCCCGCCGTAGGCCTCCACCAGGGCCTTGCGCTTGGCGGCCTCCTCCTGGGCGCTCGTGAAGAGCCAGTAGTCGTAGGGCGTGGGCCAAAGCTGCAGCACGTCCCCCTCCTTGAGGTCGTCCCTCACGGCCCAGACCATGAGCTCGCTGTAAAGCCCTTTCACGCCGCCCAAGGACTTGAAGACGGCCATGGCCCGGTCGGGGAGGTTGAAGACCCGCTGGACGTACTCGTCCTCCCCCTGCACCCTCAGGAGGAAGACCCAGGTGGTGTTCTGCACGATGCGCCCGGCGCTCTCCCCGCTGAAGTCCTGGAGGCTTTGCGTGATGGACCAGATGCCGCCCCCCAGGTGCCGGAAGCGGCGGTAAAGCTCCTCCACCAGGCTGGCGGCGTAGGGGTTCTTGAAGACCTTCCACGCCTCGTCCAGGACCACCAGGAGGTTGCGCTCCTCCCCCCTTCGCTTCCCCTCCGAGGCCCGCTTCCAGATGAGGCCCGCCATGAGCATCGTGCCCACCACGTCCAGGCCCTCGTAGGCGTCCAGGCCCTCGAGCTCGTAGCACACCACCCGGGCGCTCTCCAGGGGGACGCTGGTGGGCCGGTCCACGAAGCTCCCCATGGGGCTGTCCCCCGTCCAGGACTGGAGCCTCAGGGCCAGGCTGCGGGCCACCTCCTTCTCGGAAGGGGACACCCCCCGCCCCCCGATCTCGTCCAGGGTGAGGAGGGTCTTCACCAGGTCCGAGAGGGTGGCCCCCAGGTAGCGCTTCTCCTCGGTGCCGTCCGGGCCGATGTCCACGGTGGTGGCCCGCTTGTAGGTCTGCTCTATGGCCGCCTCCAGGATGGCGTTCTCGATGGCCTCCTGGGTGCGGTCGTCCCCGGCGGGCACCATGGCCCGGAGGACCTTGAGGAGGTCCCCCTTCTTCTCCGGGGTGGGCTCCACCTGGCCCTCCTCGAGGTCGAAGGGGTTCACCGAGGTCCCCGCCCCCGGTCTGATCTCTATGAGGGCTCCCCCGAAGGCCTCCACCAGGGCCTGGTAGTTCTTCCCCCGGTCCAGGATGACCACGCTCACCTTGTCGTCCTTGAGGAGCTCCGAGAGGAGGTACTGCAGGGCGAAGGTCTTGCCGCTACCCGAACCCCCCACCACGATCCCGTTGTAGTTGCGCATCCGCTTGTCGAAGGGGTCCACGTAGATCAGGGCCCCCTGCCGGTTTTTGAAGAGGGCCACGGGCCTCGGGCTCCCCCGCCAGGCCCCGGTGGTGGGGAAGAAGTGGGCGGCGTTGGTCTCCAGGAGGTAGACCTTTTCCTCGGCCACGCCCCCGGAGAAGGGGGCCAGGGTGAGCCAGGGGGTGAGGAGGCCGTTCCTGAGGACCCGGAAGGGGCTCCCAGGCACCTTGGAGAGGTGGCTCATGGCCTGGGAGATGCGCCCTTCCAGGCCCTCCCGGCTCCGGTCCAGGAGGACCAGGCTCACCCCCACCTGGAAGACGTGGTCCCCCGTCTGGGAGATGTGGGTGATGGCCCCCTCCGTCTCCACCTGGCCCACCCGCACGTTGGGGTCCACGTAGGTGCCCGACTGGCTGGCAGAGTAGTACCGCCTGGCCCGGGCCTTGAGGGCCCTCAGGGCCAGCTCGTGGGGCTCGTGGAGGAAGTCCATGACCAGGTAGAAGCGGCTCCCCCCTGCCAAGGCCAGCACGTCCCCCATCTCGGCGTAGGTCTCGTCCGGCACCGTGTACATGGAGAGGATGCCGGCCCACATGCCCCCCACGTAGAGGGCGTCCCGGTAGCTGTTGTCCACCTCCCCCTTGAGGAGCTGGGCTCTCAGCGTGGGGGGCCTAAGGGACTCTATGCGCCGGATGGCCTCCCTGGGGTAGCGCTGCCAGGTCTGGCGGTACTCGGGAACTTCCGAGAGGGCCAGGGCGGGGTTCAGGTAGCGGTAGGTCAGGGCGAATATGTCCTGGTCCCCCAAGGGGAAGGCCCGGATGCGGTAGGCGGACGCGATCTGGACGATGCGCTCCTGGATGCGCTTGGCCTCGGCCACCACCTCCTGCCACTCCTCCTTGGTGAAGGGGACGCGCCGCTTCCCCCGGCGCCTCCCGAAGAGCACGGTGAGGTAGATCCGCTTCTCCAGGATCTCCTCCCGCTGCCACCGCGACCACCAGGCCTCGGCCCGCCGCTCGTGCAGGAAGCGGGCCGTGGGGTGCGAGGGGGCCCACCC
>Ga0308415_1000964_pt1 | contig 12742 bp, 10 predicted proteins | sample HotsprSampleOS55_FD_203465 | JGI IMG/M metagenome (GOLD analysis project Ga0308415, IMG submission 203465) | Hot spring phototrophic mat microbial communities from Octopus Spring, Yellowstone National Park, Wyoming, United States - 20090730_OS55 ... | reverse complement strand
GCCGGAGGCGGCGGGGGTGGGGGTGAGGGCCGGAGCCCCCCACGAAACCCGAATCCGGTCGGGCGCCAGAGCCTGCACCGTCAGCGAGGCGTGGGCGAACTGGCAGTGGAGGGCATTCTCCTCCTCGCGGACGGAGAGGAGCGGGCCGGGAGTGGCGACGATGGGGCCGGGGGGCGGGAACACGCCCGGCGGGACGGGAATGCGGCGCAGGAAGGCCGCCAGGAGCGGCAGTCCCCGAAGAGGGCGCTGGGGGTCGGCGAATTTCGCCTCCACCCACCGGGTGCGGATGGCGTGGGCGATGCCGTTCCACGTGGGCCCCAGCCCGACGGTCTGGATGCCGCGCAGAAGCAGAAGAAAAGGGTTTGCCATATGGACCTCCAGTTGGGAAGGATCAGAGACTCACATTACGGGCGCTAAAATTCCGCCTGGCCCTCACCCCACCCCTTGCCCCCTCTCCCGCTCGCCTTCGGCGGCGGGCGTGGTACAATCTCACACTCCGGCCAGTTTGCGGCCCTCTTCCAGAAGCGGGCGAACGCGCGCGGCGTCGGTGGTCTCACAGTAGATGCGGATGAGGGGCTCCGTGCCGGAGAAGCGCAGCAGGAGCCAGCCGCCGTCCTCCAGATAGTACTTGTAGCCGTCATAGGTGAGGATGTCGGTGACCCGCAGGCCCAGGATGGACTCCGGTCGGGCCGCGTCCAGCCGGGCCTTGATCTCCGCCCGCCGCTCCGCCGGGAAGGTGATGTCCAGACGGCTGTAGAAGTAGACGGCCCCCAGTTTGCCGTAGAGTGCGTCCAGCAACTGGGACGGCGTCTTCCCCGTCCGGACCATCATATCCAGGAAGTACAGATTGCCCAGGATGCCGTCCCGTTCGGGGACGTGGCCCCGGAAGGCGTAGCCACCGCTCTCCTCCCCGCCGATCATCGCGTCCGTCTCCAACATCTTGGGCGCCACATACTTGAAGCCCACGCCGACCTGGTGGACCGGCACGCCGTAGATTTCCCCCAGTTTCTCCAGCATAGAGGTGGTGGAGAGGGTCTTGACGATGGCCCCTCGCTCCTCCCGGATTTCCAGCAAATAGTACGCCAGTAGCGCGTAGACCTGCAACTGGTTGATAAAGCGCCCATGCTCATCACCGATGCCCATCCGGTCGGCATCGCCATCCAGAATGACGCAGACATCGGCACCCAGTTCTACGGTCTTTGCCAGCGCGACGTCCACATTCGGCGGGATGGGCTCCGGGCGGATCATCTCCGGGAAGAAGGGGTTGGGGACGTTGTGGATTTCGGTGACGCGCGTCCGGCCCCCGGCCAGGAGACGGGGGAACCAGCCGATACCGTTGCCCCACATCGGCTCCACCAGGATGTGGAGCCCGGCATCCCGAATGCGGCCGATGTCCACCAGGCGGGAGATGTGGGCGATGTAGGCCGGGGCGGGGTCCCAGACGACGATGCGGCTCTCCGCCTGGGCCGTCGCGAAGTCGGTGCGGTGGACTTCTCCGATGGGCGGGATGGCGGCCTCTATCTCCCGCAGGCCGTCCGGAGCAATCGCTGCCCCGTGTTCATCCCGTACCTTGAAGCCGTTATCGGAGGGGGGATTGTGGCTGGCGGTGATGTTGATCGCTCCGGCGGCCTTCCGCTCCAGGACGGAGTAGGAGATAACGGGCGTGGGGGTCGGGCCGTCCGTCAGCCAGACGCGGTGGCCGTTGGCGGCCATAACCTCGGCGGCCGCGATGGCGAAGTCGCGCGAGGCGAAGCGCCGGTCGTGGCCGATGACGATGTCCGTGCCGCCCTTCCCGTGGGCCGCCAGGTAGTTGGCGAACCCCTGCGCGCAGCGGCGGACGTTGTCAAAAGTGAAGTCCTCCGCAATCTTCCCCCGCCAGCCGTCAGTGCCAAACTGAATGGACGTCATGCTCACCTCCACATCACGTTTCACATTTCACGTTTCACTATCATCCCCGCCACCCGCCGCCCCAGTTCCACCGCGTAGTTGGTGCCCCGGTCCCAGGGGTAGACCTGGCTCATGTTCGCCATCCAGAGGCCCGGCAGCGGCGTCTGCAGGGGCGGGATGTTCCGGGAGTGGTACAACGTCGGCACGGGCTGGGCATACGGCTCGGCGAACATCCAGACTGCCCGCACCCAGTCGGGGCGGATGTCGGGCTGAATGCGCAAAAGACCTGGCCAGTAGTGCTCCAGCAGGGCCTCCTTGTCCATCCCGAAAATGGGGTGGTCCGGCGGCAGGTAATCGCCGCAGTAGACGATATGGTCTCCCCCGTAGTGGTCGGGAGAGATGTAGTTGGTGTGTTCCACCAGTCCCATAAAGGGGAACTCGTCCCCTTTGGGGAGATTGATCCAGTAATGGCCCCGGGTGAGGGGATGCCGAAGGGCCAGAACCAGGGTGACCGCGCCCAGGGACTTGAGGGCGCGCAGGCGGGCCCCGTAGTCCGCAGGCAGGTCAGGGGCCAGGTCCGCCAGCACCCCCGGCGGGCACGTGGCGATGACGGCCTCGTGGGTCTCCCACCCGCCCGCGTACTCCACTGTCCAGTTGGCATCCGCGCCGTCACCGGTCTGGCGGTCAGCGTTACGGCGGATGCGGCGGACGGGCGCGTTCAGGAGAATGCGGCCCCCCTGGGCGGTGACCCGTTCCACCAGAACATCTATGAATCCCTGGAATCCGCCGACGAAATAGCCCAGTCGGGGTGTCCGCTTATGTAGACGAGCCCAGAACCAGGCCATGTTGACGTGGCGGTACTCGTCCGGGCCGAACTTGCTGATGAGGAGCGGCTTCCAGAGAATCTCGTAGGCGCGGAGGCCGACGGCGCGGCGGGTCCACTCCTCCGCCGTCACCGCCTCCAGGGGCTCCCATCGGCGCAGCAGGCGCAGGTACAGGGTGACCAACCCCACCCGCAGCCGGTCCTGGATGGGCAGGGGGGTGAAGCGGAGCACCCGCATCGGACTGTCAAAGGGATAAATGCGCCCCCGGTGGTAGATAGAGGTGGTGGGCCGAGGGAAGAAGAGACGGTCGGCAACCCCCAGTTCCCGGATCAGGGAGATGGCCTCCCGGTCGGAGGCGAACCAATGGTGGTAGAACCGCTCCAGAGGCCACTCCCAGCGCTCGTCGTGGAAACCGGACGCCAGCCCTCCGGCGTAAGGGCGGGCCTCGTAGACGGTCACCCGATGGCCCGCGCGGGTCAGGTCATAGGCCGCCGTCAGGCCGGTGATGCCGGCGCCGATGATGGCGATGTCCATTCCATCACTCCAAAAGATGCTGATTCCGCCCTTGTAGGGATTGGAGAAATGGGGTATACTTACTGGCGAACAACCTCTCCGTCGGGAGGACCCGATGATTCAAATCGCTGAATTGACTTCTCAATATACCTTGAAACTACCCGATGAAATCCAGGGCCGTTTCCGCCCCTTGGACCGTTTTGTCGTTTGGGTGGACGGCGATACGCTCTACCTGAAGCGGATCACACCTCCCCCGGTGACAAAAATTGTCGCCCAGGCACCGGAAGAGGAGCCCCTATCTATGGACGAGATTAACGAAATCGTCCATCAGGTTCGGCGTCTCCGTCGAGCAAGTAGATGATGCAGGTTAAATTTGGGTTCGTATATGGGCATCCCTATTCTCACCGTCCGCGACTTTTTCGCCGAAATGTTTCCCCAGTTCCTGGAGACTCCCGCCCGACGCTAAAGCGTCGGGCTTATTCTGCAAAGCCCCTTCCGGGCTGGAGAATAGCCCGCAGGGCTTTGCCCAATCAGCCCGACGGTTTACCGTCGGGCCTGAATGCCGCGTCCTATTCCCCGGAGACTCTGGCCCCGAATTCTCCATCCCGCACGCGCACCCGCAGCGCGTCCCCGACCGCTACCTGGGACGGGGAGCGGACGATGAGGCCGTCCGCCGCCCGCCGGACGATGGCGTAGCCCCGCTCCAACGTGGCCAGCGGGCTGACCCCCTCCAGCCGGCCCGCCAGACCTGCCAGCCGCTCCCGGCGGACGGCAATCTGGTGCCGGATGGCCCGCCCGGCCCGCTCCGTCAGGTCGTCCAGCCGCTGGCGGGCCTGAGATAGCCGCAGGGCCGGGGAGAGACGGCGCAGCACCCGCACCTGCTCCTGAACGCGCCCGCGCCGCCGGGCCAGGTCGGCCTCCAGCGCCCGGACCAGGCGGGCCCGCAGCGTGCGCACCTGCCCGGCCAGTTCCGCGCGGTCGGGGGTTGCCAGTTCCGCCGCCGCCGAAGGGGTCGGCGCGCGCCGGTCGGCGGCGAAGTCGGCCAGGCTGAAATCCGTCTCGTGTCCTACCCCACAGACCACCGGGATGCGGGATGCGGCGACCGCCCGGGCCACCCGCTCGTCGTTGAAGGCCCAAAGTTCCTCCAGAGAGCCCCCGCCCCGGGCCAGCAGGATGACGTCTATGTCCTCCCGGGCATTCAGCGCGCGCAGGGCAGCAATGATCTGGGGCGGGGCCTCCTCCCCCTGGACCAGCGTGGGGGCCAGGACCACCTCTGCCAGCGGATAGCGGCGGGAGAGGATGTTGAAGATGTCCCGCAGGGCGGCTGCGTCGGGGGAAGTGACGACGCCGATGCGGCGGGGAAAGCGGGGAAGGGGACGCTTTCTTTCAGCAGCGAAGAGCCCCTCGGCCTCCAGCCGCGCCTTCAGCCGTTCGTACTCCTGGTAAAGCCACCCCAGCCCCAACGGCTCCAGCGCGTCTACATAGAGTTGCAGGTCGCCCCGCTGCTCGTATACCCCTACCCGCCCGTGAGCCAGAACCGAGTCGCCATTATTGGGGAGCGCGCGCATCCCCCGAGCCCGGTCCCGCCACATCACACAGCGCAGTTCTGCCCCGGCGTCCTTCAGGGTGAAATAGCAGTGGCCGGAGGCGACCTGGCGGAAGTTGGAGACCTCCCCCTCCACCCACACATCCATCAGGCGGGGGTCCATCTCCACGGTGCTCCGGATGCGGGCCATTAACTGGCTGACGGTGTACGGCCTCCGGTCTGCGACGGCGAACAGAGGGAGTTGTTCCAGCATAGTGGTGTTTAGTGGTAACTGTTCAGCCTCACCCCTCCCCCAGCGGCTTCGCTGCCCGCCGCAGGCGGCGGGGGTGGGGTGAGGAGGCCTGTAGTTACGTTTAGTGTACATCAGTATGAGAGAAATGGCAAGTGGGCCAGGCCGTAAAAGGCCTGCCTGAGATTGCGCAGGGCGCTGGAAGCGCCTTCTACCCGGTAGCCTTTCGGGAACACGGCTTATCAAGGCGGAAAGGGACGCTCTAACGCCTCGTCTTTGCCTGAGCCTGGCCGTTGACGGCCAGGCGGAAGGGCCGACGACCCGGCCCGACAAAATTAAGACACACCCGAAGCGCATCCTTCCGGCCATCCGGGTGTTTTCGTTTGTGACGAATCGTAACTGTTCAGCCTCACCCCTCCCCCAGCGGCTTCGCCGCCCGCCGCAGGCGGCGGGGGTGGGGTGAGGAAGCCTGAATATTTACGACGAATCACGCTCAGGGGGATTGAGATGCCAGGAAGAGTTGTCGTCACCGGGTTGGGGGCCGTCACGCCGCTGGGCAACGACGTCCCCACGCTCTGGGAGAATCTGCTGGCGGGCCGCAGCGGCGCAGGCCCCATCACCCAGTTTGACCCCACGGGTCTGGACGTGCGCATCGCCGCCGAGGTGAAGGACTTTGACCCCGTCGCGCTCTTCGGGGCCAAGGAGGCCCGCCGCCACGACCGCTTCGCCCTCTTCGCGCTGGAGGCCGCCCGCCAGGCCATCGCCGATGCCGGCCTCTCCCTGAACCGGGAAGACCGGGAAGCCATCGGCGTCCTCATCGGGACGGGCATCGGGGGCGCGCTCACGTTCCTGGAGAACCATAACGTCCTCAACAGCGCCGGCCCCCGGCGGGTGAGCCCGTTTATGATTCCGATGATGATGCCCAACGCGGCCTCCGCCGTCATCGCCATCACTTATGGCCTGCGGGGGCCCAATCTCTGCGTCGCCTCTGCCTGCGCGACGGGCGCCCACGCCATCGGCGAGGCGGCCAGCATCATCCGCCGGGGCGACGCGGAAGTGATGATCTGCGGCGGCAGCGAGGCCGTCATCCATCCGCTGGCGGTGGCGGGCTTCGCCCGGATGGGCGCGCTCTCCACCCACAACGACGAGCCCCAGCGGGCCTCCCGCCCCTTTGACGCCAGCCGCGATGGCTTCGTCCTGGGCGAAGGGGCGGGCGTGCTGGTGCTGGAATCCCTGGAGCATGCCCTGGCCCGCGGCGCGCGCATCTACTGCGAACTGGCAGGCTACGGCGCCTCCTGCGACGCGTACCACATCGCCGCGCCGGAGGAGACCGGGGAGGGCGCCGCGCTGGCCATGCGGCGCGCCCTGGCCGACGCGGGCCTCCCGCCGGAGGCGGTGGACTACATCAATGCCCACGGCACCAGCACCCCCCTCAACGACCGGATTGAGACTCAGGCCATCCGCGCCGTCTTCGGTCCCCACGCCGACCGTCTGGCCGTCAGTTCCACCAAGTCTATGATCGGCCACCTGATGGGTGCGGCGGGGGCGGTGGAGGCCATCGCCTGCGTCAAGAGTCTGGAGACGGGCTGGGTCCACCCCACCATCAACTACGAGACCCCCGACCCGGAGTGCGACCTGGACTACGTCCCCAACCAGGCCCGCCGTCTGGAGCCGCGGGTGGCTCTTTCCAACTCCTTCGGGTTCGGCGGGCACAATGGGTGCCTGATTTTTCGGGTCATGCAGTCGTAGCGCAGGCCGCCAGGCCTGTAGGGTGATTTCTCCTGTGAGACCGGAAGAGCAAAAAGAAATATTTTTCAGGAGGACCTATGCCGCGCGCCCACATCGTCGGCTGGGGGAAGTACGTCCCCCAACGCGTCCTGACCAACGACGACCTCTCCCGGATGGTGGACACGTCGGACGAGTGGATTGTCACCCGCACCGGCATCCGGGAGCGACATCTGGCAGAGGAGGGGGAGACGACGGCCACGATGGCTGTCCAGGCCGCGCGCCAGGCGCTGGACGGGGCCGGCATCGGGCCGGAGAAAGTGGACCTGATCATCGTCGCCACCGCGACGCCGGACTACCTCTTCCCATCCACCGCCTGTCTGCTCCAGGACGCGCTGGGGGCCCGCCGCGCGGGGGCCTTTGACCTGGCCGCCGGATGCACGGGCTTCATCTACGCCCTGGGCGTCGCCGCGGCGATGATAGAATCCGGCGCCGTCCGGACCGCGCTGGTCATCGGCGCCGAGACGCTCTCCCGCATCACCGACTGGACCGACCGCAACACCTGCGTCCTCTTCGGCGACGGGGCGGGCGCGGTGGTCCTGCAGGCCAGCCCCGACGACGGCGGGGTCCTGGCCACCGTCCTGGGCGCCGACGGCTCCGGCAGCGACCTGCTGATGCTCCCGGCGGGCGGGAGCCGCCACCCGGCGTCCCATCAGACCGTCGCCGAACGGATGCACTACATCAAGATGCAGGGGCGGGACGTTTTCCGCTTTGCCGTCCGGGTCATCCCATCCGCCACCCGGCAGGTGCTGGAACGGGCCGACCTCTCCCTGGACGACGTCTCCCTGTTCATCCCCCATCAGGCGAACGGGCGCATCATAGAGAGCGCCGTCCGGGACCTGAAATTCCCGCCGGAGAAGGTCTACAACAACCTGGAACGGTACGGCAACACTTCGGCGGCGTCCATCCCCATCGCCCTCTGCGAGGCGGTGGAGGAGGGACGGCTGAAGCCGGGGGATGTGGTGGTCTGCGTGGGCTTCGGGGCCGGGCTGACCTGGGGTGCGACGGCCGTCCGCTGGACGCACCCGCAACCGGCGCCGGTCCCGGTATGGCGGCGGTTCCTGCGGCGGCTGCGGTACGCCCTGGCCGCGCTCCACTCCTGGCTGCGGCGGCTCTGGTGGAGGGTGTGAAAAACCACGAAGACACCAAGACACGAAGTTTAAAATTTTTTCTTCGTGTCTTTGTGTCTTGGTGGTTCATTTTCAGACGAGAAGGACAGGCATGCGAGCGGATCTGAAACGTCTGGAGGAAATGGAGAAAGCGGCCCGCGCGGGTGGAGGGCCGGAACGGGTCCAGAAGCAACACGCTCAGGGGAAACTGACCGCGCGGGAACGGCTGGAGGTCCTGCTGGACCCCGGCTCCTTCGTGGAACTGGACGCGTTCGTCACCCACCGGGCGACGGAGTTCGGCCTGGACCGGGAGCACCCCCTGGGCGACGGCGTCGTCACCGGCTGGGGGGAAATTGACGGGCGCAAGGTCTACGTCTTCGCTCAGGATTTCACAGTCCTGGGCGGGTCCGTCGGGGAGGCCCACGGGCGGAAAATCTGCAAGGTGCTGGACCTGGCGCTGGAGAACGGGGCGCCCATCATCGGCCTCAACGACTCCGGCGGCGCGCGCATCCAGGAAGGGGTGGACGCGCTGGCCGCCTACGGCGAAATCTTCTACCGCAACACCCTGGCCTCGGGCGTCATCCCTCAGATTTCGGTCATTATGGGGCCATGTGCCGGGGGCGCCGTCTACTCCCCCGCCATCACCGACTTCATCGTGATGGTGGAGGGGACGGCGCGGATGTTCATCACCGGCCCGGACGTCATCCGGGCCGTGACCCACGAGGAGGTGACGCCGGAGGAACTGGGCGGCGCGCGCGTCCACCTGACCACCAGCGGCGTCGCCCACTTCGTCGCGCCGGACGACCGGGCCGCGCTGGCGCTGGTGCGCCGTCTCCTCTCCTACCTGCCGCCCAACAACGCCGAGGACCCGCCCTACATCCCGCCCACCGACCCGCCCGACCGGGCCGACCCGGAACTGGACTCGCTGGTGCCGGAGGACCCCGCCGGGCCGTACGATATGTATGAGGTCATCCGGCGGGTGGTGGACGACGGGGAGTTTCTGGAGGTCCAGGCCGGGTTTGCCCCCCATCTCATTGTCGGCTTCGCCCGGCTGGGAGGGCACCCGGTGGGCATTGTCGCCCAGCAGCCGGCGGTCCTGGCGGGGGTGCTGGACATCAACGCCTCCGACAAGGGCGCCCGGTTCATCCGGTTCTGCGACGCCTTCAACATCCCCCTGGTCACCTTCGCCGACACCCCCGGCTTCCTGCCGGGCGTGGCCCAGGAGCACGGGGGGATCATCCGCCACGGGGCGAAGATGATCTACGCCTACGCCGAGGCGACGGTCCCCAAACTCTCCGTCATCACCCGCAAGGCCTACGGCGGCGCGTACATCGTGATGAGTTCCAAATCCCTGCGGGGAGACCTCTGTCTGGCCTGGCCGACGGCGGAGATCGCGGTGATGGGGCCGGAGGGAGCGGTGAACGTCGTCTTCCGGAAGGAACTGGCGGAGGCGGAGGACCCGGAGGCAGTCCGGCAGCGACTGGTCCAGGAGTACCGGGAGCGGTTCGCCAACCCCTACGTGGCGGCGGGACGGGGGTATCTGGACGGGGTAATCCGTCCGTCCCAGACGCGGTATATGCTCATCCGGGGGTTGGAGATGCTGCGGGATAAGCGGGTGCGGAGACCGGCGCGGAAGCACGGAAATATTCCGCTGTAACGCTGGCCGAACCGATTACGGGCAAAGATATGTAACCCGCTGGTCGGTGCAGACTAACCAGAGGCCAGAGGCCCAGGCAGGACTACTTTAGTTGGCATAACGTGACACCGGCGCTACGGCAGAATTTGAAAGGGCCTTTTCCCATACAGACGGTAGACTGTAAACCCGCGCCGGTCCAGGGTGAACACCTGATCCGTTCCTAAACGCTCACCCAGTGCAACCAGGGTCGCGTCTGCAAAATCCATAGGCACGTCACGGTACTTTTGAAGCAGTTCACGAATACGCCTCAGGTCGGGAGCCGATGGAATCAACGCGAATGCACCGCGCAAGAAAAATTCCAGACAAACCTGCTGGGCCTCCCAGGAGGGACCGACCAGATAGAGAGTCTCCGTTAAAACCGCTTCAATTGTCACCACAGGCCCTGTCCAATCCTCCAGGACGGCCACACAGTCCGCATGACGGGTCTCGCTCCGGTCTACCGAGCGACGAAGGCACCTGTGTCCAATAACAGTTCACCGGCCATTCTGGAGTCGCTGAAGCAGGTATTCCCTGTGGTGCTGACCCAGGTCGGGCACGCCGCTCTCTATCCGCCCCAGAAGGTCGCGAACGCGCTCTATGGGGCGTACCTCGGCCTGCTCAGCGAGAAACCGATCCAACGCCTCGCGAATCAAGTCCGAGCGGCTTCGCCGGAGCCGTTTTGCGGCCAGGTCCAGTTGCCTGGCCAGGTCTGTGGGCAAATGGACTGTGAGTTGAACGCCCATCTTACACCTCTACGAAAATTATAGTCCCATCTGTCGGGAAGTCAACAACCACAGAATATGCACCACGCCATGATCCGCAAAGTCCTTGTTGCCAATCGGGGTGAGATTGCCGTCCGGGTGCTGCGGACGTGCCGGGAACTGGGGCTGGAGACGGTGGCCGTCTACTCTGAGGCCGACCGGGACTCCCTGCATGTCCGCTACGCGGATGAGGCCTACTGCATCGGTCCGCCGCCAGCGCGGGAGAGTTACCTCCGGGGCGACCGCATCGTAGAGGTGGCCCTGAAGGCTGGCGCGCAGGCCATCCATCCCGGCTACGGCTTCCTGGCCGAGTCGGCCGCTTTCGCCCGCGCCTGTGCGGAGGCGGGGCTGATCTTCGTCGGGCCCCGGCCGGAGACGCTGGAACTGATGGGGGATAAGGTCGCTGCGCGGCGGGTGGCCCGACGGCTGGGTATCCCCGTCCTCCCCGGCACCGACCGCGCGCTGGACGACCGGGACCTGCTGGCGGCGGCGGACCGCATCGGGTACCCGGTGGTCCTCAAGGCCGCCGCCGGGGGCGGGGGCATCGGCATCCGGGTTGCTCGCTCGCGGGAGGAACTGGAGGCCGCCATCCCTCTGGCCCGCCGAGAGGCCCGCAATGCCTTCGGGGACGACAGCCTCTACCTGGAGCGGCAGGTGGAACAGGCTCGCCACATTGAGGTCCAGATTCTGGCCGACGGACGGGGGCACGTGGTCCATTTAGGGGAACGGGAGTGCTCCATCCAGCGGCGCCGGCAGAAACTGGTGGAGGAGGCCCCTTCCCGTGCCCTTACGCCGAAACTGCGCAACCGCATTTGCCGCACCGCGGTCCTCCTGGCGCGGGCCGTCCACTACGTGGGCGCAGGGACCGTGGAGTTCCTGCTGGACCCGGAGGGACGGTTCTACTTCATTGAAGTGAACCCCCGCCTGCAGGTGGAACACACCGTCACCGAGGCCATCACTGGTGTGGACATTGTCAAGGAGCAACTGCGCGTCGCCGCCGGACGGGAACTCCGCTACCGCCAGTGGGACATTCAGCCTCGCGGTTGGGCGCTGGAGTGCCGCATCTTGGCCGAGGATCCGGCGCGGAACTTCGCTCCGTCCGTCGGGCGCATCACCCGACTGCGGGAGCCGGGCGGGCCGGGCATCCGGGTGGATAGCGGCATCTGCGAGGGGATGACTGTCACCCCGTACTACGACTCCCTCCTGGCCAAACTCATCGCCTGGGGCGAGACGCGCGGCGTGGCCATTGTCCGGATGCGGCGGGCGCTGGAGGAGTACCAGATTCTGGGCGTGACGACCAACCTGGACCTGCACCGGGCGCTGCTGGATAGTCTCCGCTTTTTTGGCGGGCAGTTCCACACCCGTTTCCTGGAGGAGGGATTCACACCGCCCTCACCCGACGAAGGGGAATACCTGGCTGCCGCACTGACCGCCGTCCTGGCCGACTGGCAGCGCCGGGTCGGTAACCGTCGGGAGGAGACCGTCAGCCGCTGGCGCCTCCTGGGCCGCTGGGAGCAGTTGGGGATGTAGGAAGGTCGCAGGGCGCAAGTCGCAAGGGGCAGGGGGAGCAGGGGAGCGGAGGAGCAGAGGGGCAGGGGAGCGGGGGAGCGGAGGAGCAGAGGGGCAGGGAATACATAGTACGGGATACGCAATACGCACAGGAGTTACGCAGTTGATCTTTTTTGCCACGAATCGCACAAATTTACACGAATTAAAAGAAATAAAATTCATGCCAATTCGTGAAATTCGTGGCGAATTCCAAAGTTTATCCGCCAACTGCGTAAGTCCTGACGCAATACGGAGCACGGGATGAAATACCGGGTTGAGGTGGAGGGGCGGACGTTTGAGGTGGAGATCCGGCCCGATGGGACAGTCTGGGTGAACGGACGGCCCATACAGGTGGACGTGGAGGGGCTGGAGGGCCCCTTCCTCTCCCTGCTGGTGGACCACCGCTCTTACGAAGGTTGTGTGGAAACGGATGGCGAGGAATATCGCGTTGTGGTGGAAGGCCGGACGTATCAGGCCCGGCTGGAGGCGCCCCACACTGCCCTGCCGGAGGTCGGCAGGCCTTCCCGTGTGGAAGGGACCGGAGGCCCCGCCCAAATTACCGCCCCTCTGCCGGGCGTACTGCTGGAGATGCGGGTCGCCGAAGGGCAGGCCGTGAAGGCCGGGACGGTGGTGGCAGTGATGGAGTCTATGAAGATGAATCTGGAACTGCGCGCGCCGCAGGATGGCGTCGTCCGTTCCCTGTGCGCCCGCCCCGGTCAGGAAGTGGCCCAGGGGGATGTGCTGGCGGTGATCGGATGAAAAAAACCGCCCGCAGGTCCGGGCCTGCGGGCGGTTTTTTTATCCGATACCGCCAGCGCCGCTCCTCCGCATCGGTCCGGTTCCAGGTCTTGGGAAACCGGGCGGG
>Ga0308415_1000961_pt1 | contig 12759 bp, 7 predicted proteins | sample HotsprSampleOS55_FD_203465 | JGI IMG/M metagenome (GOLD analysis project Ga0308415, IMG submission 203465) | Hot spring phototrophic mat microbial communities from Octopus Spring, Yellowstone National Park, Wyoming, United States - 20090730_OS55 ... | reverse complement strand
TAGTAATCGACCGGGACAACCTGATTCAGGGGCCGGACCAGGTGGTGGAGGCGCGGGAGGGTGAGGGTGCGTCCTTGGTCGGTGCAGTGGGGCTGGGGTCGGATCTTCTGCGGGTTGACGGTGGAGGGGCCTTCTTCGAAGTAGTAGCGTAGGATTTCTTCGCGGCTGAATTGATTGGCCAGGCCGGGGATGCCGCCAAGGTGGGCGCAGGCGCCGTAGGCTACGAGGAACCGGCTTTTTCGGCGGAGGAGGTGGACCATCTCCTCTTGTTCGGTGGTACGGACGGCTCCGTTGACGAGGGTGGCGAACAGGGCTTGGTCCGGCAATGCCTCCACGTCGGCCCGTTTGAAGTCCATGGCGCACGGCCAGAAGGCCAGGTCCACGGTTTCCACCAGGGCGAGGATGTCCTCGGCCAGGTCGACGACGGCTTCTTCGCAACCGCCGCAGGAGGCGCACCAGTAGATGGCGAGCTTGGGTTTAGGCATGGACCTTCTCCAAGGGTTGGGTTGGGGTTAAGGCTTCCGTGGGTGGGGAGGTGGACTCTGGTGCTGGCGGGTGTTCCAATTCCCGGTCCCATGCGTCAAATCGGGCGGGCAGATTGAGTGGTCCGAGGGCGCGGATGCGTTCGACCATGTCGTTGACCACCTGGCGCAGTTTTTCGCCTTCGGAGGCGGCGATCCATTCGAGTCGGACGCGGTCGGGTTCGATGCCCAGGGCGGTGAGCATGCGGCGGAGCATGCGCATGCGGCGCAGGGTTTTGTAATTGCCCTCGGCGTAGTGGCAATCGCCCGGGTGGCAGCCGCCGATCAGGACGCCATCGGCTCCCTTGGCCAGTGCGTCGAGGATGAATTGCGGGTCCACGCGGCCCGAGCACATCAGTCGGACGACGCGGACGTTGGGGGCGTATTTGAGACGGGAGACACCGGCCAGGTCGGCGGCGGTGTAGGTGCACCAATTGCAGAAGAAGGCGACGATCCGGGGTTCCCAACGCGACTCAGTCATGGCTTAGGACTCCCTCGATTTCCGCGAAGATTTGTTCGTCTTCGAACAGGTGTTGACGGATGGAGCCGGAGGGGCAGGCGGCCACGCAGGTGCCGCAGCCCTTGCAGAGGGCGGCCTGGATGTGGGCCTTGCCACGGGCCTCGTCGAACTGGATGGCCGAATAGGGGCAGAGAGGCAGACAGGATTTGCAGCCGCTGCAGTCGGCTTCCTCGATGTAGGCGGTGTTGGGTTCCTGTTCGATGTAGCCGCGGTCCATGAGGGCCAGGGCTTCGGCAGCGGCTGCGCCGGCTTGGGCCACGGTGTCGGGGATATCCTTGGGGCCCTGACAGCAACCGGCCAGGAAGATGCCGTCGGTGAAAGTGCTGACCGGTGCGAGCTTGGGATGACGCTCGAGGAACCAGCCTTCGGCGCTGCAGCTCAGGTTGAGCAGGCGGCGCAGCTCCTGTGCATCGGGATGTGGTTCCTTGCCCACGGCCAGGACCACCATGTCCAGCGGGATGCGCCGGACGAAGCCGGCCAAAGTGTCTTCCACCCGGATGACCAGTTTGCCTTCTTCTTCCGGGGTCATGGCCCAATCGGTGACTTCGGCCACGCGGCCGCGCACGAACTGGATTCCTTCGCGCAGGCACTTGTCATAGAACTCCTCGTAGCCCTTTCCGGCGGCGCGAATGTCCATGTAGAAGAGGGTGACGTCGGCTCCGGTATGTTCGCGGATGAGCAGCGCCAGTTTCATCGAATGCATGCAGCAGGTGCGGGAGCACCAGCGGTTGGTGCGGTGGTCGCGGGAACCGACGCACAGGATGAAACCGACGGACTGGGGGGTGCGGCCGTCGCGTAGGCGGATTTCCCCGCCGGTGGGGCCGCTGCTGTTGACCAGGCGTTCGACCTCCAGGGTGGTGAAGACGTTGGGGTAGCGACCGTAGCCGTACTGGGGCAGGCGGGAGGGGTCGAACAACTGGAATCCGGTGGCCACGAGGATGGTGCCAACCTGCACCACCTTGAGTTCGGGTTTCTGGTCGAAGGCGATGGCGTTGCGGTCGCAGGCTTCCACGCAAGTCTTTTTGCATTTGCCAGTTTTGAGGTTCAGGCAGCGTTCGGGGTCGATAAGGACGACCTGCGGGGTGGCTTGCGGGAAAGGCAGATAGATGGGTTTGCGGCGACTGAGCCCCAGATTGAATTCATCGGGGAACTTGCCTTCTTTGAACACGCAGGCGTCCACGCATTCTTTGCAACCCACGCAAAGTTCCTCGTTCACGTAGCGGGGTTTGCGGCGGACGGTGACGGTAAAGTTGCCTACGAACCCTTCCACTTTGACCACCTCGCTGTAGGTCCAGAGCGTGATGTTCGGGTGGGAACGGACGGCGGACATCTTGGGGGTCAGAATGCAGGCGGCGCAGTCGAGGGTGGGGAAAGTTTTGTCCAGGTAGGCCATGTGGCCGCCGATGCTGGGCTGGCGTTCGACCAGGATGACCCGTTTGCCGGCTTCGGCCAGGGTGAGGGCTGCGTGGATGCCGGCGATGCCTCCGCCAATCACCAGTGCCTCGGCCCGAATGGGGACCCGGACAGGTTCGAGGGCGCGATGGAAACGGACACGCTCGATGGCGGCCCGGGCCAGGGCCCTGGCCTTGGCGGTGGCAGCCTGCGGGTCTTCGTGCACCCAGGAGGCATGTTCCCGAATGTTGACCATCTGGAAGCAGAACGGGTTCAGTCCCGCTTTGGCGACGGCCTTGCGAAACGTCTGCTCGTGCAGGAGCGGGGAGCAAGAAGCCACTACGACGCGGTTGAGCCGGTGGTCTCGAATGTCCTGCTGGATCAGCTCCTGGCCCGGGTCGGAGCACATGTATTTGTAGTCTCGGGAGATGACCACGCCGGGCAGCCGGGAGGCGAAGCGCGCCACCTCGGCGCAGTCCACGGTGGAAGCGATGTTGCTACCGCAGTGGCAGACGTAGAACCCGATGCGAGGAGGCTCAGCAGAGGGGTTGGGTTTCATGGCACCAGACCGGTTCATGAGGCCGCGGTTGCGGCGGACCACTTCTCGAAGGGCACCAGATTGCGGTGCAAGCCCAACTCTCGAGGGGCCAACCCAAACGCCAGTCCCATGAGTTGTGTGAAGTACACGGTGGGGATGCGGACAGCTCCCCAGCGCCGTTCGATTTCCTGGTGGTAGGCGTCCAGGTTGAAATGGCAGAGGGGACAGACGGTGGCGATCACATCGGCGCCACGGCGTAGCGCCTCTTTCATGAGGATGTAGGAAAGTCGCAGCCCGGCTTCCGGGACGGTACCGGTGAGACTGCCGCCGCAGCATTTGGTCTTGAGCGGGTAGGGTACCACCTCGGCTCCCAGGGTGGCCAAGAGGCGGTCCAGGGTGGTGGGGTTGAAGGCATCGTCAAAGGTCGCATAGGGCCGGACGATCTGGCAGCCATAGTAAGGGGCGACCTTCAAGCCCCGCAGGGGGCGGACGACTTTTTCGCGAATGACTTCCAGCCCGACGTCGTGGAGCAAAATGTCCAGCGGATGCCGCACTTGAACCCGGCCGGTGTACCGCAGCCGGGCCCGGTCCAGGGCGGATTGGACGGTGGAGCGGACGTCCGGGAACTGGGCGATGTTGTGCTGGACCTTATGGAGCACCAGGTAACAGGCACTGCAAGGGGCCAACAAGTCTCGGGAACCTGCCTGCTGCTCGGCCAGGGCAAGGTTGCGGGCCGCTAGCACGGCTGCCTCCATTTCATCGACGGACATGTAGGCGGTGGCGCCGCAGCAGTTCCAATCCTCCAGCTCCTGGACTTCGACGCCCAAGTGCCGGAGGACTGGCAGGAGGGATTCCTCGTAGGCGCGGCCCAGGCCCTTGAGCGAACAGCCGGGAAAATAGAGGTACTTCATACGGCCTCCTTTCGTTCAGCGGGCGGCAGTGAACCGCCGTTGGTGGCGGCGAGCATGGCGGCCAGTTCGTCTCGGCGCTGGATGCGCTCCGGTTTCAGACTAAACCGGCCGGTCCGCAACAGGCCCAGTCCCATGCGCCAGGAGCGGAACAGGGCGCGCCAGTCCGATTTGAGGAAGAGCCTCAGCACCAGCAGGGTCTCGGTGATGCGTCCCATGCGGCGGGCCATGGCAGAAAACTCCCGGGCCAGCACCGGAATGGGGAACCGGCGCGGGTAGATGCCTTCTTGAATAGCCCGCTGCTTCAGGGCGTACATGATGTCGGTGATACGAATCTGGCGGGGGCAATCCACCGTGCAAGCGTAGCAGGACGCACAGAGCCAGATGGTATGGCTGCGCAGCACCTCGTTCTTGAAGTCGGCCCGCACCAGCGCCATGACCTGGCGGGGGGTGTAGTCCATGTAAATGCTCAGGGGACAGGTGCCCGAACAAGTGCCGCACTGAATGCAGCTTTTGAGCTGGTCGCAGCCGGCCAGGCTCATGATCTCCTCGGCAAACCCGCGGACGCGGTCGGCGTCGTACTTGATGGTGCGCTGGATTTCCATGAGGGTTCCTGTCATTCGAAAAACTTGTAAATAACTTTCACATTTTGTCCATATCTCATCACCTAAAAAGGAGCACGGTCTGCGAGGGTCGTGCTTGCCCTGCGTTGGCAAAGGTTGCCCGTCTTTTGTCGTGGCGGCCCATGGCTGGGGCGCGATGGACCGGTGCGCGAGGGGACAGGCCGGATTGGGGCGGGTTTGGGCTTGGGTGGCGGCGGCTGGGGAAGTAAGCAGGGGACATGAAGCTGCGTGGTTTTGCCATGAAACTGAAGGCCGGATGTGAGGCGGAGTACCGGCGTCGGCACGAAGCCCTTTGGCCGGAGCTGGCGGCGCTGTTGCGGCAGTCGGGCATTTCGGATTATGCGATTTTTCTGGATACGTCCACGGGCACATTGTTTGCGGTACAAAAGGTGGGACCGGGGCATGATCCGGCCGTGTTGCGGAGTCATCCAGTGATGCGGCGTTGGTGGGACTACATGGCCGACCTGATGGAAGTCCACCCCGATCATGCGCCTGTGGAGCGGGAATTGGAGTTGATGTTCTACTTGCCCTGAAGGGTCTGGACGTTTGGCCGCGCAGGGATGGGGAGGGCTTCGAGCGCGGCTAAAGTGAGGGCGGAATTCTGCCGATAATGGCGAGGAACTAACTGCCTTGCCGGCTGGCCGGTCCGGTGGGGCCGGCTGTGAAAGGAGGGGCCAGGAGGAACCGGCCGCGGGCCATCCGACCGGGTGCTGGGGCCGGCGGAACAGGCTATTGAGCTCCGAGGCTCAGAGGCCGGGCCGGGGTTCCCTGCCCATGCTCGGCCGGTGTGGACCAGGCGGGGTAGGTAGGACAACGAGCGTTTCCGGTGATGGCTGGAGGTGACGCGTTGGAACGGGTTCAGGCACCAAAGCCGGATGTGCCGGCAGGATTGGGGCGAGACATTGAAGGGCAGGGTGGCCCCGGGGGCGTACCTGTTTGGCGGCCCGAAGCCTGGACGGTGGGGCATGCTTTGGTTTGGGAGGAGCGGTTCCTAGAGATCAGTGAGGGGTTGGTGCGTCTTTTGGGGGGCAGTGCGGAGAGCTGGCGCGGGCGTGAAGTGGGGGAACTGTTTGCTTCGCAGTCGGATTGGGAGGGGATCCGGGAGGCGTGGGCCGAGGCGCGTAGGCAAGGGGAGGGCTTTGCGTGGCGCGAGACCCGGATTCGCAGCAGGACGGGAGAGGGGCGATCTGTGCTGCTGTTGGCCGGGTGGCCGAGGGGAGCTGAGTCGGGCCGATTGGAGTGTTGGTGGGTGCTGGATTTGGGTTGTGTGCACACGGTGGGGCGGGAGTTGGATCGGCGGAGTCGCCAGTTGGCGTTGTACCACCGGTTGGCCGAGCAGGTTTTGGCGGGGGAGGGTGCCGAGGCGTCGCTTGACTGGATGGCCCGGGAACTGGCGGAGCTCGTGGGCTTTCCCGTGGTCATCCTGGGCACGTGCGATTACGAGCAAGCGCTGATGGTGTATCGGGGAGTCTGGGGATTGGACTTGTCGGGGTTGCCCAGCCCTTTGGAGGTGCCATTGGATGTTGACTTGGCGGCGGGGGTGATTGGGGGAGGGGGGACGGTGGTGGAGGAAGATCTGGCTGAAGGGTGTGGTTGTTCGGCGCCGTTGGTACGGCAATGGGGTTTGCGGACGTACTTGGGCGTGCCGTTGCGTGTGGGGTCGCATTTGTTGGGGGTGTTGAGTTTTGCGGATCGTCAGGTACGCCCGGTGACCGCAGGGGCGAGGGAGTTGGCGGAGCAGGTGGGGGATTATGTGGCGATGTTGCTGGATCGGTGGGAGGCACGGGAATCGCTTCGTCGTCGGGAGGCGGAACTTCGTGCTGTCTATGACCAGGCGCCGGCGATCATGTGTGTGTTCGATCCCCAACTGCGGATCGTGCGGGCGAATCGGGCAGCGGCGGAGTATGCGCGTCGTCCCGCGCAGGAGCTTCCGGGGCTGCAGTTGGGGGCGTTCTTGCGTTGCGAAGCCTGTGCCCGGCGCGGCTACGAGTGTGGCACTTCCCCCGAATGCCCGCGCTGTGAGGTGCGCCAGGCGCTGATCGAGGCCTTTCGAGAGGGGAAACGGTGGGACAAGCGCCAGGTCCAGAAGACGGTCTTTCAGGGGGACCGACCTGTGGAGGCGACGCTGCTGGTTTCTGCGGAGCGGATCCGGGTCAATGGGCTGGATCGTGTGTTGCTGTGCCTGGAGGACATTACGGAGCGCAAGCAGGCCGAAATGCGGATTCGGTCGCAAGCGGCGCTGCTGGAGGTGACGCGGGATGCTGTGTTGGTGCGGGATTTTTGTGACCGCATTCTGTATTGGAACGAGGGAGCAGCGCAACTATATGGGTGGACGGCTTCCGAGGCGCAGGGCCGCACCACGCACGAACTGGGTTTCATAGTGGACGAGACCCAGGTGGTGGAGGCGGTTCGGGCCGTGCAGAACGAGGGGGTCTGGAATGGGGAGATGCGCCATCGGCACCGCTCGGGGCGGGAGCTGGCGGTGCAAAGTCGTTGGACACTGATTCGGCGCAGCGACGGTTTCCCGAGGGCGATTTTGATTGTCAGCACGGACATCACGGAAAAGAAGCAGTTGGAGACCCACCTCTTGCGCAGTCAGCGCCTGGAGAGCATCGGGACCCTGGCCAGCGGCCTGGCACACGATCTGAACAATGTGTTGTCGCCGATTCTGATGGCGGTGCAATACCTCAAGGACGAGGTGCAGAGCGAGGCGGCGCGCACGTGTTTGCAAACGCTGGAGACCTGTGCGCAGCGGGGGGCCGGGATCATTCGGCAGGTGCTGACCTTTGCCCGCGGGGTGGAAGGGACCCGGGTGTTGTTGCAGTTGAAGCATCTGGTGCGGGAGGTAGAGCGGATCATTGCCGAGACATTTCCTCGCTCGATCCGGGTGCAGGTGCGGATGGCACGACAGCCCTGGCTGGTGCGGGGGGATCCGACGCAACTGCAGCAGGTGCTTTTGAACCTCTGCGTCAATGCGCGCGATGCGATGCCGCAGGGCGGGACCTTGACGCTGCGTTTAGAAAACCAGGCGCTCGAGCGCGAGCCGGAGCGTGTGCATCCCAAGGCCAAGGCTGGGCCCTACGTGGTGCTTTCGGTTGAGGACACGGGGGTGGGGATCCCGGAGGAATTGCTGGACAAGATTTTCGATCCTTTCTTCACCACCAAGCCGGTGGGGCAGGGGACAGGTTTGGGGCTGGCCACGGTATTGGGAATCGTCGAGTCTCATGGCGGGTTTGTGTTGGTAGAATCGCAGGTGGGCCGGGGCAGTACGTTTTCGGTGTACCTGCCGGCCTTGCCGCAGGAGCAGGCCACGGATCCTGCCCTCAAGCCCAGCAAACCGGCGCGTCGGGGGCAGGGGCAGCGGATTCTGGTGGTGGATGATGAGCCAGCGGTGCGCGAAATCACGGCGGCGTTGTTGCGCATGCATGGGTACGAACCGGTCCTGGCAGCGGATGGTCAGGAGGCGCTCTCGATCCTGGAGCAGGGGGGCGGCCAGATCCGGGCGGTGATCACGGACCTGATGATGCCACGGATGGACGGGCCGACGTTTTTGCGGGCGTTGCAGCGGATTGCGCCCGGGCTGCCTGCCATCAGCATTACGGGCTTGGGGGAGGAGGCCCGAGTGGCCGAGGCGCGCGCTGCGGGGGCTCAGATCAATCTGGGTAAGCCGTTCAAGGCGGAGCAGCTCCTGTCGAGTTTGGAGCGCGTACTGAGCCCTGCAGTCCCGGCGGTGAAGGGTGGCGAGGGCTGAATCGAGTCTGGCCAGGCTCGTTGGTTGGCGGCGCGCCGCGCCGGTGGGGGTGGTGCCGGAGTGGGAGCTCCGGAGTTGGCCGCTCCAGTTGGATCGGCTTTGTCGCGGGTGCGCGATGGTTTGTTCGGGTGGATTAGGGGCTCTGCAGGGCGGGGAGGCCGTGCGGAGTCCGGTGCTTGGGGGCCTGACGGGGGTGGGGCGGGTGGCAGCCTGGGGGGAGGGCGGTGCGGAAGGGTTTGGCTTGGCAACGGGCGGTCTGGTGGGTGCACATTCATGGCATGCGGGTTCGGTTGTGGTTGGGACCGGCCGGGAGCGGCAAGACCCACCGGTGTTTGTCGGAGATTCGGGAGGCGTTACGGCGTTCTGCGGAAGGGCCACCGCTGCTATTGGTGGTGCCACGGCAGATGACATTTCAGTTGGAGCGTCAGCTTTTGAGCGGCTCGGAGGTCTGCGGGTATACGCGGCTGCAGGTGTTGTCGTTTGAGCGGCTCTGTTTTTGGCTCTGGGAGGCGTGCGGGTGGGCACCGTTGCGGTGCCTTTCGGCGGAGGGCCGGGTGATGGTGTTGCGGGCGTTACTGGGGCGGTTGCGTAACGAGCTAAAGGTTTTCCGGGCGAGTGCGCGGTGGACGGGTTTTGCGCAGGAAGTGAGTGAGGCGTGGGTGGAGTGTCGGCGGCACGGGATCAGGGCCGAGCGGGTGGCCCGGGTGGCGGGTGCGGTGTCGTCGGAGCGACTGGCTGGGAAACTGTCGGATTTTGCGTTATTGGCGCGTCAGTACGAGGCGTGGCTGGAAGCGCACGGTTTGGTGGACGTCCAGATGGTGGGAGAGCACGTGACCGAGCGACTGGCTCGGGCTGCGGAAGCGGCATGGATTGGGGGGGTCTGGGTGGACGGTTTTGCCGAGCTGGCGCCTCAAGAGATCGAGCTGTTGGCGGCGTTAACACGGCATTGTGAGTGCATGACGGTGACGTTCTGCCTGGATGCACACGGGCCTGGGCCGGCGGGGTGGTTGTCGCCGTGGTGGGTAGTGGAGCGTTTCAAGCGGCAGTTCCAGGAGGCAGTAGGACGGGTGGGCGGGGTGGAATGTGTGGAACAGTGGTTGCCTCCGCGGGCTCGGGCCGGGCGGTTCGCGCACCCGGCTTTGTTTGCGTTGGAGAGGGCCTGGGCCAGCGGATCAGTGGCTGGGGGGGACACGGGGGCGCGTCTTGAGCTCGTAAGACCGGAGGGCGCGGTGCGCTTGGTGGTATGCGAGAGTCCGCGGGAGGAGGCCACGTTTGTGGCGCGGGAGATTTGGCGTTTTGTGCGGGCCGGGGGCCGATTTCGGGAGGTGCTGGTGCTGGTGCGGGATTTGGAGGAGGCTCAGGCGCATCTGCGTCGGGTGTTTGCGGAGTATGAGATACCCTATCATCTGGACCAGCGCGAGCCGGTGGCCTACCACCCTTTGGCGGTGCTGACCCGAAGTGCGCTTCGTTTGGTGGGGCAGGACTGGCGACAGGCCGACTGGTTTGCTGCGTTGAAGTGCGGTCTGCTGAACGCTCCGGAGGAAGAAGTCTTGGATGCGCTGGAGAATCAGGCGTTGGCCGAGGGTTGGGAGGGCCGCACCATTTGGTTGGGGGAAGTGGCTGCAGGTTGGTTTGCCGGGCGGGGCCAATCCGGGCAGCGATGGTGGCGGGGTTTTCTGGAACCATGGCGGCGCTTCGACGCGGCCCTGGGGGAGGGGAAGCGTCGGGTGGAAGGCCGGGAGCTAGTGGCTGCGGTGCGGGATTTGTGGGAGCAGTTGGGTGTGGAGGACCGGCTCCGGCAATGGGCGGCGGAGGCCGGTGAGGAGTGGGGCCGGAGAGTCTGGCCGGGGGAGCCGGCGGGGGCCGTGCACGGCACGGTGTGGGAGCAGATGCAGGCCTGGTTGGAGGACTTGGAACTGGCGTTTGGAGCGGAGAGGCTGGAGTGGAAGGAATGGTTGCCGGTGTTGGAGGCGGGACTGGCGGGGCTGACGGTGGGTGTGATTCCGCCGGCGTTGGATCAGGTGCTGGTGGGGGCGGTGCATCGGTCGCGCCAGTCCGAGGCTCGGCTGGTGTTCTTGCTGGGTTGGAATGAGGGCGTGTTTCCTGGTCGTCCGGTACGGGGGCCGCTGTTGACGGAGGCCGAGTGGGCGGAGTTGGCGGGTCAGGGGCTGGCCCTGCGCCGGCCACCCCAAGAACAACGGGCCGCGGAAGAGCATTTTGCGTATCTGGCCTGTACCCGTGCGCGGGAACAGTTGGTCATTAGCTGGTGCCGTCGGGACGCTGCGGGTCGCGTATTGAACCCCTCGGCGTTTTGTACCCGGTTGAAGCAGTGTTTGCCGGGCTTGCGGGAGGAGTCCAGTGGGGGTGACGCCTTGGTGGGGAGTGGAGCGGTGCAGCCCGGGTGTGGGACTGGGTCGGGGGCCGGTCCAGAGGGATTGGGCGATCGGGTCCACCTGCGGGAGTTGTGGCCTTGGTTGTTGCGGGCCTGTCAGGTGGCACCTGCGCGCGTCCGGCGGTTGCCGGAGGCTGCCCAGGCGGTGGTGGAACCTTTCCTGAGGTATGAGGCTTACGTGGCACAGAGGCTTCTGAGGCCGGAGGTGGCTCGGGCATTGTATGGCGAGCGGCTTCGGTTGTCGGTCAGCCAATTGGAACGATTTGCGGCTTGTCCGTTTCAGTTTTTTGTGTGGGGTGGGTTGTTGGCGCGGGAGCGGCCATTGTTCGAGGCGGGGGCGGTCGAGCGCGGTTCTTTCCAGCATGAGCTGCTGGCGAGGTTTCATCAGCGGGTGAGCGAGCTTGGGCTGTTGTGGCGGGAGCTGGATGAAGCGCGGGCGCGGGCCTTGTTATGGGAACTGGCCGAGCAGGTGGGCGCGGAATATCGAGCCGGCTTGTTCCGGAGCACGGAGCGACGGTGGCTACTGGCGCAGCGGTTGGTGAAGGAGTTGGAGGACTTTTTGGCGGTCAGCCTGGACTGGATGCGGCGGACGTACCGATTGGATCCGGTGGGAGCGGAGTGGCGGTTTGGGGAGGGGCAGGAGCCGGGTTGGCGTTTGGAATGGCCGGATGGTCGGGTGTTGGAAGTGGTCGGCCGGCTGGATCGGGTGGACGTGGGGCGTTTGGAGGATGGGCAGCAGGCGCTGGTGGCGGTGATCGATTACAAAACGGGTCGGGTCAAACTGGATCCGTGGCTGATCCGATCCGGCGTGGATCTCCAGTTGCGGGTGTACCTGAACGTGGTTGACGGATTGGAAGGGTTGCGTCGGGGCTTGGGGGTCCATCAGCTTCGCCCGGTCGGTGCCTTTTATGTGCCGTTGCGACCCCGACCCGAGCCGGTGCGCAGCCGGGCCGAGGCGGAGGCGGACTCGGACCGGGCCCGGGCCTATCAGCATCAGGGTCTGTTCGACGCCACCCGGTTGGCCTGGTTGGAAAATGCTCCGGGGCAGATGCAGGGGGAACAATTTGTTTGGCGCCGCAATCAGGACGGGAGTTTGCGCCGGGGAGGTTTCCAAGCGCTGGGGGGGGCGGAATTCGAGCGATTGCTGCAGGAGACGGATAGGTTGGTGCGGGAGATGGCGGAGCGGATCTGGCGGGGGGAGGTGGGCCCTGACCCGTACCAGCACCGGGACCAAGTGGCCTGTGACCGCTGTGAGTGCCAGTGGATCTGTCGGCTGGATCGGCACCGTCACCGCTTCCGCAAACTAACGTCCGGGGAGGGCCGGATTTGACAGCGGGGCAGCGGCTTTGGCAGGCTGGCCGCCCGGTTTTTGGGGGCACTGTGAACGCGGAATTGCTGGCTCAAGCCAAGGCATTGGGGTTCTCGGATCGTCAGATTGCGCACCTGACAGGACGCACCGAGGACGAGATTCGTGCTTTACGGAAACAATGGGGACTGCTGCCAAGTTATCGGCTGGTAGACACCTGCGCGGCGGAGTTCGAAGCCTACACGCCGTATTATTATTCAACCTACGACCGGGGGGATGACGAGGTTCGTGTTTCGGACCGGCGCAAGGTGATGATTCTGGGCGGGGGGCCGAACCGGATCGGGCAGGGCATCGAGTTTGATTATTGCTGTGTGCATGCGGCCTTTGCGCTGAGGGAGGAGGGGTTCGAGACCATCATGGTCAATTCGAACCCGGAGACCGTCTCCACGGATTACGATACCAGCGACCGGCTCTATTTCGAGCCGCTGACGCTGGAGGACGTGCTGCACATTTACGAGCGGGAAAAGTGTGGGGGCGCGATTGCTCAGTTTGGCGGTCAAACCCCTCTGAACCTTTCGCTACCGCTGCAACGCAATGGCGTGCGCATCCTGGGTACCTCTCCGCAAAGCATCGAACTGGCAGAGGACCGTGAGTTGTTTGCCGCGCTGCTGCGCCGGCTGAACATCCCGCAACCACCCAATGGGGTGGCGACGAACGAGGAAGAGGCGTTGCAGGTGGCCCGAACGCTCGGTTACCCGATCCTGGTGCGGCCCAGCTTTGTGCTGGGAGGCCGCGCCATGCAGATCGT
>Ga0308415_1000957_pt1 | contig 12798 bp, 9 predicted proteins | sample HotsprSampleOS55_FD_203465 | JGI IMG/M metagenome (GOLD analysis project Ga0308415, IMG submission 203465) | Hot spring phototrophic mat microbial communities from Octopus Spring, Yellowstone National Park, Wyoming, United States - 20090730_OS55 ... | reverse complement strand
AAGGAAGATTCGCGGCAGTTTGAAGTGCGCGGTTAGCTCAGTTGGTAGAGCACCAGCTCGACACGCTGGGGGTCGCAAGTTCGAGTCTTGCACCGCGCACCACTCTTTTCCAACAGGCGCAAAGACGCGTCCGCTTCTGGGGGCCTGAACCTTGCCGGGCGTTGGTCTCAGGCCGCTTTGTGTGTCGGCGGCTCAGCCACTCCGAGCCCCGCACTACCGCGCTTTCGCTTTGGCACGTCTTCCGACTTTTCCCCAACACAACTGCGTGCGCTGTGACCAAACGCAAAAGCGGTCCTACTCCGAAGCAAAAACCACGAATCGCTCCTCCAAACCCACCCACGGCCTCTAAACCGAACAGCCGTTCCGGCGGCGACAACGCATCAAGCTTTTCCGCCTGCACTCCAATCGCGGTTGGGAGGCGGCCGAACGCGCGCGAGATGGTACAGCCTAAAGAAGCCGCGCTCGGGAGCGCGGCAGCGGAGGCGAACGGCGAACGGTCTGACTGCCGCCAAGACAAACCGCCCAGGGCATGGTCTCGTTGTTAGGAGCCGGCTATTCCGACCGGTGGCCAGCAGCCATGCAGGCCGCACCGCTGTAAAGCACCGACCCGCCGGGGCAGTCCAAAGGTCTCGGCGGTTTCGGGCGCCGTGGTTCCCACTGGCGGCGCAGGAGTGTCGCCGATTGCCGTGGGCGGGGAAACCGAGGCTTACTCCCTGCCTTCCGGTCCGGCCGCTTCCTTCCCGCCACCCTGGTCCATGGCTCTCTGCCGTCCCTTGCTCGATCTGGGCCGCGCGAACAGCAACGGCTGAGCGCGTGCTTGCCGATCGATTCCCAGACACAGAGACTGGCCTCCATGGATTGGCCACCGGACTATCACATGCACACGCCCCTGTGCCGACACGCGACGGGGGAGCCCTCGGCCTATGCACGGCAAGCCCGAGAGCGGGGCCTGCGGGAGATCGGTTTTGCCGATCACGCACCCATGCCGCGCGACGATTTCGACGATTGGCGCATGCGCCAGGCAGACCTGGACACCTACCTGCGCAGCGTGGAGGCTGCGCGGGCCGCAGTACCGGAACTCACCATCCGGGTCGCTCTCGAAGTGGATTATCTGCCCGGGTTGGAATCTTGGATTGACGCCCTGGCCCGCCAACACAGATGGGATTACCTCATCGGGTCCGTCCATTACGTTTCGGGCGGCTGGGCCGTGGACAACCCGCACCAACAGGCGCGTTGGCAAACGACCGAGCCGCTGCGCGTGTGGCAGGAGTATCTCGAACGCCTCACGGCTGCGGCTGCGAGTGGTTGGTTCGACGTGCTCGGGCATGTGGATTTGCCCAAGAAGTTTGGGCATGCACCTCCGCCGGAGTGTGTACCCCTGTGGGAGGAGCTGTTTGCTACTGCCCGCCGGGCCGGCTGCGCCATCGAGATCAACACGGCCGGTCTTCGCAAGGACTGCCGCGAGATCTATCCGTCGCTGGCCCTGCTGCGAATCGCTTGTCGCGCCGGGGTGCCCATCACCTTCGGGTCGGATGCTCATGCCCCGGCAGAAGTGGGCGCTGACTGGCCGGCCGCGATCGCCCTGGCTCGAGCGGCCGGGTACCGGCAGTACCTGCGCTTTGCCGCCCGGAGGGCCTGCACAGTCGATTTACAGGAACTGACGGGACCGTAAAGGGCTCCCTCCGGAAAGGATCCGGACCCGAGGGGCCTCAGGTCTGATGATCTCCCTGTGCGGGCGAGACGTTCAGGGCCGAGGCTACCGTGCTCAGGAGTGCATCATGGTCGATCGGTTTTTGGAAGTAGGCCACTGCACCCACGCGCTGGGTGGCTTCCCGATGCTTGTCGGGGTCATCCGCCCAAATGATGACCACCGGCTTGTGCCAGTCCTGGTAGAGACGCTCCAGCCATTGCACCAGCGAAAAGCCACTCCAGGCCGGCCCTTCGAAAGGCGAGACGGGCAGGTGGATGTCCACGATCAACAAATCCGGGGGCTCGGTTCGCACAATGCGCAGGGCCGATTCCGAATCCGTGGCACTGCTGACGCTGTAACCGTGCGCCTACAATTTGATGCCAAGCGCTTTGACCACCACCGGGTCATCGTCAAGGATGAGAATTCTTTTCCCGCTCATAGTTGGTGCCCCCGTGCGCCGTCCGCCCTCCTGTGCTATAACTCATTGGCGTCCGACTGCAATGGACTTTTGCCGAAATATCCAGTGCGGCCGGTCTCGGGAACCGCATGGCCCGACCTCCGAATCATCCATGAACTGCAGTTCTCCAAATCCCAAGGCCTCGCACGCCGAGCGGGTCCGGGCCCTTTTCAGTGCCATTGCCCACCGGTATGACCTGATCAATGATCTGCAAAGCCTCGGGCTGCACCGGCTCTGGAAACGCAGGATGGTTGAATGGGCGGCGGTGGGCCCCGGCCAACGCGCCCTGGACCTCTGCTGCGGCACCGGTGACGTAGCATGGCGCCTGGCCGCCCGGGGCGCCGAAGTAGTGGGCCTCGATTTCAGCGAACCGATGCTGCAACAGGCCCGGCGTCGCGCCGCCCAGCATCCGGCCCTGGCAGGGCGGCTCCGGTTCGTCCAGGGCGACGCCCTTCACGTACCTTTTGCCGACAACACCTTTGATGCCGTTACGATCGCCTATGGGCTGCGGAATTTGAGCGACTGGCAAGCGGGCCTGCGTGAGATGCTGCGGGTGTGCAGGCCCAGCGGGCGCCTGGTCATTCTGGATTTCGGCAAACCGGCGTGGCCCCTGTGGCGCAAACTCTACTTTGGCTACCTCCGCTTCGTGGTGCCCGCGTGGGGCCGGTGGATGGCCGGGGACCGCGCCGCCTATGCGTACATTTTGGAGTCGCTGGAATCCTATCCGGCCCAGCAAGGTGTCCTGAGCGCTCTGCAGGAACTGGGCTGCCGCAAGGTGGAGGTGCGCGACCTGCTGGGCGGTGCCATGAGCCTGCACCGCGCTGTCAAGCCGGGTTGAAACGCGCCGCCGATTCCACCGGTTGCGCCTGGATCCGGGCCGGTTCCTCGGAGGCAAACGCACGGCGCGCCATCCTTTCCAGAACCGCGATCCACTGCGGATGCTCGTTGAGGCAAGGGATCTGGACAAATTCCCGGCCTCCCGCGCCCAGGAAAGTCCCCCGACCGCGCATGCCGATTTCCTCCAGCGTCTCCAGGCAATCGGACACAAAGGCCGGACAGATTACCAGAAGCTTCTTCACCCCGGACCGACCCAGCCGGATCATCTCTTCGTCCGTGTAGGGGCGCAACCACGGGTCGCGACCGAGTCGCGACTGAAAGGCCACCGACCAGCGACCCGCGGGAACCCCGGCCGCCTGCACGAAGGCCGTTACGGTCCGAAAACACTGGTGCCGATAACAGGTGGCATGCGCCGGGCTCGGCACCTGACAACAATCCGGCACCTGCAGGCAGTGTCGGCCGGTCGGATCGCTTTTGCGGATCTGCCGTTCCGGTACTCCGTGGAAGCTGAACAGAAGATGATCGTAGCCCTGCGCCAAATAGGGCTGGGCACTGGCCACCAGCGCGGCGATGTAATCCGGCGCATCGGGATACGGGGGCTCCACCGTCAGCCGCAGTTGGGGCGCACGGCGTCGCACCACCTCCTGCACCTTCACCACCGCCGTCTCGTAACTGGACATTGCATAATGCGGGAACAGCGGGATCAGATGGACCCATTCGACCCCTTGGTCTACCAACCGGGCCACCGCACTCTCCACCGAGGGATTCTGATACCGCATGGCCAGTTCGACCAGCACCCCGAGCCGTTCCTGCAGGAGCCGCTGCACATTGCGGCTGGTGACGATCAAGGGCGAGCCCGCCGGAGTCCAGATCGTCTGATAGGCATGGGCCGACTGTCTCGGTCGCCGGATCAGAATCATCCCCACGATCCACCGCCGCAACAGCCAAGGCACATCCATCACCCGTGGATCCATCAGGAACTCGTTCAGGTACCGCCGCACGTCCCGCACCGAAGGCGAGTCCGGGGACCCGAGGTTCATCAACAAGACGGCCTGTTTCATGCAGAATGCCCAGGGGGTTCGTCCCAAAACTTCCGAATGCGGCCCGCTACGTTCAAACCCGACAGGATGGAGTCGCCCAGCGAAATCCCGTCGCGGTAATGCCCGGCAAAAAACAGCCCGGGATGCGACTGTTCCTGCCGGCTCATCTCGGCCCGATATCGGCCGTAGCCGAGGTTGTACTGGGGAATCGCGCGGGGCCAGTAGAAATGATGAGTAAACACCGGCCGGCCCCGTACCCCCAGGAGCACCGCCAGGTCCCGGCAGGTCAGCTCGTACAGCTCCTCGGCCGGGCGACCCGCCAATTCCGGTTGCCGTTCCCCGCCGATGTAACTGGTCAGGGTCACGTGTCCGGCGGGTGCCCGGTTGGGAAAAAGGGAGGAGGAAAAGATTGTGCCCAGGATGTGGAAGCCTTCCACGCGCGGAATGAGCATGCCGAATCCCTGGCATGGATGCGCCACGTCCTCCCGCCGGAATCCCAGCACCACGCTGGCCACCGGCGGATAGCGAATCTCCCCCAGGAACTTCAGGCTGTCGCCACCCGGTGCTTCCAGCTCGATTTCCGCCAGCTTGAACGCCGGCGCCGCAAGCAGAACTGCCGAGTGTTCATGCGTGGTTTCGCCCTGCGGCGTCCGCACCGTCACCTCCCAGCCCCGGCCCGTGCGGCGCAGCTTTGTCACCTCCGCCTGCAGCTTTACAGCTTCTCCAAGTCGCTGCCGCAGCGTCTCCGGTAAGACCTGCAACCCTTCATCAAAGGAAAATTTCGGTGCGCGGTCCTTGGAGATTTCGCCCCGTCGCTTCCGGGCCCGTGCACCGAAGATCTGGCCGCGAATCAACGAGCCGTACTCCCGTTCCAACGCTGCCAACTTGGGAAACGCTTGCTGCACCGACAGGCGCTCCGGATCACCGGCGTAAATCCCGGCCACCAAAGCGTCGATGGCGTGATCCAAGAATTCTTGGTTGAGCCGACGACGGACGAAGTCGGCGATGCTCTCTTCCCGTTCGTCCCGCCGTGCCGGCACGAACGGTTCCCGCAACACCGCCCACTTGGCCCGCCATGTGAACAGGCGCGTCGTGAAAAAACCCAAGGGCGACGAAGGCAGGGCCACCGGTTGCCGGCCGCGCACCACATAACGTGCCTTGGCCCGCGGATCCGGATCGAGGCGGCGCGCCCCCAACCCGGCATCCCGTACCAACTGTGTGATCCGAGGCGAGGTTTCCAAGATGGTGTTCGGACCGAACTCAGCCAAAAAGCCGTTCTCCCGGAGAGAGCGGATTGCCCCGCCCACCCGGTCGGAAGCCTCGTACACCACCACCGGTATGCCGGCCCGTTGCAGTTCGAAGGCGGCCGTCAGCCCGGTGATTCCGCCTCCCACCACCGCCACTGGCAATTGTCTTTGTCTGTTAACCCCTTCAGTGCTCATGCCCTGCGAATGCCCTAAACAGTAGTTCGCATGCGCAGTCACGCCAAATCCGATTCTGCCTACCTGGGCCCCCAATCCCAAACCCCGGAGAACTCCGGCCCGGCCGACAAGTGCGGTTGGACCGCGGGTCCTGCAGCACACTACAAAGGGTCAGCCGGGTACAGCCCAAAAGGCAGGAGTCCTCATCCAAGCATCCGATCCCTCAGCAAGCATCTGGGCTAACCTTTGGGCCAAAGCGCAATCCCAACCTGCGCAACTTCCCCGGCCTCCTCCTTGCCGGTCCCATCCACCGAAAGAGGGCCCCATCCAAGCGCCCTCGCAAAGCTCCTCGGTGGCCCGGCGACCTCCTTGTGGGCCCGGACTCTCGTCGGGTTTTCCCGTGCCTGATTGGCATGGAGCAGTTCCATGCGGACGACCTGTCTGCAGGCCCGGTACTTTCCAAGCGTCCCGATTGGAATGGACCCGCAAGCAGAGGAGATCACCACGGCGTAGGGCCGGAAGGGAATCGATGCGCGGAGTCGCCGGGGCTTGGACGTGGGTACAGGCATTCTCCAACACGGAAGGGTGGCGAGCCGTCGCACTCCCGGCACTGGGGGAAGGATGCCGGTGTCTGGAGCATGCCAGCCAAGTGGTGCTGGTGGTGGCGCGCCGGGGTGAATCTTCTCCGGGGCAAAGCCGGAAGTCCGGTCCAAGGCATGAAAGAGCGGCCTCGGAGCCTTGCGGGACTGGCAACCGAAGCCGGCCAACCTTCCCTTTTGCCGCTTTTCTGCACGGCCCGCTTGCTGCGTCCCGCAGCCTCTGCTGGGACGCTTTTGGTCCACCGAAATCCGATCGCAGCGATTCAGATGCGCGGTCGAACACTTCGGACCTTTCCTCCTCGGCAAATGGACCGTTTGCCTTTGGTTGGCGGTGTGGGCTGGCGTGTTGAGGCAAGTGCCCTATTGCCACCGTTGTTGTCGCCCTCAGCGCCGCTGCATGCTTCCAGGGAGCGGATCGGCTACCGATGCCTACCGGGGCACAAAGGGAAAGGCCACAGGTAGATCCTTGTCACGATCAATGGATGCGATCTGGCGAAATCCTATCGTGTCCCTGGCGTTGGCCGGCACAAGGCGTCGCTGCCGGGCCGGCCCGGAGTGTGAGTGGATGAGGTCTCAGAGAGCACTACCGACGTTCTGCGCGGTTCTTCGAGCTCTCCTGGGGAAGGATCGGTTTTTCGGGTCGCCAGACACTACGGAAAAGCGGAGCGGCCGGAAGAAAAGACCCGCGGGCAGCGAAGCTTGGACCTGCTTTGCCGCCCGCGGGTGTGTGGACCGTACCTACCCTGACGATGAGAGTGTCCACCCGGTAGATTTCGGGTCCGGCCAGCTCAAGGCGTGCTGATCAGCCGGAAGAACACGCTGCCGGGCAGAGTCTGCAATGGCACCGTGACGGGACTGACTGTGCCCCCTGGATAGTCCATCCAGTTGGTGCTCAAGCCTACGGCTAGGCTATTGGTCTGGTACTGGAGCTTGTAGGCGCCGGTCCACGAGAACTGCAGGTTGTTACCTACCCGGGTGTAGTCCAGCCTGGGCGGGGCCGTGACAGTTTGCACGGTGATGCTGCCGTCCACGGCCAGGTTGTTGATCCAGGTTGCACCACCTCCGGTCACGACGAGTGTTTGACCGTTCTGGACCGGTTTGTTGAACAGGACGAATCGATCGCCCACGGCCAGCGTGGGCCCCAAGTTCACCACACGGACCGTACCCCTGCCCACGTTCACAGGGGTACCGCCCACCTCGATTCTGTCATGGGCAGGAGACTGTCCCTTGTGAATCTCCACCACAAGGTCTCCACCCAGATAGAGGTCCTGCCCGATGACCAGGGTCCCGACCGCGCCGGGAGCCGGCCCGGGCAGGAGTGTCGAGCCGGCTTCCGTCTGCACCAGGCCGAAGATGGGGCCCGTGCCTCCCAACCCGCCGCCGTAAACGTAGGTGGCGACGGAGGAGTTCTCGCCGTTCACGATGAGGGTTCCATTGCTGATTGTGGTGCTGCCAACATAGGTGTTGTTGGCCGTCAGAGTGACAGTGCCGGGGCCGAGTTGGAGGAGCGAGCCGTTCCCGGAGATGACACCGGGGACGGTCAGGGAGCCGGTGCGATTGAATTCCAGCGTACCATTGTTGACCACGTTGCCGGTGCCGAGGGATCCGCCTGGCCCGCCATTGCCTACCCGGAGGATGCCCACATCGATGGTGGTCCCGCCGGGGTAGTCATTGTTGCCGGTCAAGGTCAGCCTTCCGGGGCCGCTGTGAATCACTTGACCACGGTTGGCCACGGCGATGTCGGTCGACACCACGCTGAGGATGTTACCGCTGAAGGTCACGTCGTCCGGACGGTTGAACACCAGGTAGCGTCGGGTGTCGTTGTATTCCCAACTGTTGGTGAAGATCACGTCGCCGACGATGGACCCCGCTCCGGGCGTCAGCCCGTCGCCGAGCACGATCCCGCCCCCGCCGATCCACGTACCGCCGGTATAGGTGTTGGTGCCGAGAAATTGGACCGCGCCGTCGTTGAAGTTGTTGACATCCTTGAAGACAATCCCGGTGCCCACGATGTTGTTGGAGAAGACGAAGACCGGGAAGGTGGGCCAAATGCCGTCTTGTCGGACCAACCGGAGCATGCCGTGGTTGGTGATCACGGAGCTCTGCAACTGCCCGGCGTTGCCACGGCAGGGTTGGAAAATGGCACCCGGTTCGATGAGCGTCCAGCCGGTGTAGTCGTTGGCGCCGATGGCCATCAGCCAACCCCGGCGCACGATCAGGTTGCCCGAGCCGGTAAGGATCCCGTTGCCGGAGAGGAACCACTGGCCGGTGCTGTCGTAAATCAAGGTCCCGTGGTTTTCGACCGGAGCCGTGGAGGCCAGTTTGCCGGTAGGTCCGCCGTTGCCGACTTGGAGCGTGCCGTAGTTGGTCGTGCCGCCCGTGTAGGTGTTGTCAGCTTCGAGTACCAGCGTGCCTGGACCTTCGTGGCGCAGCGAGCCGGTCCCGCTGATGGCGTCGGGCACCTGCAGTGTCCCAGCCCGGCGCACTACGAGGGCGCCACTGTTCACCACGGGACCGGTGCCAAGGCTACCGGTGCTGCCGCCGTCGCCCACCTTCAGGGTCCCCTGCACGGTTGTGCCGCCTGAGTAGGTGTTATCGCCCGCCACCACCCACTTGCCGGAGCCCACCTTGGCCACGGCGGTGGGACCTCCGGCGTCGCCCAGGGAAGCAGCCAGAGTATTGTCCGCCTCACTCGTTCCGGCCAGGGTCAACACGCGCTGACCGGCTCCGCTCAAGCTGATGCTGCCGGGGTTGGCCAGGCGCAGGGCACCGGTCCCGGAGGCGTCAAGGGTGCCTCCGCCGGTGCCCAGGGTGAACAACCGGTTCACCGAGGCGCCGGGACCGGTGTAAAGAAGCGTGCCTCCGTTCAGCACGAGATTGGCCGCATCGGCGGAGGCCGCTCCGAGGTCGCTGGGCGCGCCGCCGTTGGCCAGGTTAGCCACGCTCAGGATCCCACCCACAATGACGGTCGGTCCTGTGTAACTGTTGGCACCGCCGGCCAGTGTCGGGGTACCTGCGCCGCTCTTGGTCAAACCACCGGAGCCTCCGATGTTGTTAGCGCCGCTGGAAGTGATGCGGTAGGCCCTGGTGTCGTTATTGACCAGGGTCTGGAACGGTGCCACCGGCGCGTTGACGGTAATGTCGGTGGTTCCGACAGCCGCGTCACTGAACAGTGCCCAGCCACCGTTGACGAAGACGGTCGGCGCGCCTGCGTAGGTCCAGTTGTTGGGCGTACTCAGGTCCCAGGCCCCATTGTTGGCGCCAGTCCAGAGGTAGGCGAGGTCGCTCACCTCCAGGTAGAGCGTGTTGCCTTGGATCGTGAGCGTGCCAACGGCTCCTTGAACCAGGCCCAGGGTCACGTTGGGAGCACCTCCGCTGCTCCAGGTCAAAAGGGGATAGCGCTGGTTGATGACAAAGGACCCGCCCCGCACATTGATGACAATTGTGCCGGAAGCCGACAGCTGGCCGGCTGCTACGGGGGCCGTGGTCGTGCTGGTGATGTTGTCGAATTCCAAGGTACAACCGCTGGCACTGCCCAACGTAAGGGTATTCGGGGTCACCGGGGCGGCACCGGCGCGCACAGTCAGGACGGCTCCGTCAGCCACCGTGATGTCCCCGTTGCCGGTCTTGCCTCCCGCAAAGACGAGTCGCCCCGCTTGAACGACCGTGGGGCCGGTGTAACTGCTGAGTCCGGCGAGGGTCAGGGTGCCGGCACCCAGCTTGAGCAGGGAACCGCCGGAGCTGGTCAGCGCGCTGTTGAGCGTTACTTCCTGACCGCCGGTGTCGAACCTGTACTGTTGTCCTGGATTGCTGCTGAAGCGGCTGGAGTAATCGAAGGTGTTGGCGGCGCTCCAACGCAGGGTACCGCCTTGGAAGAGAATGGAGCCGCCCTGACCCAGGGGACCCGAGACGCCGGGGTTTTCCGGGCCATTGATCACCAGCGTGCCACCGGACAACTGAAGGTCGCCGGAAAATGTGCTGGCCCCGGAGAGGCTCAGGGTGCCGCTGCTGACCTTGAGCTGGCCCGCCCCGATGATCGCGTAGGGGAAATTGGCCACGCCCGTGGGCGCATCGTATTCCAGCAGTCCTCCGTTGAGGGCAATCGTTTGGGCGCCGACCATCCCGTCCAGTAGGTTGGGACTCTTCAGAATCAGCATGCCCTCGTCAATTGTCACGGGGCCCTGAATGGGGCTGTCAAACCGGGCCACGTCCACGCGCGTCCAAATCAACCGCCCGCTGCCCTGCTTGGTAATGATGGTGGGCGAATTATTGTCGGCACGGAGGTGATGATTGACAATCCAGTCGCCACTGCCCCCGAAGATCAACGTGTGGGCACCGCCGCCGCCGTAGCGGATCCGTACCTCCGGGTGAATGGTGACCGGGTTGGCAGAGTCATTGATCAGAGTGTGGGTTTGGCCGCCCTGCCCACCCCAGAGGACGTCAAGAATATTGGTACCTGGCAGGCCGAGTGTCAGCGGGCCGGCCCCGGGTTCGAGGGTGATGTTGTTGATGCGAAAGGCAAATTGCAGCCCCACCGCACCGTAAATGGTCACGGCCCGAACCTGGCCGGAAGTGAGGTAAATGTCGCGACCCGACTGGCCAAAGGCACCTTGAACGCCGGCCGTGGTGAAGGTGAGGAAGAGGTTGCTGGTGGTGCGCCCGTCCCAAATCAGGATGTCGTTGGGCTCAGGTACACCCACAGGGTCCCAGTTTGCGTCCAGGTCGAGCCGGACGCCATCACTGGCGCTGGTCCAGTATCGCATGGTTTGGCTGTGACCTGACACGGCCACCAGCGCCAAGGTGAACCCCAGAGTCCATCGGATCCAACGTGCGTTTGGCTTCATGGGTACAGGGTTGGGTTTGCAGGTTTGGGAGTTAGGTGAGGGAGGTCGAGGCTGGATGAGAAAAACGGTTTTGCGTCGCGGCCGGCGATGCTGCCGGCGAAGGCACCGGAGGCCACGCGGTGGTAGGCGCCCTCCCCAGTCGGGGCCGGCTTCACGGCAGATCTTTGGCACGAAACTTTTCCGTCGGCCCAGGTCTGTGGAAAAATTCGATTCCCCCCCGGCTCCTGCAGGCGCGGCCCAGCGGTGTGGAGACTGGCCGTTGCGATCAGCCGTGCAACGCTCCTGGCTCGGGAAAGACGTGTCGTACTCCCTTGCTGGGGCCACGGTTTCCCGGCCTGCCAGAAGTACGCCAGACCTTCCCCGGAACTTCGAGCCCCGGGCCGATTCCAGAGACACGTGCACATTCGGGTTTCCAAAACGTTCCATTTGCCGGGCTTGGGAAAATCTCACACCGTGCCCTGAAAAAGCCCTGGAAAGGGCCGGGTCGGGAACCGCCAGGGACACGACGCCTGTGCAGGGCCGTTGCCTGGCGGCGCGGCTCCGGGCCCTTGCCCGAAGACCGGGTCGTGAAAGGCCGGGTCTCAGCGGCAAATAAACTTGCGGGGCCTCATGAGCACAGAACCAGATCTGAACCGCGTGTTGGATGAAATCGCCGGTGGCAATGTCGATGCATTTCGCTGGATCATCCGGCGCTACGAATTGCCGTTGCGAAGTTATCTTTGCAGCCAGGTCTACGATCTGGATGTGGTGGACGATCTGGCCCAGGAGGTCTTCATTGCTGCCTACCGCAGTCTGCCCACGTTCCAGAGGGGACAGGATTTTGGGCGTTGGCTACGGGGCATTGCGCGGTTGAAGCTGCAGATGTACTTCCGCAGCACCGCGCGCCGACAGAATGCCATGGAGCGATTTCGCCAAGAGGCAGCCCGGTTGCTGCAAGAACACCTGGAGCAGGAAGCCACGGAACACCACGCCGCTGCGATCGAGGCCCTGTTGCGCTGCATCGGTCGGTTGCCAGAGAAACTGCGTCGGGTGGTGCGGGCCGGCTTGGACGGCACAAAGCCGGTGCTGCTGGCGCAGGCCCTTTCCACCTCGGTGGGCGCGGTGTACAACTTGCATTACCGGGCCAACCAACTTTTGCGGGACTGCGTACGCAAGGAACTGAGCCATGAATGATGACCTGCGCGATTTCCTGACCGCCTGGGGCGGGGGCGAACTGGAAGAAAGCCGGTACGACGCCCTGCTGGAGCGGTTGCGGACCGATCCGATCTTCCGTCAGGAGTGCGCCCGGCAGATCCACATGTTGGGCATGCTCAAGGTGGTTCAGGCGCCTTCGCCCCGGTGGCTGCGTCTGGAGGAAGAGCTGAGCCCTGGCTTGGGCGAGGCGGCGGTGGGAACTGCCCGCTTGCCCCTTGAGAAGCGCGTACTGGTGGCTTTGCACCGTAGTTTGCCGCGTCGGCCACGACCTTGGCTGTGGGTCGTCCCCGCCGGGGTCACGGGTCTGCTGGTCGGCTTGTGGCTTTGGTGCTTGAACGCGCCGCGACCGGTGTCCTCAGTGCCCTTGCACCTTCGGGAAACCTTGGGTGTAGTCGTCCAAGCGGACAAAGTGTCGTGGGCCCCGGACACCGACTGGCGGCCGCGTCAGGACGATCTGCTGGAGCCCGGTTGGCTCCGGCTGCGTTCGGGCAGGATGTTGCTGGCGCTCTTCAGTGGCGTGCGCATCCACGTCGAGGGCCCGGCGGCCCTCCAGCTCAAGTCGATGTTCCACGTTTATTGTGAAGAGGGGCGGCTGGCTGTGCACGTACCGCCGCAATCGGAAATCAAAGATTTCACCATCGCCTCTCCGGGGGCGGCCATCCGGGACATGGGCACGGAATTCGGCTTCAATGTTCAGCCCGGCCGACCGGCCGAGG
>Ga0308415_1000952_pt1 | contig 12851 bp, 8 predicted proteins | sample HotsprSampleOS55_FD_203465 | JGI IMG/M metagenome (GOLD analysis project Ga0308415, IMG submission 203465) | Hot spring phototrophic mat microbial communities from Octopus Spring, Yellowstone National Park, Wyoming, United States - 20090730_OS55 ... | reverse complement strand
TGTGGTCCAGGGGTTGATCCGGCGATCCACGAAACCGCCAGGATGTAGCCCGCTGGAGACGGGGTGCAGCCATTTTACACTGGACGTGGAAAAGAGTGGAAGTCGAGGTCTGCTGCTCAGCAATGGTTTCGGACCTCGTAAGCTTCCGGCAGGTATCCACTCCCATTGCATTGGTATGACTGGCCGCTGCGCGAGTCAAACAACGAACGCCAATATAGGATCGTCTGCCCAGATGTTTGGGGGGTGGCATAAAAACTTTTTTTTAAGACCTTCGACTTCTCGGGTGACCGGAATTTTTTCTGAAGTCTCTGTATTGATTGCATGCTTGCCCTATCCAGGGTAAATCCTCGGTTTACGAGAAAGGGACACAACCCGGGGATTGATGGCAGGTTAAAAATGCTCAGGATTTCCGAGAAACAATGGAGGCAGGTCTACTTTTTATAACCCCGTCATGAAACCAAGCTGGCGGGAAAAGGGGATTCACGGGCCCAGGCGGCCAACGAAGTTTTGCAACCCGCAGTTCCTCCGTGGGTGGGTCAAGGCCCTGATGTCTAGAATTCGGGAATTTCTTATTCATGCAGCTCCTCCACAGGCGAGGGGAGTCCTCGAACACACACAGGTAAAGCTGCATTGAATAGGAGCTCCCCCACGGGCGAAGGGAGTCCCTTCCGCTTGAGATTGGGTTTTGGTGATCCCCGGCAGAGAGTACTGCCGCCCAGCATAGAGTATAGACCGTGAAATAAAGTTCTGTGGAATAGTTGTGCCGGATTACACCCGTCTCACTCCGCGGCCAAGATAGTCCCTGACCGATTACGGACGTGGATCTTCGAGATCAGTGAGTTCATCTCTTTGCGGAAGTAATCGAGGAGCACTGGCAGCCGCACATAAGCATACGACTGGTCACAAGCCGGCTGGGTCCGTGTGGCATCGGCAAACCACAACTCTAAAGTTTCCGGGGCAAAGATAGCGTTGTGCAGATTCGATCGCATGGCCACCGGTCGTTTGATAATTTCAATCATTGTTGGCACGTCAATCTCTCCAAAATTCTCATGAAGCCGACGACTTAGATGCTGGGCTCGCTCGTCGGCAGAAATGAAGACAGTGTCTTCCGGCACAGGGGGCAGCAACGGATGTTGTTCCCCGGGGCGAAGAACGATGATTTGACGGACATCCGCGTGAACTGCCGCTAGATTCCCATTTCGGTCGCTCAACACATAGAAATATTCACAGGTTCGGGGGATCTGCCGCATGAGATCAAGGGCCTCATCAACAGTATCGCAGGTTTCCATAATTTGACGCATAAGAAAGGTCATCGGCAGACCGTCCCAATCCCCCTCGCCTCGGCCCCCCATTTCGCCGATGGCCAAGCCTTTCTCGTTCATAGCGGAAACCGATCCGATCAATCCGGCATATCCCACGCTCATCCACGCGTTGGGGCCCTCGGGGATAAATACTGTAAGGACCGCGGCATCCTGGAGGTGGACGTCGGTCATATAATCGAGCACTCGAGCATGAAGGACTCGACCCTCCTTGCTTGCCTTACCGCGAACAGCGACACCACTGCAGTGAAACCGCTCAGGAAAGAGATTGGCAAATCGACCTTCCCATCGGAAAAGGCCGGCAGCATCGCTCAATGCATCGCACTCGCGAAAAAACCTTTCGGGAATAAACGGTTTGGTTCGACGATGAATTTCCCCCATCACCTCCATGAACCAAACCCCATTGACAAGGGAGTCTGCTCCGCCCACCACATAAAGAACCCGCTCGGTGAGCCTGCGAATATCATCGCGGAGCAAGTTGCCGTGAGCTCGGCCCATTTCTTCCGGTGTGCCGGCAAGAATCAAAATTCGTTTTCCCTGGCTCTTAGCCAGCAGACCAGCCCCGCTAGAGTCCTTCGCCAGCAGTTCCAGAGGGGGGTGCTCCGCTACGATCGGAGGTCTAGGAATGCAATCGGCACCCTGGGCCCCGGAGAAGCCCAGAAAAACTGGGACCAGACCCAAGAATCCTAAGGAAATAATCGATAGCCAACAAAAGGGCCTCGGCTTTCGTTCCATGTAACCTCCTCCGATTTAAGGTCGTTTGACAACCTTTGGGCTATCGACCTATTAAGCTTCGCGTTAACCTTCTGGATGAAGTGATGTCGATCGCTCAAGCAAATTGCTTTTGGATAGGGGGCACATCACAAATTCAGGTGGGAGCACAGGGACAATCCTTCCTTTGTCCCGTCGAAGCCCCCATTCTCTTCCCCGGCACCTCCGGTAAATGCTCCGATGGAACCCTTTTCAAACTCCCTCCATGCCAAAATGCCACGAACTCCAGGGCTGTCGGAACCTCATTTTTCACATTTTCACGGGACGGAATCCCTACCTTCCAGACTAGCCATGGCAAAATTAAAAAGGGCCCCAAATATCCGATGAATCTCGTAGCACGATACTTCCCGGACAGATGCCGCCTCCGGCGGGAAGAAGGTGCGGGGATCCACCGGCTTATTAATTTGCCAGGTCAAAATGTTCAGTTCTGTTTCCCAGCCTGCAATGGCAAGCTGGCACTTCCGGGGGGAGGAGACTTCTGGAGAGAACAATACCTTCATTTCGCCCCGGCCCAAAGAAGGAGGCAATTGCACCTGGAGTTCAACTCCGTCGACAACCCGATTTTGCCTTACACTGACACCCTGCCGCTGGAGGAGTTGGGGGGCCAAAGCCACGGCTGCCAAAATGCCGGCTGTCATCCGGACTTGATCTCGGTACCGCGGCTCAGCAAAGCGAAGAGGATCCTGCTCACAGAGTCCGTTCTTGGGGATTGCCGCTTCGGCAGCTCGGCTCCCCGGGTTCTCTGGGCTATCGGTTTGCTTACAAGCCGTTTCTTGTTGGATATCCTCTATAGGCAGCCCTGTTGTTGGTCCTTTCAAGGCAGGATTACCAACAAATACTACGGCCTTGCCTGAAGCCATCCACGGGACTTCATGCTGACCGATCGTCACCCGTCCCACGGCAGGCAGATCGGCACTTAGGAAGAATTTGCCCTTGGCACCTCGGATATAACGAAGCTGAAAAATGGTCTCGGTCCCATTTTTCACTTTCCCTTCTAATTCCACTCGGTAGCCCAATTCCCCCTCTGGTTCACCCAAGACAACTTTGGAAATTTCACTTAAGAGGGTGGACAATCTTTCCTCCGCAGAAAGATGTTCCTTCCATTCTGTCCCCGTCTGGACGACTTCCTCCCCGATGTCCTGAGCGAAAAAGGCAACGGTACGATCTACCAAGTCTGGCAACTTTGTGATCGACGTATAGTGGCCCACCCCTTCCAACCACCAAACTTGTTCGGATATACCCATTGCTTGAGCCAGCCGCTCGGTGCATTCTCGCGGAATCACTTCGTCCTGGGCGGCATTGATCATCCAGACTCGGCCCGCCTGGGCCTTCGGCCGAAGTTTGTCGGCATACCGTAACGGATCCACACTTTGCAGCAAATTCACAAGTTGCTCCCGTTTTTCCGGGGGCATCTGTGCCCATGCTTCCCGTAGGGCCTGTGCCTCGGGGGCGTGCTGAATGATTTTTGGCAGGTCTCCCCCAGCCAAAATCGGTAAGATCCTCCAGAACCGGGGTTCTTCGGCTGCTGCTCCGATGGCCACGATACCCCCGAAGCTAATGCCCAAAAGGCTGATTCTTTGCGAATCTATCTCGGGACGGGAGGCCAAGAGGTCTACTGCCCGGCGAATGTCGGCCCAGGCCTGGTGAACTGCTTGAATCAAAGAATTAGGATCCGAAAGCAAGCCTTTCGGACCCGCGGTGGGACCTCGCTCCCCATAGTAGGGCAAGGGAAATGTCATCCCTGCGACACCGCGAGAAGCCAAAGCACTGCAAACCAGCTCCATCAGCTCCCGATTTCCACTTAAAATATGGAGGCATATCACCGCCGGCACACGTCCGGCTTGGGTGTTCCGACGCGGAAGATAAAGCTGTGCCGGCACGACGTTATTGGCATCAAGTGCTGTAATTACCGGCGAGGGAAACCTTAACGCGTAAATTTGGTAGTCGACGAAGGTGGCCAGCGGCCTCCACTCGAAGGAGAACGGCCGACCGTCGTAAGTTTGACGAACTTCAAAGACCGACCATTCGTCACCAGAAGCAAAAAGCGGCAAATCTGCCGCAATGGCCAAAAGCAGAATAACATTGACCGTGAGTGCGAAGGATCGGAGAAGCCACTTGGCGTCGTTCATATCTCCCTCACCACCAAACAGGGCACACCAATCGGCATGCATCCGACAAAAATCCTTTGCCGGGAGCCCGCTCCCGCATTATTTAGCGTCCCTCCCGCAGTATTTAGCAAAGCAAGTACCCTCCGGGGGCAGAAGCGGCGATCTATCCTGGCCGTCTGACCTACCACTCCCTCCAGAGGGTTAGGGGCCAATATAATCCAGGAACAGACTCTTTTAGTTGTAAAAGCACCCTAAGTGGAAATACTCCTCCCGATTTTGCCGTTCCTAGCCTCACTGCCCACTTGCCGTTGCGAACGCCGTTTGTGAATGGTTAAAGGGGGAACAAAACAGTCCCTTGGTCTCCGGGGTGTCCTGTAATTTCTCGCAAAGCTCGCTTTTGGGTTTGCGAGTTTAAGTCCAGAAATTCCGACCAAAAGCCGCGGACGTCGGCTTGCCTCACCTCCGCTCGGGGAAGTTTCTCTCGGGGCCAGACCTTGGTTTCTGCCAACCGGGACGACCCTCGGTCTCACCGAGGCAATGTCCTACCGCCGCACGCACGGCCGAGAACAAACTCAGTTGGTTACTTTTTGGGTGAAGTCACCACTTCCCTCAGGGGTTTTTATGCTTTTCTGCCAAGCATGCGATCCAGTGCGTCAGAGGTGTGGTAGATCAAGGCTTCCGGCCAATATGGGTAAGGGTTGAAGTACTCGAATGTGAGGTAACCACGGTAGCCGATTGCGTCCAGAGCTTCCAAGACGGCAGGCCAGTTGGTGGTGCCGTCAAGTAGTGGACGGAAGGCATTGAGGTTAAATTCGTTGGTACGCTTGGAATACTCCTTGAGATGAATATTTTGGATTCTCTTACCCAAAATGGGGATCCAATGTTCCGGGAAGTGCCACTGGGCGATATTGCCGGTGTCGAAATGCACCCGGACATACGGAGATCGGAAGCTATCCACAAAAGCTACCATCTCCTGAGGGCTGTGCAAAAACCCATTAACAAAGATGTTTTCGATATTCAGGTAAACGCCTGCCTTTTCGGCATCAGGGAGCAATTTGTGAATGGCTTCGCGGGCCCGCCTTTCGCAGACGTCGTGGGGAACCGGCGGATCGTCCTTAATCCAAGGAACGTAGGTAGAGCCGGCGATCACAAGCAAATTAGGCGTGTTAAGCAGCCGGGCTACTCGGATCATGTCCTTCGCCAGCTCAAGGCCACGCTCCCGCCGAGCAGGATCTTCGTGCGTTAATGAATAGGGCCAAAACAAAAACGAACACACACCACTGATTTCGAGGCCGATCTTCCGAGCCATCTCTCCGATTGCCTGGACCTGGGCGTCGGAAGTTTCCGGCGTTAGGTCGCCCTCTAAGGCATAATTTACCTCTACTCCATCGAACCCTGCATCTTTACACAGTTCCAAGCACTCCTTAAGTGTCATCTTCGAGGGATAAGGGAGGGCCCAAAGGTTGATGGATTTTTTCATGTCGTATTTCTTCGGTGGCGGATTCCACCGTCGCGGAGCCGGCTCAGCTGTTGCCGCTTCCGTAGATAATCCCTGCGCGGCAAGGAAAGCCGTTCCGAAGGCACTGGAATATGCAAGAAGTTCCCGCCGACTTAAGGATGACCCGGCATCACGGGCAGTTGCTTCACTACCGGCTTCTCGCATCTTTTGCTCCTTTTCCTCTCTGGTTTTGCTCTGGACAGATTTGTAAGACCCCAAAATCAAACTACCTTGTGCTATTTGCTCGGAGCTTCCCAGTGGTCATCCATCGGTACTTCACTCTTGTCCGGAAAGGCTACCAGACCCACTTTTCCACCGCAATCCTAACCGATTTTGCTAGCCCAATCCTTTTTTTCTCCTTGCCTAAGGCCGAAAAGACACCCCTTGGCGTCGACTGCCTCCGCCTTTCTTGCTCCGGAGCATAGTCCCTAAGCAAGATAGTTTTTATTCGAGAAAAAGGAAAAATCGTGTACACAATGCTCCTTGTTCTCGGTTGCATTCTAAAGGGCCCTCTGAGGGGAGTCAATTTTTGGCCGGGTCCGTTGGGGTTGCCAGTGCGAAATGAGCCCAATTGCCTGGGATACTTTATCGGCCGACAGTTTCAAGCCCCAGGGCTTTTCCTGATGTGCCAGGTTTGGATTGCCCGGCGGGGTTGCAAGAATTCGAAGGGGGCTTTTCCGGAAAGCCGGAAAAACCCGCAACGGAAGGGCTTTCTACGAGCGGACCTTTTGCGGGGTGTTCTCTTACGAAGTAAGCGTTCAGCAAGCTGAAAAAGAGCCCCAGTCGACCTGGTGTGGGGATGGGAGCCAAAAGGGGTCTAGAACTCTGACCTCTACGGAACGAGTTTAACCAATATGAAACAATGAGTTCCTGGAAGGCTTGATACTTCGGATGGGTTACACTTCAGCGATTGCGGTGAGGTTCGCCTGCTTTGTACGGTGGAGCTGCCAGGGTGCACGCGAAGGCAGGTGGATTTTCCTCGGTAATGGGTAAATGTCATATTCTCGCAACGGGCTGCCACTTCAGGGATGCTTTGGGAACAATCTTCAAATAGCAGATAACGCAAAAATCAAGGGATTGCTGGGGAGGAGTTTAAGAATAACCACCGCCGGAGAGCAAACGGATCGCCCAGGCAGGCTCCCCCATGATGTAGGTCAAACTTACCGTGCCTAAAAGAGGGGTGACGACTTGTGGATAATCGGGCAAACGGAGCTTGTCGCGGTAAGCGACTTTACTGGCGGTCTGAAATTTCCCGGGTAATGAAGCAGCTTAAACAGTTCTGTGGGAGAAAGAAGGATCCGGCGTGGGGAGCTATCCCGATTTGAGCCAGGGCCTAATAACGTCGGTCAATCCCCAGACGCGTGCACAGCTGATCGAAAAGGTCTTGATAGATTTCGCTGGATGTGTGGACGTGTTCAGCTTCTGTGATAAACCGCATCCTCGGATTAAGGCGAATACCATGACGGCGAAGAATTTGTTCGAATGGGGTAATTTCATGAGTATAAACGACGAGCAGTTTATGTTCGTCAAACTGAACCTCGGCAGGTTTACGGGGGTTGATGACCGCAATCCCTGTACAACCATCATTGAGAAGGAGATCCTCAAACTCGATGAGCACGCTCTTTAGGACCGGCATGTCAATTTGTTCTCGATAGAGATCCTCATGTCCCCCTTGAGGGTGGGAATGGCTTGTTTCCAGCACCACGTCGGTCACCGCTCCTAAAGGATTGATAAGGTCCAAAAATACGTCGAAGAGTCGTTCTTCGGATACTGCGGCCATAAGCACGGGGATTTGCCCGCCCCGCTCGTCGCGGAAGAGTTCCTTGCGGTATCCTTCTGACGGTACCACCTGCAGGTCGTAAGAGGGACGAATGGCTGCCGTCAGCGTGAAATTGCCGTATCGGGTGATTCCAAGATGGGTTTCGAGTTCTTCTTCTGTGAGACGGGCAAAACTGCTCCCTGCTGGTGGGGAGGATTTCTCTACATTTTCCCGATAGTATCGCTGCACCCAACCCATGGTTGTTATCACTTCGGCTTGTTGTTCGGGATACGGTCTTTAATTACTCACCCTAACCGATCCAATTGTGCTCCCCACACAACGCTGCCGTGGTAGCCTTTCTTCCTGCTGGGAACTAAAGTTCCGCATCCGGGGTGCGGGATCATTCGTTTCTGCTTCTGCAGAAGATCCGTCGTGTGGTGGAAAAAGCGATTTTGTCGTCTCTCTGAGAACTGCCCTGAGATTGCGTGGGCCTTTCTAACATAAATTAGGACACAAATTTACCCGTGGGAATTAGCGTCTGGGTCGGCCGGAGAAAACCATGAGATCTCCGCTCGATATCACGCACAAAATCGCTTCAGATGGGCACGTGGTTGAGGCCAGTTTAGGAACGAATACCGGCTATTTGCGTGAAAAAGTACGTGCCGGACAAGCGGAAAATACCCAACCGCGCGCCCTGGTGAGGTTTTTCGTTTATAGAAGGTGTTAAGAAGACTTTCCATAAGGAGGCACCGCTTGTTTGCCTCACAGCGGCCGAAATTCCCCGCGGGTAATGAGAGCGGAATCCGCCCGGCCAACGAGCCAATCTCTTTGCCGGAGGAAACGCCACCACCTTTATTCTTCCTGGCAGGGGGTTGCCGTAGGGCTGGGAGTGGAGGAAAGTGGGTTTACGTGCGGTTTTGGAGTTTCCTCCCGCAACCGAATGTTTTCCAGCCGGCTAGGAAGAACGACATGGAAGATCACCGCCCCATCCGCTGGACACTCCAACCACAGCTGTCCATGGTGCGAATGAACAATTCGTCGGGCAATCGCCAAGGCGATCGCAAACCTTGTATCCTTGCTTGCGGATTCCAGAAGGTGTGCTGCCGGTTGGGAACTCTCTTGGTTTCCTAGCGGTGTGGCAGATATCCGGATGCACACATGTGCCGGGCTACTGTCGGCAAGCCGGATCTCAGCCCGAGGGCAACCTGCCGGCATGAGCCAGCTTCCGAGCTGAAAGATAATAAGGAGGAGATCTTTCAAAAGCTCGAGATCACCAGCCACCGGGCCGAGTTCAGGAGATCCTTCAAGATCGATTGAACGCCCATCAGCACCTCTCACTCGATGCCGAATTTCCTCCGCAACTGCTAATAGATCCGTTTGAGCCGTAATTTGGCTCAGCCGGCCTGCCCGCTCAAACCGGCTTAAAAGCTCAATAAGGCTTTCGAGGTGATCACAAGCTCGCAGCAACATCCTCAGATGCCGGCAGGCTTCCGAATCGAGTTGGGTAGCATTATGCTCCCAAAGGTGCTCGGCGTATTCCCGGGCGACCTCGAGGCTATCTCGCATTAGGGCGGCTAACACCTCTAGGACCGCAGTTTCACTGCGACCAGCGACCCAATCGAGCCGGACTATTTTCGTGCCAGTCTGGGGAGTGTCTCCAAAAGGTTTCGAAAGGTTTAGCTCACGAGGATGTGCCCTGTGGATGTGGGCTTTTTCTGAGGAGAGGTAAGCTTCCATCTGTGAACTCCTTAACGCGGTCAAGTGGCGGGCAAGAATCCTCCGCGAACGCTTGTGGATAGGGCCGTCCCGAGATGGTTGAAGGCAGGCAGCGTCGATGTAGCCTCGCGGAACGGCAAAGTTCACAAGTGTCTCTGAGAAAAGCTAAATCGCAGTAAAGCGGCGTCAAGTTTCTTTTTGGCTACACCAGCTGGAGCAGTGCGTCAAGAGCTAGGGCTAACTCCGCGCGTATCAACGGTAGCGATTAAAACGGCAAATTTCCTTCCGATGTGGCCACAAAAGGAAGGAATATTCTCCCGGGAAACAAATCCAACCAAAGGGCTCGGCCAAGAATGGCTGCCCCGGGGGGCTTAATCGTCGCACCGGGATAGGCCGGGTTTTCCGAAGAACGTGGGAGTAACTCTCTTACACCTGGGAACCGTGTGGCCTAGTCACTATACCTACCGGGGTAAACTGCAAATTAGTCGGCCATATAAGGCATAGCTTTTGGGGATGGAATTTTTTGGTGTTTGCTCTATCCACTAGGGCAGGAAGATTTTCTTCGGGCGGAGTTTGTTTCGGACTTCCGGCGAAGCGGGATTGGGATAGGGCAGAACGCAACCGGGCCTTGTGACGTAGATCACCGCGTGGTGGGAGTCGGCTCCCTAGGGAACTTTAGAGCCAGGTCCGAATGGAACTTGCGAGGAAAAGGAGAAGCCTCTTGCCACTACCTCGGTTGTTGGAGGCTCGAAACTAAATTTTCAACCTGGGCGGAGATTCCCCCGGTGCCATCCCCCGGAGTTCGTTCTACCGGAAGTGGCTTTCCAGCTTCTTCGGATCCAGTAGTGACCCCGGACATATGCACCAGCCGAAGGCTGCATCCGCTTGGAATAGCGGAAGTTTTGGCACGGGTTCCCAAGGTTAGCCGATTACTCGGTCGTTTCTTCGATTAGGCTTAAACCCACATCGATGTACTGCCCTCCCGTGGTCTGCCGACAGTGGACGGCGAGCACATTGGTTCCTTTGCGAAGGAAAGCGGCAGGGCCACCCGATGAGATCGGCACCAAAGTGTAGTTAGTTACATAACCAGAAAACTGACCTATCAATCGCCCGTTTAAGTAAACTTCTGCATCCTCATCGTGGTGAATGGTCAGGGTAAGATCCCCCTTAGTGGGAACTTCTGCAAGCTCGAAGGCGCGACGAAGCCAAATTTCGCCAGTGCTCCATTCGGTGCGGACAACACTGCCGGGGGTATTTTTCCTGCCAAATCCGCCCGGACCTTCCTTCCAAAGCGAGTCATCGAATGTCGGTTGGAACCAATCTTCCGCAGGTTTTTCCAGGGTATATCGCCATATTTGAGGCTGGACTTCTGAGGTTGGCACGAGAGAGAGTACCCGCGGTGGAGGCAGGTAAAGTTTTTGGGCCGCTTCATAAGCGCGATCAATATCAATCTTGGCCACCACACGGTCGTAAGTCAAAAGGCCATTTACTTCGATCTCCACGTCAGTGGTCTGAGTGTAGATGGCCCCGCACAATCCCTGGCCAATAAGAAGGCGGAGTCTACGGAGGAGGTCCACGTAAACCGAGGTCAAGCTTTCTTGATCGGGGAGGGCCCGATACCCCCATGCACCTTCCTCCTGCCAGAGGTGCCCGGGCATGGGAAGTCCCAATCCTCCAAATTCGCCGAGAACACATGCCCGTTTTTCCTCTACGGGTCGCATTCCCGGTCCAGGATATCTGTGCATGTCGGAAATTTCCCCGCATCCATGATCGTGCCAGCCGCTTGCCTCGTTGACCAACCGCGTGGGATCATATTGCTTGACCCAATCGGCAGTCTCACAGGTATCGTGCTGTCCCCAACCTTCGTTAAATGGAATCCACATCACGACGGAGGGATGATTGTAGAGGCGATCGATCATAGCCCGAAGCTCGCGGCGGAAATTCGCCCGACCCTCAGGGCTCTTTTCGAAATTCCCCGACGGCATATCTTGCCAGACCATCAGCCCTAGTCTGTCACACCAGTAATACCAGCGTTCGGGTTCGTACTTTACATGCTTGCGAACGGTGTTCATTCCGTATTTTTTGGTCATCACAATATCGTACTGAAGTGCCTCGTCGCATGGAGCTGTGTACAGCCCGTCGGGCCACCAACCTTGATCGAGGGGACCAAAATGGAAGATCGCCCGCCCGTTGAGAAAAATCCGATTGATCCCCCGGTCGTCCTTCTTCACTTCGATCTTCCGGAGCCCAAAATAGCTGGTAACCTCATCGACCGGTTGGTCTCCCTTTAGTAGCCTTATTCTCAAGCTGTAGAGTGTCGGCTGGTGCGGCCACCAAAGCTTGGGATCGCTAAGAACCAAGGTCACCCTTTGGTTAGTCGAGCCGGTACTTTGACCGACTTTTCGCCCTTCCAAAAAGGCCTCCACGACTACCTGACTTCCGCCGGGGCCTTCCACCCGCACGTCAACGGCACCCTGATCCGCGTCGGGCGTAATTCGAAGGCTGCGGATGAATTCCGCTGGCACCGGTTCTAGCCACACCGTCTGCCAAATCCCCGTGACGGCTGTATACCAGATTTTCTGCGGCTTCAGCACTTGTTTTCCCCGGGGCTGCCAACCGCTATCCGTGGGATCCCAAACGGAGATGGCAATTTCATTTTCCCCCGGCCGGATGAAATCGGTGATATCAAAACTGAATCGGTCATACCCTCCAGAGTGTTGCCCCACCGCTTGGCCGTTGATCCAAACGGTGGTCTGCCAGTCAACGGCCTCGAAATGAAGGAGCAATCTCCAACCCGGGGGCAGCTCGGGATTTGGGAAAGTTCTGCGATACCACAGACGGTCCTCAGGACTAACTGGCCGCTTAACGCCGCTGAGAGAAGATTCCGCGCAAAACGGCACGAGGATCTTGCCATCCCAAGTCTCCGGCCGGCCTTGCTCCCGAGGTCGGATGGCATAGTCCCAGAGTCCATTCAAGTTGATCCATTTCTCCCGGACCATCGTCGGTCGGGGGTATTCTGGCCAAACGTTGTCCGGACTAACTTTTTCGGCCCAAGGGGTAAAGAGGGGCCCCGGTGCTGGACGCCACTCTTGACAAAAGGCCCAGGGTAAGGCCGGTCCCCACAACAGCAAAACCGCGGGGAACCCCCTTTTCATCACGGCACGAATCATCTCTGCATCTCCCTGAAATGCCTCTGGAATTGAGCTCCCCGAGTTTCCGGTCGGCTGCGAAGGTCCCTGGAAAGGCAGCCGAATACAGGCGAACACACAAAAACAGATCCCGGTAGGATGACCTACCTTTGGGGACCCAGGCTACTTCTTCCAGCGGGGCTTCATATTCTCTGGAGCCCCCTTTGAAGAGAGTGCTTTTAGCGGTGAGACACCCTTTGGGATATGTGACAGACCTCTTTTCCTATTTGATTTCCTGTTTGTTTAACAACCTCCGGAACTTGTGTACCCTTGTAAGCGGTGGCAAAAAGAAGCCACCCGGCCCTGCGGCTTTTTTTGCTACCTGTGAAGTACAGTCGAGCCTTTGGACTCCCGTCTCCTAGACGCCCCTGGGCAAAGCATGGGCACTAGCTCCGAGCGACGGAGTTTCCATTCCCGCTAAGTAGCCGGGCAAACGGAGGCTTTGCCGTCCCTTCCCGGGCCCAAAACACTCTTCAGGCCCCACAAACTGCT
>Ga0308415_1000948_pt1 | contig 12867 bp, 9 predicted proteins | sample HotsprSampleOS55_FD_203465 | JGI IMG/M metagenome (GOLD analysis project Ga0308415, IMG submission 203465) | Hot spring phototrophic mat microbial communities from Octopus Spring, Yellowstone National Park, Wyoming, United States - 20090730_OS55 ... | reverse complement strand
CGTAGCACGTACCGAGCGCGCCGTAACGCGCAGGGGGCCGCCCCCTGCGCAGCGGAGCGCTTTGTTGGGCCGGGTTGCCACCGTTACGGCGCCTCTAGAAAAGGCTTCTGCCATAGCTAGGTAGGTAACCTTGTCATCGAGCAAGCAAAGGGTAGGTTTTCCTGCAACCAAAGGTACTTGCTTGGCTTGCTTGACTGATGCTGTGGGTTCTAGCCATACATAGACCCAGTCCACGAGATTACAACCCACAAGAACAGACAGGGCCTTTTCGCCGGTATGTTGCTGTGGAAAATGTACTACTGTCGCTTTCGGTACGAACGATATGCACGTATCAGCGCATAATCCAAAGTTGTTGGCAGCGAAATGCTCGCTGGCTGTCAGGTACGTCCTCGACCGATAGCTTCCAGCGGACAGCCAACGCGACCTTAACCTACGGCTAGGACTCACTGTATGTTCGAGCGATACACCGAAAAAGCCCGCCGGGTTGTCTTTTTCGCCCGGTACGAAGCCGGGCAGTTTGGCGCGCCTGCTATCGAAGCTGAGCACCTCTTGCTAGGACTTATGCGTGAAGATAAGGCGCTGGCCAACCGCTTTTTTCTCAAAGCACATCTAACACTAGATAGCGTACGGCGCGAAATCGAGGCCCGCACGGTGCGGCGGGAGCGGACAACAACTGCAATGGATTTGCCGCTGTCGCCAGAAGCCAAGCGGATTCTCATTCACGCAGCAGAAGAAGCCGAGCGGATGAACCTACGTGCTATTGGCACTGAACACCTCCTGCTGGCGCTGCTGCGCGAAGAAAACACCTTAGCCGCGAGGATTCTCTACGAGCATGGCTTACGCCCCCAGGCCATTCGGGAAGAAATCCTACGCACGTTGGCGCCTGCGCCAACTACAGCATCTGCCGGGAGCAGCAAGAAAGAAGCTTCTGGCTTGGCCGAATACAGTCGTGATCTGACCGATCTGGCAGCCCGGGGGATGTTAGACCCCCTCATCGGACGGCAAACCGAAATCGATCGGGTTATTCAAATTCTCTGCCGCCGTAACAAAAACAACCCGTTGCTGATTGGAGAGCCAGGCGTTGGAAAAACAGCTATTGTTGAAGGACTAGCCGAGCGGATTGTCAACGGCGAAGTTCCACGTTTCCTGGCCGACAAACGGATTGTTGCACTTGACCTCAGTTTGGTTGTCGCTGGAACCAAGTATCGCGGACAGTTTGAGGAACGCCTCAAAAACATCATGCGCGAGTTGGCGGAAGCCAAAAACATCATTGTCTTCATTGATGAAATCCACACCCTTGTCGGCGCTGGTTCGGCCGAAGGCTCCCTTGACGCCGCCAACATCATGAAGCCTGCTCTGTCACGGGGCGAAATCCAGTGCATTGGCGCAACAACCCCGGCTGACTTCCGCCGGAGCATCGAAAAAGACCGCTCCTTGGAGCGTCGCTTCCAGTCTGTCCCGGTTGCGCCACCTACAGAGGAGGAAGCCCTGGCCATTCTGATGGGATTGAAGGAAAAATATGAGGACTTTCACGGTGTCATCTACACCGACGAAGCTCTTTCCGCGGCGGTCTACCAGTCGAATCGCTACATTGTAGACCGCTTTCTGCCCGACAAGGCCATTGACATCATTGATGAGGCCGGTACGCAGGTCAAACTGCGCGCTGCACAGCAAGGGCTGTCTACCCCACCACCAGTACCACGTCGCACAAGCTATTTCACCAGCTTTGGCAGTGACATGTTGTCACCGCCCGAACCTGTGCCGCCGATAGCACCAATTCCAGTGGTGACCCGCGCCGACGTTGAGGAAGTCATTGCCCGTTGGACAGGCATCCCTGTGGCCTCTTTGAAGGAGGACGAAGCACAGAAGCTGTTGCGTTTGGAAGATGAGCTGCACCGGCGGGTCATCAGCCAAGACCGTGCTATTTCAGCCCTGGCACGTGCTATTCGGCGCGCACGTGCCGGCGTTCGGAGTCCAAAGCGCCCTGTTGGAAGCTTTCTCTTCCTTGGTCCAACCGGCGTTGGAAAAACCGAATCGGCACGCACCTTGGCCGAACTGCTCTTTGGTAGTGAGCGGGCGCTCATTCGGTTCGACATGTCGGAGTACATGGAAAAACACGCCGTAGCCAAACTGATCGGCTCACCACCTGGCTATGTTGGCCACGAGGAAGGGGGGCAGTTGACCGAACAGGTGCGGCGACATCCGTACTGCGTTCTTCTGTTTGATGAGATTGAGAAAGCCCATCCTGACCTGTTCAACCTCTTGTTGCAAGTTTTGGAGGACGGTCAACTCACAGACAGTCTGGGCACAACTGTGAACTTCAAAAACTGTATCATTATTCTGACCTCAAACATTGGTGCCCGGCTGATTCAAAAACGTGGGCGCTTAGGCTTTCATCCCGGCGGTGAGGCAGACGATGAGACAGCCGTAATGCAGGCTGTTCGACAAACCTTTAGTCCAGAATTCATCAATCGGCTGGATGACATCATCATCTTCGAGCCACTGGTTGAATCCGACCTTGAAGCTATTGTGGCCCTGCTCTTGGAGCATCTCAATGAGACCTTGAGTTTCCGGGGACTCTCGCTGTCAGCGACGCCGGAGGTTCTGTCCTGGATCGTGCAGCAAACGGCGCATGAGCGCCAGTATGGCGCACGTCCGCTACGGCGCGCCATTCAGCGGTTTATTGAAGACCCGTTGTCGGATGCTGTCATCCGTGGTGACTTCAAAGAGGCGACACACATTGAGGTGTTTGTTGAAAACGGGCAGATTCAGTTTCGGGCGCCAGCACCCGAACCGACGGAAGCCCTAGCAACCTCCTGATTTGGGTGCTCTGCGCGGACGTTGATGGCGTCACCCTCAAGAGGGTGACGCCATTGTTGTTTCTTGACCAAAGGTTGTTGAGGGAATAGACTTGCCGTGCTATGTGCGCTTTCGCACACTTTCTCTCGAGGTCTTCGCTACATGGGATTTCATATCACCGCGGATGGAAAAAAGCTTGTCACGCTGATTCCAGGTGACGGCATTGGGCCAGAATGTATTGAGGCAACCCGCCGTATCATTGAGGCGTCTGGGGCGGCTGTGGCTTGGGAAGAACGGGCAGCCGGAGCCAGTGTGTTCCGGCAGGGGGTACCTTCGGGTGTCTTACCTGAAACCATTGAATCTATTGCTAAAACGCGCGTCGTTTTGAAGGGCCCGCTTGAGACGCCAGTTGGCTTTGGGGAAAAGAGCGCCAACGTGACGCTGCGCAAACTGTTTGAGACTTACGCCAACATTCGGCCCGTGCGCGAAATGCCTGGCGTACCCACTCCTTTTACTGGGCGCCGGCTAGACATTGTGGTTGTACGCGAAAATGTAGAGGACTTGTATGCTGGGATCGAACACATGCAAACCCCCGGCGTTGCCCAGTGCTTGAAACTGATTTCGCGCAAGGGATGCGAAAAAATTGTACGCCTTGCGTTTGAGTTTGCCCGTTCGGAAGGGCGGACTAGGGTTCACTGTGCCACCAAGTCCAATATTATGAAGCTGACGGAAGGGATGCTCAAGCGGACCTTCGAGGCCATTGCGCCGGAGTATCCCGACATCGAAGCCCACCACATTATCATTGACAACTGTGCTCATCAGCTTGTGAAGCGTCCGGAGCAGTTCGATGTTATTGTCACAACCAACATGAACGGTGACATCATCAGTGACCTGACTTCCGGCTTGATTGGGGGCTTGGGCTTTGCGCCTTCGGCTAACATTGGGAGTGAAGTTGCTATCTTTGAAGCCGTTCACGGATCGGCACCCAAGTACGCCGGAAAAGATGTCATCAACCCGACGGCCGTGTTGATGTCTGGAGTAATGATGCTGCGACACTTGGGTGAGTTTGAGGCAGCAGCTAAGATTGAAAATGCTCTGCTTGTGACGCTGGAGCAAGGCATTCTCACCCGCGATGTCGTAGGCGATGCCAAGGCCGTTGGCACACGCGCCTTCGCTGATGCCATCATTAGCAACTTGGGCAAGCAGTCTGAAAACTGGCGCGTGCGTGATTACAAGCCCATCAAACTGCCTGACTTTCCAAAAGCCCCTGACGTGGTCAAGGTAGAAGCACGACGGACAATTGGCACAGACATTTTCATCGAGACAGGGCAGTTACCAGAGCAGCTTGGCCCGGCGCTTGAAGCGCTTGCAGAAGGGACTGCACTCAAGCTCAAGATGATTTCTAACCGTGGGACAAAAGTCTATCCATCAGTTGGGGCAATGACAGACTGCGTTGACCACTATCGCTGCCGCTTTGTGGCGCGGGACGCTGCTAGCGATGTGACCGACGCCCAAATCTTCGATCTGGTGCAACGTATCGGAAGTCAATATCGCTGGATGCACATTGAAAAGTTGCCAGAGTTCAATGGCGAGCCTGGCTATACCAAAGCACAAGGTGAAGATTAGCTGAGGCAACAGGCAGCCTTGCTCTCCTGCACCGGCGCAGCTTTGGCGCCGGTGATTTTTTTGTTGTGATTCTGGCAAAGACCCAGTTTTGCCTGAAGGCTTGATGTGTATGTTTCTGTTGACTCGGCCGACCGCAGATAGATTGCAAGCCTTTCTAGAGAGCCAAGTACAGCAGCCGTTGACCTACCCGGCTGAAGGCGCAACACAATCGGCAACAGTTCTCCCAGATGGCTACACAGTTGACCATACACGCACGGCTTTGGGTTGTGGGGAAGCCACCTTTCGGCAGGCATGTACAGCCTTGCGCCAATGGGAAATGTTCAATCTAGACTGGGTGACTTGCTACCCGCCCAATGCGCCCATCGAGGTTGGGCAGGTGGTCGTGGTTGTGCCGTGGCACTTTGGGTTCTGGTCGCTCAATGCCTGCCGGATTGTCTATGTCATTGCTGAGGAACGCCGGTTCGGATTTGGCTATGGAACACTGCCGGCCCATGTCGAGTCTGGGGAAGAACGGTTTCTCGTTGAGTGGGAGACTTCCACCGACGCTGTTTTCTATGACATTCTCGCTTTTTCGCGTCCGGCACATCCACTGGCCCAACTGGCGTATCCGGTAACACGACTGTTTCAGTGGCGCTTCGCCGCCGATTCTGGCCGGGCCATGCGCCGGGCCGTGGCCACCGGAGAGCATGCGCCAGCAAGGTAACTTGTGCCTTTACGGCTGGAAGACTACATGGGTGGGATGTTTAGCAATGAAGCGACGACTACCGTTGATATTGGGGTTGGTAGGTCTCGCGCTGGTCGGTACGATGCCGGCCGCACAGTCGGGTCAGGCGCCTTCCGGCCCTATCCGTTTTGCCGAAGGGCGTTATGAGCTGGGGCGGCGTACCCGTGCGCTTGAACGGGCTTGGATGCAATGCCAAGACCAAGAGCGTCGCGCAGCAGCCATTCCACGGGTGCAAACGGCCGTACTGGCCTTCTTTTCAGGCAACACGGGCGCGGTTGCCCAAGCGCTCGATGAAACTTCTGCTACGTTGAGTAACCAATCCCTGGAGGCCGCCGACCGCTGGGCAATGGCCCTGTCTGTTACGCCGGTACGGGCATTGCTCGACATGCGGGAAACAGCATGTGAAGTCATCATCAACACGCTCTATGAGGTCAATGCCCCACGTCCTGACCTAGTACTGGCACTCAAAGTCGGTCGGCAGGCGACCAACATCAGGTTGTCTGCCCAAACGCCGCTGCCTCACCGAGTGCGGGTGAGCTGTGAACCGTTGCGGCAGGAAGTAGATACAAGCCTAGACATCGTCGTTGGAACTGCTGATGTCCCAGCACGCCGAAGCTGGCGCATTGGGCTGGGCCGGGCACGCGACCCCGACCGGCGACTGGCTGCTTTGCAGACCGCCGCGGCCGAGTTGACGAAAACGCCCCCTCCCGATGCACTGGCCGTGGATATGGCCACGCTGTCCGTCCGTCTGACCATGCTCAAAGCCTTGCGCGAAAGCGCGCCAGCCGAGACCGATGTGCCCGGCGTTCACCTTTTGCAGGATACCGAGGCTATGGTACAGCAGCTTCGCGCCAAACCGTCTACTTCGACCCTGGCCGGGCGACAGGGAGAGCTGTTCCTAGGGGTCCCGACAGCTAAGGGCGTGCTGCCAGTGCGTGTCCTGGCTGCACCGGAAGCGCCAGTAGTCGTCGTGGCCTTTCACGGAGCCGGCGGCAGCGAAAACATGTTTTTCGACAGCTACGGCGATGGTGAAATTGTCCGTCTGTGCCGCGCGCGGGGGTGGGCGCTAATTTGCCCACGAGTGACAAGTCCGTTAGATGACTATGGCCATGTCATCGAGCGGTTGCCGGCGCTCATTGCTCCCAAGGCGACGCACTTGTTCCTGGTAGGTCACTCCTTGGGAGCTGCAACGACGCTGTTTGTCGCTACCAAGTACGCCGACCGCTTGACCGGGATTGCACCTATCTCTGGGCGTGCGATCGGCAGCCTGGCACCTCTCAAAGGCTTGCCGACCTTTGTTTCTGCCGGGACAAAAGACTTCTCCCGACCAGGTTCAGAGCAGCTTGCAGAACGCCTCCGCGCCCAGGGAACACCCACGACCTTCAAGCTCTATGAAGCCGAGCACTTACTGGTTGTTCCTGATGCACTGCCGGATATTTTTGCCTGGATGGATAAACTGGTGCTTAGCCAAGATCGAAGTGGCAAGTAAGAAAAAGGAAGGTACCTGAGCTTGTTCCGATTCAGGTCAGGTGAGCGCCGGAGACAGACCGAGGTCTTCAGCTACGGCAGCAGCAGCTAACTTACCCGATAACAAAACAAGCGGAATGCCGCCGCCAGGATGTGTTCCTCCACCGGCAAAGTAAAGTCCTTGGGCTTCTTGGGCTCGAATAGGTGGACGCCAAAAAGCATTCCGCAGGCTGTTAGAGGAAAGCCCGTAGATGGCTCCACGATAGGCATTGAACCACCCGGCAAACCGCTTGGGTGTGAGCCTTTCTTCGACCACAATGCTTTCCGAAAGCCCGGTCAGCCCTAAGGCTTCCAGCCGCGCTACGATATGGCACCGGTATTCGGAGGCAATGTTGTCCCAGTCATAGGCTTCACAGAGAGCCGGAGCATTGACCATGACAAACAGGTTTTCACCCCCTGGCGGAGCCTGGGTTGGGTCGGTACGGCTCGTGGCGCAGACATAAATCGTCGGGTCCCGGGGTGGCGTCATAGTGTCGAAAATCTCGCTGAACTCCCTAGGATAGTCGCTCGAAAAGAAAATGTTGTGGTGAGCCAACGTGTCAAAACGACGGCGCGTACCGAGCAGCAGGATAAAGCCCGAACATGATGGCTCGATGCGAGCAAGACGCCGGTCATTGTAGGTGCGCCGCCGCAGCCCAGGAAGCAATCTAGCGTAGGTGTACAGTGAGTCGGCGTTCGATACTACAACTTCGGCCGTCAGAAAGTTGCCATCTTCGAGCCGTACACCCCGGACACGCCTGTCTTTCACCACGATCTCAGCCACGGCGGTGTTTGTCTGGACGGTTACGCCTTGTGCTACTGCCACATGGAGCAGAGCTTCGGCAATGCGATACAGCCCGCCAACGACATACCACGCACCGAAGGCGAACTCAACATAAGGAATCAAACAAAAGGTTGCCTGTGCCCGATACGGTGAAGAGCCGTTGTAGGTTGCATAACGGTTGAACAACTGCCGCAGGTAGGGACTGGAGAAAAACTCAGTCGTGCGGTCAGCAACCGTTTTGAGCGTAAACAAGCGCGGCAACTGCCGTAAAAGTCGCCGGTCAAAATGCCGCCAAACTTGGCGCCAGTCCCGAAAGTCACAAAAGAGGAATACCGGCGCTGTCGCTGTGTAAAGGTCAGCCCCGTAGCTTAGGAAGCGAAAAAAGGCAGCTTCGTCTTCTGGGGCAAGACGGCGCAACTCGGCAACGGTTTTGGAAAGATCGGCAGAAAGGTCAAGTTGTGCGCCATCCGGCCACCGATAACGGCAGATGGGATCAAGGGGCTGAAGGGTGAGGTAGTCCTCAAGACGGGCGCCGGCAACCGCAAAGGTGTCGCGGAGAATGTCCGGCATAGTAACCAGCGAAGGGCCCGTATCGAAGGTGTAACCACCGGCGCGGATGCGGTTGAGCTTGCCGCCAACGGTCGGGTTCTTCTCTAAGAGCGTAACCTGAAACCCTTTTGCTACTAGGTGTAAAGCTGCTGAAAGTCCGCCCAGCCCGGCTCCTATGACAATAACCCGCTTGCTCTTCATGGATGCTGCCACCCACGCTGCTCCCGCCCGCTACTGTTGCTTATGGAAGGTGGCATCTGCGATGTGGACTTGGGTGTGAAAACTAGGCGTCAATGTTTCCATCTGAATCAGGTCCATCGGTGGCGTCCGCATTAGGGCGTTGCCTGACTGGGGCGGCAGATGTTCACGAATGTAGTCAAGCAGGGCCATGATGTTTTGCTGCATCTCTTGCATCCGGTCGCGCATGCTGAGAATGACTTGGACGCCGGCCAAGTTGACCCCCATTTCGCGCGTGAGGTTGAGGATACACTTGAGTCGTTCCAAATCAGCATCTGTGTAATAGCGCGTATTCCGTGCCGAGCGGGAAGGAACCAACAACCCTTCTCGCTCGTACATCCGGAGCGTTTGTTCATGGATGCCAAAAGTTTCGGCGACCATGCCAATCGAGTATCGGCGTGGTTTGGTCTGTTTCCGGTCGCGTGTCGTCATGGCTTTGTCCTACAAAGATGACATCACTCGACGCCGAGTGACTTTCGGGGGTTTTCTGGGTTCAGGCGCTCATATTGCCGCAACAGCTCTTTAGTTTCTTCGCTGATGACTGACGGCAAGACAATTTTGACTTCAACATACTGGTCACCCCGTTGTCCGGGACTGCGCAGCACTGGGAAGCCCTTTTCCCGGAGGCGGAACTTTTGCCCGGATTGCGTTCCGGGTGGAATTCGCAACTGAGCTTTGCCTCCAACTGTTGGAACTTCGATTTTAGCACCCAAGGCTGCTTCTGGCACCGTAATCGGTACTGTGCAGTAAACGTTATCCCCTTTGCGGGTAAAGAAGGGATGCGAACCGACGTTTGTCACCAGGTAGAGATCGCCTGGTGGTCCGCCGTTGACGCCGGGATACCCTTTGCCTGCAATGCGTACCTTTGAGCCATTGTCCACCCCGGCTGGAATGCGTGCGGTAATGGTTTCAGGCGGTCGCCCACCCATTGGGGGCAAGGTGACTCGCACCGTTGTGCCTTCCATGGCTTCTTCAAAGGTAATCGAGACCGGCTGTTCGATGTCACGCCCGGCTTGGGGGAAAGGACTCCGACCAGCCGTGCGGCCTCCAAACATCTCGGCAAAGATGTCCCGGAACGGAGTTCCACCGACACCTCCGAAGTCAAACACTGAGAAGTCAAACGGGATACCGCCGGGCCCACCTGTTGCTCCCCGTCTGGCTGCCTCTGCATGCGCTTCAGTGTATACGCCAAACCGGTCATATACCTTGCGCTTTTCTTCGTCACCGAGCACATCAAAAGCTTCCGAAATGCTCTTGAACTTTTCCTCGGCCGCCTTGTCGCCCGGGTTGACATCGGGATGGTACTTCCGTGCCAGCCGGCGGTATGCCTTCTTGATCTCTTCGGCCGAAGCCGTTCTAGGAACACCGAGTATTGCGTAGTAGTCCTTTGCCATGGTCGCCTCCAGGACGAACGGCAAAGAAATGCCGGTGTACCCGAGCCGGTTCATGGTACGTACACCGGCTCGGGTACACGTGATACCTTACCGTTTGTCATCTACGTCAACGTATTCTGCGTCAATGACATTGTCTTCGCCTTTGCTTGACTCCTGCCTGCTGCTGGCGCTAGCGGCACGGCTGCCAGTAACGTCCTTGTACATAGCCTCTGAGACTTTGTAAGTGGCCTTGGTCAGCCGCTCGTACAGGTTGTTGAGCTCCGAGAGCGAAGCTGTCTCGAGCTTGGACTTGGCTTCCGAAAGCACGCCTTCAATTTCAGAAAGCGTTGCTGCCGCGATTTTTTCGCGGTTTTCGGCAATGAGCTTCTCAGTCGAGTAGATCAGGGAATCGAGTTTGTTTTTAGCCTCGATTCGCTCGCGCAGCTCGCGGTCCTTGGCTGCATTGGCCTCAGCCTCGCGTACCATCCGATCAATTTCTTCCTTGGTTAGACCTGAGCCCGAGGTCACCGTGATTTTCTGCTGACGGCCTGTCCCAAGGTCCTTAGCTGTGACGTTGACAATGCCGTTGGCATCAATGTCAAAGGTCACCTCGATTTGCGGCACGCCGCGCGGAGCCGGTGGGATGTCTACCAAGCGGAACACACCCAGCGTCCGGTTGTCGCGCGCCATGGGCCGTTCCCCTTGGAGAACGTGGATTTCGACCGAGGTTTGGTTGTCACTGGCCGTCGAGAAGATTTCGCTCTTGCGCGTTGGGATGGTTGTATTGCGTGGGATCATGATGGTGTTGACCCCACCAAGCGTCTCAATCCCCAAGCTAAGCGGCGTGACATCGAGCAGGAGGAGGTCCTTGACATCCCCTGCTAGAACCCCAGCCTGAACCGCTGCTCCAATAGCCACCACTTCATCCGGGTTAACCGAACGGTTGGGTTCTTTGCCAAAGAACTCCCGGACAAGTTGCTGCACCCTGGGGATGCGCGTTGAACCACCGACCAGGATCACTTCATCAATCTGGGAAGGCTTCAACCCAGCATCTTCAAGTGCCTTGCGGCACGGCTCAAGCGTCCGCTGGAGAATGTGGTCTACGAGCTGCTCGAACCTTGCCCGGGTCAGTTTCATCACCAAATGTTTCGGCCCGGAAGCGTCCGCGGTGATGAAGGGCAGGTTGATTTCAGTTTCCATGGCTGAGGACAGTTCGATTTTGGCCTTTTCAGCGGCTTCCTTGAGCCGTTGCAGAGCCATTTTGTCGGTCCTCAAATCAATGCCCTGGTCCTTCTTGAACTCGGTGACAATCCAGTCAATGAGGCATTCATCTATGTCGTCCCCGCCGAGGTGGGTGTCGCCATTTGTGGACTTGACTTCGACAACCCCTTCGCCGACTTCAAGAATAGAGATGTCAAATGTCCCGCCACCGAAGTCGAAGACGGCAATGGTTTCATCTTTTTTCTTGTCCAACCCGTAGGCGAGCGCTGCGGCTGTCGGCTCGTTGACGATGCGCTTGACCTCAAGACCTGCAATCTTACCAGCGTCTTTGGTTGCTTGCCGCTGCGCATCGTTGAAGTACGCCGGCACGGTAATTACCGCCTCAGTGACAGGATGCCCAAGATAATCCTCTGCCGCCGTCTTGAGCTTTTGCAACACCATGGCGGAAATCTCTGGTGGCGCCCACTCCTTGCCCCCCCCAACCAGGCGCACATCCCCATTTGGGCCTTCGATGACCTTGTACGGCACTTGTTTGATTTCGTCTCTAACTTCGTTGAAGCGCCGGCCAATAAAGCGCTTGACCGAATAGAACGTGTTTTCAGGGTTAGTAACCGCCTGCCGTTTTGCAACCTGTCCGACGAGTCGGCTTCCATCCTTGGTAAAGGCGACGACCGACGGTGTTGTCCGCGACCCTTCAGAGTTTGTGATGACGACAGGTTCACCGCCTTCCATGACGGCGACGACCGAGTTGGTCGTTCCCAAGTCAATGCCTATGATTTTCCCCATGGCTATCCTGTTGCACTCCACACAGTGTTGAAAATCAGGCTCACCAAACGCCGTTGGAGGGTGCAGTCCCAAGCCCCGGATCGGCGTTGGAGGCGTCCTGAGGGAACTATAGGATTTGAGTGTGTTGTTGTCAACTTTTTCTTACTTCAAGATTGTGGATACCGGACGCTGGATGCTCTTGGTACGCAACACCACATGCGCCTGGGTGGCCACTAAAAACAACCGCCGTGCTTGGGTGTGATCCACCATCTGGGGGGTATACCGCAGACGAAACCAACGCCGCCGCACCTCGTCCGTCAGCACGGCTGCCGCCTGAGTGTCCTCAAGCTTGAAACGGCGTCCACCGGTGCCGTCGGTCAGTAACCGAAGGGCCTCAACCGGCTTGGGACCAAGCCGCTTGGGACGGGGAGCGCCGTAGGTTCGGTCTTGTACCTGAAGGGCATACACCACTACATCTGCCGATTGGAGTGCTGCCAGCGCCGCTTCAAAGGACGTTTCCGAGCCTTCGTCATAGCCGTCTGACAGCAAAACCAGCACGCGCTTACTGACAGTTGTTGCCGGACGGAAGACATCTTCCGTCACGGCCAAGAGCGCGTCGTAGAGACAAGGTGCGCCGCCCTTGCGAAAAAGCTTTGCACCGGCTACAAGCTGTACAGCGTCATCTGTCAGGTCGCACAGAATTTCGGGGGCTTTGGCATAGCCCACAAGCATAAGCTGGTCGCCCGTGAAAAGTTCCCGGATAAGAGCGCGTGCTTTCTGTTCCATGTCCCTGACTTCAACATGAACGGTGGCCGAGTTATCTGCCAAAAAGACTATGGTTGCTGCTGATGGGTCCGGCTCAATACTGTCAACAACCTGTTCAACTCCACCGTCGTACAGGGTGAAGTCAGCCACCGTGAGCTGAGTAGGAGGTGTTTCTGGCGTAGGCACTTGGGCAATGACCGTGAGGTAAACAGACGCTCTTTGAAATTCTCCAGCACGGCCTGACTGTCCCCAGACGGCTTGCCGCCCGCCAATCCCAATTCCACCGAGCAAACCTAAGCTAGCCCGCACAAAAGTGCGTCGGGAAAGAACATAGCGCGCTTCCTGCATCATGGTTTCCTTTGCCAGCGATACATCAGAGACAAAAGACGGGTAAAGGAGAGCAGGTCGTAGCGTCTCCTAGGTCAAGCTTTCAGCATTCGCCAAGATTCTGCATTGGTACAGCGCGCAACCGTTGCTATGCTTGGCATCCGAGGGCAGTAGATACCGTGTCGGAGAGC
>Ga0308415_1000945_pt1 | contig 12886 bp, 10 predicted proteins | sample HotsprSampleOS55_FD_203465 | JGI IMG/M metagenome (GOLD analysis project Ga0308415, IMG submission 203465) | Hot spring phototrophic mat microbial communities from Octopus Spring, Yellowstone National Park, Wyoming, United States - 20090730_OS55 ... | reverse complement strand
ATCCGACCAGCGATGACCTCGCGATCGCCATCCAACCAGCGGATGCTGATGTCGTAAGCACCCTTGCGCGCGTCCGGATAGGGCAGGAGCGGGAAGTCGTACCAAGCTTCTTCTCCCGCGTAGAACTGGTTGGTGTGAATGATCCGTGAGCGCACCGGCAGCCCATCGCCGCGCTGGGTTGCAATGGGCTGAACGCGCAGCTCGCGCTGGCCCAGCGGGGAGCCGGCTTTTAAGCGCACGCTGATGATCAACGGCACGGTCGTGATCACCTCGCGTGCGCTGACGGCGACGCCGGTCACCTGCCAGCCATCGCCCAGCTCATGAATATCCTGGTCTAGCAAAACGTCCGGCCTGATCGGCGGGCGCACGCGCTGCCATATTGTGATCGGCGATCCCCAAAAGCGGGCGTCCTCCAAGCGCGCGACCGGCGCATACAGGGCATTGAACCAATCGTCCTGCTGCGGGTTGGCGTCGTAGAGCGCGTTCACGCCGGTGAGCGCCAGGTAGTCCGGTTGCAGGCGCAGCAGGCCGCCGACGAAGTCGCCGCGGCGGATGGCGGGCAACTGCGAGGGCAGCGTCAGGCCGAGGAAATCGTAGGTGGTGCGCTGCGCGTAGTAGCTCATCACCCCCAGCTCAGTGACGCCCAGCGTGGCCGTCGCCGGCGTGTTGGCGTTGATCCAGCGCCCCGCGCGTTCGTAGATGTCCACCTTCGTCTCCGGCAGGACTTTTGCTCTGACCTCTGCAGGCGGCGGGGGCACCCCACCGCGGACGATCTCGATCATGGATAAATCCGCCGAGATAAGCGGCAGCAGGATGAGGGGCAGGGTTTGCCATTTGTAGACGCCAAGGGCAATCAATGCAGCAAGCCCCGGCAGCATCGGCGCGTAATACCACGCATAAGGCGCCACGCCCAGCAGCGTATATCCAGCCAGGTGGAGCACCGCCCAGGCGATCGGCAGCAGGAAGGGGACGGCAGCGGGCCAACGCCAGCCCTGCGCGCGCGCGGCGACCACCCCTCGGCGGATGACGCTGAACGTCCCCAGGCCGACAGCGAGCGGCACAAATAGGAAGATGGCCTCCTGCTCAAGATAGGCTCGGACCAGCAGCAGCGCGCCTTCTAGAAAGCGCGTGCCAGCGTAGAAGCCGGTCAAGCCGGCGATCGCCTGCGCTGATTTGGTCTGTAGCGTGGTGGGGATCGGCGAGCCGAACTGCGCGGTGAGGAAGATCGCCAGCGGCCCATAGGTTGCGCTGGCTGTGGCAAGCGCGACGAGCGCAGGGCGCAGGCGCGCGCGCCAGCCGGCCTCGCCAAAGCGCAGGGCGCGCAGGAGGACGATGCCCAGGACGATGGCGCCATCCCCACGCAGCCCCAGGCCCAGGCCGGCCAGCGCGCCGGCCCAGGCTGGCCGCTCGCTCTCTGCGAAGAACAGCGCCCATGTAGATAGCGCCATGAAGAGCGGCGTCTCGAAGCCGACGGTCAACCAGGCCAGGGGGAAGGCGACGAAGACCAGGCCGGCGAGGAAGCCATGGCCCGCAAGGCCATGCCGCTTGCCGATCGCCGTCAGCGCCCAGGCTGTGGCGATCAGGCCCAGCACGCTCAGCCCATAGCTGGTGGTTGGGATGTCCAGGCCGGCGGCGGCCAGCGCGCCGAGCAGCAGCGCATACAGCGGCGCCGTGGTGATCAGCGCCTGCTCAGGCGCGCCAGGGTTGAAGGTGAAGCCCAACCCGCGCGCGAGGTGATCGGCAAAACGGTAGGTGATGAATGGGTCGTCGAAGCGCAGGCCGGCCATCAGCAGGCCCAGGCCCACGCCGATCGCAGCCGGCGCGGCGACCACGATCATCCGCCACGCGGCATTGACCAGCTCAGACGACGATCTCCCCACCGTCCACCTCGATACACTGGCCGGTGATGAAGCTGGCCTCTGGGGAGGCGAGGAAGGCCACGGCGCTGGCCACTTCCTCCGGCGTCCCCAGGCGCTTCATCGGGATCTGCTCCATCTTGTGCGCAATGTGCGTCCCGATCGGCCAGCCTTCGTTGCGGCAGATCTCGGCATCCACCTTGTGGAGCATGTCAGTGAGGATCGAGCCGGGGCACACCGCGTTGACCGTCACGCCGAACGGGGCCAGATCGATTGCCGTGGCGCGGGTGAGGCCGATCACAGCCGCCTTGTTGCTACAGTAAGCAGCGCTGTTCTTGAAACCGGTTCGCCCGGCGATGCTGCTGATATTGACAATGCGCCCATATCGCTGCCGCTTCATCACCGGCGCGATGGCCTTGGTGCAAAGGAATACACCGGTGTAGTTCACGGCGATCATGGTGTTCCATTCCTCTAGGTTGATCTGCTCGAGCGGCGTGCCGCGATAGATGCCGGCGTTATTCACCCAGATATCCACCCGGCCGGCCCAGCGCAGGATGTTCGCGATGGCCGCGCTTACCTCAGCCTCGTCGGCCACGTTGGCCCTGACGGTGCGCACATGCACCCCGCGCCTCTCAAGCGCGTCGGCGAGCTGTTCGCATTTCTCGCACTGCACGTCCACGATGGCGACGGCTGCGCCTTCATCGGCAAAGCGCCGGACGAAGGCCTCGCCCAACCCTTGCGCCCCGCCGGTGACGACGGCCACTTGGCCTTTGAAGCGATGGCAGGTGTTGATCATGGCCCTTGTCCAGCAATTGTAAGGATCGCCTGGCTCAACGCAGGGTGGTCAATAGCCGGCAGCTCCAATGCCAGCACGATCACGCGCTGGTCGTCTGCGCGCACGTGCCACCCAATAAACCGTTCGTTTGCGATCTGCGCCTGACCGGTGAACGGCGGGAGGCGCAATGCTGGCCGGCGATCGGCAGGTCGGACGCCGCCAGCGAGCAGCGTCGGCGTGATCGGCCGGCCGGCGATGACCTTCGCGGCGCTCACCGCTACCCGCAACGGCGTCACCCGCACACTGCCCTGGCCGATCGTCTCGCTATAGGTTACGCTGGCGGGCAAGGATACAGCTTCGTTGGGCAGCTCAAACGGAACGCGCCTGTCAAGCCCCAGCGCGGCTGCATTGATGTGCCAGCGCTGAAGGTCGGTTGGGTCGGCCCCGCGCAAGTTGAACAACCAAGCCAACAGCGGGCCGGGCTGATACAAGCCCTGGGTCGCGCGGTTGAGCAACGGTGCGCTCGGTTCGGCGCGCAGCCTGTCCCAGTCTTGCTCCAGTCGGTTGGGGTCGAAACTCGGCCTGCTGGCCAGGGCCAGCACCTCACCGCTGTGCCAATCGAGCACCACAGCCGCGCCTCCCAGCGCGCCGAGCGCGGATCCGACGCGCAGCGCCTCGTGCGCGCGCGACTGCCACGTTAGGTCTAGGGACGACGTGATCGCTGCGCCGCGGCGCGGGCGGTGGAGCAGGTCGTCCAGCGGCGTTCGCCCGCCGCGCAAAGTCGAGTCGGCGAACGCCTCCAGCCCGCCCACGCCGTAGCGCAGGCTGTAGTAGCCAATGGCCGGCGCAGCCTCGGGATGGGGATAGCGGCGCTGGTAGCGTGCTCGCGCGCCGGCGCAGGGCGCGAGCGGCTGCTCAGCACCGATACAGGCGGAGTAGGCCAGCAACGTCCCGTCGCGGGCGTAGATCGGGCCGCGAAGCGTCGCTTGTTCGGCCTCCACCAGGCGCGGATTGCCTGGCCGCGCGCGCAGCTCGCCGGCGCGGGCGATCCCCCAGTAGCCGGCAGCCAGCCCAAGCGCTGCGAGCAAGGCAGCGCTGGCGCGCATCATCGGCCTGGCCGTGCAAACCGCCCATGCTGCGCCCAGCGGCGCGCTGGCTGAGAGGCGGAGCAATAGGCCGAGCAGCGCATGGCTCACGACCAACGATGTGCCGCCATAGCTAATGAACGGCAGCGTCGCGCCGGTGATCGGCAACAGGCCAAGGTTGCCCCCGACGACGACGAAGACCTGCACGCTCAGGCTCGCCGCAAGCCCGCCGGCCAAGAGGAAGCCGTAGCGGCTGGTTGCGCGCAGGCCAATGTGCCAGGCGCGCAGGATGATCACCGCATAGCCGGCCAGGACGGCCAGCGCGCCGGCCAGCCCCAGCTCCTCGGCGATCATGACGAATGGAAAGTCTGTATGCACGGCCGGCACGTAGTCCGGTCGGCCCTGATTGATCCCTTGGCCGAACAGCCCGCCATTGGCGACCGCGATCAGCGACTGCACGATCTGAAAGGCACTGCCTTGCGGGTCGGCCCAAGGGTTGAGCCAAATGTTTATCCGCTGGGCAACCCGCGCCGAGAGCGCGTAGCCCAACGCGGCGCTCGACAGGAGTGTGCCGGCTAGGCCGAGCAACAACCGGCCCTGGCCGGTCGCCAGATACGCCATGATGCCATACGTGATCAGCAATAACGATGCTGCCCCCAGGTCCTGTTGCGTCAACAACGCGGCCAGGGCGACGATCACGGCCAGGACCGTGGGGGCGAGCGTGCGCCATTGGCTGGCCGGCTGGTCGGCGAAATGAGCGGCCAGGAAGGCGATCATCAGCAGCCGGACCAGCTCGGAGGGCTGGACGAACAATCCGCCGATGTTCAGCCACAGCCGCGCGCCACTGCCAGAGGGATTGACACCGAAGGCGAGGCTGGCCAGCAATAAGCCCAGGCCGGCCAACAGCCAGGCATATTTAAACCGTCGCAGCCAACGCAGCCGATTGGCGTGAGCGGTGATCAACATGACCAGCGCGTAGCCAATCCCTAACGCCAGCACTTGCCGGCCCAGGAAATTCGGCGCGGTGCGCGCGATGGAGAGCAGGCCCAGGCCGGTGAGCATCGCGGCGGTCGGCAGAATATAAGGATCGTGGCCTGGTGCGCGCCGTGCCAGCCACTGGGCAGCGATCACCGCCAGGCTGCTCAGCACAGCCAGCGCCAACAAGATCCCGGCGTCGCTGCGCTGGAGCGCGAGCGACGCGCCGCCGATCCAGGCCGGCAGCAGCGCCAGCGTGATCAGCGCGGCCCGCAGGTGTTGATCAGGCATAGGGCGATGATATGCGTTCTCTCCCTTGCCCGACGCGGCGGGTACATTCCCAACAAGGGCGATCGCTGGTGGGCTGCCGCGTGGTAAAAGCATATAGAGGGCGGGCGATGACCATGCCGTCGCCCACCCAAGGGCCTGTTCCTGCCGTGAACGCACCCTCGCGCACCTTCACGTTGGCGTATCATTCGCGCCGGAGCATGCGCAGCCATATCACGCCCTCGCTAGACGCAGAACGCGCTTTTTGGCAAGCCGGCGTGCGTCTGGTGGCCGGCGTGGACGAAGCGGGGCGTGGAGCATGGGCCGGGCCGGTCGTGGCTGCAGCGGTGATCTTGCCCTGCGATGAGCGGGTGGTTGCCGACCTGGATGGGGTCACCGATTCCAAGCAACTCACCCCTGCCAAGCGCGAAGCCCTGCGCGCGCGCATTCAGCAGGTGGCGCTGGCGTGGTCGGTGGGCAGCGCGAGCAGCGCCGAAATTGACGCCCTCGGCATCCTGGCTGCGACGCGGCTGGCGATGCTCCGCGCCGTATCCGGCCTATCACCCGCGCCGGAGGCGCTGCTCATAGATGCGCTGTCGTTGCCGGCGCTTGCGCTGCCCCAGCGCGCCTTCGCCCGCGCCGATGCGCTCAGCCTTTCAGTCGCCGCGGCCTCGATTTTGGCCAAGACCACCCGCGATGCGCTGATGTGCGCGCTGGACGCTGAATTAGCGGGATATGGGTTTGCGCGCCATAAGGGGTACGGCACGCGCGCTCATCTCCAAGCCATCCGCCGGCTGGGGGCCTGCCCAATCCATCGCCGGACGTTCAAACCCCTGGCCCAGCTCGCCCTTGATCTGCCCGGGCCATGTTAACGCCCGCCCAATGGCTGCTGGGCAGCCTGGCTGCCTTGCTGATCGGCTTTTCCAAGACCGGCCTGCCGAGCGCGGGCATCCTAGCCGTCCCGCTCATGGCGCTGGTGTTCCAGGGCCGCGTCGCGGTTGGGACGACCGTGCTGCTCTTAATCGTCGCCGACTTGTTCGCAGTAGGCTGGTATCGCCGCTACACGCGCTGGGATAAGCTCTGGCAGCTCATGCCCTGGGTGATGTTGGGGATGTTGGCCGGCGTGATCACCTTGCTGATGGTGGGTGAGGACGCACGAGGCAGGGATCAGCTCAACACCTGGATCGGCGGGCTGGTGCTGGCGATGCTCGGGATATACCTTGTGCGCTTCAGGCTGAGGGCACAGATGCGCTTGGCTTCATTGCCTGGGTTGATCGCCACCGGCAGCGCTGCCGGCTTTGCGACGGCAGTCTCTAACGCTGCCGGCCCGATCATGTCCATCTACATGACCAGCCTGGGGTTGCCCAAGTATGAGCTGATGGGCACCACAGCTTGGTACTTCCTTCTGTTCAACCTCACCAAGCTGCTGTTGTATCTGCTGGTGACGGCGCTCGCGCCGCAGCGCCCGCTGTTTACTGCCGACGGCCTTCTGTTTGACCTGATCGCGCTGCCGGCGGTCTTGGCCGGCGTCTGGCTGGGACGGTGGGCCTTGCCGCGCCTGCCACAGCGCCTCTTCGATGCCCTGGTGCTTGGCCTGTCAGCAGTGGCCGCGCTCGTCCTCATTCTGGGGTAGGACCTCGGCGGAAGGAACGAACGGCGCCAACGGCGGCTGGTCCACCAGTTGGCGCAGCAAGCTGAGAAAGGCGCGTCGCGGGATTGGCCGCGCGCCGAGCGACGTGGTGTGCGCCGTCTCCTGCTGACAGTCAATCAACGGCACGCCAATCTGGCGTAAGCGCGCCACCAGGTGCACGAGCGCCACTTTCGAGGCGTTGTCCACGCGGCTGAACATGCTCTCGCCGAAGAAGACCCGACCGATCAGGAGGCCATACAACCCGCCCACCAGTTGGCCATCCTGCCACGCTTCTACTGAATGGGCGTAGCCCAGCGCGTGTAGTGCGCAATAAGCCTCTATCATCTCGTCCGTGATCCATGTGCCGGATTGTCCTCGGCGCGGCGCAGCGCATCCCAGCATGACGTGGCGGAAAGCGGTGTCGTAGCGGATGTAAAAGGCGCGTTTGTTCAGCAGCCGACGCAGCGAGCGGCTGATGTGCAATTCATCTGTGAACAGCACCTGGCGCGGGTCCGGACTCCACCACAGGATAGGTTCGCCCTCAGAGAACCACGGGAAGATGCCTTGACGATAGGCCATGAGCAGGCGGCGAGGGGAGAGGTCGCCGCCGGCACACAACAGGCCATTCGGCCTGCGCAACGCACGCTCGACGTCTGGAAAAGGGCTATCAGAGTCTAACCAGGGGATCACCGCAAGAAGACTATAATCTGAACGCCATTCATAAGCATAATCCTGGACGAGTCATTATTTAAGGAGACCTCACTCGAATGCCACAACTGATCACACCCAACACCCTGCGCGCTGCTGGCCGCGAACAGCCGTTGATCCAGGTCGTTGACGTCGGTCGCGAGCCTGCACTCAAGGCAGCGCTGCTCTCTGGCCGGCTGACCAACTTGGCTGCCCCGTTTATTTATCACGACCCAGCTAAGCAACTGGCCCTCATCCTCATGCCGATGGAACTCAACTTGAGCGAGATAGAACAACAGCGCGTGATCGGCCAGTTGACCCAGATCGTCATGCGCAGCCTGCCGGAGGACGCCCCGCGCGCCTATTTGCTACAGCCGAGGCTCTTCTTCAGTTTGCAATCGCTGATCGAGGCTATCCTAGAAGCCGACGGCGTGACGCCTGAGATGCTGCGCGCCCAGCAGGAGCGCGTGGACCTCTTGCGCGACCTCGTGCGTTTGCTCGGCGACGAGGCGAGCCTTCGCGAACGCGCCAGAGAGAACGACGCAAAGATTGACGCCACCTTCTTCGAGATCCTCACGGCCAGTCTCGAGGCCAACCTGGCCTCTGGACGTGCCCAGGCCGCCCAGCAGCTCAGCCAACTGAACAAGATCCTGCTGGAGGAGACCACCTACGGGCGGGCGCTCGCCAAGCGTGCAGCCGCCATCGAAGCCTTCCGCAAGTCGCCAAGCCGCGAAACGCTGCTGGATCAACTGATCGCGGTTGAGGATACGGAGACCCGCCAGACGCTGATCACGCTGGGCCGACAGTTGCTCGACTATGCCTTCTTCCAGCTCTTGACCAAGCGCATTGACGCTGCTGACGAAGCGGGTAAACAGCAGCTCATCGCCCTGCGCAAGGAGATTCAGGAGATAAGGGACAAGATCGATGCCGCGTCGCGCGCCTTCCTTGAGAGCAAGCTGAAGTTGATTGAGGAGATTGCCGCGAGCAACAACCCTATCGAGACGGCGCGCAAGCACGTTGATGAGCTGGATGATGCGCTGCTCTCGGTGCTCCAGGCTAACCTTCAGGATGCGGAACGCGCTGGCGACAAAGAAGCGGTGGCCGCGCTGGAGCGCGTTGAGCAGGCGGTGATGCAAGCCATCGCCGAGCGTCAGCCGCCGGAGGTGCAAATGGTGAACATGCTGCTGGCAGCGAAGTACCCTGAGGAGACCGAGAAGCTGCTCAACGAGTGGAAAGACACCGTTGATGACCGTCTCATCAGCGTGCTTGCCCAGTTCGCCGATCAGCTTGCGCAACAAGACCGCACCGATCTCAGCGCCAAGCTGACCAAAGTGATGGTGCAGGCGCGCAAAATCCTGCCCAAATACGACCCCGGTCGGGACACCGCCACGCCACCACCCAAGCCCACAATCGAGATTGCGCGACGCTGAGCGAAAGCCGGGGCACCCGCAGCCCCGGCTTTTTTATCCCGAAGGTGAGCGCAGAAACTGGCCACCCGGCCAGTGCTTTGCTTGCCGGCGCCGCATAAGATGAGAGCAGCCTTAGACACCGGCAAGGAGGTGCTGTGTGAACCTTCGGCCATTCATTGTGTTGCTTACGTTTGCTTTGTCTGGGGTGTTGATCGGGACAGGCGGATACACGTTCTACTACGCGAGGGGCGCGTCGTATTTGTCTGATGACCCTGCGGCCTGCGCGAACTGCCACGTCATGCGCGAGCAGCTCGCCAGTTGGCAAAAATCCAGCCATCGCTCGGTCGCGACGTGCAATGACTGCCACACCCCACACGACTTGGTCGGCAAGTATGCAACGAAGGTAGATAGCGGCTATCGCCACTCTTACGCGTTTACTTTTCAAAATTGGCATGAGCCGATTCGCATGCGCGAGGCAAGCGCGCGGATCGTGTTGCACAACTGCCAGGACTGCCATCGTCAGATGGTCAGCCAGCTCCCAGAACACTTGGTTGAGCCAAGCGAGCCGGTCAACTGCATCGCTTGTCATCGCGATGCCGGCCATGCAGGAAGGTGAAGGAGAAGAGGTGTTGCCATGAAGCGCATATCGCTGAACAGCATCCCATTAGGTGTGTATCTGGTCGTGACCGCGGTCATCGCCCTGGTCACCGCCGGCGTCCTGCTGCTGATGCAGAACATCAGCGAGCGCCAGCGCGAGGCGAGGCAGGATGCGTTTCGCGTCGTGCCGCTCTCCGAAGACGAGTATGACCCCAAGGTATGGGGACTGAACTACCCGATGCAGTATGACGCTTACTTGCGCACGGTAGATACTGAGCGCACACGTTATGGCGGCAGCGAGGCGATCCAGAAGCTAGACAAGGACAACCGCTGGCGGACGATCTGGGCCGGCATGCCCTTCAGCGTGGACTTTCGCGAGGACCGCGGCCACGCCTACATGCTGATTGACCAGCGCGAGACCGAGCGGGTCAAGCAGTTCAAGCAGCCGGGCGCGTGCCTGCATTGCCACTCGTCGGTGCTGCCGGCCTACTACCAAAAGGGCGTGGAGGCCGGCGTGCCGCCTGAGAAGCGCGAAGAGGCGATCTACAAGGGCTTCGAGATCATCAATCCAATGCCCTATGCCGAAGCGACCAAGCTGGTTGATCACCCTATCACGTGCAATGACTGCCACAACCCGGAGAACATGGCCATCCGCGTGACGCGACCGGCGTTCATAGACGGCATCCGCGCCCTGGCCCGCTCTGACGCGCCGGTGCCGCACCTGCCCAGCATCGAGCGCTGGCGCGCCAGTGACCGCAAGGTCGAGTACGACCCGAACACGATGGCCTCGCGCCAGGAGATGCGCTCCCTGGTCTGCGCGCAGTGCCACGTCGAATACTACTTCGCCGGCCAGGAGAAGAAGGTGGTCTATCCTTGGCATAACGGCCTGCTTGTTGAGCAAATCTATGGTTTCTATGAGCAGACCGGTCACAAGGACTGGAAGCATAAGCTGACTGAAGCGCCGTCGCTCAAGGCCCAGCATCCTGAGTTCGAGCTGTGGAGCCAGGGCGTGCACGCGGCGAATGGCGTGTCGTGCGCCGATTGCCACATGCCCTATCAGCGGGTCGGCGCGGTCAAGATCAGCGATCACCACGTGCGCAGCCCTCTGTTGAACATTAACAACGCCTGCCAGACCTGCCATAACCAGAGCGAGCGCGACATCCTGGCCCGCGTCAACCAGATCCAAGACCGCACGTTCGCGCACATGGATCGCGCAACGGGTGCGCTGGTCGCGCTGATCAACGACATCGCCGCGGCCAAGGCCAACGGCGCTCCGGAAGAGCGCCTCGTCAAAGCGCAGCAGTATCAGCGCAAGGCTAGCTTCTACGTGGACTACGTGAACGCCGAGAACTCAATGGGCTTCCACGCGCCGCAGGAAGCGATGCGCATCCTGGGTGAGGCGATCGACTACGCCCGACTTGGGCAGCTCGAGATCGCACAATGGGTGAATCCACGACCGGTGGCTGAGGTTCGCTAAAAGACTCTCCCCTCCTCTCCGCATATCCTTGCTTCCGCACAAGCGGCCCGGTGAATGGGCCGCTTGTGCGTTTAGCGCACGCCGAGCAGCTCGACGTCAAAGGTGAGGCGCGCGTTGGGCGGGATGGCGCCGCCGCCCGCGCCGGCTGCGCCGTAGGCCAGCTCCGGCGGGACGATCAACCGCCGCTTGCCGCCCACGCGCATGGTCGCCAGGCCCTCTTCCCAGCCGCGGATCACCTGGCCGGCGCCCAGCACGAACTCAAACGGCTGGCCGCGCTGGAGCGAGCTATCGAACACCGTGCCGTTGTCCAGATAGCCGGTGTAGTGCACGATGAGCGTCTGGCCTGGCTGCGGCTGCGGGCCATTGCCGACCACCTGATCGAGGTACTGCAGGCCGGATGGGGTGGTGACCAGGCCACCTTGCGCTGCGTTGGGCTGGGCCGCCGGCAGCGGCTGTACCGGGCGCGGGGCTGCGGGCGCGGCGCTCCGCGCACCACCCCCGGCGAACGACAGCGCCAGCAACAGCGCGCTGAGCAGCGTGATCCCGCCGGCAATTATTAAGACGTTCGTGTTCTGTCGTGACATAGCGCTCCTCTAGCTGGGTATCGCGCAGCACAACACCAGTTCCCTGGCCGCTCTCACCTCGTCCAGCCGCTTGAGCGGGGCGGTGTGCGGCGCGTCCTTGAGCAACTTCGGATTGTGCCGTGCCTCCTCGGCGATCTTGAGCATGGCGTCGCAGAAGCGATCGAGCGTTTGTTTGGACTCGGTCTCGGTTGGCTCGATCAGCAAGGCTTCGGGGACGATTTTGGGCAGCGGGAAGTAGTTCGTCGGCGGGTGAAAGCCGTAGTCCATCAGCCGCTTGGAGATGTCCAGCGCGACGATCTCCGGCGCGCCGGCGATCTTGCCCTGGGCGCAGGTCTCGTGCATGCAGAAGCGCTCACCGTGAGGGAAGGGATACGTGTCGCGCAACCGCGCCTGGATATAGTTGGCGTTCAACACAGCGTGTTGACTGACGGCGCGCAGCCCTTCTTCGCCGTGGACGCGGATGTAAGTGTAGGCGCGCACCAGCATGCCGAAGTTGCCGTGGAAGGCGCGCATCCGCCCGATGCTCTTCGGTGGCATGTACCATTCGTAGCGCACCTCGCCATCGGCATCCTCGACCGCGCGCACGATCGGGCCGGGCAGGAAATCGGCGAGCTGTCGGCTCACCACCACGGGTCCGCTGCCGGGGCCGCCCCCGCCGTGCGGCGTGCTGAACGTCTTGTGTAGGTTGTAGTGCAGCACGTCGAAGCCGATCTCGCCGGGTTTGGCGATCCCTAAGAGCGCGTTCATGTTGGCTCCGTCCCCGTATACCAGCCCGCCGGCTTCGTGCACGAGATGACACACTTCCTCGATGTGCTCCTCGAACATCCCAAGGGTGTTCGGGTTGGTGATCATCAGGCCGCACACCGTGTCGTCCAGGTTGGCCTTCAGCGCCGTCAGGTCCACGTTGCCGCGTTTATCCGATGGAATCTCGACCACCGTCAGGCCGGCCATGGCCGATGAGGCGGGGTTGGTGCCGTGCGCGCTATCGGGGATCAGCATCTTGGTGCGCTGGTGCTCGCCTCGGTCGGTGTGGTAAGCGCGCATGATCAAGATGCCTGTGAACTCGCCTTGAGCGCCGGCTGCGGGCTGTAGGCTACAAGCGGCGAAGCCGGCGATCTCGGCCAGGAAGTTTTGCAGCTCATACATCAGGCACAGCGCGCCCTGGGCGGCGTCCGGATCTATAAGCGGATGCAACAGCGCGAAGCCAGGCAAGCGCGCCGCGTCCTCGTTGACGCGCGGGTTATATTTCATCGTGCAACTGCCCAGCGGATACATGGTCGTGTCCACGGCCATGTTGAGCTGTGAGAGGTGCGTGAAGTGGCGGGTGACATCTACCTGGCTCACCTCCGGCAGCGGCAGATGGTCGCGCAACAGCTCCGCCGGCAGCTCGTAAGGTGGCACATCGCTCTCAGGCAGCCGCACACCCTGGCGGCCCGGTGATGAAAGCTCAAAAATCAGCGGTTCCAAAGCGTCCTTACCCATACACAAAACCCGCTCGATCTTAGCGCAGTTGGCGCCTGAAAGGGGAGTGCTTCACTTCGGCG
>Ga0308415_1000940_pt1 | contig 12942 bp, 12 predicted proteins | sample HotsprSampleOS55_FD_203465 | JGI IMG/M metagenome (GOLD analysis project Ga0308415, IMG submission 203465) | Hot spring phototrophic mat microbial communities from Octopus Spring, Yellowstone National Park, Wyoming, United States - 20090730_OS55 ... | reverse complement strand
GTCGAGCGACAGCGCTTGTTTCAGTGCTCTTCAGCGAGCCGAAAATTTCTCAATTGCTGGAGCGCAGTTGGTTTCCGAGCGCAGCAATGCGTTTCAGTGCTCTTCAGCGAGCCGAAAATTTCTCAATTACCCGCGCACCATCACCCCGATCACTGACCCCAAGCGGTTTCAGTGCTCTTCAGCGAGCCGAAAATTTCTCAATTCTGCGCGCAGCGCCGCGAGGTGTCGCGCCACGCGCGTTTCAGTGCTCTTCAGCGAGCCGAAAATTTCTCAATTAAAGGAGAAACCAATGCGTGAGATAATCTGGCTCAGTTTCAGTGCTCTTCAGCGAGCCGAAAATTTCTCAATTCACGCCTCCCTCGACCAGCCGCAGTCCGCCAAGCGCGGTTTCAGTGCTCTTCAGCGAGCCGAAAATTTCTCAATTGTCGCCGTCGCCGCTGAACACGCCCGTCCACGCAGAGTTTCAGTGCTCTTCAGCGAGCCGAAAATTTCTCAATTTCCTATTCTTGGCGTGATGGCGTTCACCGCAATGAGTTTCAGTGCTCTTCAGCGAGCCGAAAATTTCTCAATCTTTGCAGCGACGACGCTGCGGATCGCGTCGACGAGGTTTCAGTGCTCTTCAGCGAGCCGAAAATTTCTCAATTTGAAGAGCGCGCTGACGAACGACATCGGCTTCTGTGTTTCAGTGCTCTTCAGCGAGCCGAAAATTTCTCAATTTGATGGAGGGGACGCTGCAGATACTTATTCGTTGCGTTTCAGTGCTCTTCAGCGAGCCGAAAATTTCTCAATTTCCTCGAGTTGGATACTCGCGTCAGAGCCGGTGAAAGTTTCAGTGCTCTTCAGCGAGCCGAAAATTTCTCAATTTAGTCGCGTTCGGAGCGCATCGCCACCTCCATTATTCCGTTTCAGTGCTCTTCAGCGAGCCGAAAATTTCTCAATTTGACAGTGATGCCGCCGACGTTGACCGTCGCCGACGCGTTTCAGTGCTCTTCAGCGAGCCGAAAATTTCTCAATTTCGGCGTGCGACCGGCGCATCACGTTCGCGCTGCTGTTTCAGTGCTCTTCAGCGAGCCGAAAATTTCTCAATTTTCGGATGATGCATCCATAAGTCGCCTCCTTATAATAGAGTTTCAGTGCTCTTCAGCGAGCCGAAAATTTCTCAATTGCCACGCGCTGCAGGCGGGCGTGCAGGGCGCGGGGCGTTTCAGTGCTCTTCAGCGAGCCGAAAATTTCTCAATTCTTCGTCCGCTTCGACCGGAAGGTCGAGTTGCCCGTGTTTCAGTGCTCTTCAGCGAGCCGAAAATTTCTCAATCCGTGCAGCCGCCGCCGGTCGGCGGGCGCAACGTGCAGTTTCAGTGCTCTTCAGCGAGCCGAAAATTTCTCAATTTATCACCCGTGGCGAGGAGCGTCATGATGATTCCGTGTTTCAGTGCTCTTCAGCGAGCCGAAAATTTCTCAATTCGGCGTCGGTATTGAGGGGAAGCAGCAGCGCGTAGAGTTTCAGTGCTCTTCAGCGAGCCGAAAATTTCTCAATTCTGGATCACAGTGACGCATAAGGAATGGCATAAGTGTTTCAGTGCTCTTCAGCGAGCCGAAAATTTCTCAATTTCGCAGTCTTTGGCGAAATCGTTCCCTCCCCGCGGGTTTCAGTGCTCTTCAGCGAGCCGAAAATTTCTCAATTTCCGCGCGTATGTCAGATCTTTCACTGCTTCATCAGTTTCAGTGCTCTTCAGCGAGCCGAAAATTTCTCAATTCCGATACGCGCGAAGAGCGCGCTGACGAACGACATGTTTCAGTGCTCTTCAGCGAGCCGAAAATTTCTCAATTCGAGGGATACGTCATCCCGGCTGACTGGGACGCGCAGGTTTCAGTGCTCTTCAGCGAGCCGAAAATTTCTCAATTCTGCTTGCCGCGAACGTGCGCGCGTCCGCCAGCGGGTTTCAGTGCTCTTCAGCGAGCCGAAAATTTCTCAATTGATGCGGCAGCAATTGCCGCCGACTGGACAATCCCGTTTCAGTGCTCTTCAGCGAGCCGAAAATTTCTCAATTCAGCCGCTGCTGCGCTACTTCAACGCAGCGGCTTCCGGTTTCAGTGCTCTTCAGCGAGCCGAAAATTTCTCAATTCGTGAATGTTTTGTACTTCACCCGAGTGGGTGACTGTTTCAGTGCTCTTCAGCGAGCCGAAAATTTCTCAATTCCTATCCGAAAGTACAGGCCTAGGAGCCCCTCCCAAGTTTCAGTGCTCTTCAGCGAGCCGAAAATTTCTCAATTCACTACTGCTGGTCTACTCGATGAAGCAAGAGCGATAGTTTCAGTGCTCTTCAGCGAGCCGAAAATTTCTCAATTGCTTGAGCCAATTCCGGTATACCCCAGTCACCCACTCGTTTCAGTGCTCTTCAGCGAGCCGAAAATTTCTCAATTCACAGATTGTTCCAGCCAACGCTTTTTGCGTGCAAGTTTCAGTGCTCTTCAGCGAGCCGAAAATTTCTCAATTTTGTTTGAAGCAGATGTAGGAACATTCGGGTATAGGTTTCAGTGCTCTTCAGCGAGCCGAAAATTTCTCAATTTCGTATTCGAGTGTGAGGACGGCTCGATCTACGTTCGTTTCAGTGCTCTTCAGCGAGCCGAAAATTTCTCAATTCGCCGTCGCGCGTGCGCTGGCTGCGCACGCGACGCGTTTCAGTGCTCTTCAGCGAGCCGAAAATTTCTCAATTTTGTGGTTGCAAAAAATAAACCCGCGCTTGCGAGGCGGTTTCAGTGCTCTTCAGCGAGCCGAAAATTTCTCAATTGTTAGCCACACGTGTGGTAGAGCGTAATCAGCTCCAGTTTCAGTGCTCTTCAGCGAGCCGAAAATTTCTCAATTCGCGCCTAACCCCGTTCCAGCGCGTGCTGATGCGGCGTTTCAGTGCTCTTCAGCGAGCCGAAAATTTCTCAATTTCGATCCGCTCCAGTCTGACGCCGCACCGACAGCGCGTTTCAGTGCTCTTCAGCGAGCCGAAAATTTCTCAATTTTCGTCGAGCGAGTTGTACACTTCGTAGTAGTAGTGTTTCAGTGCTCTTCAGCGAGCCGAAAATTTCTCAATTTATACGGTTACCGAGATTGTCGCCGAGGAACTCGGTGTTTCAGTGCTCTTCAGCGAGCCGAAAATTTCTCAATTCGGTGAGGAATTTGGTTGAGATTTCACTCTTGACAGACGTTTCAGTGCTCTTCAGCGAGCCGAAAATTTCTCAATTCCAGCGTGCGGCGCGATGCCAGATGTCTTCGCTGTGTTTCAGTGCTCTTCAGCGAGCCGAAAATTTCTCAATTCTTCCGTCCACCAGCGCCCCGGCGATCAGCGTCGAGGTTTCAGTGCTCTTCAGCGAGCCGAAAATTTCTCAATTCGGGCGCGGGTTTCTCGCGCATATCCACCCGCTGACGTTTCAGTGCTCTTCAGCGAGCCGAAAATTTCTCAATTCTCGCCGCGGTACTCGACCGCGTAGTCGCGCGTCTCGGTTTCAGTGCTCTTCAGCGAGCCGAAAATTTCTCAATCGCGAAATTGCAGGCAGAGTATTTGAAGTACGCAGAAGGTTTCAGTGCTCTTCAGCGAGCCGAAAATTTCTCAATTTATCTGCGAAAAATGACGGATTTACGGACCTACCTAAGTTTCAGTGCTCTTCAGCGAGCCGAAAATTTCTCAATTCGTAACCGTCAACGTCGATGCGCTGCTCGCAGATTGTTTCAGTGCTCTTCAGCGAGCCGAAAATTTCTCAATTTTCGGAATGCATATCGGTTAGTCATCAAGTAGGAGGTTTCAGTGCTCTTCAGCGAGCCGAAAATTTCTCAATTTCAGCCCGTTCGTCGAGATCGCGGCTGGTGCGTAAGTTTCAGTGCTCTTCAGCGAGCCGAAAATTTCTCAATTTGATCCCGATCTCGAACATCCGGTGCGCGTCGCGAAGGTTTCAGTGCTCTTCAGCGAGCCGAAAATTTCTCAATTCGCGTCAAGCAGCCCGCGGATAATCACCCCCTCGTGTTTCAGTGCTCTTCAGCGAGCCGAAAATTTCTCAATTGTGATGATTAGTTCTGGGGCGCTCCGGTTCGCCGGTTTCAGTGCTCTTCAGCGAGCCGAAAATTTCTCAATTGTGTGATCCGGACGCGCCGCGCGCAGACAGTCCGTGTTTCAGTGCTCTTCAGCGAGCCGAAAATTTCTCAATTCCAGATCGGCTACGGCGCGCTGGAGATGACCGATGAGTTTCAGTGCTCTTCAGCGAGCCGAAAATTTCTCAATTCAAAACCGACTCGAATCGTAGAATCCGACAAGCGAAGTTTCAGTGCTCTTCAGCGAGCCGAAAATTTCTCAATTTCATCAAGGCGCGCCCGCTTGGTCGACCGTATGCGTGTTTCAGTGCTCTTCAGCGAGCCGAAAATTTCTCAATTCCGAGACGCTGCTCTATACAGTCAACGGGCAGTCGGTTTCAGTGCTCTTCAGCGAGCCGAAAATTTCTCAATTCAACGTCGTTGCAGACTACGCTGCGCGCGTTCCAACAGTTTCAGTGCTCTTCAGCGAGCCGAAAATTTCTCAATTCGACGATTGACGCACTGTTGCAAACAATCGACCGCGGTTTCAGTGCTCTTCAGCGAGCCGAAAATTTCTCAATTCAGCCGTATCGCGATCTGGCGGCGGTGTGTCTGAAGGTTTCAGTGCTCTTCAGCGAGCCGAAAATTTCTCAATTCTGTGCGGCTGTACAAGAACTTTGGAGCGTTGTTGTGTTTCAGTGCTCTTCAGCGAGCCGAAAATTTCTCAATTAAAGATTACGTCGCCTTGTCCGGTTTATTTGGCGAGTTTCAGTGCTCTTCAGCGAGCCGAAAATTTCTCAATTCTAGCGCAGCGAGCAGCGCGTCTTCTCCATCCGTCGGTTTCAGTGCTCTTCAGCGAGCCGAAAATTTCTCAATTGTATAGTAGAGACGTAATCAATAAACGCACCAAGGTTTCAGTGCTCTTCAGCGAGCCGAAAATTTCTCAATTTCTTCCTCCTCTTCGAGGGGGAAGACGGATCGGCGTGTTTCAGTGCTCTTCAGCGAGCCGAAAATTTCTCAATTCGAATAGCGGATGCAGGTATTTGGATCCGCGCGACAAGTTTCAGTGCTCTTCAGCGAGCCGAAAATTTCTCAATTTGAAGCGGCTGCTGCGGGCGTGCGAGCGTACCGCGAGTTTCAGTGCTCTTCAGCGAGCCGAAAATTTCTCAATTCCAGATGCTGATAGTCTTCATTTTTCGTTCCTCCTGTTTCAGTGCTCTTCAGCGAGCCGAAAATTTCTCAATTCGAAGCGACTGAAGCAGCCGTACCGCGATCTTGCGGGTTTCAGTGCTCTTCAGCGAGCCGAAAATTTCTCAATTTTTGCGCTGTTTATGATCGTTGTCAACGACAACGAGCGTTTCAGTGCTCTTCAGCGAGCCGAAAATTTCTCAATTTTTGCGTGACATGCAGGGTGCAGTGGTTGCAGGTGCGTTTCAGTGCTCTTCAGCGAGCCGAAAATTTCTCAATTCGACGCGTACTCATAGATGAGCGCAGCATCAGAGGGTTTCAGTGCTCTTCAGCGAGCCGAAAATTTCTCAATTAGCAGCGGATACTGGACGCGATCGGCGCAATCAACGGTTTCAGTGCTCTTCAGCGAGCCGAAAATTTCTCAATTTTCGATGACGAAGCGCGGGCGCTGGCGCTGCGCGCTCGTTTCAGTGCTCTTCAGCGAGCCGAAAATTTCTCAATTCTCACCGTCGCCGACTACGAGTTCTCGACCTCTGACGAGTTTCAGTGCTCTTCAGCGAGCCGAAAATTTCTCAATTCGTGATACAGTCTGGCGCTCCGTACACCGTTCCGTTGTTTCAGTGCTCTTCAGCGAGCCGAAAATTTCTCAATTTACGAGACGTCGATATTTTCATCTACTCGCCGTCAGTGTTTCAGTGCTCTTCAGCGAGCCGAAAATTTCTCAATTCAAGCGCGCTCGCCGCGTTCAGCGCAACCAAACGCGTTTCAGTGCTCTTCAGCGAGCCGAAAATTTCTCAATTCGAGGAGTTTCAATGCGTCATCTTTCGACGCTGGAAGTTTCAGTGCTCTTCAGCGAGCCGAAAATTTCTCAATTCTATGAGGGGATTCACGTAGGCAACGGCGTTGCGGGTTTCAGTGCTCTTCAGCGAGCCGAAAATTTCTCAATTTGTACAATGCCGCGTCAACTCTTTCCATACATTGGGTTTCAGTGCTCTTCAGCGAGCCGAAAATTTCTCAATTTGGAAGCCGACTTCCGGGTTTCGCGCGCGAACGGCGGTTTCAGTGCTCTTCAGCGAGCCGAAAATTTCTCAATTTATAAGCGACGGCGTCGTCTCCGTAGAGCAGGTCGGTTTCAGTGCTCTTCAGCGAGCCGAAAATTTCTCAATTGTGATGATACCTCGACGAGTTTTAGAAGAACTTGTCGTTTCAGTGCTCTTCAGCGAGCCGAAAATTTCTCAATTTGATACGAGACGACGTAGCCGAAGATGACCGCCAATGTTTCAGTGCTCTTCAGCGAGCCGAAAATTTCTCAATTTATTCGATGTGCTGCGCACGCCCTCGACCGCGCGCGTTTCAGTGCTCTTCAGCGAGCCGAAAATTTCTCAATTTGATCCTCAACTTCTGCCGCAGATTGCCAGTCCGCGTTTCAGTGCTCTTCAGCGAGCCGAAAATTTCTCAATCGAAACCGGCCGCGGACATCGACTGCGCCAAGGCAAGTTTCAGTGCTCTTCAGCGAGCCGAAAATTTCTCAATTGCAGAGTTTCTCGACGACGGCGGCGCGGTGTTCCGGTTTCAGTGCTCTTCAGCGAGCCGAAAATTTCTCAATTATCACCTCGCGCCCGAACGTCCGAGATGTCGCCGCGTTTCAGTGCTCTTCAGCGAGCCGAAAATTTCTCAATTGCCGTATCTCACGCAACTCGTCGCTGCGGCGGCGGAGTTTCAGTGCTCTTCAGCGAGCCGAAAATTTCTCAATTCCAACGCCGCGCGCTGGTTACGTTCTGGCAACGCAAGTTTCAGTGCTCTTCAGCGAGCCGAAAATTTCTCAATTTGGTCGCACTGGCAGAAGCGTGTAACGACCTACGGTTTCAGTGCTCTTCAGCGAGCCGAAAATTTCTCAATTAGCGAGCAGTTTGTGGTGCGCACGCCTGCGCTCGTGTTTCAGTGCTCTTCAGCGAGCCGAAAATTTCTCAATTTTGAGTTGGGTTCGTCAACGCAGTTCAGCGCACAGCGTTTCAGTGCTCTTCAGCGAGCCGAAAATTTCTCAATTTCCGATAACATCAACCGGGCTGGCGAACGGGGTCTGTTTCAGTGCTCTTCAGCGAGCCGAAAATTTCTCAATTGCCGCCAGCCGGATCGTTGCGTGAACGATATCCGCGTTTCAGTGCTCTTCAGCGAGCCGAAAATTTCTCAATTTGTCGTTTATCAGCGCACTGTTCCAGAGGATCGGCGTGTTTCAGTGCTCTTCAGCGAGCCGAAAATTTCTCAATTTGACGAGGGAAACGCGTAGCGCGGGCGACGGCGCTGTTTCAGTGCTCTTCAGCGAGCCGAAAATTTCTCAATTCGATATTGTCCGTACACGCGATTCGGCGCTTTCGAGGTTTCAGTGCTCTTCAGCGAGCCGAAAATTTCTCAATTCGTTCGGCCTGCCATACGAACGCGTGATTGCGCAAGGTTTCAGTGCTCTTCAGCGAGCCGAAAATTTCTCAATTCCGTATCTCACGCAACTCGTCGCTGCTGCGGCGGAGTTTCAGTGCTCTTCAGCGAGCCGAAAATTTCTCAATTCGCGTTGCGTCTTTGGTCGTCGGGATCAAGCGCTGAGTTTCAGTGCTCTTCAGCGAGCCGAAAATTTCTCAATTCGACGCGGCTGGGCGATACGCTGCTGTACATTGCCAACGTTTCAGTGCTCTTCAGCGAGCCGAAAATTTCTCAATTTGGGACGAAGAGAACGATTACGAGACCGTCACCTACGGTTTCAGTGCTCTTCAGCGAGCCGAAAATTTCTCAATTGCCAAAATCTTCGTGCTGGTTCTGCCCGTACCGATGTTTCAGTGCTCTTCAGCGAGCCGAAAATTTCTCAATTCGCGGTCAGATCGAGCGAATCGAGGAAGAGCGCGACGTTTCAGTGCTCTTCAGCGAGCCGAAAATTTCTCAATTCGCGCTGGAGCAGCGAACGATTACACTGCCTGCGCGTTTCAGTGCTCTTCAGCGAGCCGAAAATTTCTCAATTCGCGTCGCCGATCAGTGCGGAAGGGCTGTCTGCGCGGTTTCAGTGCTCTTCAGCGAGCCGAAAATTTCTCAATTTCAAGCAGCGATTGAAGCGCTGACGAAGGCGGCGCAGGTTTCAGTGCTCTTCAGCGAGCCGAAAATTTCTCAATTCGGCGACGGTCTGGAGTACAATATGTGGCTCGCAGGTTTCAGTGCTCTTCAGCGAGCCGAAAATTTCTCAATTTCAACTGCTGGCAGCGGGGCACAACGGACTGACCGGTTTCAGTGCTCTTCAGCGAGCCGAAAATTTCTCAATTTCAGTGTGTGGTACGCGCGTACCACTGCGTCGCGGTTTCAGTGCTCTTCAGCGAGCCGAAAATTTCTCAATTTGAGGAAAAGCGCGACGCAGAGCGCAAAGTGGAACGTTTCAGTGCTCTTCAGCGAGCCGAAAATTTCTCAATTCGACGAGCAACGACGGGGGAGCGACGTTCGGTCTGGGTTTCAGTGCTCTTCAGCGAGCCGAAAATTTCTCAATTTTGAACATTCTAGCTTCTCCTTTCCGTCAATATCGGTTTCAGTGCTCTTCAGCGAGCCGAAAATTTCTCAATTTGATCAGCGCGTTCGCACTCGCGTTCGTTCACCCCGGTTTCAGTGCTCTTCAGCGAGCCGAAAATTTCTCAATTCGGCTGAACCTCACGCCGTATTACGAGGACGGGCGCGTTTCAGTGCTCTTCAGCGAGCCGAAAATTTCTCAATTCCTGCTTGGATCGGGGCGACGTAGTAGACCCACTGGTTTCAGTGCTCTTCAGCGAGCCGAAAATTTCTCAATTCTGCAAGCAAGGAGCACGCGGTATGAGGAGAATGTGTTTCAGTGCTCTTCAGCGAGCCGAAAATTTCTCAATTCACGCAGAGCGGAACGTCCCGACGTTCGCGTTCCTGTTTCAGTGCTCTTCAGCGAGCCGAAAATTTCTCAATTGTTGTGGCGCACAACGAACAGCCCGCGCTCGCCGGGGTTTCAGTGCTCTTCAGCGAGCCGAAAATTTCTCAATTTGATAGGTTCATTCTCCACTCAAGCCGCTTGCCGGTGTTTCAGTGCTCTTCAGCGAGCCGAAAATTTCTCAATTCACCATCTCTCCCATCACCGACGCGAAGCGCGGGCGTTTCAGTGCTCTTCAGCGAGCCGAAAATTTCTCAATTATCGCGGTAGCGCTCCAATATCGCGCGTACATCGTCGTTTCAGTGCTCTTCAGCGAGCCGAAAATTTCTCAATTGGAGCGGTTGTCGGTCAAGCGCGTCAGGCGTGCAGGTTTCAGTGCTCTTCAGCGAGCCGAAAATTTCTCAATTCGAACCAATCGCCTTCCGCACCAGCCGCGCCACGACGTTTCAGTGCTCTTCAGCGAGCCGAAAATTTCTCAATTCAACGCACGCCGAGCGTCGGCGTGGCGCTCTGGAACGTTTCAGTGCTCTTCAGCGAGCCGAAAATTTCTCAATTTGACGGGTCAACCGTCGGGTACGTCACGACGTACGCGTTTCAGTGCTCTTCAGCGAGCCGAAAATTTCTCAATTCAACGAAACCGCCTTGCTCGGTATCTGAACTGAGCGTTTCAGTGCTCTTCAGCGAGCCGAAAATTTCTCAATTCGAATCGGTAGGGCACACTGTGCACCGGTATCGGATGTTTCAGTGCTCTTCAGCGAGCCGAAAATTTCTCAATTTATACGTGTTCGGATATCCGCACAATTCTAAACGCAAGTTTCAGTGCTCTTCAGCGAGCCGAAAATTTCTCAATTAAAGAGCGGGGTGGAGAACGCTGCGCGCAGACTGGGTTTCAGTGCTCTTCAGCGAGCCGAAAATTTCTCAATTATCACTGTCACCGCTGCGCCGGGAATGGACGAACGAGTTTCAGTGCTCTTCAGCGAGCCGAAAATTTCTCAATTCGAACGCCGCGTCATCAACGATCACCAACACGCTTGTTTCAGTGCTCTTCAGCGAGCCGAAAATTTCTCAATTCTTGCCGGAACCGACGTTGATCATCCACACCGGCAACGTTTCAGTGCTCTTCAGCGAGCCGAAAATTTCTCAATTCGGACAAGCCGCGGACGCCCAGCGCGGCGCGTTCGGTTTCAGTGCTCTTCAGCGAGCCGAAAATTTCTCAATTCTGACATTTGAAGCGAACGTCGGTCAACTTGACGCTGAGTTTCAGTGCTCTTCAGCGAGCCGAAAATTTCTCAATTCTTTACAATTCGCGTTACGAATTGATGACGCGCGAGTTTCAGTGCTCTTCAGCGAGCCGAAAATTTCTCAATAACGTCGCCGCTCTCGACCGCCTTCAGCGCCGCGCCGTTTCAGTGCTCTTCAGCGAGCCGAAAATTTCTCAATTTGAACCTGGAGCGTCCACTGTACCCGTCCTATATTGTTTCAGTGCTCTTCAGCGAGCCGAAAATTTCTCAATTTACGACTGGAGCCGGAAACAGAACTACTCTACATCTGTTTCAGTGCTCTTCAGCGAGCCGAAAATTTCTCAATTCCGGCGCTGATCGATAAGATCGCCGGCTTCGTGGAAGTTTCAGTGCTCTTCAGCGAGCCGAAAATTTCTCAATTTGTCCAGCACCTCCGCCGCCACGTCTTCCGGCAGCGGTTTCAGTGCTCTTCAGCGAGCCGAAAATTTCTCAATTGTCGTGATCAATATTGTGGAACAGAACTACGGTATGTTTCAGTGCTCTTCAGCGAGCCGAAAATTTCTCAATTTAAAAGAGAATGACGTGTTGTGACACCGCTCATACGTTTCAGTGCTCTTCAGCGAGCCGAAAATTTCTCAATTCGTTGGTCAACGCGCCGTTCATCCTCGCTGACGGCGCGGTTTCAGTGCTCTTCAGCGAGCCGAAAATTTCTCAATTCGCTGCGACGATCGTTGCAAAACAGCTCGGCGTCTGTTTCAGTGCTCTTCAGCGAGCCGAAAATTTCTCAATTCGAAGCGTCTGCGGCAACCGTACCGCGATCTGGCGGGTTTCAGTGCTCTTCAGCGAGCCGAAAATTTCTCAATTTACAGCGCGACGTAATCCTTCGCGCTTAGGGTGCGAGTTTCAGTGCTCTTCAGCGAGCCGAAAATTTCTCAATTTCGCCAGCACGATCAGCAATGGCAGCGGGTCGGACGGTTTCAGTGCTCTTCAGCGAGCCGAAAATTTCTCAATTTTCCGCGTCCGGTCGCGCACGCTACAGCGCGCCGGGTTTCAGTGCTCTTCAGCGAGCCGAAAATTTCTCAATTACGTCGTCTCGTATCACATCCCGCTGACCGAAGCGGGTTTCAGTGCTCTTCAGCGAGCCGAAAATTTCTCAATTCAAGCGCCGAACGTCGAGAGCAGCGCGCTGGTGGGGTTTCAGTGCTCTTCAGCGAGCCGAAAATTTCTCAATTCGGACATCCCGTCGGCTGGCGCGCGACCGAATACGGTTTCAGTGCTCTTCAGCGAGCCGAAAATTTCTCAATTCAACGCTGATCCCCAGCATAAGTTGTATCTTCTCGGTTTCAGTGCTCTTCAGCGAGCCGAAAATTTCTCAATTTTTGCTGCCGTACTCGCCGACGCTTGCGACGCGTTGTTTCAGTGCTCTTCAGCGAGCCGAAAATTTCTCAATTCGACGAGCCCGATCTGCGCCGCAAGCGCTGCGAGCGTTTCAGTGCTCTTCAGCGAGCCGAAAATTTCTCAATTTCCCATCCAGGTTGATAGGGATTGTCGTGAACGTGTCTTTCAGTGCTCTTCAGCGAGCCGAAAATTTCTCAATTTGGACAATGAGCAGGAATGGTGGACGGATAGGGCCACTTTCAGTGCTCTTCAGCGAGCCGAAAATTTCTCAATTGTCACCATACACCCTCCCATAGTGCCACAACGACAAACTTTCAGTGCTCTTCAGCGAGCCGAAAATTTCTCAATTCGTATTGGGACGAGGATTCCGATCTCGACTGGGTACTTTCAGTGCTCTTCAGCGAGCCGAAAATTTCTCAATTCGGACGGGGGCGATGTGGACGATCTCAACCCACCCGGACTTTCAGTGCTCTTCAGCGAGCCGAAAATTTCTCAATTTAAAAGAGAAGCGCGTGTCGTGACAGCGACGCACTCTTTCAGTGCTCTTCAGCGAGCCGAAAATTTCTCAATTCGCGCGACGGGAGCATCACCTGGCACGCGCTGGGGTTCTTTCAGTGCTCTTCAGCGAGCCGAAAATTTCTCAATTGTGTGGATGTTCGCCCAGCGCCCGACAGACGCCGAGCTTTCAGTGCTCTTCAGCGAGCCGAAAATTTCTCAATTGTCTGGCGAACGTCGGCGGCAGCGCGAAAGTCGCCCTTTCAGTGCTCTTCAGCGAGCCGAAAATTTCTCAATTTGAACACAAAGCAGAGCGGCGGATCGACACAACGACCTTTCAGTGCTCTTCAGCGAGCCGAAAATTTCTCAATTTCAAATGAGCGAATATACATAGGCGTGAGTTACACCTTTCAGTGCTCTTCAGCGAGCCGAAAATTTCTCAATTCAGCGACGCCCACCGCCCGCTGTGCACCCGCGCTTGCTTTCAGTGCTCTTCAGCGAGCCGAAAATTTCTCAATTCCCGACCCTCGCACCTGCATCCATCCATATTCCCGACCGCGATGATCACGCTTCGTCGTTCCTGAGCCTTCCTGGTGTGTCGCTGTGACACCCGTATACTAGCATGAACGAGCGCGTTTCGCAACC
>Ga0308415_1000938_pt1 | contig 12972 bp, 14 predicted proteins | sample HotsprSampleOS55_FD_203465 | JGI IMG/M metagenome (GOLD analysis project Ga0308415, IMG submission 203465) | Hot spring phototrophic mat microbial communities from Octopus Spring, Yellowstone National Park, Wyoming, United States - 20090730_OS55 ... | reverse complement strand
CCTCGATGGCATGGCGCACGCCGGCCAGCGTGTCATAGGTGTCCACCAACAAAACACAGTTGTGCGGCATCGCCTCCGCATAAGCGAGAAAGGCGTCCAACTCCGATTCAAACGCCATCACCCAACTGTGCGCATGCGTGCCGCGCACTGGCAAACCCCAGTGCCGGGCCGCGTAGACATTGGAGGTCCCGGCGCATCCGCCCACGTACGCGGCCCGGGCCGCCGCCAATGCCCCTTCGCCTCCCTGAGCCCGCCGCAGGCCAAACTCGAGGACGGGCGCACCCCCGGCAGCCAGACAGACCCGCGCAGCTTTCGTGGCTATCAAGGTCTGATAATTGATCCAATACAACAGCGCCGTCTCGATCAATTGCGCCTGCAGGATGGGCCCTTGCACCCGAACCAACGGCTCGTGCGCAAAGACCACCGTCCCCTCAGGGATCGCGTCCACATCACACCCGAAGCGCAACGAGCGCAGATACTCCAGGAACGCCGGTTCGAATAGCGCACGCCCTTCCGGTCCGGGCACCGACGCCAGATAGGCCAGGTCGTCCTCCTGAAAGCGCCACGCCTCCAAAAATGCCACTACCTCGGCCAGGCCACAGGCCAGTGCAAAACCTCCGCCAAACGGGTGCTCCCGGAAAAACAGATGAAACACCGCCTCCAGGGAGCCGCGCCCCGACTTCCAGAACGCCTGGGCCATGGTCAACTGGTACAGATCCGTCAACAACGGACATCCCGACGCAGCCAGACCAGTCGTTTTCATCGGCCCTAAGGTCACCCTGTCGAGCCGACCCTGACAAGCCTGCCGGTCAGTTCCAGGCCCTCGCAAAGGACCTTCCGCTTCCCGCACTGCCGGAGCCTAAAAGGACCGCCGCGACCACGAATTCGAGTTGTAGACACATCCAGGGCGCAAGGACCACCCGCGCCTCTTGCAGTGAGACCGCGAAACGGGCACAAATCCGCCTCTTTCGCAACCCATGCGGCTTCTCCCGCCGAAGTCATCCCACGCCAAGGCTCGGGAGGCCGGCTCTTGCTCGATTCCCCCGGTTCGGTCGGCGGGCCCGGTTAATCCAGCGGCGGCGCTTTCCCAGGGAATTCTGGCGCGCGGAGATCCCCACCAAGCCGCTTGGCGCACCGCATGCACCCGATGCCGGGAGACCGATCCGTCCCGCCCCCCGGGCCAGTGTGGATAACGCCCGGGCCGCACAGGCGCGGCGCGCGATCTTGGGGATCGGCCTCAGTTCCTGGACGGAGTCAGGTTTCTCACGGACCTGGTGCCGCAGAAACTCGGGCTGACTCGCCCTCTTTCTCGTAACAGACCACACGTGCAGGCGGGAGGTTCCGCCAAACCACAGTCGATTGTTTCAGCCGAAACCCTTCCCAGTGGAGCGCGGACTCGTAACGCAACCGGTAGCGGAACTGGATCCAACGGCCGCCCACCGGCAGCAACGCATGGATTTCGCTGACGACCCGCGCGCGATCCGCACGAGAAAACGCGCGCAGCGGGAGACTGGAAACCACGGCCGCTACCGTCGTGTCCTCCCGCAGGTGGCTTCGGATCAGGGACCTCAGGTGGCGAGCGTCTCCTTCCACCAAGCGAATGTGCGGAAACCTCCGCCGCAACAACTCCACCAAGCGGGGCATGGTCTCGATTGCCAACAATCGCTCCGGGGGCACCCCCCGCGCCAGCAGAGCCTCTGTCACAGCTCCCGTCCCGGCCCCCAGCTCGATCACCCAACCCTTCGGCGGCACCTCGACCCACCAGGCCATCGCACGGGCCAACCAACCCGAACTCGGCGCCACCGCACCAACACGCCGGGGATGCGACACGTAGTGCCAAAGGATCAACGGGGTATCCGCACACTTGCGCAGGAAACGACCCAAGTCCAGAGCCGTAGCGTCGCTCTCCGGAGAAGCGGTCGAGTCCTGTGCCTTTGCTTCCGTTGCCGGCTGCGACCAGCGATCCCAGCCGCCCTCCGGCGATCCATCCGAGATGGGTCCAAGCCGGCTCATGCCGCCGCCACTTCCTGAGGCCCCCGCCCACCGTTGACCAGGAACAACACGGCCATGCGCACGGCCAGGCCGTTGGTGACCTGCTCCAAAATCACCGAACGCTCGCCATCGGCGGTTTCACTGTCGATCTCCACACCCCGGTTGATCGGACCGGGATGCATGATCAGCACATCCGGCTTGGTCCGAGCCATCCGGGCCGGATTGAGCCCGAAGAACTGGGTATACTCGTGGATGCCGGGGAACATGGTGCGTCGCTGCCGTTCGTGCTGGATGCGCAACAGATTGATCACATCGGCCTCGCGGATGGCCTCCTCCAAATCATAGCTGATACGGCAGCCCAGTTGCTCGAACTCACGGGGCACCAGCGTGGCGGGCCCGCACAAGGTCACCCGGGCCCCTAGCTTAGTGAGGCCCCAGATATCCGAGCGGGCCACCCGACTGTAGAGAATATCGCCGATGATGGTGACGTTCAGGCCCTCGATGCGGCCCTTTTTTTCGCGGATGGTGAAGAGATCCAGCAACGCCTGCGTGGGATGCTCGTGAGCCCCGTCGCCGGCGTTGATCACGTGGGCCTGCAGGACCCGCGCCAGAAAATGCGGCGCCCCGGCCGCGGTGTGCCGGATGACGATGAAGTCCACATTCAACGCCTCGAGGTTCCGCGCCGTGTCCTTAAGCGTTTCGCCCTTGCGCAGGGAGGACGCCTCGGCCGTGAAGTTGATGATATCGGCCGAAAGCCGTTGCTCGGACAATTCAAAACTGGTGCGGGTCCGGGTGGAGGGCTCCACAAACAGATTGACCACCGTCTTGCCACGGAGGGCCGGCACTTTTTTGATGGTCCGTTCCCCCACGGCCTTGAAAGCCCGGGCCGTGTCCAGCACGGTGAGGATCTCCTCGGGCGTCAGGGACTCAATGTCCAACAAGTGCCGGCGCGTCCAGCTCATGGCCGTTCCAGATACACGGCGTCCTCGGCGCCGCTGTCCGAAAGCCGCACCTCGATCCGTTCCTGCAGCGTGGTGGGTACGTTTTTGCCCACGAAGTCGGCCTTGATCGGCAACTCCCGATGGCCGCGGTCGATGAGCGTGGCCAACTGGATGCGGCGGGGACGCCCGAAATCGTTCAGCGCATCCATGGCCGCACGAATAGTCCGTCCACTGAACAGCACATCATCCACCAGCACCACGGTCCGGTCCGTCACGTCGAATGGAATCAGAGTCGGTTGCATGTCTGGGGCCATGCGCTGGTCCAAATCGTCCCGGTGCAGCGTCACGTCCAACGCGCCCACTGGCACGGGGTGCTTCCAGAGACTCTCCAGAAGCCGGGCCAGGCGCTGCGCCAGTTGGACGCCCCCCCGCTGAATCCCCACCAGCGCCACCCGACTGGAATCTTCGTTGGCCTCGGCAATCTCATGGGCCATCCGCGCCAAGGTCCGCTGAAGCACCGGCCCACTTAAAATCAGAATGCGCTCAGCCATCGGTCCTACTCCCCGCCTGACAGTCCCGCCTCCCTGCCGCCGCTACGAACCTTGCGCCCACACCGCAACCGGGGCGCCGCCGCGCATGCCTCAACTGGGTCGCTGCCGGTTCGAAGGCGCCTCATGACCGGGAAAACCTTAGGCAGAGGAGGGCTTGCCGCCGGGCTGCTCGGGCGAAGCCGCAGGATCTTGCCCGGCCGCACCGCCGGCCTCGCCCACGGTTTCGGTGCCAGAAGCTTGCCCCTGTTGCTGCCGGGCCATCGCTTGCCGATACGCCCTCCATTTCGAGCGGTGTTTCAGGATCCAATCCGTCAGCGCCCGTTCGAACCCGATGTCATACCCGGCCTTCTCCGATTCGATCCATTTGTGCTTCAGGATCTCCTCCCGCTCGGCTTGGAATTCTCGGTACAGGGTCGAATTCCGTAGCAGGTCCTCACCGTCCAGCTGTTTGACATCGTCGGCCATAAAGCGAAGCGAACCACGCGTCAGAGGACACTAAACTCTGGCCGGGCCAAAGACAAATGAAAACCTGCTGGCCCGCCCGGAGCGCCCCAGGAAGAAAAGCCCGCCCACGCCCAGAAGACCGGCCTCCCCGGCCTGCCCATGGCGGCAGGACCGCCCAAGCGGCGCTGCCGGTACTCGGTTTCGAGGCCGGGCCCCGGATGGCCACCGGCCCTGGCTGCCGAGCAGCGAAGCATTCCCCGACTCTATTCGTAACCCAAGCTAGGAGAATTCCGGCGTTTGTCCCACGGCGCGATCGTGCCACTGGCCTGCAGGCGGTGGAGCGAGAAGCTGCGCCCAGGAGCTTCTCCCACCACCGCCGCGGCCACTGCCTCACGGAACTTTCCGGCGACGCAACCGAGCCGCCGCAAAAAGCTGGCCTGCCTTGACCGGGAGACAGCCAGCCACCCATCCTTTCCGGGTGGATCCGGACGAACTGCGCGCGCGGGTGGCGGAGATCCGGTGGCATCACAGCATCGATCTCGGCCATGGGATTGTCACGCCCGGACAGGACAACAGCTTGCGCAAGCTGGCGCGTCTGAAGCTGCCACCGCTGGCCGGCAAGACAGTGCTGGATGTGGGCGCTTGGGACGGGTTTTTCTCGTTTGAAGCGGAGCGGCGTGGTGCAGCGCGCGTGTTGGCCACGGATTCGTACTGCTGGGACGGTTCGCACGAGTGGGGTAGCAAGCGCGGGTTCGAGTTGGCGCGCCAGGTCCTGGGCAGCAAGGTCGAGGACAAACTCATCGATGTGCTGGAGCTGTCGCCGCAGACGGTGGGCGTGTTCGATATCGTCCTCTTCCTGGGAGTGCTCTACCACATGAAACACCCCTTGCTGGCCCTGGAACGCGTGGCCAGTGTGACACGGGAACTGATGATTCTGGAGACCATGGTGGACCTGCTCCATTACCGCCGGCCCGCCATTGCCTTTTATCCGGGAGACGAAGTGGGTCGGGATCCGACGAACTGGTGCGGCCCCAACCCGGCGGCAGTGATCGCCATGTGTCGCACCGTAGGTTTTCGGCAGGTCGAAATTGTCTCCGGCGTGCGCCCCTGGTGGTGGCGGTGGATACGCGCAGCCTGGTTACGATGGCGTCGAGGGTTTGCCTTCCTTCCGCTGGCCCGGACCGACCGGATCGTGGTGCACGCTTGGAAGTAGGCAATCGACAGGGTCCATTCTGGGAGATTGCAATGTGCACGCCCGCACCACATGACAACCCGCAGACCCAGGCTGAACATTCGCTTCGGACAGCGGAGCCGTGCCGGACCCAGGCAGGAACGATCGACCTCCCGCGGGCCGCCAGCCCCGGCTGCCTTGCAGCCCACAGCCAACCTACCGCGTCCACTGCGGCCCTTGTCCATGGGCAGGCATCGCCTTAAACCGAGCGGATCCCACGACCTCGGCCGGCCTGTCTCATACCCCGGCTTGGGCAAGAAATGTTGCAAGATCGGCAAAAGCGGCGAAGCCAGCCCTGCGCCGCCCTGCCACAGTCGCGTTGCAATTTGGTTCTGGCATCCGGTTGTAGGGTGCCGCCGCTGGGGAAGTTGCGTAGGTTCGGAGCAGTTCGCCGGCAGTATTGGTGGGGTTCAAAAGTGGGGTTGAGCTGACGGCGACGGAAAACGGGTTGCATGGGGTCCGGACCTCGAGGGTAGCGGCTGGCCGGGGTTCTGCGGGTGCTAGAACCACTTTTCTTTCGCGCAGGTGCCACGCCGCAACGCAGTAAATCGCAAAGGCCGGATTTGACCGCGTGGGGCAACTCCAGAGGGCACAGCGAAACTTCACGGGTCTGCGTGCGCCCCGGCTCGTGTTCCTCCGCACGGGCTGCCTGAAGAAGGCGAGGCCCAGTGGCTGAACCGCAGGACCGTCACCCGCGGCGGTGGCGGCCAGGCCGGCACTTCAGCTCTGGGCGATCGAGGTCATGGGCCTAGAACAAAAGTTCTCGTAGAACTCCGACGCCGTCGGTCCATCCAGGCCTGCAAAAGAAGTCCTTGGTCTGTCCTCTTCAAGCCGGCGGCCCCCCAGCCAAGGGGAAAGGTCGTGCTCGGGCCGGCTCCGCTAGGCGCCAACCGCCAGGCCCACCTCGCCGGGCACCGTCCATTCCCGATGCACCAGGACCGCGGCAAAGCGGAAGGGATAAAGCACGCCCGACCAGGTCCGGCCCCGCAGCGCCGTGCCACCCCCCGGAAAGCAACCGGGCCGAAGACCCGGTCACCACGACCTCCATGTCGCCTTTGTCAAGCAGGCGTCTCACGAAGCGCTCTGAGCCGGGCACGACCTGAATTTCTTCGCCCCCACAGCACCGTGCCGAGCCGGGCCCTCGCCGTGCACGCGCTTACTTCCCGCGCCCCGGGCCAGGCGATGCGCCCGCCGTTGCTGACCGCCGCCCAAATTCGCTTCGACACCGGCCTGGCCACGCTGGCCTTCGACGGCACCGCGCTCTTTGCGCCCGAAGAAAGCCTGCTCATCACCGGCACCGCCGGCACGCTGCGCAGCCGCGGCAAGCTGTTGGAAAGCCACCGGGTCGAAGTGACCACCGCGGCCGGGACCGCCGTGACGGCGCTCCAAGGCCGCTGGTTCAACGACGGCCTTCGGGACGCGATGGGTGAACTGCTTTGCGCCATCGAGGTAGACCGCGAGCCAGCCAACGCCGCGGCGGACAACCTCCGCACCGTGGCGCTCTGCCTGGCCGCCTGCCGCGCCGCCGACACCGGCCAACCGCAGGCGCCCGAAGTGCCCTGACCACGCGGCCAGCAACGGCAGGGGAGGGTCGCAGGACGGAGGACGGAGGACGGAAGCCGGATGCCAGATGCCGGATACCGGAGGCCGGATACCGAAGGTCGGAGGCAAAGCCAGGACAGCGGCCGCAAGCTGGCGCACTCCAAACGCTGGCGCGTGAGTCGAGCGCCCCTTGAATCGCGGAGCGTATGGAGTCCGCCGGCTAGCTGGCGCTGTCGGTAGTAGGGCCGGGCTGCGGCGCGGCTTTTGCGCCTGGTGGATCGCACATTTCCAGTGTGGGCACATTGCGAGCTGCCGGTGTGTCCGCGGTTGCCATGGGCTGCCCATGAGAGGTCGGGCTGCTTGCCGGCGCGCTCCCCACGCAGGCCACCGATCCGGCGGTAGGAAACCGGTCCTACCTGATACCACGCGGGCCCCGAATGAGGGAAGAGGCGCCCGGCTGTGCCCGTGCTGGGGGCATCGGAGGCGTTGACGGGGCTGGCAAGAAGGATAAGGTTGAAAGCAAATGAAGCCCCAGCGCCAGAGCGATCGAGGCGTTCGTGGTGCCCCCGGGTTCACCCTGCTGGAATTGATCGTCGTAATTGCCATTCTCGGTATCTTGGCGGGCTTGTTGTTGCCGGCGTTGGCGGCGGCGCGTGCCCGGGCGCGCACGGCGCAGTGTGCGTCGAACTTGCGGCAGTTTGGCGTGGCCCTGCACCTGTACGCAGAGGACCATGGGGATGCGGTGCCGCCCAATGCCGACGGGCACCTGGATGCACTGGGGGCCAAGTGGGTGGAGGGTTGGTTGGGTTTGCCAGGGCCGGACTGTACGAACACGCTGTATTTGCGCAGGAGCCTGCTGGCGCCGTATCTGGGGACCGAGGTTTCCATTTGGCAGTGCCCGGAGGCGCGCGAACCCATTCCCCTGGGCCCGATTCCGCTGCCGCGGGTGCGTACGGTGTCGCTGAATTGTTTCGTGGGCAGCCCGGTGGTCAGTCCGGCGGCCACGACCTACCGAAAATTGAGCGAGATGACACGACCGGCGCCGTCGATGTTTCTGACCTTCGTGGATGAGCGGGTGGAGACTATCAACGACGGCAGTTTTGCCCTGCAGTGGGATTTTGTGGCTTCTCAGCCAGGAACGTGGGTTTTGCGGGACAAGCCGGGGGTACGCCATCGGCGGGGGGCCAATCTCGTGTTTTTGGACGCGCATGTGGAGCGACGTGTCTGGCAGGATCACAGGACGTTGAATCCGCCGCGGGACGACACGTTGATGCCAGGCAACCCGGATATCCTGTGGATGCAGCAGCGGGCCACCTGGCGACCGGGCCAGTAAGAGGGGCAGGATGCAGCTAGGGGTAGGTGCGGTCGGGGCTCGGGACAGCTTTGGGATTCAGCGGAGGTGCATCGGAACGGACTTACGGGAGGCGCAAGATCCTCCAGGGGATGTGGACCATGGCGGCCGCGACGGTGCCGGGTGCGCATGCCGGGCCGTGGCCTGTCGGAACGAACGTTGGTTTGCGGCGCCGGAAACACGAGGCCTAGAGGGCATGTTGGAGTGGCGTGGATTGTGGCTACGGGTCTGGCCGGAGATGGTCCGGCGTTATGCGAAGTTCTGTCTGGTAGGGGCCAGCGGGATGGGGGTGGACATGTTGCTGCTGCACTTCCTCAATTCGCCGGCGTGGCTGGGATGGAATTTGGCCTGGAGCAAGGCTTTGGCGGCCGAGGCAGCGTTGCTGAACAACTTCGTATGGAACGAAATCTGGACCTTTCGGGGGCTGGCCGGGGCGGTGCCGCAGGGCGGAGGTGACGGCGCGGGCCGGGCCCTGGCGCGGTGGCGCGCCCGTCTGTGGCGCCTGGCCAAGTTCAACCTGATTTGCCTGGCGGGCATCGGCTGGAGCGTGCTGCTGTTGTATCTGCAGGTGTACGGCCTGGGTTGGAACGTGTATCTCTCCAACTTCATTGCCATTGTCCTGGTCAGCTTTTGGAACTTTGGGTTGAACCTGACGGTGGGTTGGGGCCTGCCGACCGCAGCCGCCCCGGCGTTGGGACAAGCGCATGCGGCGGGCCCGGGGTCGCGGGCTCGGACGGAGGCGCAGGAGGAATCCGGGGAGAAGACCCGATGATGGTGGGGGGGAGTCGTCCATGCCTTACGGGCCGTGGCGTGCGTGTCCTGGCCGCCTTACTGGGGGTCAAACTGGTCTACGCGGTGGCGGTGACGCTTTTGATTATTTATGGGGAGAGTTACGATGCGCCCACGGCCGCAGCCATTGCCCAGGGCTGGTTTCCTGCCGACTGGCCTGCGAATGCCAGGGGCCGGTGGGAGCGGCATTTTGCCACCTGGGACGCCGAGCACTACCTGTATCTGAGCGCGCGAGGGTATGTGCAGGAGGCACCCTCCCGTGCGTTCTATCCGTTGTGGCCGTTGCTGATCCGGGCCGCAGGGGAGCTGACCGGGGTGAGCCACGTGGTGGCGGGGTTGTGGCTGGCCAATCTCTGTTCTTTGGGTGCCTGGTGGTTGTTCCATCGCTTGACCGCACGGCGCTGGGGGGAAGAGGTGGCGGACAAGGCCACGGCGTTGTTGGTGATCTTCCCGGGGTCTCTCTTTTACCAGTTCATTTACAGCGAAGCTCTGTTTTTCCTGCTGGTGATGATCCTGTGGTGGGGGCTGGAACATCGCCGGTGGAGTATGGCTTGGGCGGCTGCGTTTCTGGCCCCTTGCACGCGAGCGGTGGGGGTGTTTGGGCTGATTCCCTTGGCCTGGCAGTGGCTGGTCACACGGCCGTGGCGCTGGCTGAGCCGCTGGGGCTGGGTTCGGGAGGAACAGGCCCGACTGGGAATTCCCGCCCAGCGAGAACACCGTTGGCTTTGGGGGTTGCTGGCCGCGCCCGTGCTGGGCTGGACGGCATACTTGGGATGGATGTGGGCCTGGGCGGGCCATCCGTTGGCCGGGATCGAGGCTCAGCGATACTGGGGGGTGCATGCCATTCGGAACCTGTGGGATCTGCCCCGGTTTCTGGAGGGCCTGGTGGCGGTGACCGAGTGGCATGCCTTTCAGGGCTCGCTGCTGGACCGGCTGGGTTTCGTGTTGCTTTGGTACACCCTGCCCGTGCAGTGGCGGATGGGGAAGGACCTGCTGGGTTGGACGCTCATGTTGGGAGTGGTGCCGGCGCTGAGCGGGACGTTTGTCTCATACATCCGATTCGAATCGTGTGCCTTTCCCATGTTCGTGGCGTTGGGTGGTTTCTTCGGCCGCTTGAAGGCCAGGTGGCCCTTCTGGCTGTTTGCGGCGCTGAGCTTAGCCGTTCACGCACAACTGTTGCATCGCTTCCTGAATTATCGTTGGGCTGGGTGAATGCATTCGGAAGGAACACCCGGGGCTTTTGCGTACGAGAAGGCCCTGCTGCCGGCGTCCATGCGCCAGGCGGGTGAAAACCGCCAGGAATTCTTCTTGCCGCGATGGCCAGCGACTTCAATGAAGCTGCTATTGCTAAACAAACCCACGGAGGGCATAGAGGTGCAGGCCGCGCGCGATCGGTCGTTGTTCCTCGACACCCCGGCGCCTGAAGAACTGGCGGTTCTGGGGATTTCCACCGAATGCTTGAGACCTTGGCAGTGTCGGATCTTTGCGTCCTACGAAGGACACACCAAGGCCGGGTTCTCAGGACGCCAAAGCCACCGAGCAGTCGCGGAGGCGACTCCGCCGTCGGACTCCCAGCCCCCGAGAGGATGGTTTACTGGCCCGGGCACTGGATCTCAATGAATCTGGAAGAGGTGGCGCAGTGTTACCTCCGGCTGCTTTTGCCCATATGCACCGCAAGGGGGGCAGTGTGGAACCGGCCGTCCTGACCGCCTTTGCGACGGCGGTGGTCTGCGGCGCCCCGAGCCTTCCCCCTTTGGGTGGGTCCGAAACTTCTGACTGAGCCGACCCTGGAGGGTCCAAGATTCCGGACTCTTGACAGTTTTTTTGCTTTATTAGCAGCAGGAAGAAGCCCATGAATCCGCCTTCCGCTAAGACGCGTCTGACTCAGTTGCTGCACACGCCACTAGCCTTGGGGATTGCAATGTGCTTGGGCACGGGCGCGGCCGTGGCGTGCTATGTGCCAATCGTTCGAGATTGCCCGCCCAAGGTGATCTACCAGGGGGAGGAATGCGAATTGCATGAAAGCACACCCAACTACCCCTGGGTGCGGTCTGCGCCTCCGGAGAGCTGGGGATGGACACAGCTTCTGACCACAGATGAGAAGCAGTGTCTCTACCGGTGCCCATCCAAGGGTCCGGTACGGCTTTACGAGCCCTTGTATGTTTGGGGTTCGCGTTGCCGGGGGCATTGAGGTCATCAGGGGCAGATGGTTTCTTGGTTGGCTTCAGCCATGGTCTTTAGCATTCAGGGCCCGAGGGCTGGGATAAGGTTTCATAAGGGGGCGAGCTTGAGGCGTGCAGGCGGGGCCCAGCCCAGGGGGAACCGGTGGGGGCGGGGGGCTATTTTGTCGCTACCAAGCCTACCACGCAGCGCCAAGGCATGGTTTTGTGTGGCGCCTTTTGTGTGGCTATGACTGCGAGTGGTAAAGAGCCCTTACACCTCCGGCGCAGGGGTCTGGGAGTTCGGATTAGTTGTTGGCTGGTCTGGGCCGCTTGGTTTGGGGTAGCGGGCAGTGTTGGGGCAGAGGCCCACCGGGAGTTTCGGCCGGAGGGGGAGCCGGGCCGGCTGTTTCGAGAATTTTTGGCGCAAACGCCATGGATCAAATACGCGAGCTTCCGGCGCTCGCTCTCGCGCGACCGGATGCTTGTTGGATCGGCTCCGGACAAGCCGGTTACCGAGATGCCACGGTTGTTCCTGCTGGAACGGTTTGAGGCGGCCTGGCAGCCGGAGGGATGGTACAAGCGGAGCTTCGAAACGGAGAAGGGACGGCCCAAGGCTTATGGGGATGGCAAGTGGCGGTTTGAGCCGGTGCCGGCGGGCTTGGAAGTGGTCCATGGGTGCAATCGTTATTATCAGTGGGCCTTGTTTGCCGACCACAGGCGTCTGAATTTGACCTTCCGGGCCAACACCCCCGGTGGCCAGGGAGAACGTCATGAGCGTATCGTCGTGTTCGACGGTCTCCATTTGGTCAATTTCCGACTGGGCTTGGACCCTTTGGGGGGTGGGCCGCTGCAGTGGTTGAACGACCACGAGTTTGTGGTGGGACCGCCGCCCATTTGGAAAGAGCTGGGTGGGCGAGGTCGGATTACACGGTGGGATGAGCATGGGCGTCCGGTGGAGCTCGTGTTTGAACCGAGGCGATGGGCTGGAAGGACAACGAATTTCTTTCGGGTTACCTACTTTTACCTGCCGGAGCGCCCGTTTCCGCCTTGGCAGTACGTGGTGGAGGAATGGGATCCGCCGCGGAAGTGGTTGCGGCATACGAACTTTCTGGATGAGATCGAGTTTGGTTTGGATCCCTCGGCCCCGGAGGGATACTTCCCGGAGATGTTCCGGAAACGGCCCGAGCCACTGGAGATGATTACGGCTACCTCCAACAACGTCATGTACGTGGTTCATGCGGATGGGCGCTGGGAACCCTCACCGGGGGCGGACTTGCCCGACGTGCCGTTACCCGGACCGGAGTCGTGGCGGACCTGGCAGCGCGGGGTGGTGCTGGCCGTGTTAATCGTGGGGATGGGCCTGGTGGTGTGGAGCACCAGGAAGCTCTGGTGGTCCCAAGGGGTAAATCGCTAACGAGAGACAGCCCGGTTGGGAAAAGGCTCGCGGAGTGCTCATGGGTCCGGGTGGATGGAACAGCGGCCTGCGGATGGAGGACCGAGGGCGGCGGGCTAACAGAGAGCAGGAAGCCGGCGGGGTTGGGGCCGACGCAGCGGGGACCGAGCAACGATGACAACACAGGGGATAGGAAAGATCGGAAAAGGCCGCAATGGCAGGCGCGATTCTGTCCGACCTGGGGTAATGTTGGCGGCCGTGGTTTTGCTGGTGTTGGGTGCGGCCAAGGTGGTGGCGGTCCTCCAAGGCGAGGGCAAGGATTGGCCGGTCTCGGGAGAGCAGGTGAGCCAATGGCGTCAGTGGACGCTTGGGCAGGGGGTGGCCGAGGTACTTGCAGGGACCACGGCGCTTTGCCTTCGCACTACGGCTGGCAGCCTGGTCCTGGCCGCCGTGGGATCCGGTTTTCTGGTCTGGCAATTCCTCGAAACGCCCACGGGGGTTCCGTGTCCCTGTTTGGCAGGGTTGCGGTCCTGGAGTGCCTGGGTGCGTGAGCACGAGGCCGAGTGGCGGTTCAGC